>ERZ838118.337-NODE-337-length-65545-cov-31.625164_pt1 | contig 65545 bp, 94 predicted proteins | sample MGYA00519863_ERZ838118 | MGnify/ENA primary metagenome ERZ838118 (study PRJEB31850, sample SAMEA3708827) | human gut metagenome | biome: human gut; feature: human-associated habitat; material: faeces | place: China | collected 2014 ...
GTTGATCGCCTGCACCCGGAGACACCTACGCTGAACTCTTTTCGGACATGGGTTCAACTCCCATCGCCTCCACCAGTAAAAAGCACCTAGATTCGTTAAAATCTAGGTGCTTTTCTTTTGCTATAACACACTATTTAACACACTTTTGAAATAGTAACACAGTTTCAACCGGTTTGGAGCGTTGGCCGCTGCTCTGGGTGGCGGTCAAAATAACCAGCTGCTTCAAAGCTGGCGTAGTGTTCCCGGATAAGCTTTTCCCGTTCTGACTCCCACACCCTGCTTTTGGCTTCCCAGTCGTCCAGATACTCCACGGTGCGCTCCTCGACGCTTCCGCGGTGGTTCCATGCACCGAATCCTGTGCCACTCCACGCCCGGGTTGAAATGATCTCATCACGCCAGCGCTGGAGCTTGAGATTTCGGCGCAGAGCGGCAAAAGCGGCTTGCTCGCGGTTCTGTGCTGCGTTCCGGGTCGTGCCGTCCTCTCGGGCAATCTCCGAAATGGCTTTACCCCCGAAATAGTGGCGGCGCACAACGTCGGCTTGCTTGGCTGCCAACTGGCTGAGGGCTTCTTCAAGGGCGTTGTGCAGTTCCTCGGTGTAAATCTCATCCTCGGCAGCCTGGAACGCCTGAGACGCTACCGGGTCAGTCTGAAAATCTATCAGGGTGGAATCTGCCCCCTCTTCCCCCACAGGTAAATCAAGGCTTGTGCAGTCGTTCAGGGGGTTGGCAGACACGGCCACCCGCCTGCCGTCCTCGGTGGTTACGCTGCGCTTATGCTCGCCGCACGTTGCCTTCCCGATCTGGGAGCGAAGCGCATAGTTCAGGTACGTTGTAAAGCTGCTCTGTTCGGCGCTGTAATGCTTGGCGGCATAGTCCACCGCAAAATAACCTTCCTGCACAAGATCATCAAAGGACAGGCCCGCGTTGTCTGCAATGGGCTTGTTCTTCTCGTACCACTGCCACAGCTGCCGCCGGATAAAGCCCTTGTTTACTTCCCACAGCTGCCCCAGTGCAAAGGTGTTCCCGGCGGCAGCCAGAGCGGCAAGGGCCGCGTTGGTGTTCTGCTGATCAGTGGCCTTGTTTGGTTGCTTGTCCATTACCCTCACCCCGTTTTTTATATCACGCTATCACGCTGGGCACTGCGGCAAGCAGCTTTTGTGCTGCTTTCAATGTGATGTCACCGGGATTCTTCCAGCAAGGCCCCAGCGCCCAGATACCACCGGCGGCGTTAAACTGTTCAATGGTCATTCGTGTGCTGCCGTCAACTGTCGGCACTTCCAACAGCGGTTCACAATTCCGTTTGCTCAGTGCCAGTGCACGCGATTCTAATTTACTGATTCTGCTATTGCTCATCTGATATCACCTCCAGTTCATCCAGCTTCTTTTCCAATTCGGCCAAACGCCTCTCCTGTTCGTCTGCCCGGATGGAGCCTAGCACGGCATTCCCTGCGTAGATCACAGCGTTTGCCTGCTGCGGGGTGATTTCACGGTTCAATACCATATTGGATACTCGGGTCATTGCTCTGCGCACCTCGCCCGGATTGGTCATTTTTAGGTGCTTCTTTGCGGTCATGGGTTCGGTTCGCCTCCTGCTAAAAAGAGGGCGCACAGGTTTCCCCATGCGCCCAGATGATGCCATATCAGACGATTGCCTGATAATAGATAGCGGGTTTCTTGTTGGTGGGCACAAATGCGCCGTAGTTATAGCGGCCCTCAACCAGCCAGCCAGAAACGCCCGGGGGATTTTCGTGCAGCACTGCCGAAGTCAGCTTGACGGGTGCAGTCGTTGCGCAGGGGTGGCACAGCATAAAGCCGAACTTTGCGGGCAGGCGGTTGGCGGGGACCTTCTGAATAGAAGCGCCGTCCAGATTGGAGACAACGCCCTGCAGGCGCATATCCTGCCCGACGTTGGTTTCCAATACAATCTCCTTGCACTTCTTCATAATGCGGTACACGGTCGGGGTGACGATCAGAACGCGGTTGGTTTCGGGAACTTCTGCGTCATCCAGGGCGGCGCTGGCCTTGCAGATCTCATCATAGATGTTTGCATCGGTCAGTTCAACGGCGGTGGGAGTGGTGCCAGCGCTCTCACACATAACGTTGTAGGTGTATGCGTCAATCTCAGGGATAACCACTTCACGCTGCTGGCGGGCCAGAGCCTTGGCAGCTTCCAGCACAGCGCCGGTTTCGTCAAGGTCCAGAGCGTCAATCACGAAGTTGAAAGAGCGGTCCTTTGCCAGCTTGAACAGCTGAGTGGTGGCGGCCAGCGTGTCAATGTTGCCGTAACGGCTGCCGTTGCCGGTGCCCTCGCGGTTGTAGTCGTGCATCTCTGCAGTGGACACGTTGTAAACGCGAATGCTGTTTGCACCCACAAAGCTGTAATCCTGATTGGTTACAAGGCTGCGCTTGGATTCGTTCTTGAAGAGCTCATCCACAGCGTTCTGATATTTCGATACAAGATCAATTGCCATTTATAGATCCTCTCATTTTGCAGAGGGCATGAAATACTCGGTTCCATCATGGGCAGGGGTCAGGGGGCTTCCATGTGTGGCCCCAGTGGAAATACGGACAGCGTTGCCGGTTCTCTGGTTTGAGCTGGAAACGAAAATGGTCTGGATCTTCTCAGCTTTCGCCTTGAATGCTTCCGGTTCGTCCACGCCCAGCAGTTCAACCAGCTTGGTATCAAAGCCGTTTTCCTTGCAATAGCGCTCACACTCGAACGCCTGCCGGTCTTTCTGCAGCTGCTGACGTTCGGCGGCAAGTGCGGCCTTTTCCTTGTCCGTTTCTTCGCCCTGTGTGGTGTCCGGGTCGGTCGTGCCTTTAGCCCTCTCTCGGGCCAGACGCTCCCGGACGATATTGTTTACTTCTTCCTGGGTGAACATCTTCCCGGCGGGGCCGTTGCCCTCCGGCTGAGTGGTGTTTTCCTGCTGGGTGGTGTTCTGGGGGTTCTTGTCAGTCATGGTGACTTCCTTTCCCGGCCTTTAACCTGTGGCCGTTCAGTGTGTGTCTTTGTGCGATCTGCCAGCTTTGCGACGTGGGCAGGCCGCCGATCAGGGCGGGAGCCGGGGCAAAATGCACAAAATAAAAAAGGCGCAGAGAACCGCCGAAGCGTTTTCCCTGCGCCTTATCAGCTAACCGGTCATCCCGGCGGTACTCTATGCCTTACAGGCTTATTATACCACCACCGGGGGGATGGGTCAATCGTTTTTATTGGTGTGATGCGGGTTTTCCGGATTTGTAACTGTCAGAAACGCGGCAGATACACCGGCTTTGTTGGTGCTTTGGTGAACTCTAGCCGCCGGATACATCGCGCGCAGGGCGGCTAGCGTGGCCTGTGCGGCGTGTTCGTGTAATCTTGACTTTCATTCCAGCACCCCCACAGCAGCGTTCTGGGCAGGGGCTTCCTGCTGCGCTGCCTGATACTGACGGCCCGCCATCCAAACCGCGTCAAGCCCCAGTTTGACCGCCAGATCGTGGCTGTTCCCTTGCTGGGTGGCGTGGGAGTAAGCAGCAAGAAAAACCTCCCGCGCCCGGACACATTCAAACACGCTCATGCTGTCAACCTCTCCTTCTTTCCGGCTGTGCACTCTTTGCGGCCAGCTCTGCCGCGATCTCAAGCCGGCGGAGCGCTTCGGCTTCCGATCGTGTAACAGTTTCTCCCAGATCAGAAATCTGTGGCAGATCCGGCAGCGAGTTCACGGACTTGCCCGCCGGGGCACAGTTGCGGTCTACAGGGTCAGGGGCGGCGCTCTTGCGCTGGGCACCGGCCTGTTGCACTGCAATGTCCCACAGGGCAGCCGTGTCAACGCTGGCGGTCAGGCGCTCACCCTTGCGTACAGCACCCACGGTAAAACCCTGCCGGGCATACTGCTGGCAGATCCAGCTTGCAGGGGACTGGCCCAGACGTTCCAGCGCGGACACGCGCCCGCCATCCAGCACACACGGTTCATGGTGCACGGTGCGGGGCTTCGGCTCCCGCTGGTCGATGTACTCCACCTCGAAGGTGTGCAAGGTGATACGCTTTTCAAGTTTCAGCATTGAAATATCCTCCATCTTTCGGTATAATGGGGGCGGTATAGTCGGCTAAACTTTACCGTCCATCTGCCGCCCACGGTGTTCCAGCACTGTGAGCGGCTTTCTTTTTTGGTTACTGCGGAAAGATACGCGCGGCCTTTCTTCCAGAGAAAAAACAGGCGGCAAGGTAGTGTAGTAATCGGGAGTGGGGGGCTTTCTAACCCCCACTCCTGATTACACTACCTATCACTATCTTTTTTGCTATATATATAATACTGTTTTTTTCCCCCCTAAATGCAGATTTGGGATGATAGCGGAAATCCTGTTTTTTTCCGCCCTTTCTTCCGGCCTGCTTTACTCCTGCGGGGCCACAGTATAGGCGCGCCTGATCTGGCCGGTTTTGGTGTCACGCTCAAAGCGCGGGTGCTCGTCAACCATGTATCGGATGGTTTTATTCGTCACATCCAGATATTCGGCAACGCTGCTTGTGGTGATTTCCACGCCCTGCGCTTCCAGTACGTCTATTGCGGCTTCCAGACGGTGGCGGCGCTCCTTCAACTTCTGCTCCTTGGGCTTGCGGGCATTCATTGCGCGCTGGTAGGCAGGGAGCTGGGAGTGCGGCGCGATGTTGTCCGCCTGGTCGAATCGTTCCATAACGTGGATGGGGTAGTTAAACCACACGTCCACCGGTTCAAAGCTGGGAAACTCCCGCAATGTGCCCTCGATGCGCCACGCCGTCACGCCCGCCCGCTGCCGTTCTGGTGGGAGTTCCAGCTCGATGATATCAAGCAGCGCGTCAACGTCACGGGCAAACACGCCGGAGCCGCTGGCCCTGTCCATGCTGTTCTTCCATCCCTGATCGCCCTTGCTGTGGTGGTGGCAGTAAATCACAGACGCGCCGTTCACGTTGGCGATTCGGTCAAGGCCGTTTGCAAACTGGGCCATCTGGTAAGCGTCATTTTCACTGCCAGCGTTCAGCTTGTAAAACGGGTCAATGATAACAACATCATACTTTTCGCGCCGGACACGGCTGCAGCAGATATCAACGAAGTGCAGCCAGTTGACGCAGTAGCCGCGCAGGTTCCAAACGTCAACGTTTGGCAGCATAGCTGAAATATCATTTTCCGGCAATTCAAGTGCCTGGCAAACATCACGGAAGCGGTGCAAGCAGGAAGCGGGGTCAACTTCAAGATTGATGTACAACACTTTTCCACGCTGGCAGCCGAACCGACTTAGCCAGGGCGTGCCGCTTGCGATGCAAACCGCAAGCTCAATCAGGGCAAAGCTCTTGCCCGCCTTGCTGGGGCCTGCCAGCAGCATCTTGTGACCCCTGCGCAGTACGCCCTCGATTACCGCCGGGCTCTGCGGTGGGACGTGATGCAGTACAGTTTGCAGATTCTCGAACGCGGGCAGCCCATCATCTTCAAGTTCGCAATCTTCGAGAAAGTCGTAGTGTTCCGGGTTGTCTTCCGGCGGCTCCCCGTATGGATCCCAGAAATCTTCCATCATGCAGCCCCCTTTCCATCCTTCGGCCCGTCCTCAAAGAAGAACGCGCCAATCTCGCCGGTGGGGATGTCCAGCACCTTGGAAACGGCAATGATCTCCGTGCTCGTCCACGGCTGATAGCCCATCATCCGGGCTGTGAGGGTGCTGGGGGCCATTCCGGCCCGCTTGGCGATTTCGTTTTGTTTCAGCTCCATCTCTGCGAACCGGACACGGAGCTTGTGGAATGGTCTGTACATGTTAATCCTCCTCTTTGATGATTTCGGTCACGTCCACGCCCAGGGCGGCGGCGATCTTACACGCAGTCAAAGCGGTACAAGTGCCGCGGCCCTTGATCGTAGAAAGATTCTGGCGGCTCACACCGGCCCTGTCTGCCAGCTGGCCCAGACGCAGGCCTTTGCGGGCGGCCATGATTTCAATGTTTTCTTTCAGCTTCATTCTGTTCACCTCCATGTTAACGCAATTGCGCTAACAGCTATAATTATATTCGCATTTGCAGAAATGTCAACAGAAATATTTGCAATTGCAAGAAATTGTGGTACAATTAACGCAACAACGAAAAGAGGTGTCAGCATGGGAACAGGAAAAAGAGTTGGAGACGAATGCAAAAGGCAGGGCTTAAGCCTGCGACAACTGGCGATTAAAGCCGATATTCCTTACTCAACGTTGTATTCTGCCGTTAAAAGAGACAGCGATGGGATTACATTGGACGTCTTAAAAAGAATAGCTCTCGCATTAAATATTGACCTCTATTCACTGGCTGACTTTGACATGGCAACAGATGCCATTGCTGAAGAAATCAATGCGAACCGTAGAGACACAAAGGAAGAGCAGCTCTTGCAGCACTTCCGCACGCTGAACGACAACGGCCAGAGCGTGGCAGTGGAGCGTGTGCAGGAGCTGGCCCAGATACCGGCCTACCAGCGCCCCGCAGAGCCCACCCAGGACGCGCCCGGCGGCACAGACGATAAAGACCCCGCCGAAAAATAAAACGCCCACAGCGGGCAGCTGTGAGCGTGTGACGGCTGAAAATTCAGCTGTGAGATTTAACCCCGCAACAGTTGCGGATTTAAATGGTCAACTGTTGACCATTTAAGATGCCGCACGGTGCGGCAACATGGGGGAGCTTGTCGCATAATGCGAAAACTCCGATAGTGGCAGCTTGTCGCACAATGCGACGAGCTCCCGCAGTTGTCCAATTGTTGGACAACTGTAAACGCTGGATGTTGCCGAACTGTTCGGCAATATAAAACCGTTGTCGCACAATGCGACAACGGGAGATTCGTCATTTTGACGGCTGATAGTCTCCGATCGGGCCGCGATCAGAGCGCTGCCGGGGGCAAAATGCACAAAGGAAGGGGGTGCAGCCAGATGAGCAAGAGAACCAACACGGCCCAGTGGGAAGAAAAATACCAGCGCTGGCGCATTGCCGTGCAGAAGGATGGAGTACGCAAACAGTTTTACAGCAGCACCCCGGGCCGTACTGGCCAGCGGGAAGCAAACCGCAAGGCAGATTCCTGGCTTGAGGATGGTATTGGCGTGAAGGTGGGCCGGGTCGAGGATGTTTACAAGCTCTGGCTCGATGGTCTGAAGCTGACCACCAGCGAGGGCAATTGGGAGCCGGTAGAAAGCCGGTGGCGTGTCTGGGTGCTGCCAGCGATTGGAAAGAAGCGAGTGAACACGCTGACGGATGCAGATCTACAGGCCATCATAAACAAGGCCCACGCTGCCGGCCGGAGCCGGAAAACGCTGCAGCTGCTGGCCGGTGATCTCCGGGCCTTCTGCAAGTACTGCCGGAAAAGCAAGCTGTCAACCTTCCTGCCGGAGGATGTGCAAATACCCGCCGGGGCCCGTCTGAAGGGCAAGAAGGTCTTGCAGCCAGATGATCTATTGAAGCTGTTCAGCATCGACACAACGCTTTACAGGGGCAAGCGGGTACACGATGATTATATCCACGCATACCGCTTCGAGGTCTTGACCGGGCTCAGGCCGGGGGAGCTGCTGGGGCTGCGCTGGGCAGATATCAAAGGGGACACGGTGAATCTGTCCCGCTCCATCAACGTGAAGGGCCGAGAGACCCACGGAAAGAACGAAAACGCTGTGCGGTCATTCGTCCTGTCCGATGTAGCGCGGGCCGTCCTGGAGGCTCAGAGGGCCATCACGGGGCATTGTGAAAGCGTGTTCTGTCTGGAAACAGAGCGGCGCTATTATAAGCGCTGGAAAGTGTTCTGCACTGCCAACGAGATGGAGCCGGTGAGCCTGTACGAACTGCGGCACACCTTCGTGAGCGTGGTCAAGACGCTGCCCGCCGGGGAAGTCAAGGAGCTTGTAGGCCACTCCGAAGATATGGACACCTTCGGCATTTACAGCCACGCCCTGACCGGCGAGGATGTCGCCACAGCGCAGGCCGTCAACGCAACGTTTTTGAAGCTGCTGAAGCCGGGAAAATAACACACTTTTTAACACACTTCCAGATTTTAGGGAAACAAGCTCTATTCTGTGAGTGGAATTTTCAGCCATAGCAACGGCACAATTTTGGAGTCAGAATCAGATATTTTCCACGTTGAATCGCCGGTTATAAGTTCGACTCCCATCGCCTCCACCAACCGCAACGCGGTAGAACCCTCGGAATTTGACGTTGCATCGTCATCTTCCGGGGGCTTTTTGTTTGCAGAAATGGGTAAAATCACCCGCTCAAAGTCCCCGGTTTTCTGGTCGGTTATATTGAACTTGACCTCTGCCCGATCCTCGTACAGCAGGATGGACGAAACGAACGTATCCAGGATGCGGCGGCGGTACTCTTCGTCCACCTCGTCCTCTTCCCGGCGGAACTGCTCGAACATGAACGTGAGCGCTTCCCGGCTGAACTGGGGCGGCGCGGGGGCGTTGTTGATCTCGCCAAGGGCAAAGGTAAGCTGAGCCTCCTGTTCTTCGAGAGCGCGCAGGCGGGCCGCAAGGCGGGCGCTGCCGCCCTCTTCGATGGCCTCAAGGATATTGTTCTGCTTGCGGCGGCACTCGGCCAGCTCTGCTTCCAGAGCGTCCTTCTCCGGGTTGCCTTTCGGCTCCTGCTCCTTGGCCTGCAATTCCATCATGCAGTCCACGATCTGCGAAATCTTCTCCGGGGTGAGGACGTACTTTGCAACGCCGTCCACGATGACCTGCTCCAGATAGTTTTTTTCAATGGAGGTCTTGGGACACTTCTTCTCGACGTGCTGGGTGCAGGTGTAGTAGTAGTGCTTGCTCCCGGTGTGGCCCGTGGCGCTGGCTCCTTTCATGGCATGACCGCACAGGCCGCAGTCCAGTTTACCAACAAGCACATAGTCAGCCCTGGGCGCACCCTTGCCGCCGCCGTGGGCGCGGTTAAAGGCAAGCTGGGTCTGGCAGCGGTTGAACAGCTCCCGGTCGATCATGGCAGGCACTCCCCCCTCAATGCGGATGTCGGCGTACTTGTACACACCAAGATACATCTCGTTGGTGATGATCCGGCAGATGGAGTTCTTGTTGAACGGATTGCCCCGGCTGGTGCGGTAGCCGCGGGCGGTCAGTTCCCGCACGATGTCAGCGGCGGTGGCCCCGGCGGCGTACTGCTCAAAGATGTACCGCACGGCGGGGGCCTGCTTCTCGTTGATGCAGTAGTGCTTGTCCGGCCCGATGTCGTAGCCAAAGCTGCGGTTGCCGCCCAGGGCAATGCACTTGAGCGCACTTTCCCGCTGGCCGCGGCGGAGCTTCTGCGCCAGCTCGGCGGAGTAATACTCAGCCAGGGATTCCATCAAACCCTCAATGATGATTCCTTCCGGGCCGTCCACCACCGTTTCGGCGGCGTACAGAATCTTGACCCCGTTCCTCCGCAGGCGGGTCTTGTAGATGATGGAGTCGTAGCGGCTGCGGGCGAGGCGGTCTGTTTTCCAGCAGATCACAGCGTCGAAGAGGTGACTGTCACTGTCGGAGATCATCTGTTGGAACGCCGGGCGGCTGTCGCTCTTGCCGGAAATGTGGCGGTCGATATACTCATGGACGATCTTGTAGCCGTGGGCTTTGGCGTAGGCCTCACAGTCCCGGCGCTGGCCCTCAATGCTCTGCTCGGTCTGCTGGCCGCCGTTGGAGTAGCGATAGTACGCCACCAGCCGCAGTCCGCCTACCTCTTGCAGTTTCTTTTTGCGAGGCATAAATACCACCTTTCAAGTAGTTTTAAGTTTGTTGCAAGCCGTTGCAAGTTCTGGGGAAAATAAATCTTTCCACACTTTCAACAGTCAAAAAGTTAAATTCATTTCCGAAATATCATATCTGGGAGCCATTTATATAAGTAGAGTTGCACGTTTAGGTTCAACTCGTTCCAAAACGCCCTGTCTTTTCTGCGGAGAAGATGGGGTGTTTTTATTTGCCATACACGAAAAAGCCTACCGGGCTGTCCCCCGGTGGGCTTTTTCTTTTTGTGTGCTGAATTTTACTGGTGCTTCCTGCGCCATTCAGCGGCGGCACGGTCAAGCACTAACCTGTGGAAGAAGATTCTTTTCCCCCACTGGCAGCCTCGTCGGCACGCTCGGCGTTGTACCGGGCTACCTCGTCCTGCACGTTGACAACGGCAGCGGCCACGTCGCCGGACACATCCGCCCGGCGGGGCGGCTGTACGGCAGGCCCGCCAAAGACCTTGCGCATCTGTGTAAGGAACAACGTGCGCTCCTGCGGGGACAGATCGAGAAAGTTCTCAATCACCGAAACCTGCTCTTTGTCCAGACTGTACTCGGCGGCCAGCCGATCCAGTACAGTTTCCCGTGTCTGCTCGAACATCTCCCCCTCGCCGGTGCGGAGCCAGTGCTCATTGACCCCGAACTCCCGGCAGATGGAGCGGATAGTCTGATCCGTTGTTCCGTTGACCCCGTTTTCGATACGGCTGACAGCAGACTTGCCCATACCGATTACAGAGCCGAAATCCTCCATCGAAAGATTTTTCTTTTTGCGGAGGACTTTAATTCTTTCGCCGATGGTCATTTATTTTATTCACCACCTTTCTGCAATATCATTATAGCAAATAAAGTTCCGAAAATCAACAAAAGAATCCCAGAAAACCATTGACAATGTTCCGAGAATTGACTATAATGACACTGTAAAGTTCCGACAAGCAACACAAAGGAGGTGGAGGGGATGCAGGGCTACGGCGTGAACATCGTGGTTGAGGGTGGAGAGCTGGAAAAGATTCTTGCCCGCCTGTCTGCCGCACAGGAAGAGATTCAGCAGTGCTATTTTGAACTGGAACGCCTGGGCGTGCTGGTAATCAAAAAGCCGTCGGACGAATCCGACGGCAAAAAGGATCACTGATCCTTTTCCAGAGCATCAACAAACGCTTCCATTAGTTTTGCAGTCTGCTGGATCAGTTTGTTGATGTCGCCAACCGTTGCAGGCTCCGAAGAGTTGCCGCTTGACGGCGTGGCATAGAACTTGAAGTGCTTGATGGCCTGTCGCATGGCCTGTGTATCAGCCACAAAATCACCCCCTTTCCTGCCCTGATTATAGCACGGCGGGCAGGGGCGGACAACATTAAAGGGAGGTGAAGAGGATGCAGAAAGGAATCGGGAAAAGAATCCGGGACGCGCGAAAGGCCGCAGGGCTGACGCAGGAAGAACTTGCGGAACGGATGGGAACATCATCGGTGGCGGTGGCTCAGTGGGAAACCGGGCGCAGGAACCCGAAGATGGGAACGGTTTCAAAGCTGGCCGCCGCACTGGGCGTGGATGCCGCAGAACTTGTGCCGGAGCTGAAAACCTTATTAAAGGAAAAGCCGGAGCCGCCGAAGATGGAACAAATCTTTGAGGATAACGGTTTTCTGACAGCCAGAATGACCGCCATTCAGAAACGGGCCTACGAAATCTACAACTTGTACGGAACCATCCGACGGGTGCTTTTCGAGGGCCGCAAGGAAGAGCGGGCAAACGCGCTGTCGCAGTTGATCCAGCAGCAAGGCGGGAACATCGGCGGAAAAGCTGATCCGAACTCGCCGGAAGAACTGGAAACCATGAAACAGCAGCTTGCCGAAATTGACAAGTTGGAAGAGGTTGTGCTTTTCAAGGACGACACCGGGAAGATTCGCTGGGTCAGACTGAACGGCGAAAAGTGGGTGTAAAAAGCCCCTGCTTCTGGTACAAGCAGGGGCGGACAACAAGGAGCGTGAGAGTATGAGCGAGAAAGAGAAGATGAAGAGCGAAGAGATTGCCAAGGTGCTGGCAGAGAACCCGACGGCCAAAATCTACCTGGCGGGGCTGGCCCAGGGCATGAAGCTGGCAAAGTCTATGGAGCCGGAGGCAGAACAGCCCACCCCGGCGGGCAAGGAGGCAGCCAATGAATGAGTTCACAACATTGGCGGTGGTCATCGTGGCAGCTTGCACGGTAACGTACACCATCGTAACGATGATCCGCAATCACCGTCAGTACGTCCGGCAGAAAGAAGCCCTTGACCGCTGGTTCTCTGCATACAAAAAGGCCCAGGAAGAGAGGCGTGGCAAATGGCAGTAACGGGAGTGCTGAAAAAGTGCGCCGACTGCGGAACGGTATTTGTAGCCGAAAACCCGGCAAGCAAATACTGCCCCTGCTGCTCTGCACGCCGGAACATCCCCGGCCCCGCCCGTGGAAACGGCTACCGAAAGCCGCCCCCGGATGCCCTGACACTGGACGTTCGGGCGGCGGATGCCGCGGGGATTTCCTACGGCGTGTGGCGCGCACGGGAGGACGACAGAAAAAGAAAGGCGAAAGAAACAATTCGCCGCCAGATAGAAGAAAGGAAAAAGAAGCATGGCGAAAGTAAAGATCAACTGGCCGCCCATGAGCATGAAAGCCGAGGGTGATGATGCCGCAGTTCTGGCCCAGGCAGAGCAGTTCTTGAAGTATGTGAAGGAGGCACACAAGATCAGCTTTGATGTGCTGCCGACCATCTTCCGGGACGGCTGCCGTGACCCGGAAGAGGGCGTTGGAGAGCCGGAATGTGTGGGATGCAATGACGACTGCGAGAGTTGCGAAACCTACGAGAAAGCAAATTCGGTAAAGCCTTTGACTGAGCCGGAAGAGGTAGCCTCCGGCGCACAGTGGGATGTTGTTGCAATATACGACAACGCAGGCATTCCCAGCATCATGCACCGCTTCCGCCGCATGAACGACAAAGACCTGTTCCGCGGCGGAAAGGACAAGCCGCACCCGGCGTTCATCATTGGCGGCGAGGTATACGACGAGATTTACATTTCGGTCTACGAGAACACCATGATTAACGGTAAACCGTACAGCCTGCCCTACATGGAGCCTGTCACCGACATTACCGCAGACAAGTTTGCAGATGCCTGCTTCGCCAAGGGCGAGGGATGGCACTGCATGACGGCGGCGGAGTGGGGCTTGCTGGCCTGTCTTAGCTGGAAGAACGGCACATTGCCACACGGTAACACCAACTGCGGCAAGTACCACGCCGACCCGACAGAGTGCGGTGTGAACGTCAAGGACAGCAACAAGACGCTGACTGGTTCTGGCCCTGCTACCTGGACGCACGACCACACGCCGACGGGTGTACATGACCTGTGCGGCAACGTCTTAGAGATCGTCCGGGGTCTGCGGATCAAGGACGGCGCGCTCTGGGCAGCGGAGAACAACAACGCAGCCCTGCCGGAAATAGACCTGACAACCTGCGGCAACGGATGGAAGCCCATCGTGGATAGCAACGGCGACCAGGTTTACGTCGATGCAATGGACGGCATCAAGTTCACCACAGAGAAACCGCAGCATGGACGCGCCAACTTTGAGAGCTGGGAAGACGTGCGGATGTTATGTTGGAGCGACCAGCTTATGGAACTGGGCTTGTTTGCTGGTGAGGGCGAGGCGGTCTGTGCTGTGGACGCGACGGAGGGCGAATACCTTCCGTCTCGGGGCGGCGACTGGAACAGTGGCGGCGGCGCTGGCCTGTTCTACTTGAACCTCGCCTATCCGCGCAGCCTTTCCTACTGGTGCATCGGGGGCCGTTCCGCTTATTTCAAGAAACGCTGAAAGCTGTTCGCTGGCAAGCTGTGAGCCGAGCGGTAGCGAGGCGGAAAGGAAGAAGCGAATGAACTGCTCAAAACGCAGGCACGACGGCGCAGCATACCGTCGGTGCGATACGCTGGTTTCACTGTACTGCCGACCGTGCAAAGACCGCACAAAGGCACGGCAGACACAGCAACACAAGAAGAACCGCGGGAGGAAAAAGAAGTGACGATCATTGTTCTGTGCGTGATGCTCATTATCCTGTTCGTCATAGCACTGGCGGTAACAGCATTTCTCTGCTGGGTGTCCGCTACGGCTTTTAACTGGGGCATCGTCGCCCTGGTTTGGCTCTTCCTGCTGGTGATAGCCGTCTTTATCGGCGGCGGTGATGGCTGGGAATAACACCCGGCACGGGCTGGGCGACCCGAAACACGCCTGCCATGTGGCCGGAAGCGGGGGACGCAGACGGCCACCCCGGTTTATCGGATTTACCGGGTGTCCTACCAGACGAGGACAAAAAGAACACGTCAGGGCGGCCCGCATGGGCGGGGCGGCAACCTGTCCAAACCGCCCCTTTGATATGGCGCAGCCAGTGCAAGGCGGGAGTTATTCACCCGCCCGCCCGGTGCTGACTCCGGGGCGCGCCTCCACATCCGAATATAAAACAGAAACCAAAGGAGAACGAACATGAAAACACCTGCAAAAATCAACGCAAGCCGGGACGAATCCGGGAAAATGCTGATCGGCCTGGACGGGACGGGAGCTGGTCTGCTCCTGCTGGCCGGAAGAATTGCATCCGGGGTGCTTGTGACCGTGGCAAGCAACGAAAAGGAGCTGGCTGAACTCAAGAATGTTATGCACAAGATGATCGACGAAGCCTGCAAGGAAGAATGGCTCGACAAGATCAGCGGCAAGCGCGGCGTGCAGACAGACAACATGACGGAGTTTTTCGCACATCTGCTCATGGGGAAGTTCTAAGAAAGGCGGTACGGCAATGGCAAGAAAAAAAGCCCAGCCCATCGTTACGGAATACCAGACCCGCAGCTTGCTTGACTTGGCAGAACTTTTCTACTCTGACCCGGCGAACGTAAAGCGGTTAGAGGAATGGCAGAAGAAACAGGAGGGCAAGCGCAATGGCAAACGAAAGGCTGTATGAGGACATGGAGCCGCGGGAAAAGTTTGAAGCACTGTGGCTGAAAGCAGGACTTCACAAACGGCCCGGTGCGGATGCACTGCTCTACGACTTAGAGAAGCAGGGGTTCTTTGATCTCCCGGCAAGCATTAAGCACCACTCAAACCGTTTCGGCGGCCTGGCAACCCACACCGTCAATGTGGCGGATGCGGCAATGGAACTGTGCGAAACCAACCACGCCTTTAAGGATTGCGACAAGAACGCAGTGCTTGTGGCGGCACTCCTGCACGACATTTGCAAGGTCAACAAGTACCACGAAACTGCATTCCACAAGTACAGTTATGAGGATCGCGGTCTGCTGGGACACGGCGAAGAGAGCGTGATTATGGCACAGCGGTTTATCAAGCTGACCGGGAAAGAAATCATTGCGATTCGCTGGCACATGGGGGCGTACTGCGGCAAGGAAAGCTGGGACACGCTCGGAACAGCCTATGACCGCTATCCCGAAGTTCTCTGCCTGCATTTCGCAGACATGATCGCAACCCACTATGATGAACGGTAATACAAACCCGGTAAGGTACGTTGTGTATCTGCCGGATGGAACAAGAATCACGGGAGAGGCTGCGCTCCTGCCGGAAGATTTGAACTGCGGGTTTTCGGAAGCCGAGATTGCATATATAGCAACTGCCGGACTGGCAGCATGGGACGCTTGTAAAGGCGGAATCTACTATCGGTACATCTGGCCATGTTGGCGGATGACAAGAAATTATAACAAGCCGGAACGCTGGGAAATCTGGCAGGACGAACGAGAACATCCGGCCCCGATGGGGCGCGCAAGTTACATCCAAAAAGCGAAAAAGGAGAACCGTTTGGCAAGAAGCGCATACACCAAGACTGCCCCGCAAAGGGGTGCAACAAGAGAAGTACAGTGTGAGAATACGTTCAAAATAACCATCCCGCGGTGCGCGCCGTGCGGTGGCTACGACAAACAGTGCAAGCACTATCGACCGAAGAATAAGTAACCCCCATTTGGCTTATTTTGCATGGCCGCTACACCCCGCGTCAGTGCGGCGGCCTTTTATGTGACGCAGGGCGAATCAGTTGTTGGTAGCTGCTGATCCGCTGAAAGCGGGGCCGAACCCCGCCTGCGTCGGTTGCGTATAGGCATCATGGAAGCTGGTGCGATTTTCCATAACATTTGCGCACCAACAGGGCGAAAGAGTGCCGTATGGCAGCGCTCCTCCTAACGCCACAAGCACGGTGAAAGACCGTGCTGCTCGTAGCCAAGTCGTTCCCTGCATGACGGCAACGGAAGCCGAGAGGGCGCGCCGCTGCATGAGCGAAGAAGTGCCTTGTCCTACCCGCCCAAGCCAAAGGCGGCAGGTCTGAATTAGGCCAGACCGAAAGCCGCTCCCAATCCTTTGCGATTTTCTCTCTAGGGAGCGGCACTTTTATATGCGGGCGCGCCTAGACCGACACGGTGACGGTGGCACGCGACCCCCTTTTTAACTCCGGGCCGCAAAGCTGGTTCAATTCCAACCGCTCGCACAAGAAAAAATAAAACAAAGGAGGTTGATTTCATGCTGTATTCAGAGGCTATCGAACTGCTGGAAGATATGGCAGATGATCGCTTTACGCCAATTACCGAGGCAGAAAGAGAAAAGGTGCGCACGGCAATTCGGCTGGTAGCAAAAATGGCAACGGTTAGAGCCTGCCCGAAGCGCGCACTTCATGCCGCAATTCGCTGGATCGTAGAGAGCTGGGAGGCGAAAGAGGCGTGATCCACCTTGGCGATATTACAAAGATTCACGGCGACCAGATAGAGCCTGTGGATTGCATCACGTTCGGCAGTCCGTGCCAGGATTTGTCCATTGCAGGACGCAGAGCCGGGCTTGCCGGGGGACGGTCGGGGCTTTTTGTTGAAGCCGTGCGAATCATCAAGGAAATGAGGAAAGCGACAAATGGAATGTACCCAACTTTCGCTATTTGGGAAAATGTACCAGGAGCGTTCAGTTCCAACGGCGGAGAGGACTTCCGTGTCGTGCTGGAAGAACTTGCCCGCGTGGAACAGCCAGACGCTATTGTTCCTAGACCTCCGAGGGGGGGCAGATGGAGCAAAGCCGGAGCAATCGCCGGAAACGGATGGTCTCTGGCTTGGCGACAGCTCGACGCTCAACATTGGGGAGTCCCCCAGAGAAGAAAGCGTATCGCTCTTGTCGTGGATTTTGCAGGGGGACGTGCCGGAGAAATACTATTTGAGCGCGAAAGCCTGCCGGGGCATCCTGACCAGAGCATCCCGACGTGGAAAGAAGCTGCAAGAACTGCTGGAAACCGCCCTGCTGGAAATGATCGAGTGGTGGCAGAGGGGGGGGCGGAACGCATATACACTGAAAATTAGAGGAGGATGTGCAGGCGGCGGCAAGGGCGCGCTGGTGCAGACGGAGAAAACAGGGACGCTATCGACGCTTCAAGATCAGACGCTTTTCCAGCCTGTTCCGATTCTGAACGATCAGGGCGGCGGCAAGATGGATGTGTCGTATGACGTGGTGGGAACATTGAGGGCCAATGCAAAAGGCCACGACCCGATTGTGTTTGATGCCTTGCCGTTCGACACCACGCAATTAACGAGTCCGCAAAACGGGAGCAACCCGCACTGGGGCGACCCGTGCCATCCTCTGGCGGCCAGCGCACATACGCCGTCCGCTGTCGTGAAAGTGTTTGATGCACGAGGAAACGGCGACGGCCAGATAGTGCCGACGATTACAGGAGATCACGAAAGCCGGATCATAGATTATACCGCAATTGCAGTTGACTTATACAACGGGGCTGTGACGGGAGATACGGCTACATCCATAACCTGCCGGAGTATAGCATCACATTCCGGGCCGCAGGTCATGGAAAGCTATGGAATCGGAAACGGACAAGCCCATGCGTCGGTCACAAAAGAAAAGTCCGGCACGCTGGACACGATGCACGATGCGCAGGCGGTTGCAATAGAACACATGGAGCCGCCAAGGGCGATAAGCTGGATTGTTCGCCGCCTTACGCCGACGGAATGCGAACGTCTGCAAGGCTACCCGGACGGATGGACGGACATTGGAGAATGGACGGACACCAAAGGGAAAAAGCACAAGGCGGCAGACAGCCCGCGGTATAAGGCGCTGGGAAACAGCATCGCGCTTCCGCAATGGTTCTGGATCGTCCAGAAAATGAAACCGTACATGGGTGACGGCGCAAAGTTGGGAAGTCTGTTTGACGGCATCGGCGGGTTTCCGCTGGTGTGGGAAACAACATACGGAGCCGGGACGGCGGCGTGGGCCTCTGAAATTGAAGAGTTCCCTATCGCCGTAACAAAGAAATGGTTCGGAGAAAAGGAAGTGAAATCATGAGAAAGCCTATGCTGCCGACGCTCTCTCTCGCATTGAGCAGCACAGCACTTGGACTGGCAATATTCAACGGCGCGGTGCTGAACGCCAGAGTGCAGCAGCTCACGCAGGAGCGCGACATCTACGCAAGCAGGTTTCAGAACTGGTCTGACCGCGCGATCCGGGACGAAGAAACCATTTCCGCCTTGCAAGATCGGCTTGATTCGATGGCAAACGGCAAGGTTTATCTGGAAGAAGCCGGGACGTTTATGTGTACGGCATACTGCACGGAACAGCGCCAGCACATTTGCGGAGAGGGACACGGAATAACAGCCAGCGGGCAGCCGATCCAGGCGGACGTGACGGTGGCGGCAGACCAAACGCTTCTCCCCTATGGGACGGTTTTGTACATAGAGGGCGTGGGAATCCGCATTGTGCAAGACAAGGGCGCAGGTGTGCAGGGCTATCACCTGGACGTTGCGGTTGATACTCACGAAAATGCGTTGGCATGGAGCGGGTACGGTGAACATCGGGTGTGGATCATCCGGGAAGCGGAATGAAAGGAGCGACAATGCAGAAAGTAATTGCGATTGATTTTGACGGGACGCTTTGTGAAAACAAATACCCTGAAATCGGTCTGCCGCGCTGGGGCGTTATCTTCAAGGCTCTGTCCGAGCAGGAAAACGGTGCGGCCCTGATTCTGTGGACGTGCAGGACTGGAAAGGAACTGAACGATGCTGTGGATGCCTGCGCAAAATGGGGTCTGACGTTCGACGCGGTGAACAAAAACCTGCCGTCGTGGGTTGACACCTGGAACAATGATCCACGCAAGGTTGGAGCCACAGAATACTGGGACGACCGCGCAAAGAGCACAACCGATGCAAAGGACTTTGGCAAACTCGAAAGCAAGGTCAATGGGTACGAAATCGAAACGCGCCCAATTGGAAGCAGCCCATGCAGTTTTGAAACGCGGGTGACACACGAGGACTTCAACAATGGAATGCCAGTGACCGTAAACCGCTACAAGAATCTGCACGATGCCGCCAAGGGGCAATTCAACTGGATGAAGAAAGCAGAGGGCGGATTCAATAAGCTGTATGACATCTATGACAACAAGATATATCCAAAAGAAAAACGGTTTCCAGTTAGCTTTGGAGAAAATGCGCCAGTGAAAATTGCGCTAAAGTACAGGTGCGTTTACTGCACAACGGAAATAAGCCACAATCAGCGAGGTGGCATCCCGAATGAAAAGCTACCCAAAAAGTGTCCATTCTGTGGAGAAACGATGCTGCTGGAAGATTACCGGGTGGATGTAGAGAAACGCCCGCAGGGAATAAAGCCAATACTGGGAGAGGTGCTGTTTCCTCCGTACATCCAAGATTATTCATACGATTTGTAAGGAGAACAGAAGAAGCCGCAAAGGAACAAAAAAGATGGCACAAAATAAGTGGAGGCCGTACCTGCCACGATCAGATTCAACCGAACTTCCGCCCGTACATAAACGAATGAGCGAAAGCGAGGAAATATGATTTTCTTCATCATCGGCGTGGTCGCCGCACTGTTTGCGCTGGCAGTGCTGCTCCTGGCAAAAGAGTACAAGAACAGCGCAATTATCCCGGCGGTGGTCGCTGTGGTTATGATCGGCATTTCCTGCGTGTCCTACGTCCCTACTGGCTATACGGGCATCGTTACGACATTTGGCAAAGTCGAGGACGGCACAAAGGACGCAGGTATCGTGTTCAAACAGCCCTGGCAGTCCATTGTGAAGATGGACAACCGGGTGCAGGAAATGAGCATGGATTTATCTGCGTTCTCTTCTGACATTCAGGAGGTCTCAACCAGCGTATCCGTTGGCTACCGTATCAACCAGGCAAACGCCATGACGATTTATAAGTCCGTTGGCAAGAAGTACGAGGACACGCTGATTACTCCCCGCGTGCTGGAAACGGTGAAAGCGGTGGTGGCGCACTACGATGCAAGCAGCCTCATTTCAAACCGGGATGCGGTAGCGGCGCAGATGGATGCAAAACTCCGCGAGGTGCTGACAGAGTACAACATCGACTTGCAGTACATTTCCGTGACGAATTTTGACTTCACCGACACATTCACCGATGCGGTGGAGGCAAAGGTAAAAGCCCAGCAGGAAAAGGAAAAGGCGGAAACGGACGCAGAAAAACGCCGCGTCGAGGCCCAGGCCACGGCAGACGCTGACCTGATCGCCGCAAATGCCGAGGCCGAAAAATCCAAGGTGGCAGCAGACGCGGAGTTGTATGTAGCCGAGAAAAAGGCTGATGCAAACCGTGCGCTGAATGACAGCTTGAACAGCAACCTGCTGGAATACTACAAGATCACCAACGTGGATTCCCTGTGGAACGGCGAACTGCCTACCTACGTTGGCGACGGCAACAGCATCCCCATTATCAACGGCATCAACTAAGTTTTTAAGGAGCCGCCCATGCGGCGGCTCCTTTTTATGAGCAAGGGACAGGCCCGCCCCGGTTCAATTCCGGGATTGCCCGCAGAGAAAAATAAGACGAAAGGAGAAAACGATGGAAAGATATAGCATAGCCCTGCACGGAACCGACAGCTACACGAAGCAACCAATGTATCTGCCGTACAAACTCGATGCGGAAAGTGTAAAGGCTGCACTACATGAAGCAAGGATGCGCGCAATGACGTTTTATCCGAGATTCAGAGAGACCGAAAAGCCGGACGTGGAGGTAATCAGAAAATGAGACTTGCAGCTATCGCAAAGAGCATCAAGGCAAGCGGGGTGTGCGGCGTTCACTACGTCGGCCCGCTGCGTGAAGTATGGATTATGACGGCACACGGAATCTACCGCCTGAACGGCTACCCGAAGCCAATCGACCGGGACGAAACAGCTATGATGTTTGGCATCGGCCCTAAGACGATGGAGAATATCGCCTACAACGACTTCACCGACGAGGATGCGACATGGCTTGAGGGATACAACCTGACCGACAGTGTGGAGGGAGAAATCCGGCTGGTGACGATGGACATTGACGTGTCGATTCACGGCCAGGAACTCCGCCTGCTGACGGACGAGCAAAAGAACGTGATCGCCATTGCCACCGCCGACGATCTGGCCCCATTGCAGGGTGAATTTGCAAATTCTGCGTACATGGCGTTCTATCTGCGGACATACAGCCAGGGTGAAAAGTACATCGTAGTAAAGGACGGATTTTCTGTCCGGGCAGCGATCATGCAGCCGGATGTGAAAGAGGCCCTGCGGGATTCGCTTCTGGAAGCGTTGACGCTCCTGCGCGTGGAGGGCTTAAAGGACGGCACGGTGGACATAACGCGCCAGTGCTGGCCGACAGGAGGCAACGAGGAAACCGAGGCAGACGATGAAGAGACTTGACGCTATATACAAGTGCCGCCTGTGCGGCAAAGAGTATGTGGAATGCTCAACCAGCGGAGAAAAGAGCAACCAGCGGTTTGTAATGGACATGATGTACAGGGCCGTAAGTCAGAAAAAGCCGGAAGAGGTCATGGAACCGACGCTGTATGAGTGCCATTCCTGCGGCGGTGGAAGCTATGGTGTGGCTGATTTTCTGGGATTCAAGGCCAAAGACGAGGGGGCAACGGAATGAATATATACGTTGTGCCGGAAATTGACATTGAACGGTTCAAAGAAACAGGGGTCTTTGCTGTACGGCTTCTCAATAACGAGGCTATGACCCACGATGGGATTTACCTGGAATCGGACGGGGCAAAAGAGTTCGCAGAGCTTTTCAAAGATAACATTTTCCCAGCAGAAAAATTCGAGGAACTGGTCGAGTGGGGAATAAAGGCGGACGCAAAAAGCGCAAATCTGGTGCGAACGATTATTAACAGCAGGGTTTGGGAGTACGAACAGAAACACGCAATGACAATGGATCAGATGCTTGTCGAGCGTTGTGCAAGGTGGTATTGGACAGCCCCAATGCCGCAAAAACAAGTAACACTGACGTACAATGCGCCGTATCTGATGAAAGACAACAATCCAAATTGGAACGGTCAAGCATTGCAAATGGAGCGGATCAGACAGAGCCAAAAGGCAACAACCGAGGCCGTGAATGCTATGCTCTGGGAAAAACTCAAGGCGCAGGAAAGCATTTGCGCCTGCCAGGAAAGAGAAATTTATCTACTGAAAAGAAAAGTTCAGAACGAACAGGAAAAAGCCGAAACCAGCAAAGCCATTGCAGATCAGCAGATTGCGGTTTTGACACAGCAGCTTGAGAAAAAGAAAAAGCACCGCACATTGGGCGACCGGGTGCTTCAAATGATCGGATTCTGGGTCGGAATCATCTACTGGCTGGAAAACATGGACAGATAAACGGAGGAAGAAAGATGGATGTAATCAAAAGTGACGTTCGAAAGCTGGTAAACAAGGAACTGAACGCCGCAAACAAGCGCTTCCGGCCTTTTGCAAGCCCGCACGAGGGCCAGAACATCGTCCGTGAAGAACTGGAAGAGGTGGAGCAGGCCCTTGTACCGCTGAAACTCCACATTGAAACCAGAATGTGGAACGCCGTCAAGGCAAATAAAACCATTCCGCAGGAAGAACTTCACGAAATCCGAGAGATGGCTATTCATCTGGCGGTGGAAGCAATTCAGGTGGCTGCTATGGTGAAAAAGTTTGAACATGGACAGCACCGCGGCTGGCCCGGCGGCAAAACACTGGACTCTGGAACGGAGTCTGTGTCTCTGAAAGAGAAAGGTAGGGAAGCAGTATGATCTTGGCAAAAGAGGACATCGAAAAAGCCGTCAGCTGGTGGGCTGGGAAACTGATTGATAATAAGCCGCACAGCAATGGAGATGATAGCTTTACGTCCGTTGCGACGTGCTTCCTTGCGGATATGGGGCGGCAAAGCATTACGCTGGATCAGTTGAACACGTTCAAAAAAGTTTTGAGCGAGCGCATTGAAGAACGCATGAAGGAAGAACCATTCGATATTGAACTTGGGTGCGATTATGGACCGTATGCGATGCTGGCCGATGCTGCGAGTGAAGCGGGTATCTGCGCACTAAACTTTCCATTCAAAACAACGATGTTCCTTTCCGAAAAAGAGGGTGTTGTGGTGCGTGATGGATATGGCGCACCGCCTGTCAGGATTTGAGGTGGCAGGATGAAAACAAAAAATAAGACCCCGGCGGATGTGGAGACGGTAACCATAACCATGAGCCGGAAAACGGCGGAAGCAGTAAAGCAAGCGTGTGAAGAATATCTCCGCCTGCGGATGGGACAGTTCGAGGACTTCACGAATGAGGTCTGCTGCTGGGACTATGCGGAGCAGATGGAGAAAGAGTGCCACACTACCGAGGAACGGAAGAAATTCCACCGGGATCACGAGCAGGATTTTTACAAGTGTATGCGACTCCGCGACCGTATGCGGGCGGGGTTGCGCGCGCTCTGGGCGCAGAATGTGCCGACAGCTTCTATCCAGTTCACATTGAAGGAAGCGTATCGGGCAGAATCCGTATGGCTGGCGATCCGTTATGCCCTGGTGTGGCACGACTTCCCGGAGGGCGGGATGTGGAACGACTTCTTCTCCCCGCTCAACCGTTCGGATCAGCCGATGCCGAAAGTGGAACTGAAAGAAAAGGATGGTACGGAATGACGATAACGATATACCCGGACGGCCACTCCATCCAACAGGGAACGCCGGAAGAGCTGGCGCGGCTTGTGTTCGAGATGCAGGCGCTTCAAACCTTACAGAGTTTTAGAAATCTGGTTGAGGCCATCCAGGCGGAAATGGAAAAGCAGCAGAAGCAAAAGGAAGTTGCGGCTACAATCCCGGAAGCACCGAAGAAACGACCGCCCAAGAGAAAGGCAAAAACCGATGGTAAAACCTGAACCGTGGGAAAATCCGATGCTGGATACTATGTGGCACTTCATGGAAATGGGCGGCCTAAAGGCAAACTATCCGGCGCTGAAAGAAGCCTGCATGGAAATGCGACAGATGATTATGCAGAAAACGGCAGGTCAGCGCAAAGACCGCCCGAAAGACATCCCGTGGGAAAACTGGGAGCGCGTCAAGGTGACGATAGCCTGCGAGGCAATGGCATTGGTACTGTCGGGAGAGTATGAACCAAAGGAGGAAAGCAAGAGTGAAAGAAAAACGGCTGGTTGACGCAAACCACTTTGAGCAGGTGCTCAAAAACATAGCGTGCGCCTTGAAAGGCGAACTGACGTATGGAAAAATCAAGATCGACGTGGTGAAGTTGATTATGGGAAGTCTGGAAGCTGAACCGACCATAACTGCGGAGAGCTTGCAACCGATGACGTACAACGAAAATATGGACTACCTGGATTGCGACGAATTTATCTGCCACAAGTGCGGAATCCATATTGAGGACTGGAAGCGAATCAAGATTGACCCGGATGACGGGGAGAAAGAACTTTGCGAGTACACGTTTAAGCACTGCCCGGAATGCGGCGCAAAAATCATCATACACAAAAGCTGCGAGTTTTGCAGGTGGCATTTGCGAGATACGACGTGCTTCAACGACCTGGAAAAAAGACCCAGAACGACCCCGGAAGATTCTTGCTGGAACTGGGAGGAGCGAGAGTGAACGAGAATAAACAGCACTGTGATTTTTGCGAGTTTCTGTCCTGCATGAAAAAGGTGGACAAGAGTGAAATAAACTGGCGACAGGGAGAAAAACCGATGTATAAGGCGGCTTTGGTGCATGGATACCAGCGGCGCGGGAAGAACATCGGGACAATGACGCATGGAACATTCGACCTGAACTTCTGCCCGGTATGCGGAACAAAATTGGAGGAAGAGTAAATGGAACACAGCGAAGAAAATTGCTCCACCTGCGCATGGCATGACAGTTTCTCGTGGGTATGCTTCAACGGCTTATCTGAACACCGGGCGGATTTTACCGACCCGGAGAACACCTGCCCGGAATGGAAAGAAAGGAAAGATGAAAATGACTAGGGATGGGGTCGAGTATACCTGCGACAAATGCGGCAAGACCATGTTTGCGCCGACGGATAGGTGCAGCAACATGAACAGTGTCCGCGAACGTATGACGAGGGACTGGGAAGAAGTGACAGACGACCAGGGCCGCAAGCGCGACCTTTGCCCGGAGTGTAGCAAGGAATACAAGAAAATCATTGGCGGCTTCCTCAAGAAAAAGTGACCGCCGAAGAGCAAGCCTCTTACATTATATATTATACATAGTAGTCCGTCGTTAAATAGCCGCCCTGACGAGGCGGCAAGGGGCTTGTATACGGAAGCTAAGTTAAGGGACACGACGAGAAAGAAGAGCGAAACGATGCACCTACCCCCGGCGGGGAAAGGGAGTGCAGAGGGAAAACGAGGGCGGCGTTCCGGCAGCTTATCGGAATAGAGGGCAAAGGGAACGCGGCCCGGCGTTGTTCCTCTGCATCGTTCCCCTCTTTCGTTTGTGGGTCAAGATAAAGAAAGCTCCATGACGTGAACGGAAGGAGGGACGTAGAGAGTATGGCAGGCGGTTTCAGAGTGCGAGAGCAAAAATTCATCTGCGGCAAAGATTACGCCACGGCTGAAACGATGCAGGTTGACTTTTTCGAGATCACGGAACAGCAGCACAAGGCCAGCACCCGCAAGAAGAAAGAACTTGCCAGCTCCATTGCGAAAGAAGCGTACAATTTACGGCAGTCCGGGCGATACCTGGAACTGCTGATCCAGCGCAACTTCCGCAGAACGGACTACTCCGTTACATACACCTACGACAACGACCGTCTGCCTGCACCCGGCGACATGGAGCGTGTGGATAAGGATTTTTCCGCCGCAATGAAAAAGCTGTACCGTATGTGCGACAAGGCCGGGATCGAACATCCGGGCTGGATCGACGTTGCAGAGTATATGACGTATGTTGATGGACGGTGGATCGGCAGACACCATCACCACATCGTTATGCAGCACACAAAAGGCTTGACCCGCGAAATGATAGAAAAGGCATGGGGCGACCGGGGAATGGCTCGGTGCGAACCGCTGCATTTTGACCACGGCTATGTTGTGGGCCTGTCCAAGTACATCATGAAAAATGTTCGGTGTAAACGGCACTGGCGGCAGAGCCGCGGGCTGAAACCGCCCAAAATGCCCCGCCCGAACGATGGGAAAATGAGCCGCGGCAAACTCAAGGACGTTTGCGAGAATCGTTTGGAAGATCGTGCGTTCTGGGAGAAAATGTACCCCGGCTATACCCTGCACTACTGCGAACCCATCATCACGGGAAACAGCACCCGCCATCTGATCGTGCGCCTGTACCGCAAAGAAACCGGGATGAAGAACAGGAGGAATCAACCTTGAGCGTGAGGCTTGAACTTTCCGACCTGCCGCCCCGCATCCGCGCCCAGGCGGAAGCGCAGATCGCGGCCAGAGGCCAGAAAAAAGCACCTGCTGCGCCGTCAATGGCTACGGCGGCAAGCATTGCAGAAACCGCAGGCATGGAATTTGACTCCCGCGGCGAGTATAACTACTACATGGGCGTGATCCTGCCGAAAGTACAGCGGGGGCAGATCGTCAACGTGGAAACGCACCGGGCGTTTTCCCTGCTCCCGGAAAAGGAATACGGAAATGTGAAACTCCCGGCGGCCAGATACACCGCTGACTTTGTGTTGACCTATGCAGACGGCACAACGGAGGTTGTGGAGGTGAAAAGCAAATTTACCAGGCGGCAGCAGCGGGATTATATTTACCGCCGCCGCTTGTTCATCGACCTTGTGGCAGAGCCGCGGGGATGGAAATTTGTCGAACACATCACGCCTGACACATCGGCGGAGATCAAGGCGTGGAAGAAGCTTGCAAAGCAGAAAGGATAAACCATGAAAGCTAGACCGAACGCGGCAGTACAGCGCATGATGGTGCGAAATTCTGTCAGCCGTTGCGCGACATCGAAAATCAGCACGAAAAAGAATATCATGGATAACAGAAAGGCCACAGACGAGGTACTGCGCTACTGCACCATCATTGCGGCCTTTGATGTGCTGGAATTTGACAAGGACGCGCTTGACCGTTTGACGGCGGCCATGAAAAACCGCGCCGACGTGTACACAACAGAGCGCGCTGTGCTGGGGCAGACCCGCGCGCGGCAGTTACTTAGAGAGCGCACGGAACCGATGCTGGACAGGTCGTTTGTTCTCCCGGCGGGAGAGTACCCGCGAAAGCAGCATGAAAAAGACGCGCTGGCAGAACGCCGGGACGCTGGCGACCTGACGATCCGCTATTTCGTGGAGGGCTTAAACGAAATGGGCTACGACCGGGCGCAGATCAATGCAGCCGTGGAAGAGGTTCGCAGGAACTATGAGCAGTTCTTGGAATGGGCCGTTGACGGTGAGTATGCGGCGCATACCATGCTTGGCCGCAAGGCGGCGGAGATCATGGGCGGAAGCGTCGAGGTAGCAGCAGAACCGGGCGCAGGCCAGATTTTCGGGAAATTCTAACAGAGCAAAACGCGGGAGGGTAAAATGCAGGCAGAAGAAGCGAAAATGATTTTGCGTTACCTGGGCGGGATTGAAGCACAGCTCTATGACGTGAACAGAGAACTTGCAGAGTTGCAGGATCGCTACAACCCCATCAAGGGCATGGACATGGACGGGATGCCGCATGGAACCACTCCGGGCGACAGCACCGCGTCGCTGGCCGTGAAGCTGGCCGACAGCAGCGAGGAATACAAACGCACGGAAAACCGCCTGCTGGTGCGCAGGGGTGTTTTGCTGGCTGACAGGGATAATATTCGTGACCAATTAGACCGTATGAACGGTGATTACAAAATCATTCTGCGTGGGCGGTACGTTTACACGCAAAAATCGTTACAAAGAGGCTGGACGAGCATTGCGGCGGAACTGGGAGTAAAGGAGATCACCGCCCAGCGGAAAGAAAAGGTCGCACTTGCCATTCTCGGCCCGATGCTGGACGAAATGCCAATGGCAGAAGAAATCCTCTTGCGCGCGTATGACGCGCGCGATTAAAAGCAACAGGAAAAGCACAAAGGCAGATTCGTGATAGAAAATCTATCAAAACGCCATGAAAAGCCCCAGACAGGCGGCGGCAAAATTCGTGTGCCGGAAAAACATTAAAGGCTATGATGATGCCGGATTTGTGCGCGCGTAAAAGTGGGGACTTCCGCGAGAGCGAAAAGCTCCCTGGAAAAACAACTTGCGAATATGAACAAAAGAAACTCCCCCGGCGGGCAATTCCGTCGAGGGAGTTTTCGCTATTCGTGTTCGTGAAAAGAGTCTGCGTCAAAAGTAAATACAATTTCCGGCGCTCGTTCTGTGATGATGAAAGTAAACACGCCGGGCGCATCCTTGCGGCCAAAAACAACAACATCGTCAGGCGGGAGATCGTGGAGCGTGCAGATGTTCTTCTGCACAGCGGATTCAAGACTGCGCAGGCGTTCGTCCTCAGAAATAATCTGATCACGCTGGAACGTATCGGATAGGCCTTTCTTCAAAATGGCCTGCCACTCTTCCGGGAGAATGTTCATGTGCGCCGCCACCTTTCGTGCATCCTGACAATGACCTGGGCTTCATCCTCTGCGGCTCCGTGCTCCACGGCATACCGGGCGATTTTGTCCGGCAGGCCAGCGGGAAAACCGTTTGCATCCACCGGGCCGTCATACCCTGCGAGATCGACGACGTGGAGCGTGGGCAAATCGGGCAAAAGCTGGTAATACTGACCGTCAACATAATTCGTGTCGGTGACATGATCCCACCAGGATATTTCACCATGTTCGTTGCTGGCGGCTTCCATTGCGCTGCGGGCCTGCTCTTCAGTAGAACCGCCGAACGTGAGCCGGGAACCGTCAGAAAAGGCGGCAACCACGCACCAGGGATAAAAAGTCTGCATTTCGTTCATAGAAGCACCTCCGCTCAAAGAACCATAAAAAAATCGCTCCAATCAATGGCCTTGCCGCACTCTGGGCAAACATCGGGCATATCGCCCGTTTCGTGGTTGCACTCAAGTTCTGCACCGCAGGACTCGCAGACAACAAGCCCATTGTCGAGCATAATAGCCTTAGAATCGTTCTCCATAAAAAAGCCTCCGTTTCGTTAATGAAAGTATAGCATGAAATGCCCCGGCGGGGAACCGGGGCCGATGCCATTAGCAAATTTTCTGGACGATCTCGGACAGGTTGCGTTCCAATTCGCGGAAATACTCTGCGTTGCCTGCGGCGTTCGGGTATTCCGGGGAACCGTCGGGATTCGTTTTGCACGCCAGTTCTTCCCATGCGCTGATCTGCTCTTTGCGGTAATTCGTTGTGGTGAGCAGATAAATGTACAGCTTGTTCCACTGTGCGTTAGTGAGTGTAACGGTGCGCAGACCGCCGCCGGATTCGCTGCTACTCTTTTCGTTTGCCATGTGAAAACCTCCAAATTCGTTTAGCTTGGATACTTAGCTTGAATACTTAGCTTGATTAGCAATATTCAACTTAAAACCATTTCGGGCTGGGGCGGGGCTGCTTTCGTGCGGCACGGCCATAGTGGAGCCACTACGCCGCTTGGATAACGCTAATCATGTTCTTCCAACGAGAAGTTGGAAAACCATAACCCTTGTCAATCTCGATCCAGCCACGAAGAACAGAAATCGCCTCGTCCTTAGTAAGGCAGGACTGATTCACGGGAAAGCCAAAGAGAGAACCAAAACAGTCTGCCGTGCCGAAAGAAATAGTACGGGTTTCGTCGTTCTGGACAACAAGAAAACCGTCACAATCAAAGAGCACGTTGAACAGCTCGAAATTGGCACCGTGGTTAAAAAACCATTTTCGTTGCTCCATAAAGTGATACCTCCAAAGTTGTTTTGTTGTGGCCCTTTCGGGCTGGGGCGGGGCCGCTTTTTGTGCGGTGCGGCCCTGCTGGGGTGTCCGTTGTTTTCGTTATTCGTTGCCGTCCAGAAATTCCATGACCCGGTGTGCGGCATACTTGCCAGCGTCGTTTAACTGCCGCTGCCATGCGCCGTTGCGGGGCGACCAGTGAAAACCGTTGTGCTTGAGTACGTCGCGGGTTTCGTCGTCGGGCTTGCCGGGGAAGATAAGCTGAACCCGCATGGACTCCTGATCCTCTTTGTAGGTGTAACCGTCGCGTTCATCCTCCACAGGGGCGGCAGCCTTGGCAGCCTCGATCTTTGCGATTCGTGCTTGCACCCGCTTGATGGTGGCTTTGCTGCTCGTCAGTTCGTAGGTGGGGAACGGCTTGCCGTGGAACGCAAGCGGGGAGCCGTCGCCGTTCCGCCCGCCTGCCATGTAAACGCCGGGTTTCGTGATCCAGGCAAGCGTCTTTTCGGGGATACCCTCGAAACCGTCCAGTGTCTTGTGCTTGCGGTAGTATGCGTTGGCGGAGATCATCAATTCGTGTCCGGCTTCCAGACCTGCCAGCTTGGCCCGCAGGAAGTCCAGCACTTCGGGATCGGAGTCTTTCACGGCCAGGGTGTGCGCTCTCTTGAGCTGGTCGAGATAGTGTTCAGCCTTGCGCCAGTTCTCCCGGTTGGCCTCAAATGCTTTGATCTGCTTCTCTTTCTTCCGCACGGGGAAGTTGCCCGCGCCGCAGATCATCACGCTGGGGCAGCGCGTGCCGATCTCGTTCTCCTTGTTGGTGGCCTCTGCCAGCGTCTTGGCGTAACGGTCGAACAGGTATTCGGCCCGCTCTTTCTGCTCTTCGGTGAAGCACTTGGCCTTGACCTGCTCCAAGATGGCGGCGGCCTGGGCCACCTGGGCCTCGTACTCCGCCGTTGCGCTACCTGCGTGGTAGTCTCTGAAAGAGCGCATTTCGTGAGAGAGGCGGGCGGTGTTCTCGTTGATCGTGTAAGTTGCCATAATATAAAATCCTCCGTTTCGTTTTCGTGGTTCGTTATGCCTTGCGGCTGGGATCGGGTCGCTTTGCGGTGCGGCCCGTCAAGGTGTCCGGCGCGGGATCAGATGCACCAGGGCGCGGCGCTGTATTCTGCATTCTGATGGGCGGCGAATGCGTAAAGGCGGATAGAAGTCTTTACAAGGGCTTTCTGCAAATTCGTGTCAGCTGTGGCCTGCTCTTCGCACTGGTAAATAAAGCAGTCAAGCAGCTTTAAGAATTTGAAGAAATCAGCATCGAGAAAATAATGCTCGTTGTAGCTCAGGTGGTGCAGCAGGTGCGGAACATTGTCCGGCATGGCTGGCACTTCGTCGGTTTCGTCCGGCTCGACTTTGTAGCGGCCCTCGTATGCTAATTCGTTGTGACGATACAGAACGGGGTAAATTTTGCGGTCGTCATAAAGAAAATCGTGCGGGTATTTGCAGCCACTCAGAGCGTCGTACAGCTCACCAGCGGCGGAAAGCTGGCACATTTCGGATTGATTGAGCAGATACGCCAGACCATGCGCAACGGTGGCAATGTGAGCGGGCGAAAGCATCATACAAGACATAAATTCAAACCTCCTGATTTGTGTTTCGTGTTGTGCCTTTCGGCTGGGATCGGGTCGCTTTACGGTGCGGCCCGTCAAGGTGTCCGGCGCTGGGATCAATCGAGTAGAGCAGCCGCGGCAGCCTGCCACGTCGGAAAGCTCCAAAATTCGCTCTTGTCGTGGTTCGTGTTCAAGCCGTCCAGGCGGGCGACGGTGCAAAGGCTGGTGGTGTGGTTCCATCCCTCGACCGTGTAGCCTGCGGCCTCTAGGCGGTGAATGGCGGCGAGTTCTGCGCGCTGGCACTGGCGGATTTTTTCGGGAATCATTGTAACAGCTCCTTTTCGTTTTCGTGTGGCCCGTGTGGGCTGGGGCGGGGCCGCTTTCGTGCGGTGCGGCCCTGCTGGGGTGTCCGCTTTATACTGCCGTTCCGATTGCTTCCAGCGGGGCGGCCAGCTTTTCGCGCTCCATTGCGTCAAGGTTGATCTTTGCGAGTGTTTCCGGGTCGAACTTTTTCCAAAGCCAGTCGGCACACTCTGCTTTCGAGTGCATCATAGTTGCAACGGATCGACCGCTGCGGGACTCGACGATATTCCAGCGGCGAACCTTGCACTTTTGGGCTATGCTCTGCGGGATGATCTCACGGGTGACAAAGAACGTATAGCCGCAACGCTCAACGCGGAACCCCTCGACCGTGTGACGGTGGCGGCTGCGATCCGGGTAAGTCAAGACGGTTTCAAAAAATTCCGGCTTGCTGGGGATCTTCACGGGGTTCTTCTCGACCTTGCAAGCGCCCAGGGCGGCAAGGTTTTTTGTGCAAGCCTCGCGGGTCTTGCTGTCCGACAATGCGCCGATCCGCTTTAATGCGTCGATGATGGCGGCGGTGTTTTCGTCGGCGTGGGCCGCGTCCGCCTGCACCAACTTCATAAGCTGGTTGAGTCTGGCAGCGGAGCAGGGGAAAAACTGGGGAAGAATGATCTCCATGATGCTGTTCGGGTCGTTGTGGAGAACGATCTGGATCGCGTCGGGGTTCCGGGGCTTGCTGCTCTTCTTGGCGGCAGGCTTGGGAGCCTCTACAAGTTCGGGAAGCTCGTGGTGTTCTTCCGCGGCCACGACGACGCGCGCGGCTGCCTGCTGTGCTGCCTGCCGTGCCTCTGTTGTAACGTCCTGGGCGATTGCCTCCGCAGCGGTTTTGATGGCGGCGGATACTCTCGCGGCGCGCCGCTGCTCTGCCAGCATCTTGTTATAGGCCTTGATCTCGTCGATGCTCTTAAAGCGGCCAGCGGGGGCGGGCTTGATGCTTTCAACCTGTAAGCAGCTGAACATATACGACGTGGTGGGGTAGTAATGAGCCGCGGGCTGTACCTCTTTGCCTGCGGCCTCTGCCGCCTTGATCTGGGCTTTGCTTGGCTTGTCGGTGTACTTCCACAGCGGGCAGGTGAAAAGGGCTTTTTCTCCCCTCTTCACGCTCTTGCCGTTGTCTTTCCACCATGCAAAAGTGTGGACTTGAGAGGCGGCCAGCTCGTCGAGGCCGTCCGGGATATGCTCGACGGCGTGGGCGATCTGCTCCGGGGTGTATGCCGCGGCGGCGATCTCGTGCCGCTGGGCGGGGGTCAAGTGCACTTGCACACTCTTCAAAATGATCTCTTCGTTGGTCATGGTGTAAAACCTCCTGTGCTTTGGTTGTGGTTCATCCCGGCGGGGCCGGGTAGATGGGGCGGGGCTGCTTTACGGTGCAACCCTGCTAGAGCATCCGGCGGCGGTTAGTCGTCCACGTCGTCGCAGTCGTGGCAAAACAGAGCGTCAACAACTCTGTCATCGGTGAAGTCGTCCGGGGTGTCGTTGTCCTCTACAACGAGTTGCACCCGGTCATAAATCCGCAGATCGGTTTTTGCATCGACGGTAAAAAACCAGTCGCAGCCGTCGCCCAGGTCGGTGCACCAGACTTGCACGCCGTCGCCGTCGGCGTACATCCCCAGCACTTGAGCGGGGACAATGTAGCGGCCCAGGGGGCCGGGGGTGTAGGGGCAGGCGGCAGCGGTGCGGGGCGCACCTGCCAGCATTGCGGCGGCCAGAGCCGCAGCGGTGATAATCTTTTTCAGTTTGCGCATTGTAAAACCTCCTGTGCTGTGGTTGATGTTCGACTTTCTCCCGGCTGTTGCCGGGGTGGTGGGCCTGGGCTGCTTTGTGCGGTGCAACCCTGGCAGAGTATCCGCGCCGGGTGTTACTCTTCCGGCTCTCCGAAAACCTCGATGTATTCATCTGCGGTGGCGTTCTGCTCCATCCACTCGCGGGCCTGCTGTTCGGTCATCGGGGTAATATCGCAACCACCGCACCACTCGTTTTGACCACAGGAGCGAGAATACTTGCTTGCGGGGCCGCCCTCACCGTACAAGAAGAACTCACCCGTTTTCTTCTGGTAGAGCTCTTCTTCCCAGTGAGAGAAGTCGCGGCAACTGCCGCCATTGTCTGCACTGCACAGCCGCTTTGCCGTGTCGGTGTTGTACATCCGGCCATTGATGATTTTTTTCATGCGTTTTCTTTCTGCCCTTTACCCTGGGCGGCGGGTGTTGTGTGCCTTGCGGCTGGGATCGGGTCGCTTTGCGGTGCGGCCCGTCAAGGTGTCCGGCCTGGGGTTCATGCCTGCTTTGCCTGCCAGCGGGCCAGCAGGGCGGCCCAGATGATCCGGCGAGTGCGGGGCGAGAGTTCAAAAAAATGCTTGTTCATGTGCGTTTCTCCTGTTCGCTGTTGTTTTGCTTGCGACCCTGTACCGTGCCGCTTGCTGTGGCTACACTGTACCACGACACCCGGCGAAATGTCAAGCCCTGTACCGTGCAATCTACTTTTTGCACAAAACCTGTACCGTGCTTTTGTGCAATTTGGCACTGTACAGGGCGGCGGCGGGGGTGATATTATATATTTATAAAATAAAAGCAGGGGTAAAATTATGGCTATATCTGCAAAAAAACGACTGACAAACGACAAATACAACGCAAAATGCACGCAAATAAATATAAAGCCTCTCTCTCAAGAGGCGGCGGCAATCAAGGCGGCAGCAGCAGCCAGCGGCCAGAGCTTGCAAGGGTATATTTTGCAAGCCGTGCGCGCCAGGATGCAGGCAGAGGGGCAGCCGCTCACCGTGGGCGATCCGTCCGGCCCGGAATCCGTGAACGGCAAAAACTGTGGGGAAGAAGGGGGATTATAGGGGGTTACTGGGGAGGCTATAACTCACTAAGTTCTAGCCCTACACCTAGAGCACTACCCGGTAAAGTGGAGAATCTGACCCCTCCGACAAACGGCAAAACGGCCACGCCGCAGCCCTGCCGGATCAGCAGCAGACCAGCACAGACGACACAAGCCCAGAGCGACACGCGCACCACCTGCGCCGCCGCCCTGGGCTTTTTCTTTTCGCCTTGGACGCGCTCGACGCGGGCGGCCTGCCAGATGATGCCGCGCCGCCTGCGCACCCTGCACCACTTGCGCCGACCCGATGATGACCACGACGGCCAGCAGCAGACCAGCACCACGCGCCGCCCAGATGATGCCGCCACCCTGCACCGCCTGCACCAGATCACCACGACAGCAGGCCGCACCACCTGCGCCCATCTACCCGCCGCATACAGCAGCAGACCGCGCCGCCTGCCGCCTGCGCCCTGCTCAACCTGCGCCGCCCCGATGATGACCACGGCGGCCAGCAGATCAGCCCCGCCGCGGCCTTGCAATGGCCAGCCGCCGGAGGGGTCAGATTCTCCACCTAACGGGATATAGCTTTGCCAGTAGGGGTAAGGCTAAGAGGCTATGTACTGCCCTATCTATCCCCCAACCCCCTTTCTTCCCCGGCCTCGTCCTGGGCTACCCACCTCGACGACGACGCGCCGCCCCGGCCCCGCCCACCGTCGGCGGCCTGCCCGATGAGGCCGACGGGCCGCCCCGGCCCCCTTTAGGTACTGCCGGAGGCGTTTTTCGGCGGTGCGGGTCCGAAAGTGCGAAATTTTTCTAGGTATGAGGGGATTTTTGGGCTTCCTCGAAGGGGGTCTGGAAAAAGTAAGGGGGGTGTTTTTTGAAGAAATTTTTGAAATGATGTTTTGTGATGCACTTTTTCTGATATAATTAGTACAGTGATAAGTAAGCAAAGCTCCACGGCGCAAGTCGTGGGGCTTTTTCTTTTGCGCAGATTTTGGAAACGAGGTGCGGGTGATGTTGGATGCCAGCGCGGAACAGCCAGCGTGACACCGCCAAGGCCGAGTACATCAAACGACGGCGGGCGGGCGAAAAAATAAATCTCAAAGAGTTTGCGGATTGGGTGGGCGTACCCTATGGGACGGTGCGAAACTGGAAGCGTATTGACCAATGGGACGAGTCACTAGAGCGCAAGCGCGGCGGCCAGCCCGGAAACAGAAACAGCAAGGGAAAGAAAAATGCCAAGGGCAACCACGGCGGCGCGCCGCGGGAAAATAAGAACGCAGAAAAAGACGGCGCATATAGTGCCGTCTTTTTTGATAAGTTGTCCGACGAAGAAAAGGAGTGGCTTGACAATCTGCCGACCGGGGCAAAAGAAAACACTCTGCTTGAGTTGCGAGTCCTGCGGTATAGGCAGAAAAAGATTCTGGCCGCACTCGAAAAATATTCGGAGTGCGCAGACGATGATCTTTACATTGCGACACTGACGGATATGCGCCGCCCCGGAAAGTCCGAGGGCGGAAAGCGCACCGACGGCGCAGAGCAGAAGATGGGCCTGTACAACAAGGACAGCGCGTTCACCCGGCGGGAGAAACTGCAAGAGGCACTGTACAAAGTATCTGGCAGAATCGCAACGCTGATAGGCCAACTGCGGCAGGGTGAAGAGTTCGAGAAACGGTACGATCTTGAAGTACAACGCTTGGATATTGCCAAGATCAGAGCAACGGGGGTGGCTGACATGGACGGCCCGGATGCCGAGGGGGTGAATGCCGATGAAACTTTACACGGTAAAGGTGATGGCGAATTGCCTTGACCTTTCGGAACGCCGGGTGCGGCAGCTCCGGGAAGAGGGCATTTTGATAGAAGCCGCCCCTGGCCTGTATGAACTGTGGCCCAATGTACGGCGATATATCAACTTCCTGCGGGGCAACGCAGACGGCAAAGCCGACCTGAACGAAGAGAGGGCAAAGCTGACGCGCGAAAAGCGCATTGCAGCGGAACAGGAAAACAAAGTCAAGAGCGGCGAACTGTACAGGAAACAGGACATCATGCTGGGCTTGAGCACCATGTTAATGAACCTGCGTTCCCGCATGATGGCTCTTCCGAACAAACTTGCTCCCAGTATTGCGAAGCTGGGCGGCAACGAGGACGAGATACAGGACGTGTTGCGGGACACGTTCTATGAAATTCTGGACGAGTTTTCGCATTACGAAACGGCGTTGGAATCGCCAAAGGAAGATGAAGATGCAGACGACGGAACCTAAACCGGGAAAACCGTGGCGCAAGTGCAGGCATTGCCCGTGGGGTAAAAGACTCCACCAGAAGCTCATTATCTGTATGTTCCCGGAGTGCGTAAGGCGGGGTGAACAAAGTGCCGAAGAAAAAGAACATCATCGTAAAGATGGAGCCGCAGACGGTTAAGCTGTTTGCGGTCGTTCTGCAAAAGCTGAAACCGCCACCGCCGCTGACAATCAGCCAGTGGGCGGACAAGTACCGGGTACTGTCCTCCGAGTCCAGCGCAGAACCGGGCAGATGGCACACGGACAAGGCTCCGTACCAGCGGGCCATTATGGATGCCATCGGTGATCCGCACGTCCGGGAAGTAGTGGTAATGTCGGCGGCACAGATCGGGAAAACCGATGCGTTCATTTTGAACGTGCTGGCCTACTACATGGACTACGCCCCGGCCCCCATCATGTGTATGCAACCTACCCTCGATATGGGCCAGACGCTTTCCAAAGATAGAATTTCCCCGATGCTTCGGGACACGCCGCGCCTCAAAGGGCTGGTTGATGTCAAAAGCAGATTCGCCGGAAACACCGTGATGAAGAAGAACTTCATCGGCGGCCACATAACCATCGTTGGAGCAAACTCCCCGTCGAGCCTTGCCAGCCGTCCTATCAAAGTTCTGCTGGCTGACGAGATAGACCGCTATCCAAAAAGTGCAGGAACAGAGGGCGATCCTCTGAATCTGGCGAAGAAACGCCAAACGACTTTCTGGGACTGCAAAACCGTCATGGTTTCCACGCCGACCATAAAAGGCGACAGCCGAATTGAGGATGCGTTCAATCTCTCGACGCAAGAAGAGTGGAACATCCCTTGCCCGGAGTGCGGCGCATACCAGCCGCTCGTTTGGGAAAACGTGAAGTTCGACCCGGACAATCTGGAAAAGGGCATCGACTATGTTTGCCGTGAGTGCGGATGCGTGGCAAATGAATACCGCTGGAAAGCACAGGAAATCAAAGGCAAGTACGTTGCGGCCAATCCGGGCGCAGCGACAAGAGGATTCCACCTCAACACCCTTGCCTCTACGTTTGTCGGATGGGACGAAGTGGTGCGGAAGTTCTTGGAAGCAAAAGAAGCTCTCGACCACGGAAACCCGGAGGAAATGAAAGTCTGGGTAAACACTGAACTTGGGCAGACCTGGGAAGAGCGCGGAATCCAGTTGGAGGACACCGAGCTGTACAACCGCCGCGAAATCTACCCGGCGGAAGTGCCGGACGATGTGCTGTTCCTCACCGCTGGCGTTGACGTTCAGGATGATCGTTTCGAGGTGGAAGTGGTCGGCTGGGGCGAGGGCGCGGAATGCTGGGGCATCCGCTACCAGAAAATCTTTGGCGATATGCTGTCGGATCAGGTGTGGCAGGACTTGGACGACTTTCTTCTCCGTTCCTGGCGCAAGGCGGATGGAACAGAGTACACATTGCTGGCTACCTGCATCGACTCTGGCGGCCATCACACGGACGAGGTTTACCGCTTTGCGAAAGACAGGCTGAATCGCCGTATCTTTGCCATCAAGGGCATGGGTGGCGCGGGCGTTCCGTACATCCGCAACCCATCGAAGAACAATCGTGTGAAAACGAACCTGTTTATCATCGGTGTGGATGCGGGCAAAACCTCTATCTATCAAAGGCTGGAAGTGAAAACGCCTGGCCCGAATTACTGCCACTTCCCAAGCAACCAGGAGGCTGGCTACGACGAAAACTACTTTAAGGGCCTGACAGCCGAGAAGAAAGTGGTGCGCTTCGTCAAGGGACACCTCAAAGAGTATTGGGAAATCAAAGACAAAGAACACAAGAGAAATGAGCCGCTAGACTTGCGCAATTACGCACTGGCGGCTCTTTCCATTACACGGCCTGTGTTGAAAAAGCAGGCCCCGGACGTGACGACACCTACCCCGGCGGCAAACCGCGGGCGAGGCCGTCGCCAAATTTCGGGAGGTATCTAACCAATGGCGGGAATCACACTGGAAACTGCACAATCGCAGCTTGACGCATGGCTGGAAGCGGAACGCAAGGTTACGCACGGCCAAAGCTACCAGATTGGAAACCGAATGCTGACCTACGCCGATGTAACCCAAATCGGGAAACGCATTGAGTATTGGTCGAACAAAGTTGAAGAACTTTCGAGAAAAAAGGCGGGGCGCAACAGGATGTACCATTTTGTTCCCCGCGACCTGTAAAGGGAGGGAGTAGCCGATGGGATTTATGGATCACCTGCTTGCCACCCTTTCCCCGGAACGGGCAGTCAAGACAGCAGCGGCGCGCATGGCAATCCAGACGCTCAACTCTGGCTACGGCAACTACGGCGCAAACCTGCACAAGAAGTCCATGCGGGGCTGGATGTGGCACGGCGGCGACTCGAAAAGGGACATCGAAGATAATCTCCGAGTCCTGCGAGAAAGAAGCCGCGACGCTTACATGGGCGTTCCGCTTGCAACGGGAGCCATCAAAACGATGCGAACCAACGTAATTTGCGGTGGGCTTACGCCGACACCGCAGATTGATAACGAGTTCCTGGGCATTTCCGACGAGGAAGCGCAGAAAGTGAACGCGCAGATTATGCGCGAATTTTCTTTGTGGGCAGACAAACCGACCTGTGACGCTGACAGAATCGACAACTTCTATATGTTGCAGCAGTTGGCGTTTACAGGATTTCTTATGAACGGCGACGCGCTGGCGGTGCTCCAAAACAAACGGACACCCAATGTTCCGTATGATCTGCGGGTGCGGATTGTGGAAGCTGACCGTCTGTGTTCGCCTGCATTCACGGACATTGACTCCCCGCGAGAAATCGACGGGCGACTTGTCCAGAGGATTACGCAGGGCGTGGAAACGGATGCAGACGGAATGGTGGTGGCCTACTGGATTTGCGACCGTCACCCGCTGGCCTCTGCCACGACTGCGACGCTGACGGCGGATCACTGGACGAGGGTTGAGGCATACGGAAAAAAGACCGGGCGGCAAAACGTCCTACTCCTGTTGCAGCGGGAGCGGGCGGGGCAACTGCGCGGCGTTCCGTTGCTTGCCCCGGTGCTGGAAAGCCTAAAGCAACTCGGACGGTTCACAGACGCGGAACTGACCGCAGCGGTGATCTCCGCCATGTTCACAGTGTTTATCACCAAAGAGGATCAGTCCAGCGAAATTCCGCTGGGCGAAATGCTGCCGCAGGAAGTGCAAGTGGATACGCCGGACAAAACCAGCGTGGAACTGGCTCCGGGCGCGTTCATCGACCTTAACCCTGGCGAAAAAGTGGAGTTCGCAGACCCGAAGCACCCGGCGACGGGCTTTGAGGCTTTTATGAACGCCATTGTTAAACAGATGGCCGCCGCCCTGGAAATTCCGAGCGAAGTATTGTACAAGCAGTTCTCGACCAGCTACTCCGCCGCCCGCGGCGCGCTAAACGAATACTGGCGCACTTGCGGAATGCACCGTGACTGGTTTGCAGATAACTTCTGCCGACCAATTTATGAGGCGTGGTTTTGCGAGGCAGTACAGCGTGGGCGAATAAAAGCACCCGGATTCTTGGAAAACCCGGCCATTGCCGCAGCTTATATGCAGTGCGCATGGAACGGCCCCGCCAGAACGAACCTGAACCCCAAGGATGAAGTCGAGGCGGCGAAGATGCGCGTTGACTGCGGGTTTAGCACAGCTGAACAGGAAACGGCGCAAATGACGGGCGGCAGCTATGCGGCCAACATGAGGTTACGCAAAGGCGAAGCCGCAATGAAAAAGGAGGTAGACGACATTGCAGGAACGCAAACACAAAACCCTGCTGCTCAACGGGCCGTCGGCGGTTCCAGTGAAAACAGGTGAAAAGTTCTGGCAGATTCGCAATTCGGCGGAAACGGGAGGCCATGCGGAACTGGTGCTGTACGGCGACATTAGCCGGACAAGCTGGTGGGGCGACGAGATCACCCCACAGAAATTTGCCGCAGACCTTGCCGCAATCCCGGCGGAAGATGATCTGACCGTCCGCATCTGTTCCGGCGGCGGCGACGTATGGGCTGCGCAGGCCATTGGTGGCCAGCTCGAAAGCCGCGCTGGCACGGTGACGGCACAGATAGAGGGCTTGTGCGCAAGTGCGGCAACGATCATTGCCTGTCATTGCAAGGTCGTCAAGGCCACGCCGGACAGCAGCTACATGATTCATCCTGTGAAAGCCAAGAGCGATAACTTCATGGGCGTGGAGGAATTGCAGCAACTCATTGATTCCATTACGGTTATGCGCTCTACGATTCTCGGACAGTACGAGAAAAAGACCGGGAAAAGCAATGAAGAACTGGCCGCATGGATGGACAAGACGACGTGGTGGACTGCGGAGCAGGCCAAGGAAAACGGTTTCATTGACGAGATCGTGGAGGGAAACAAGACCGCCAAAATCGAAAACAGGAACGGCGTGCTGTTCGTAAACAGCGTGGCCGTCCCAGGCACTTTTGATAGCGCACCTGAATTTGTGCGAAACCGCGCCGTGGTCGTACCTGACAACGACGACGATTTTGTAAATAACAACGACCCGGCGGAACCGTCGGGAGAAAACAACGGAGGGAACGACATGGAGTTCAAGAACGTGGACGAACTGCGCAATGGCTGCCCCGACCTCGTGAAAGAGATCGTGGACAGTGAGCGCGCAGCCGCACAGAAAGCCGAGCGTGAACGCCTTGCCGCCATTGACGAGATCGCAGAAACGATTCCGGCAAACATGGTGGCGGAGGCAAAGTACGGCGAGAACGCCTGCTCTGCGGAGCAGCTTGCGTACCGTGCGGCAGTTGACGCAAAGAAGAATCACCGCAAGCTGCTGGAAGATACCGCAGATGATGCAAACACCAGCGGCGCAAACAGCGTTGGCGGCGCAGCCCCCGACGGCGTGGCTGGCACTGGCACTAAGAACCAGAACCAGACCGATGCCGAGAAGCGGGCAATGGTGAAGAACCTGCTGCACCCCAAGAAGGAGGGCTAAGTTATGGCTGAAAAGATGCTGAACGAGAAGCTGGGCGAGGTTGAGTACGACGGCCTGATCGTTGGTCTCAACCCGAAGAAGCGCGTCGGCCCCGGCGTAATCGCCAAAGGCGCGGCAGAGACGACCTATGTTCGCGGCACTGTGTTTGCCAAGAGCGCAAAGGACGGCAAGCTGTACATCCTGGGCAGCACTGCTACTTCTGGCGATACGCTGACCGCGGACTGCATTCTGGTGCAGGACGTGACTGTGGGTACTACCGACGATGAAACTGTCGTGGTCTACCTGGCAGGCTGCTTCAACCCGGAAAAGCTGACCGTAAAGGACAGCTACACCATGACCGAGGCGGACAAGGACGCTCTGCGTATGCGCGACATTGCGCTCCTGCCCATCATCGAAATGTAACAGGAGGACGTTTACTATGGCAATTCTGCTGAACTTCTTTGATAACGTCATTCTTCAGGCCATCACGGAAGAGATCGTGCCGAAGCGTGGCTTCTTCAAAGACCGCTATTTCCCCACCGGGGCAGGCGATATTTTCAAGGCCGACGAGGTGCTGACGGAGTACCGCAAGGGCGACCGTAAGCTGGCCGCTTTCGTTGCTCCCGACGTACATGACATTCCCATTGCGCGCCGCGGCTATGAGGTTCATTCCTACCAGCCTGCGTACATTGCGCCGTCCCGCGTGCTGACCATGGACGAGCTGAAAAAGCGTGGCTTTGGTGAGGCTCTGTATCCGGGCATGGACGAAGCACAGCGCGCCGCTCGTCTGCTGGCGGATGACATGAACGACATGGAAAACCGCATTGCAGGCACCGAGGAATGGATGGCTGCACAGACCATGATCTCCAACGGCTGCACTATGCAGGAAATGATCGACGGCAAGACCAAGGGCGACAAGAAGATCGTGCGCTTCTACGACAACAAGAGCGACCATACCTACACTGTTGCAAAGAAGTGGAACGCCACTGGCGGCGACTTCTGGGCAGACATTAAGGCTATGTGCCGGATGCTCTCTTATCGCGGCCTGCCTGCAAAAGACCTGATTCTGGGTACTGACGCTGCCGACTACATCCTGGCCGACGAAAAGACCCGCCAGCTTCTCGACAAGAACAGCGGCATTATCGTTGGCGAGATTCGCCAACAGCTCACCCAGTACGACGGCGTGGTGTTCATGGGCGTTCTGAACTTCGGCGGCTTCATGCTGAACGTGTTCTCTGTGGACGAAACCTACGAGGACGAGAACGGCCAGATCGCCAGCTTCTTCCCCAAGACCGCAGCTATGGTTACTGCTCCCGACTGCGGCCACATGATGTACGGCTCCATCACCCAGATGGACTACGGCCAGACCGACTACACCACCTATGCCGCAAAGCGCGTGGCAAAGCTGGTCGTGGATCAGGCCGAGGACAGCCGCAAACTCCGTCTGGGCTGCCGCCCGCTGGCTGCACCCAAGAGCTACTGCCCCTACATCTACGCAGCAGATGTTGTGCAGTAAGTGAGAAAGGAGCAACGGCATGAAAACTGTTCAGATCACGTCCGGCGGCTACGGCTACCGTGAAAAGGCAGGCTCCCCCACCCGGTTGATTCGGGCGGGGGAATTTGTTTGCCTGCCGGATGATGAAGCTGACCGTCTGGCCGCCCTGGGCGTTGCGGTCTGTCAGCCGGAAGCACAGCCGGAGATCGAGCCGCAGAAAAACGCCCCGGCGACAAAGCGCACCAGAAAGAGCAAAGCGGCCACCGCGTAAAGAAAGGCGGTGGAGCGCATGACGGATTTTCTGGAAGAAGCCCTTGCGGACATTGACTCTGTGTTCTTTCAGGAGTTTGTGGAGCAGCACAAAATCGACGGGAAGCCGTTTGACGTTGTGCCGTATGAAATGACCCTCAAGGAACGTAAGGCGCACTGGGAAGCAGGAGCAAAGCAGAACTTTGACCAGGGACTTTACCTGTCCACAAAGCAGTTCTTCATTCGCAAGGAAGATTACGGCACGGCCCCAAAGGTTGGAAAGCTGATGGAGTACGACGGAATCTGCTACACGATCAGAAGTTGCCAGACGGAGCACGGGTTGTACCTGGTGGAACTTGAGAGGGTGCGGCAGTAATGGCGAAGGCAATCTATGACGTATCTGTGCCGAACATCTACGAAGTAGAAAAGGCACTGGGCGACGCAAGGGACAAGGCTCCTAGAGCCATGAAAAACGCGGTGAACCAAACGGCGACCCGCGCAAAAAACATGATGATCCGGCAAGCGAAACTCCGATACGCCGTAAGCACGGCGGGCCGCCGCCACCTAAACCAACTGAAACTCCGAAACCGTGCAACGGTACAGAATCCGACCGCAGAAATTTTCATCAAAAGTCGAAGAAACGATCTGGCGGATTTCAAGACAAACCCAACAGAACCACACATGGGCGGAAACTGGGTACACTCGCCTGAATTTCATACAGGCAAGGTTTTGAAAAAATCGCCAATGGATAACCTGACAGGCGGACAAACACTTATCGGGCCGGGAAGCAAGGGCTTCTTGGTGCGGTTCGAGAGCGGACACGTTGGCATGGTGCAAAGAATTATCGGTAAGCCTGCAAAGAATCCGAAGCCGACACGGTGGAAGAGCAAAAACGGGATTATCGAATATCTTTACACCATGCCTGCGCCGTCTGCAAGTTCCATGCACAGTACCGTGTGGCGGGAAGAAGTAGAGCCGGAAAGCGAGATCATCTTGCAGGATCGCTTGCGGCACGAGGTTGAAAAAATCTTGATGCAGGCAGGAGGTAAGAAGAAGTGAGCAAACCGACGAACTACACCCCCATTGATGCGGTAAAAGTTCTGCGCAAGGAACTAGAAAAACTCTTTGAAGGAAAAACATTCAGCGGCCAGGGCGGGAACAAGCAGCTGAATTTTTTTGAGTTCGAGTTCCCGGAAGATAACGGTAACGACGAGGATGTGGACACGCTGGCCGCCGCTGCCCCATTCGTGCTTGTGAAAGCAGCCGGGTGGAGCACCGACATAGAAGAGCCGGAAATAATTGACATGAGCATGGTTATCTGTACATACCAAACCCCTGCGCGAAGCAAGGAAGAGATCGAGAAACTAAAAAAGGCACCGGCTCTTCTGGATTTGTACAACATCATGCAGGATATTAGTCAGCATTTCAAAGTGTACAACGTCTTTGGAGATTACTTCAACGTCTTAATGCCGATTACCTGCGTAATTCAGCAGGACGATACAAAACCGTATTATTTCTCTACTGTTCAGATGGACGTTACAGGCCCAAGCATGAGCAGAGAAAACAACCCGGAAGTGGAGGCACTCACATGAGCACTGCAAAAGCAAAACAGGCCGAGCAGGCAGAGAACGCCGCAGAGGTTAAGGCAACTGGCCCTGTCGTTTACTGCGGCCCGACCGTGAAGAACACCGTGAAACAGTACACGGTGTACGCCGACGGCGATATGCTGCCGGATATGATGAACCGCTTCCTTGAAACGGTTCCGATGGCAAAGGGCCTGTTGGTTCCCATCGAACAGTTCAGTGATACCCGCAAAGCTCTGGAAAATCCCAAGAGCGCAGCGGGTATTCTTTTTGCCGCCGTGAAAGCGGCCATTGAGTAAGGAGGTAAAAGATCATGGCATATAAGCATGGCGTATATACCACTGAGCAGGCAACCAGCCTGGTTGCCCCGGTCGTTGCCACGGCAGGATTGCAGGTCGTAATCGGCACTGCACCTGTCAACCAGGCAAGTGACCCGTACCACTGCACCAATGTTCCCATGCTGGCAAACACGCTGGCTGGCGCAACTGCGGCAGTTGGTTACAGCGACGACTACGAAAACTACACCCTCTGCCAGAGCATGGGCGCAAGTTTTAAGGTCGTGAACGTCGCACCGATGGTTCTTATCAACGTGCTTGATCCCAACAAGCACAAGAAGAACCTGACCGAAAAGACCGTGCAGATCAACAGCGGAGTTGCCGTTCTGGAAGAGAAAGGCGTACTGCTGGACAAGCTGGTCGTCAAGGCGGCATCCGCAACGCTGACCGCTGGCACTGACTACACTGCGGCGTTTGACGATAACGGCTACGTCAATATCGTTGTTATCCCCGGCGGCGCGGGCAAGTCCGCAACCAGCCTGACCGTGAGCGGAGTTCAGATCGATCCGTCCGCAGTCACCCCGGCGGACATTGTGGGCGCAGTTTCCGCCGCTGGCGTTGAGTCCGGCATGGAGTGCATCCGCATGATCTTCCCGAAGCTGAACATGGTTCCGGGTATTCTGATCGCTCCCGGCTGGTCGGAGAACGCCATCGTGTCTGCTGGCTTGCAGGCAAAGACCACCCGTATCAACGGCGTGTTTAACTGCGTCTGCATCGTGGACATCGACAGTTCCACCAATGGCGCGACCAAGTACGACGATGTGAAGCAGCAGAAAGAGAAGCAGGCCGTCACCAGCGCAAATTGCTACGCCGTGTGGCTGTACGCCAAGGCGGGCGACGTTCTCTACGCTGGCTCTGCAATGGCCGCCGCTGTGACCGTGGCGACCGATGCGGATAACGGCGACATCCCGAACGTCAGCCCGTCCAACAAGACCGTCCCGATCTCCGCCGCCTGTCTGAAAGACGGCACGGAAGTGCTGCTCGATCAGGAGCAGGCCAACGTCGTGAACAGCTTTGGCGTGGCAACCTGGCTGAACATCAACGGCTTCCGCCTGTGGGGCAACAACACTGCCTGCTACCCCGGCAACACCGACCCCAAGGACAGATGGTTTAGCGTCCGCCGCTTCTTCTGCTGGGACGACAACACGTTCATTCAGACGTACTTTCAGAAAGTGGACAGCCCCGCAAATAAGCGTCTGATCGAGGCCCTGGTGGACAGCGAGAACGTCCGCGGCAACAGCTTTGTCTCCCGCGGCATCTGCGCCCGCTATGAGCTGAAATACCTTGAGTCGGAGAACCCGACCACCAACCTGCTGAACGGCTGCATTACTTTCCACAAGTACATGACCCCGTTTGGCCCTGCGGAGGACATCGAGGAACTGGTCGAGTTTGACCCGGATGCGCTGTCCACCGCCCTGGCCCAGTAAGCGGCGCAAGGAGGTAAAAGACTATGGCACTCGACACTAACCTGACCCCGGAGGTCGTCAACTCCTATAACACCTACATCAACGGCAATAAGGCAATCGGCGTTACCAGCGAGATTTCTATGCCGACCATCACCTCGGAAACTATCGACGTTTCCGGCACTGGCATCCTCGGCAAGATTTCCGCCCCGAACATCGGCCAGTTTGAATCCATCGAACAGGAGATAACGTTCAACCTGATCTACTCTTCTTTCGTGGATATGCTGTCCCCGAAGCGGCAGGTAAACCTTACCATTCGCGCCGCCCAGCAGGCCGTGGACAAGAACCTCGGTTATGCCTACAAGGGTCTGCGCATCGTTGAGGTGGGCCGCGTCAAGGAGTTCACCCCCGGTAAGATCAAGCCCGGTGAGGGCATGGACGCAAAGGTGAAGCTGGAACTCACCTACCTGATGATCGAGAACGACGGTCAGCAGATTATCGAGATCGACAAGCTCAACGGCATTTATCGCGTCAACGGCGAGGATATGCTGGCGGATGTGAGCGCGCTGATCTAAAAAGCAAACGGCATGACCGCCCCGGAAAAGAATCGGGGCGGTCAATTTTTTGTATGCAGAGAAAGGAAAAACAACATGGAAAAGAATGTTTCTACCGCAGTTGAGCAGGAAGTTACCGAGCAGACCGCACCCGCCGCAGAGCAGACCAACGATAAGCTGGTGAAGCTGGCAAAGCCGTACAAGTTCGACGACGAGGAATATTCCGAAATCAACCTGTCCGGCCTGGACAAGCTGACTATCGAGGATGCGGTGCTGACCGTGAAGAAGCTGACGGGCGACGGCGAACTGGCCGCAATGGTGATGCCCGAAACCTCCACCGCCTACACCGACGAGCTGGCAGCCAAGGCAACCGACCTGCCCATTGAGTTTTTCAAACTCCTGCCCATCGGCGCAAGCAAAAAGGTGCGCCAGATGGTGCAGGGCGCGATCACTGTCCCTGCACAGAAAGACGAGAGCGACACCCGCCCCCACATTCTGCACCTGCACAAGCCCTATCTCTACAAGGGCGAAACCCACACCGAAGTTGACCTCTCCGGCGTGGGCAGCCTTACGGGCATGAACATCCGGCAGGCAGAGAACCGCATGGAGGAAGAGGACATTCGTGCCATCGAGCGCACCAGTAACTACTACTACTGCTGCCTGATGGCAAGCATGGCGACTGGCAAGGACGTGAAGTTCTTCCTGGGTCTGCCTCTGTGCGAGGCTATGCCCCTGAAAAATGCGGTGAACGATAAGGATTTTTTCGAGTAAAAGGCGGTTACAAAGAAATCAGAAAGGCGGCGGTAGGTTTGGCCTCCGTCACGCACACGGGGGCAGACTTTTACCTCAACCTCCCTGTGCGTGAAATGGTGGAGATTAACGAGGAGGTGGCGGAGGAATGGCGAAAAATCAGGAACTAGAACTTTCTATCCTGATTGGCGGACGAGTTGACAACTCGTTGGCGCAGGCCGTAAAAAGCGCAAACGGCCAGATCGGCCAGCTGGCAAAGACGATAAGCAACGTCGGAAAAATTGGACTCGGTGCAATGACCGGGCTTGCAGTTGGCACGACGAAGTTCTTTGCAGATGCCACAAAAGATGCCATGAAGTACGAAAGCACGATGGCAGAAGTGGCAAAGGTGGTCGATGAACTGAAAGACGACAACGGCAATTTCACTGTGCATTACGACGAAATGAAATCCGGGTTAAAAGATATGACAACCCTGATTCCTATGGAGTTTGAGGACGCTGGTGCTATTGCTGCTGCGTTTGGTCAGAGCGGCGTTACCTCTACCCCGGAAATCCTCAACTACACAGCGGATGCCGCAAAGATGGCGATTGCCTTTGACTCCGACGCAAAGCAGTCCGGCGAATGGATGGCGACGTGGAAGCAGGCATTCAACTTGGCGGAAAATGAAATCGTGAATTTGGCAGATCAGTTAAACTACCTGTCAAACAACACGAATGCCACCGCCGCCGATCTGGCGGGAATTGTAACCCGCGTTGGAAGTCTGGGCGGAATGGCTGGTGTTAATACCAGCTCCGTTGCCGCAATGGCAGACGTTCTGGTGGCGACGGGCGTTGACGACGACTCCGCCGCAACCAGCCTGCGCAATATGTTCTTGAAGTGGACGGCGGGCAGCGCAGCCACGAAGAGCGAAGCGGGCGTTATGGCAAAGCTGGGCCTAGACCCTGTGGAATTTGCAAAGAGTATGCAGGATAACTCCATTGAAGCAATCGAGGACTTTTTCTCCCGCATTAAAGTTCTTCCGCAGGAACAGCAAATCAGTTTGATGGGACAGTATTTCGGAAAACGTGCTGTTGAGTCCGCAACGAAAATGGCACAGAACATTCCGATGCTGGAACAAAATCTTGATTGGATCAAAACAAAGGACGAGAACGGACAATACGTTTGGCAAGGTAGCATGGAAAACGAGTATCTGACTCGTAGCGATACGGCAGAGAACTCAATCCAGCTTGCACAAAATGCGTGGCGCAATCTGCGGGAGTCGTTCGGTGAAGCGTTCCTCCCTGTGGTAAAACAGGGCGCAGACTGGTTTGTTGGGTTTGCAAAAGAAGTCGAGGCAAACGCTCCACTGATTGCTGGCGTAACAGGCCAGCTTGCACAGCTTGCTCAAAACGGAATTTCTGCCCTGGGCGGCGCGCTGGAATCGCTCTGGCAGATCGTAAAGAAATTCTTTGAGTTCATCAACGTAAAGAGCGAGAACGGTAGCTACGACAACAGCGCGACGGTTACAAAGGCAATCGGAGGAACCGCCGCGACGTTCGCCGCAATGTCCGTCGCCCCGCAGATTCTCCAAGTGGTGAATGGTGCAACAAGGATTTTTGGCGGCGGAAAAGGCACTGGCCCGTTGAGCGTTGCAAAAGACAGCATCTTCGGAAAAGGAGCCGCCGCCGCAGGAAACACCGTGGATATGTGGAATGCCGCAAAGCTGGGCGCAGGTCTGGCAAACAGCAGCATGACTCAGGCAAACGGCAGCCCTGTTACATCCAGCGGTATCGGCGGTTTTCTGCAAAATGCAGAGAACACGATTATCGGTACAATCTTCGGTCTGAAAAACAAAAAGCAACTGACGAGCAAAACGAGCAAGCCGGAAACGCTGTGGAAGAATGTTCTGAAAACGGCAGATCAGATCACAGCCGCCAAAAGTTCCGGCGGCCTCTTCGGGATGCTCAAGGGAAGTTCTTTGGGCCAATACGGAACGAGCGTGGCGAACTCGGTAAAGGGCTTGCACGGAACGAACTTGGTTCAGCAAACTATCGGAGTCGGGAAATGGCTTGGACAGACGGCGAAGAACGGAGTCGGCGGAATTGCAAGCAGCCTCGCGGGAATCTTTGGCAGCCCAATGCAGAATGCAATGAACAGCCCGCTGGGCAACTTCATTACAAGCATCGGCCAAAAGGCGGTCGGCCTCGGAAAAGGCGCGGTCGGCGGCGTAAAGAATTTTGCGGGCAACACGCTTTACGGAGCAAAGACGCTCGCCGGAAATATTGCATCTTCCAAAGTTGGACAGACGGCGGTTAAAATCGGCGGCGGTGCTGTGCAGGGCGTAAAGGACGTGACGCAGTTCCTTGGAGCAGGACTCAATGTGGGGCAAACGGTTCTCGGCCCGGTGGCCGGGAAACTGGGTGGCGCGTTTATGGGCTTGCTCGGAACATTCGGCCCGGTAATTGCCGGAATCGGCAGCATCATTGCGGTGGTGTCCCTGCTGGGAGACCATTTCGCGGATATTCAGCAGATCGTATTGAAAGTTTTTGGCCCGACCGGGTTGACGATTTTCAATACATTCTTTGCAGATGTCAAGAAAATCGGTGACGGAATTAAAAATGCTTTCTCGATGGACAACCTGCTGAACATTCAGGAGAAGCTGAGCGGGAAAAGTATGTTTGGCGTAGACCTCGGCCAAGCGTTCGGGGCGGCCATTCCCATTATCCAGTCTGTGACAGGGCTGGTAAGCCAGATCGTAGACCTGGGCGTAAATCACATTAAGCCCCTGCTGGCGGATGTGATGAGTTTTGTGGTGAATGAATTGTTCCCGGCGGTGGCCCCGCTGATTAGTACGATTATAGACCTGGTGGGAACGACGCTGGTAAACGCAATTAAGGTAATCGTGGATGTGATTCACGGTCTCCTGCCTGTAATTGAGCCTGTGATTCAGGGAATAATCGGGCTGATAAAGGGCATTGCTTCCATCGGCGTTTCCGTGGTAAATACCATCATCCGCGCGCTGAACAAAATCCACATCAAGATGCCTACAAAAATCCTCGGTATTTCTCTGCCGGAGGGCATCGCGGGCAAGGAGTGGGGCTTTAGCCTTGCAGAAGTTCCGGCTCCTGCATTTGCCAACGGCGGCTTCACCCACGGTGTCAGTATCGCAGGTGAGGCCGGGACGGAGGCGGTTATCAGCTTCAAACGCAGCGTTCACGATGAAAACGTGAATCACTGGGTACGGGCTGGCCGGATGCTGGGCGTGACCGGGGAGGATGCGACCCGTGCCATCGGGCCGCAGAACGTGTCCTACTTTGCCAACGGCGGGTTTACCGACGGTAGCCGCGAGAAGCTGGACAACCTGATCGACTTTAGCAAGGCGTATGGCGAATATGCCATGCGCTCCAACGGCATCCGCACGGCGGGCGACGCGGCCTCGCTACTGTGGAGCGTGGCGAATAACTCTATGGCGGGCGACGGCTCCCTGGCCTTGGCCGCCACCAGTATTGCCGCAGACGTGGCCCCCATCGTGCTGAAAAAGTACCTTGGTGACAACGAGGCAACGTCGCTCCTGACCGAAGCGGCGAAAACCTACAACGGCGGGACGGTGCTTTCGAGCTGGGGAAACGGTGTTCTAACAGACACGGGAGTACCCCTTTACGTCCTGCCGCCGCGTGATGCAGGCACAACAGAGTTGAGCGAGATTCCGCAGGCTGCATACAGAAGTTCCAGAACCTCCGACGGGGGCGACGGCGACGGGATGCAGTTTGTATTCTCCCCGCAGATTACAGCATACGGAAAGGCTGACCGCGCAGAGATTGAGCAAATCATGCGTGAGCAGTTCGAGAAGTTCAAGGCTGAAATCAAAAAGGAGATCAAGGAAGAACAGCGCAGAGAACAGCGCACGAAGTACGCATAAGGAGGCGGTTCTATGTACGTTACCAAAAGCGGCGACACATGGGACGGGATCGCAAAGATCGTCTATGACGACGAAATGCGGGCGGACGTGCTGATGGCCGCCAACAGAGAGTACAACGACGTTTACCAGTTTGATTCCGGGGTGCAGCTTGTCACCCCGGAAGTCACGGTAAAGACGGAAGTTGAAAACCTGCCGCCTTGGAAGAAGTGAGGTGATCGACGTGTTCTTACCACGCCAAGCGTTCCTGTCAGTCGAATACAACGACAACGATATGACCGCTGACATTAAGAACGATGTGGAGAGTTTCACTTTTACGGACAGCGGATCGGATTCTTCTGATAGCCTTTCCATCAAGGTGAACGCCAGCAACGTGAAATGGAAAAATGGGTGGATGCCGGACATTGCCGCAAAGCTGCATCCGAAACTCTGCACGAAAAACTGGATCGCGCAGGGCGACAGTGCAGAACTGGACTGCGGCGTTTTGGTGGTGGATGACCTGGGCTTCACAGGCTGCCCGGACGTGCTGACAATCGGCGCGGTGGCGCGGCCAAGCGATACGGGCTTCCACGAGAGAAACCGAGAACAGGTCTGGAAGAACACATCCATCCAGCGCATTGCCTCGACCATTGCGGAGCGCAACAGCCTGCAATGCTCGATGGATGCCGAAGATGTGGACATTGCCATCAAGGAACAGGACGACAACGACAGTGCTTTCCTCAAGAGCCTGTGCGAAACCTACGGCCTGATCCTGAAAGTGTACATGGGGAAGATTTGGATTTTCGACCGCGAGAAATACAAACAAAAGGATGCCGTAAGGACATTCACCCCGGCGGACATTGTACCGGGTTCCTTTTCCTGGAACACAACATTGGCCGGAACATACACAGGCGGCGTGTTCACATACACCAACCAGCGGAAGAAAGTCAATATCAATGTCACCGTTGGTAGCGGTGACAGGATGTTGAAACTAAACCAGTATGCGTCCAGCGAGGCCGACGCGAAAAGACAGCTCGAAGCAGCTATTGCAATGAAGAATCATTCCAATACCACCGTGTCGTTCAAGACGATGGGCGACTTGAATATCCACGCAACACAGTGCGTGAACATTCAGGGGTACGGAAAGATGGACGGGAAGTATTATCTTGATAGTATCACCCGACCGCTGGATAACTCCGGCGGCCTCACGAACGAATACGCAGGAAGCAGAGTGGGAGGCTGATCTATATGCAGAGCGTGATCCGCGTTGGTGAGGTTTCCAAGGTCAACTACGACAAGGGAACGATAGAGGTTGCCTACAAAGACCGCGACGATTCCGTAACGGATGAAATCTGCATGGTGTCGAACAACCTGTATCGGATGCCTGTTGTTGGGCAGATGGCGTGCGTCCTGCACAACTCCGCAGATCAGGAAATGGGGACGTGCATCGGAACCTTTTGGAACGACGACAACAAGCCCCCCGGCGGAAAGGAGGGCCTGTATCGTTACGACTACAACGACAAGCAGGGTGTGGCCTACGAAAGCTATGACGGAAAAAGCGGCAACTATGAAGAAAAGATAGACGGAAATACGACGGAAACGGTCGGCAAGAACGCAACCCACAAAATCGGCGGTGATCTGAAATTCATAGTCGGTGGCTCTACCGTCACGCTGACGCAGGGCGGCACTATCAAAATCGAGGGAACGGACGTTGAAATCAAAGGCTCCACCGTGAACATCAGCGGCGGGAGCGGAGATTGCAAGATAAACGGCATAAGCCTTGTGAATCACCTCCACGGCCACGACGGCGGCGCAACTGCTGGCCCGTATACCGTGGCTGGCGTTACAGGGAAGCCGCAGTAATCGGGAGGTGGTTCTATGGCATGGGGCGGAATTGGCAGCTTTGCAGGGCTGGTATTCACAGTGTCGAGCTGGCGCGTCGTAACGCCGGACAATATCAACGGCTCCACGTCGAGCAACTGGGCCGCCCATAGCGTGATTGGCGGAAAGGAAAAGAGCGAGTATGTAGGGCCGGGACTCAAAGAGTACCAGTTCGAGTTGCTGCTTAATTCACAGTTCGGAGTAAACCCGCGCAAGGTGCTGAACGCTTTGCAGGAATTGTGCGAGGCTGGCGCTGTTGACTACTTCATAATCAACAACAGGCCGCTTTCCCGCTATCCGTTCAAGTTCGAGAAAATGTCGGACACCTGGGACGTGGTACATAGATTCTGGGGCCTCAAGTCCTGCAAGGTGACGCTGACCCTAAAGGAGTATGTATGAGTGACGAACTGAACAACTTGCTGCTGGGCGACATCGAAGTTGAAGTTGAGCCGTCCGATGGCGACCAAGACCGCGACGTGTACAATCGCCTCATAACGCTGTACGGAAGCCGAGTAGGAGAACAGACCCTTGACCGGGAGTTTGGCCTGGACATTTCCTGCTTGAGCCTCCCGGCGGAAGCGGCGGAAGCCCTCTTGACCGCGGAGATCACCCGAAAGACGGCGCGCTACGAACAGCACGCGCAGGTGCAGCAGGTTGATTATAGCGAACAGGACGGCAAGAAAGGATATATCCGGCCAAAGGTGGTGGTGAAAATTGTCTAATATCACAGAGTTTGCAGACATCCCGGAGTACAGCGTAACAGGAAATCTCACCCTGCAAGGTGCGCGTGACCTTGTTATGGACATCTACACCGAGAACTACAAAAAGGTTTATGCCAAGGCCCCGCCGCTGTACGACAGTGACCCGCTGACGCTGACCCTTAAAAGCATGGCTATGCTGTACTACATGGCTATGCAGGTGGCGGAACGGCGCGCACTGGCCGCCATGCTGAAATCGGCAGAGGGCGCGCAGCTGGACAACATCGGCTTGCCTTTCGGCGTGAAAAGAAACCCAGCCACATACGCCACGGTGACGATCCGCTTTACCTTGTCGGCGGCGCAGAAGAGCGTGGCAATGATTCCGCAGGGAACCCGCATCCGAACTGGTGCGGGTATTTATTTTGCCACAACGGAATACGCCCAGATCGACATTGGCGAAACGAGCGTTGATGTGCTGGCAAAGGCGGAAGAAGTCGGTGCGGAGAGCAACGATATTCCACCGGGCGTTATTGATACGCTGGTAGACGCAATCCCGTTTGTGGCTGGTGCTGTGAACATTGACACCAGCAGCGGCGGCGCAGATGTAGAGAGCGACGACAGCCTGACCCGTAGAATCTGGCTGTCCCCCACGACGTACAGTTGCGCAGGCCCGCGTGATGCCTACGAGTTCTGGGCTATGAGTTTTCGCTCTGACATTGAAAATGCCATTGCGATTTCTCCGAGAAGCCAGCCTTGCACGGCGTACATCTACTTCATGCTCACGGGCGGAAAGATGCCGAGCGAAAAGGACATTTCCGAAATGGAAACCTTTATGATGAATGAGGCCCGTCGCCCAATGACAGACCTTGTGATCTGCAAGGCCCCGGAAGAGGTGGAGTACAGCATCGACTTCACCTACTACATCGGGGCCAGCTCGAAGAAGAACGCCGACATCGTGCAGCAGAATGTGGCACAGGCGGTGCAGGAGTACCAGGATTGGCAACGCTCCATTGGCCGGGACATCAACCCGATGGAGTTGATCTACCGTCTGCGCGCCGCGGGCGTGAAGCGCGTGGAAATGCGGGAACCTGCTTTCAAGGTGGTGGAGAGCGGCGCAGACAAGGAAAAGGCACTCGTGCAGATTCCGAAGTTGAGCGGCCAGCCAACGGTCGTCTATGGAGGTGTCGAGGATGATTAAACTCCGCGAGGCTAGGATAACCGACGGCGTGCCTAAGATCGTCGCCGCCCAGCCTTGGGTGCAGGTTTTGTCCGAAGTATACGCCGAGTTACAGGGCCGGGTGCTGGATTGCCTTGACGCTGGTGTGACGTTCTCCGAAGTGGATAGCTGCTCCGAGGCAACACTCGACCAGATGGCAGTATATCTCAAAGTCGAGTGGTACGATTCCGCCGCCGACTTGGAAACGAAACGCAGGATTATCAAGACAGCCATTGAAATTCAGCGGTACGCCGGAACGGTAAAGGCTGTCCGGGAACAGGTCAGCGTGACTTACCCGGATTCCGAAGTGGAAGAGTGGTTCGACTACGGCGGCACTCCTGGATTCTGGCGGCTGAACGTGAACATCACCGATGCCCCGGCGCAGTATCACACCATCGACGAAATGGAGGATTTGCTGGGCTACACCAAACGCCTGACGGCTCACCTTGAGCATATCAGCTACATGGTGCGGCATGGCATTTCTGTTGGCGCGCAGGTGGAGTGCATGGCATACAAAGTGCCTATCTGCGGTGCAACGATCTGCGGCACATACTGGCGGCCCAGTACGTTGGGCTGGTCGTCCAACGGCCTGCTGAACGTCGGCGGACAGGCAGAAGCATTTCTGGACAGCCCGAAGATCACGGGTACAATCCCCCGGATCAGCACAAAGGGATGGAGCGGCGGACAAACACTGGATGCTACGCCGCAGATGGACGCTTACAAAATCCACCCGGCGGAATCCGGCGACGGCACGGCAACTGGCGAGAAGCCGCAGGCGGCCACGCTGGGCGCAAGTTCCGCCGCTACGGTATCGAACGCCGTAAAGGTGGAGGCGTTCAAGGTAAAGCCACGCGTCTGCGGCAGAGCAAAGTGTAACAAGTAACGCTGCAACCGCCCCGGACAGGGGCTTTTATTATGCAGGGAAAGGAGAAAGAGCATGGCTTTTTTCACAGATACTTTTCTGAAAGCCCGCCGCGAAGAACTGCTGCGGGCGGTGAGCCGCTTCCAGTACCAGCTTAACGGCAGTACATGGAAAGACGGCGAAATCAACTCGAAGCAGGTTGTCGGGAACGCCGTCGTGGTGTACGTCAACGCTCCGTCGTCCGGCCAGAAAGACACCATCACGGCGGTTCGTGTGTATGACCGCAACGGTGAACTGGCCGGGAGCCAGACCGTGAGCCTGACCCGCGACAGCGTGAACGCCGGACTCCTGCGCTTCACGTTCCCGCTGGTGGAAGCAACGTAAAGGAGGACAACAGGTTATGCACAATAGAACATTCTGGGTAGACCAGGTGGAGGATCAGGACGGCCAGGTTATTCAGCAGGGTACGCTGATCGACCAGGCGCACTTGAACAACATGGAGGTCGGCATTTCCGACATCCATCTGGCATACCGCATCATTCAGAACGTCGTGCTGTGGTTTGGCCGCAGGCTGGGTGTGCTGGAAACTTCCAGCAACAGCCACGACACGGACATTGCCAGCATCAAGTCCACCGACACCACGCAGAACAGCCGCTTGTCGGCGGTGGAGTCGGAGATTGCCGCGGAGGTCAAGGAAGTAACCCTGACCGCGAACAGCAATCCGTGGCCGTTCTGCACAAAGGAAACGGCGGTGGCCCTGACGACCACCCGTAAGAACACCAGCTATGACGTGGACGTGGCTGTCAAAAGCTATTCCGGCGGCAGGCTGGGCGACATTACCGTGAGCGACAAGCTGGTGAACGGCTTCAAGCTGACCCATGACGGCAGCGCAAAGACTGTTGTTGTGGCCGTGAAAGTGACAGGAGGTATGAAGTAACATGAAAGTTGTAGAGCTGAACGAAGGCCGGAAAATCGAGTACGAGTTGAACGGCACGAAGCTGGACTTTGCGGACGGTACGCTGACCGTGAACCTGGCAAAGTACCAGCGCGACAGCGATATTACCAAGACGGTGATCGGTGACAAGGACGGCAACCTGTTGCTGATCGACAAGCCCGATACCCTGCCCGAAAAGAACGCCGATGGCCGCTTCTATGTTGCCATCGTCGAGATTCCGGCGACCGAGTATGAGGAAGTGGAAGTTGAGGGCGAGGCCGAAAACGTGGTCATGGCCGCCGCAGAAGTGGCGGACGAGAACGACAGCACCGAGGACACCGCACCCAAGACTCACATTGAGCGCAAGGCAAAGCCGCTGGACACCGACAAGGTGACCTTGAGCCTGTGGAGCGTCGAGGACTTCAACATTCTGTAAGGAGGTAAAAGACTATGGCAAACAATTTCGAGGCAGCCGCATTTGCATTGCAGTGCGCATTTCCCAAGAACAAAATTCTGATGGACGACAAGGGTATGCCGTCTGTCTTTGTGTGGATTCCTGCGTTCCGCCTGTGTGATGTTCTGTCCACCACCAGCACCGACATTCACCCGGCATTCCGTGTGAACGGCAAGGAAATCGCAGGCTTCTACTTTGGCAAATACCAGACCAAGGTTTACAACGAGCGCGCATACAGCCTGCCCGCAGAAGATCCCACCGTAAGCCAGAACTTTGACTGGTTCGCCAGCAAGACCAAGGCGAACGGCACGGGCTGGCATGAGGCCACCGTGGCCGAGTGGGCCGCCGTTGCCCTGTGGTGCCACAAGCGCGGATGTGAGCCGCGGGGCAATAATAATTACGGCAAGGACACGAACGAGTCCACATACGATGCAATTCCCGCACCTGGCGTGCAGGACAGCGACAAGACCGCCCGCGTGCTGACGGGTACTGGCCCGCTGCCGTGGAGTCACAACGGCCAGATGGACGGCATCTGGGATATGAACGGCAATGTGTGGGAGTGGCTGCTCGGCCTGCGTCTGTACAAGGGCGAACTGCAAATCATTGCAGACAACAACGCCGCCGACAACTCCGTGTCCACGGCCGCTTCCGGCGCAGCATGGAAAGCAATCCGCGCCAGCGACGGTGCGCTGATTACTCCCGACGGCAACGGCACGACCTCCGGCTCCATCAAGCTGAACGTCGTGTCCGGCAAGGCTGTGTGGGACACCACAATCACCGACCAGAAAGACGAGGGGCGCGGCTGCTCGTTCAAGGACATTACTGCCGGTTCTGCTGTGGGCGACGCTGCAAAGCTGGTGCTTATGGCACTGGCGCTGATGCCGGATGCCGCTCTTACTGGCACTGGCATTGATACCACCTATGGCGGCGATTATTTCTGGTTCAACAACGGCGCAGAAGAGCGGCTTCCGTTTCGGGGCGGCAGCTGGAGCAATGGCGGCAACGCTGGCCTGTTCAGCTTGAACCTCGACAATCCGCGCGGCAATTCCAGCTGGAACCTCGGGGGCCGTTCCGCTTTTGTGGAGCTGCCCGCTGAATCCTGATAAGCTGTCGTCCTGCGCGGTAGCGCAGGACAGAAGCGAAAAATAAAAAACCAGAAAGCGCGGTGGGCCAGCGGGCCGCCGCGCCGATTTTTTGGAGGTGTTGACTGTGCCGAAAGAAGCCGACGTGCCGCCCCAGCAGGGGAAGCCCGAAAAGGGCGCGGGAGAAAAAAACGACGAGAAAAAGGTGGAGCCGTTTCATCTTAGGGAAAAGATCGAGGAAATGGTGGACTACGGCTACCCGTTGACAATGAGTTTTCCACGGAAAGACCGGGAACTCGCAGACGAGTTGAAGAAATCCATCCTGACGATCTATCGCCTGAGTATCGAAATCGACCGCAAATATTTTAAGAAAACCACGACCCAGAATCTCGATGTGGAACTAGACGTACTGCGCGGAATGGTACGGCTGGCGGCGAGTAAGAAGTTACACGGGGGCAAGTACCCGCCGCCACTTACGATGCACCAATACGAGGTGTGGGCCAAATACAACGAGGAAATAGGCAAACTGCTGGGCGGCTACATAAAGACGCTATAAGCGGTTTTCCGATTTTCATACATGGGAATGTACTATACTCGGCTTCCGAATCGGGGCGGCAACTGGAACAATGGCGGCAACGCTGGCCTGTTCAACTTGAACCTCAACAATCCGCGCAGCAATTCCAACTGGAACATCGGGGGCCGTTCCGCTTTACACCACGTCACATTATGTGCGGCGACACCACGCTGGATATGGGGGCTGTGATCTACGGGTCATAGTCGGTGCGTGTGTCTAAAGGAGCGCATTTCCATTCCGGGCAGACAACCCGGAAAAATTTTGAATTGCCGTGGAGGCGGTAACGTCACACACGGCGACGGTGAAAAGAGGCAGAAATGCCAGGTAAAATAAAAACAATTCAAAACGCATGGGCGGTCATAACGGAGTTTGAATATCTCTGCGAGGCCGACCATAACGCCCGCAAGGGAAAACGATACCGCCAAGAAGTTTTAGCATTTACTGCGGCGTTTGAACACAACCTGTTTGTGATCCAAGCGCAGATGCAGGGCGGCACATACATTCTCGGCCCGTACCGCAAGCTGTGGGTTTTCGTACCAAAGAAGCGTTTGGTGATGGCCCTGCGCTATCCTGATCGTATCGTACAGTGGAGCCTATACCAGTACCTCAACCCGATATACGACAAACTCTTTATCGAGGATTCGTATGCGTGCAGGAAAGATAAGGGCAGCCACAAAGCGGCACAACGCCTGCAATACTGGATGCGGCAGGTCAGCCGGAAAACAGACGCGAAGTGGTACTACTTAAAGCTGGATATATCCAAATTCTTCTACCGGGTAAACCATGCCAAGCTGCTAGAAATTTTGTCCAGAAGAATCAAAGACCCGGAGTTGATGCGCTTCCTGGACAGCGTGATAAACAGTCGGGCAGAAGCCTTTGGCCTGCCGCGCGGGAAAACACCGCAAGACACGCCGCCGGAAGAATGGCTATACGACGTGGGTATGCCGATAGGCAATCTCACAAGCCAGCTTTTCGCAAATATCTACATGAACGAGCTGGATCAATACGCCAAGCACGTTCTGCACATCCACTACTATATACGGTATATGGATGATGTAATTGTGCTGGCCGAAACGAAAGAACAGCTCCAAGAGTGGAAAGAGAGGATCGAAGCATTCCTGCGGGATGAATTGTTCCTTGACCTGAATGACAAGACCTGCATCCGCCCGGTGAGCATGGGCATTGAATTTGTGGGCGTGCGGATTTACGCAACCCACATGAAACTGCGCAAGTCCACCGTCGGCAGGTTGAAGCGAGAGGTCAAGAAGATAACGGAGATGTACGCCACCGGGGAAATGAGCAAGGAAGATTTTGACCGCCGCGTTGCCAGCATCAAAGGACTGCTGGCGCACACGCAGAGCGCAAGCCTGCGCGGGCGGTTGAACCTGATCTACCGGGACACCATGCAGAAGTATGGTAGGCCAACCGGGCCGGAAACGGACATCTGGAAAGGAACTTATGAAGAAAAGAAGTTGGCCCGATCTGTGCGAAAGGCTGCTTGAGAAGCTGGAAGCGGCGGGGGCTGATACCTCCGACGAGCGCGGGGATTTTGCCACGCTCATTGCCGAGTGCTGTACAAGAGCCTGCGGCGCAGACCTGCGCCCGAAAGGAGATGTGAACGATGGCGATTAACGCCTATTCGCTGGCAAAGGACGGAACGAAAAAGCTGTCCACGGATTTTAAGGTGCGCGAGTTCAGATGCAAGGATGGCTCTGATCCGATCTTTATTGATTCGGAACTGGTGGAAGTCCTGCAAAAAATCCGCACCCACTTTGGAAAAGCGGTGAACATCAACTCTGCGTTCCGTACTGCGTCGCATAATGCGAAGCAGAAGAATGCGTCCCATTACAGCCAGCACCTCTACGGAAAGGCTGCGGACATCTGGATCGCTGGCGTGTCGGTGGATACGCTGGCCGCATACGTCGAAACCCTGCTCCACAACCGGGGCGGAATCGGGCGGTATTACAACGACAACTTTGTGCACGTCGATGTGCGCGCCGCAAAGAGTCGTTGGAAAGGTTAAGAGAAAGGAAACGGAGGAAATATCATGGAAGCTATCAAGATGGTTATTTCTGCAATGCCTGCATGGATGGCAGTCGTGTGCCTGGTCGGCGGCGTGTTCATCGGCGCGCTGGCCCTGGTGCGCCTGGGTTACAGCGTGGTCGTGGCAAAGGCTGCCTACAAATGGATTTGCTGGGCAGAAGAGAACGTGATCGGCTCGAAGATGGGCGAAGAGAAGAAGAAGCAGGTCATCAAAGCCCTGCGCGATCTGACACCTGACTGGTTAGATTGGGCTATCAACGAAAAGTTCCTGGACTTTTTCGTTGAACTGATTTTCAAAGTCACCAAGAGCAAACTCGAAGCATACATGGAAAAGAAATCCAAGGAAACCGCAACTGTGGCCCGTTTCGGTAAGGCGGGGGAGGACAACAAATATGACTGACGAGGAACTGGAACACCGCTTGACGGATGTTGAGAGCAGAAGCAAGAGCAACACCCACCGACTCGATGACTTGGAAAGGCTGACTGATGCGGTGAACGGCATGAACACCAACATCAAGCTGACGATTCAGCAACTCGAAAACACAAACAAGAGCCTTGAAATTGTAACGGCTCAAAACAAAAAGCAGGACGACCGCCTCACTGCGCTGGAAAAAGCCCCCGGAACACTTGGAAACAAACTTTGGTGGGCTGTAATTGCAGCGTTGGTTTCCGGCCTTGTGGCCTATGAACTGACGGTGCTTCTGCACTGAAATGAAAATCCCCCGCTGGCAATCCGAAAGGAAAGCTGGCGGGGGATTTTTTGCTGTCTGTGGAGGCGACGGAATGTAAACCTCTGTCCGAAAGAATAAAGAACGTAGAAGCGAATTATATTATGCAAAGCGGCAGATGGATTTTATCAGCGTACCAGTTTTCCGGGAAGTGGGATAATGAAAATAACGCTGTAAGGCGAAATCTCAACGCATGGGTTCGTCCGGCGTTGCGGTTCGTCCACCACACAAGAAAAATCCGAACCTCTTTCCGTTGGAAAAAGGTTCGGATTTTTCATTTGCTGCATTTCTTACAGCGTCATTTTCATTTCCAGTCTCAGCAACGCGGCCTTTTTGTCGATGCCGCCTGCATATCCGGTCAGGCTGCCGTTTGCTCCGACAACGCGGTGGCAGGGAATGATGATAGAGATCACATTGTGACCGACAGCCCCGCCCACAGCCTGCGCAGACATCCGGGAAAGGCCGCGCTCTGCAGCCAGCTGCCTTGCCAGTGCACCATAGGTCGTGGTCTGGCCGCAGGGGATGCGGCGCAGCAGCGCCCACACCTCCTGCTGAAAGGCAGAGCCAGCGGGATGGAGCGGCGGGGTAAAGTCCGGCTCCTGCCCGCCGAAATAAACGTCCAGCCAGCGTCTGGCCTCGGAGAGCACGGCGGTCTCCTGCTCCTGATGCACCGCATCCAGGGTGCGGGCAAAGTACTTCTGCCCCTCGAACCAAAGGCCGGTCAGGCCTGTGTCATCAGCGGCCAGCAGGATGCCGCCCAGAGGAGACTCATAGTGCTGTGTATAGATCACCGTTTATCGGATCTCAATGCCCAGCTTGAACTTCAGGTTGCCCAGCACCTTCTTGACGGTGCGCTCGACCTGCTCAGCGGAGATCTCCGCGCTGGGGTCAGACAGGGTCAGGGAGAAGGCCATGCTCTTCTTGCCCTCGCCCAGGTTTGCGCCGCGGTAGATATCGAACAGCTTGACCTCGGTGATGAGGGAGCTTGCCTTCTTGATGGTGTCCTCGATCTCGCCGCAGGTGACCTTTTCCTCGCAGACAAGGGCCAGGTCACGCTTGACGGCAGCGTAGGGACTCAGCGGCTTATAGCGCAGCTCACCGTCCACACAGGACATCAGAGCCTCATAGTCCAGCTCACCCAGATAGATGTTCTGGCTGTCCTTCTGGTCCTTTGCGATCTCCAGCTCGCCGTTGATCTCATTGGAGAGCTTACCGAACACGCCCAGACGCTTGCCGTTGCAGTAGACAGCGGCGCTGATGCCGGGGTGGAGCCACGGGGTGGTCTCGCGCTCGTAGGTGAAGGTCAGGTCAAAGCCTGCGGCCAGCGCCTCCATTGCACCCTTGACGGTGAAGAAGTCCTCCTCGGGGCCAAAGGCACCAATGCAGAGGGTCTGACGTTCATGGGGATGCTCGCTGATGGGCAGCTCCTTGGCCAGATAGACGGGAGCCATCTCGAACAGGCGGCCCTCGGCATTGCCCTTCTTGAGGTTGTCCACGATGACATTCAGCATGGACGGGGTCAGCAGGGTGCGCATGATGGACAGGTTCTCGCTGATGGGATTCAGGATGCGGATGGCCTTGCGGGCGGCATCCTCTGCAGGGATGTGCAGCATATCCAGCTCCGCGTTGGAGTAGAAGGCCAGGGTGGAGGCCTCATAGAAGCCCTGTGCAGCCAGCAGGCGCTTGGTCTTGAGCTGCTGCTTCTGTGCATAGTTCAGGCCGCCGTTGGTGACAGAGGCGGTGTTCAGGAAGGTGGGGTTGATGTGGTCATAGCCGTACTCACGGATGACCTCCTCCGCCAGATCGGGGAAGCTCTCCACATCCTCACGGTAGAGAGGAGCAGACACATCCCAGCTGCCGTCAGCCTGCACATCCACAGTAAACTCCAGGCGCTGCAGGATATCGATCATGGTCTGCTCGGGCACAGTGATGCCCAGCACGCCGCAGATCTTGGCAGGGGTGGTCACGATGTGCTTGCGCTCCAGCGGACGGCCATCGGTCAGGTCATACTCGAGGGTGGTGATATCGCCGCAGTCCAACTCCTGGATCAGGTGCAGGGCACGGGCCAGGCCCAGCTCGGGAGAGTTGCGGTCCACACCCTTTTCATAGCGGGCAGAGGAATCGCTGTTCTGGCCCAGGGCACGGCTGGTCTTGCGGACGCAGTCACGGGCAAAGGTGGCGCACTCGAACAGCAGGCTGGTGGTGTTCTCGTCCATGCCGGAGTTGGCACCGCCCATGATGCCGGCCAGAGCCACAGGCTTCTCGGCATCACAGATGACCAGATTGTTGGGGTTCAGGGTGAACTCCTTTTCATCGAGGGTCACGATCTTCTCGCCCTCGTGGGCACGGCGCACATCAATGGTGCGGCCGGCGACCTTGTTCAGGTCAAAGGCGTGCATGGGCTGGCCCATTTCCAGCAGGGTGTGGTTGGTGATATCCACCACATTGCTGATGGAGCGCAGGCCGCACAGGGCCAGATGGCGCTTCATCCAGCGGGGAGATTCGCCCATGCGGATGTTGCGGACGTAGTGCGCCATATAGCGGGGGCACAGGTCAGGGGCCTCCACCTGGACGTTGATGGGAGCATCCGGCTCGCAGACAGCCTTGTAATCCATGGCGGGCATGTGCAGGGGCTTGCCCAGAATGGCAGCGACCTCGCGGGCAATGCCCAGCACGGACTGGCAGTCGGGGCGGTTTGCGGTGATGGAGATATCGAAGATATAGTCATCCAGGCCGACAACGGGTGCAATGTCGGTGCCGGGAACGGAATCCTCGGGCAGAATGAGCAGGCCATAGACCTCAGAGCCCGGGAACAGGTCATCGTTCAGGCCCAGCTCCTCGCCGGAGCAGAGCATACCATTGGACTCCACGCCCTGCATCTTGCGGGCCTTGATCTTGATGCCGCCGGGCAGGGTGGAGCCATCCAGAGCGGCGGGCACACAGTCACCCAGCTTCATATTGGCGGCACCGGTGCTGATGCGGATGTCGTGGCCGTAGTCACCGCAGTCCACCACACACTTGGTCAGGTGGGTGCCCTCCTGCTTTTCCATCTC
>ERZ838118.348-NODE-348-length-64287-cov-35.100106_pt1 | contig 64287 bp, 63 predicted proteins | sample MGYA00519863_ERZ838118 | MGnify/ENA primary metagenome ERZ838118 (study PRJEB31850, sample SAMEA3708827) | human gut metagenome | biome: human gut; feature: human-associated habitat; material: faeces | place: China | collected 2014 ...
AGTTAGCATCCAAAGCATCCCATGGGTGCGGAGTCAGTTGTTTCAAACCAAGAGCGATACGTTTCTTTTCGTCATCGAAATCAAGGATAACAACGTTCAACTTCTGGTCGAGTTCTACAACTTCCTTCGGATCGCTTACACGGCCCCAAGACAAGTCAGTGATGTGAATCAAACCGTCTACGCCGCCAAGGTCGATGAATACACCGTAAGAAGTGATATTTTTAACAGTACCTTCGAGTACCTGTCCTTTTTCAAGTTTACCGATGATTTCTTTCTTCTGCTGTTCAAGTTCAGCTTCGATAAGAGCTTTGTGAGAAACAACAACGTTTTTGAATTCCTGGTTGATTTTAACCACTTTGAATTCCATTGTCTTACCTACAAATACATCGTAGTCACGGATAGGCTTAACATCAATTTGAGAACCCGGCAAGAATGCTTCGATACCGAATACGTCAACAATCATACCACCCTTAGTGCGGCACTTGATAAAGCCTTTAATAATTTCTTCGTTTTCAAGAGCAGCGTTAACACGATCCCAAGAGCGAGTTGCACGTGCTTTCTTGTGTGACAGAATCAACTGTCCTTTTTTGTCTTCCTGGTTTTCAATGTATACTTCTACAGTATCACCTACTTTCAGTTCAGGATTGTAACGGAACTCATTCAAAGGAATGATACCGTCTGATTTGTAGCCGATGTTAACAACTACTTCGCGTTTGTTCATTGCGATAACAGTACCGTCTACAACCTCGCGGTCATTTACTTTGTTCAGTGTACTGTCATAAGCTTGTTCAAGAGCTTCGTGGCTAATGCCTGTAATGGCTTCGCCGTTTTCGTAAGCTTCCCAGTTGAAGTCTTCAACAGGAGCGATGTTTTTTAAATTTTCCATTAATAAAATTGTTAAAATTCTCAGTTAATTACGTTAGACATTATATTGATTATCTAATTTCGGGCGCAAAGATACAATAAATTACTGAATCACAAATAGATTTGAGGCTTTTTCTTTAAAATTGAATATTTAATTATCTAATTATGAGTCGTTATTAAATTATGTTCATATCTTTGTGACAACATAAACCTATTTAGCAAATGCTACCATCTATACTATTAACGGTTGTTGCTTTATTTTTTGTAATAAAGTGGTGGCTAGAAACGAAGAAAACAAAAAATCTGAGTAAAGAAGTTGTTGTCAAAGAGAGCGAACTTAGTTTAAACAAGGATTTTTCGGATGCCATCTTGCGTAATATTGATGCGTACATCGTATTGGCCAATCGTAATTTTCTGGTAGAGAAAACCAATTATTATAGTTTGAACGACGAGGCGGACGACGGCGTCTTTCATAGGGTGGGTGAGTTGCTCCGTTGCAAGAATGCATTGGATTCAGGTGCGTGCGGCACTCACGAGAACTGCAAATATTGCCCGGTGCGTGCTTCCATCGAAAAGTGCTTTCGCGAAAAAAACGGCTTTTCCCAATTGGAAGCCCCGATGAGGCTTTATTTGTCGAATGATACCGGTAATTATGTGGATTGTATAGTGAGCGTTTCGGGTGCATATATGTTGCTGGACGGAGATGAAAAGGTATTGTTGACCGTGCGTGACATTACCCGCTTGAAGAAGATACAGGAAGAGCTGGAAGTAGCCAGGCAAGTGGCGGAAGTGGCAGGTGAGCAGAAGACAGCCTTCCTTGCCAATATGAGCCATGAAATCCGGACTCCGCTGAATGCGATAGTCGGTTTTGCAGGACTATTGGCTAATGCTTCCGAGGCCGAACGTAATTCTTATGTCGAGATTATCAAAGGTAATACGAATATGCTGTTGCAGTTGGTCAATGATATTCTGGATATGTCAAAGATAGAGGCGGGGACACTGGAGTTTATCTATTCCGATACAGATGTTAATCAAATAATGCGTGAACTGGAAGGAATCTTCAGATTGCGGCTGGAAGAAGCGGACAGTCCGGTGCGCATTGTGTTTGAGCCCTGCCTGCCGGTGTGCTTTATCCATACCGAAAAGAACCGGGTGTCACAGGTGCTTTCCAATTTTCTGTCGAATGCATTCAAGTATACCAAAGAAGGCACTATCACCTTAGGATATAAGGTGCGTGAGGATGACATTTACTTCTATGTGCAGGACACGGGGACTGGTATCCCGGCTGAGAACGTGGATAAAGTCTTTGAGCGTTTCATGAAACTGGATGCCAAAAAGCAAGGCACAGGGCTGGGATTGTCTATTAGCCAGACCATTATCAAGAAACTGGGTGGTGAGATAGGGGTCTTTTCGGAATATGGCAAAGGTTCCACATTCTGGTTTACTCTGCCTGTAAAACCTTTCGACTTCTTACCCTTGCAACGGACGGAAGATGATTCGGAATCAGTCGGGGTTGATGAAGCTGCATACGGTGAGGGTGCTGTTCGCCGCACCATCCTGATAGCCGAAGACATGGACGACAATTATTTGCTCTATAAGATATATCTGGAAAAGCAGTATGACCTGATACGTGCCGTGAACGGTGAAGAGGCCATTGCCAAATATCTGGAATGTAACCCGGCTATTATTTTGATGGATATAGGTATGCCTGTGGTGGACGGTTATCAGGCGACGGATGCCATTCGCCAGCTATCATCCGACATCCCCATTGTGGCAGTAACGGCTTTTGCGTATGACGAAGACAGAAGAAAAGTAATGTCCAGAGGCTTCAACGGTTATTTGTCAAAGCCCCTGAACAAAGATGAACTCTTCAGAATGCTCCATAAAATGGGTGTCTGACCTTTTAATCTTCGAGTGAATAGTCAATGGTGGTCACCACGCGTATTCGTTTGATATAAGGAGTGTTTGCATCGCGGTCTTCGATGCTGAATTGTCCTTGATAGGCTCTTTTTATCTTTCCCAGTTCGCTGTCCGAGTCTTTGGCAAACTTGATGGCGGCGGCGCGGGCGTTCTTTGTTGCTTCTTCTATCATTTGGGGTTTCACAGTGTTGAGTCCGGTGTAGTCATATTGCACGTTGTAGCGGTAGTCTCCTCCGGTGATGGCGATACCTTGTTTCAGGAGCTCGCTCTGTTCTTTTATCAAGTTGCGCACAAGTTCCACTTTGTCAGACGTAACAGTGATGACGGTTGTAATATTGTAGCGGAACTGAATCGGGTTACTGTTATAGCGGTCGGCCTGCAGGTCTATCAGTTCGGGAGCATTGATGCTGATTTCTTGTTCGGTGATGCCTTTCTGTTTGAGGAAAGTGACGATGGCCTGATTCGTATTGTTTATCTTATTATATAAGGTAGGCAGGTCATTTCCCATTTCCTTATACATCAGAGGCCAAGTGACCTTGTTGGCAGGCACTTCCATTTCTGCCAGTCCTTTAACAGTTACTACCCGGTCTTTACTGGAGAAAGCATCCAGTCCGGCTTTAATAAAATAGCCCATTACCAGCATACCTACTGCTAAGATAATGGCTTCCAGTTTCCAGCTTTTCATGTTTTAATCGTTTTTAGTTATACAATTTATTTCTTATTATAAATGTCAAAGACCTTTTTTACTGAACCACATTCCTGTAACAATTGTTTTGCTTTTCCTTCATCCAGTCGCAGTTCTTCCATAATCATCCTTACCCCCCGGTCTACCAGTTTTTGGTTGCTCAGTTGCATATTGACCATTCGGTTTCCTTTTACCCTTCCTAATTTTATCATTACGGAAGTGCTAATCATATTGAGAATCATTTTCTGTCCTGTGCCGCTTTTCATACGCGAGCTGCCGGTCACAAACTCCGGACCTACAATCATTTCGATGGGAATATCCACTGCGTGTGAAAGGGGAGAATCGGGATTGCTGCTGATTCCTGCCGTCAGTATGCCCCGTTTCCGTGCCTGTTGCAATGCGCCGATGACATAAGGCGTTGTTCCCGAAGCGGCAATGCCTACCACGGTATCTTTGTCATTGATGTGGAAAGTCTGTAATTCTTCCCATCCCTTCAGCATATCGTCTTCCGCATTCTCCACCGGATGCCGCAGAGCCGTTTCGCCTCCGGCTATTATACCTATTATATAAGTATCGGGCATACCGAAAGTCGGTGGAATCTCCGAGGCATCCAATACTCCCAAACGTCCGCTGGTTCCGGCTCCGATATAAAACACCCGTCCGCCTTGCTGCATCCGTTCCACGATGCCAGTTACCAGTCTTTCTATTTGTGGAATACAGGAGCGCACAGCTAAGGCTACTTTTTGGTCTTCCTCATTGATACCTTCCAATAGGCTTCGCACGGATAACTGTTCGAGGTCTTCGTGCAAAGACGGTTGCTCGGTTATTTTAATAAAACTCATATTCCGAAATAATAATTTATCAATCCTTCCATCGGACTCTTCACTATCTTGCCGACTTGAATGCCCAATGCATCGGCTGCTTCTTTTACCTCTGTCCGGAAGTGCCATGCGATGGAACCGATAAAGTGAACGGGGCAATCGGTATATTCATACAGCATCACATTCCTTTCGAAGAAATCGGTGAAGCAGGAAAGTAGTAACGCATGAATCTCAGTTCTCTGTCGGTGTGCGGATAAGAAAGGAGTGAGACTTGCCAGAAAACGGTTGGCAAGCGGCTGCCGGTATACTTTGTCCAAGATAAGGGCAGGAGTCAGCTCATATTCTTTGAGCAGCAGTTCGCACAAGTCGGGGGGGAGTTGTTTTTTGAGGCAGTCACCCACCAGTCGTTTACCCAGCACAGCTCCGCTTCCTTCGTCCCCCAATATATACCCTAGTGGAGAAACATTGGAAACAATTCTTTCACCGTCGTACTCGCAGGAATTCGAGCCCGTTCCCAGTATACAGGCAATGCCTTTCTTGTGTCCGCACAAGGCGCGGGCGGCTCCCGACAAGTCACTCTCTACCGCAATATGAGCGTGTGGAAAACATTCGGTGAGAGCATCTGCTACAATGCATGCCTTTTCGGGAGTGCAACCGGCACCATAGAAATAGAGTTCGGTGACGGTGTCTTTTTCCGTCAACTGTGAGAGAAGGGTTTCTGTTATTTGCCGGATTATTTCTTTGGTGGAAAGATAAAACGGATTGATGCCGGGAGTCTGAACTATCCGGTAATCTGTTAGGTTGTTGCCTATGCACCAATCGGTTTTGGTGGAACCACTGTCTGCTATTACAATCATGGTTACTGATAAATGGTTATAGTATATGCAAAGATATGAATAATAATTGAAAAAATGCATCTTTATCAGTCACAGGTTCCTGACCGGTTGAAATATCCTCAATAAGGACAAGCATTACTTGCAATGAAAAACTTTATTGAAGCGGCCTGTCTGTCAATAAGACCTTCCTTTGAATACGCTTGATTTATCCAATGGCAACAGAGTGCCTGACAAGGTAAGTCTGTTGGAGTGAAAATTAGGAAGGATATCCACTGTCGCATTGTTGCTGCCGTTGGTCAGTGTTATATTGACTTGGGCAGAAATGCCTACACCTGTGATATTCATTGCCAGTCGGACATGACCTTTTTTGTCTGTGGTCACTTTATAACCAGATACATTGCCATCCACAGTTACTCCGCCCAAACCATTAGGACCGCTTGCAGGAATATTGAAAGCTACCTGTACGGAAGCTCTCTCACCATTGACAGTCACAAAGTTTGTATTTGAAGAGACAAATGCTGTTCTGCCCCGTTTAAAAATAACCTGATCTGCCTCTAGGGTGAAGGCTTTGTCTTCTATGGCTTGTTTGGCTTCTTCAAACAATGCTTGCTCCATGGCTCTTTTGGCTTCCTTTCGTTCTTGACGACTCAGCTTCTTTTCAGATGTTTGCGCTTGTGAGTATCCTACACAGCCAAACAATACAACTAATACCAATAAAATAATTTTTTTCATATACCTTCTGTTTTATATGTTATCGTCTGAAAAGGAAACAATGCAATGGCTTGTATTGTTGAATTTAACATTAACTTTTTAAGGTTTTCTTTCCAAATTCGGGGTTAATCTTCAGCAGTGCCGTGACTCCGAATGTGGCAACGCAACATATCATAATCCAAATAAAGAAGTGGTTGTATCCCAGGTGTTCTTGCAACCATCCGGCAACCATTCCCGGAATCATCATGCCAAGTGCCATAAAAGCGGTACAGATGGCATAGTGTGCCGTCTTGTGTTCGCCGTTGGCAAAGTAAATGAGGTAGAGCATATAGGCCGTGAATCCGAAACCGTATCCAAACTGTTCAATGAAAATACAAATATTGACAAGCAACAAGGAGTCCGGCTGTACATGGCTGAGGTATACATAAACAAAATCAGGTAATGAGATAGCCCATACCATCGGCCAAAGCCAGCGTTTAAGACCCCCTTGGGCTACGGCAATACCTCCCAGAATACCTCCTAACGTCAGTCCTATGATACCGACTGTTCCTTGCACGAATCCTACTTCTTCGGTGGTAAGTCCCAAGCCTCCTTTTTCAACAGGATCGAGTAAGAAAGGAATTCCCATTTTGGCTAATTGTGCTTCGGGAAGTCGGTATAGCAACATGAATGCGATAGCAACGGCGGCGTGCTTCTTTTGGAAAAAGGTGGTAAAGGTGGTAAAGAATTCTTTCATCAGCCCAGAAGCGGATACTTCTTTTGCCGGATGGTCGGCATCCGGATGGGGGAGAATGAAACGATGGTAAAGCCACACGGCGAGGAATATTCCAGCAAGCAGAAAGAAAGTGATAGACCAGGAGTAGGGAATGTTGCCTGTCACTGTCTCCAGCCGGCCTGCCAACATGATAAGCAGCCCTTGCCCGGCAATAGTGGCGATGCGGTAAAAAGTGCTGCGGATGCCTACAAACAGTGCTTGTTCGTGAGAGTCGAGTGCCAGCATATAGAATCCGTCGGCAGCAATGTCGTGTGTGGCGGAACTGAAGGCGAGCAACCAGAACAGAGCGAGTGTCAATTGAAAAAAATGGTCGGTGGGGATGGTGAAGGCAATACCGGCCAGCCCCGCACCGATAAGCATCTGCATGGTGACAATCCACCGGCGTTTGGTCTTGATGAGGTCGATGAATGGACTCCACAGTGGCTTGATGACCCAGGGCAGGTTGAGCCAGCCGGTATAGAAGGCCAGTTCGGTATTGCTGATACCCAGCCTTTTATACATGACAAGCGAGATAATGGTCACTGCGACGTATGGCAATCCTTGCGCAAAGTAAAGGGTGGGTATCCATGCCCACGGTGATGTCTTTTTCATTATTACCTATAAGATTGGATTAATAGAAACGGCGGATGTCTGCTCCTTTATAATAGTGCAGCAGAATCTTGTCGTATGTATAACCTTGTTCTCCCATAACGGCGGCACCGATTTGGCATAAGCCTACTCCGTGCCCCCAGCCGGCGCCTGTCAGCAGGAACCATTCCGGTACACCGTTTTTCAAATCTCCTTTGTCAATGACAAAAGCCGAACTGAATAAATGGGAGGAGGAAAGGGTGCGGCGAATTTCCAGTTCTTTACCGATGGTGAGGGTTTTCAGTGTGCCTACGATTTTTAATTTGCAGATGCGTCCTGATTTTCCCCGTTGGATGGGAATTAAATCGATGATGTTGCCGTAATCGGTTTTTGTGTTCTGACGGATGAGTTCGACCAGCTCCTCTTGGGTGTAGCGCACTTTCCAACGATAGAAGTCTGTCGTTTCGCGGTCGTAGTTGTTCAGTATCTGCGAGATGACTTTCTTGTCGTGTGTGTTGCAGAAGCCCTGAGGGGAGGTGCGTATCCACCGTTCGGCTTCAACTTCCTTGGTTAAGTCGGGAAGCGGTTGCGGAGTTTCTTTTCCGTCATCTCTGATGGCGGACAGGTAGGGGTAGTCTTTGTCCTCCCAACAATAACCGAACTCTTCGGTTGCTCCTCCACAGCATTTGGAAAAACGGGCGTCGCAAATGCCCTGACCGTACATGAGCAGTTGACCGCGTGTGGCGCGGATGGCTTCGGCAACTGTTGCATTGGATGCCTTGGTGATTCCCTGATAACGCTGGCAATGGTCGTCGGCACATACATCAAAGATGGTGTGGTCTTCGCGGTCATACCAACGGATGTATTCGTTTTCGGTCTTCACAAAAGAAAAGAATCCTTCATTCTTGTTGCACATGGCTTTGCGTTTCTCCATCTGGGCAAAAAGCCAGCTGCGCGAAACAACTGCGTGTGCTTTCAAAAACTCCAATGAAGAGGTGGCACTCATTTCCGATGAAATGACGCTTATCAGATAGTCTTCTACCGGAAGAATATTGATAGCTGTTATTTTGCCTTCATCTACTACCAGTTTCAATGTCCCCATAAAGCTCTGGGTTTCCTGACGCTCCCAGTGGAAGTTGATTCCGATGGTCACATCGTAGAGGGAGAATGAAGTGCGCTCGTCTTGTGGGGTGAAGGTCAGTTCACGATATAGATTTCCGTTCCATAGGATACCTCCTTCACTGAAAGAAACACTTTGTTCGCCGCATACAATCTCGCCTTTGGCAAAAAAACTGCCGTTCAGTGAAAAATGAATTTCTTGTGCATTTACTATTCCTACATTTATTTCGGGCTCTTTCATAGTCTGTTTTGTTTTCGATACTTTTTAATTATTTCCTGTGCATCTTCGCGTGCCAGTCCGACTTCTTGCAGGATTTGTCGGATGTCTGCAGCCGATATTTTTTCAAAATCTTCTTTGCGTGGAGTGACAATGATGCCTGCCATATCAAGGGTTCCCGGACTGACAAGCATTTGTTTGCCGGCTTTGGCGCTATAACATTCGGGGCGGTGCTTGCTGCGCGGAATAATGAGGATGGTTTGTTTTTCATCTTCTTGCCATGCCAGTATGTTTACTTTCGCTTCTGGTTCGGTATTGCTGCACGGCAATGCTTTCATTATATTTTCGAACAGTGATTCGTCCTTCTTTCCGTCGTGGTATTGCTCTATGCTGAACAGGGGACAGGCGTAATGATTGATATAATACAAGTAGGATGAATTGATTAGAAGCTTTTTGTGCGTTTCATCTACTGTTACTTTATTGTTTGATAAGAGTAATGTCTTTTCGGTGTCCGGCTGACGGTAGAAATTAACCAAGGGGATATTTTCCATTGGCACTCCCTGAAAATGCAAATGATCGGGGGCGGAAGCTCCGCAAAGCGCTCCATTGTAGAATAAAGCATATTCGGAGGGCAGTTCACTGAAAATTAGATTGATGGATTCGCAAAAATCCAAAGGCAATACTTGTTCGTGATGCTCTGTATGTGGAATGGTGATGTGGTATGGTAATATCGGATAGGGATTCACACACAGATTGAAGTGATATCCGATGCAGCGAGTACGCTGTTCTTCCGGCTGATTCTTTTCACAAAGAAAACAAGGGCGGTCGGATATGCTTTGGGGGTCTACCTTGGCTCCGGTGGAAACCATGCGTGCGGGGTTGTGCTGCACGGTAAACGGGATGCCGCAAACCGTTTCCTGTTTGACGAGCACATTTTTTAGGGCGGTAAGATTGTCACCGGCCAGCTTCCAGTCGGCAAACTGTTCTTTTATGAAACGTTTGTTCTGTATTTTTCTTTCGTTCCTGTTGTTATTCTTGTACTGCGTGCTATAGTTCTTGCGGATATTGATTTCGTGTGTGCGGAGGCTGTCTTTGTAATGGTTATTGGTATTGACTTGCTCAATGTTGAGTGCGGCATCCGAGTTCCCTTCCCAACGGCGGCAAAGGTATAATTCTTCGTAAATGCGACCTATCTTATAGGTGCGTGAAAAGGCCAGCCCTAATGCGTAGTCTTCTCCGTAACTGACATTGGGGACTCCGATTTCTCTTAAAAGGGGGGTGAAGAAAGCACGGGGAGCACCTAGGCCGTTGATGCGCAGGGCATTGTTGTGGCCGTTGCTTATGGTCCATTCTTTATGGTCTATGATACCCGGAGCAATGGTGTTCAGGTTGAAGTCCGTCATTCGATACGTGCCTATCACCATGGCGCATTGTTCTTTATAAAAGGTGTCTACAATGGTTTGCAATGTCTGCGGACTGCTATAGAGGTCGTCACTGTCCAGTTGTACGGCGAAACGGCCACACTGGGGATGATGGATGGCGAGGTTCCAGCAACCGCCTATTCCCAAATCGGTGCGTTCGGGTTGCAGATGTATAACTTGCGGATTGTCTTTATAGCGGGCAATTACTTCCGATGTACCGTCTGTGGAGTGATTGTCTGTGATGATAATATTGAAGGGGAATTCTGTCTTCTGTCCGAGGGCGGAACGGATGGCGTCGTCTATGGTGCGAACCCTGTTTCTGACGGGAATGATGACGGACGCTTCATTGGCAAACACTTCTGTATGGAAGTTTACCTTTTTAAAATTAGGTGGCAAATAGGCACCTGTTCTTTTCAGGTATCGGGTGAAGGCCTGTTCCATCTCAATCTGTACTTCACGGTTGCGCGGGTTGACGTAATCAAACTGCTTTTCGCCCGACAAGCGGTTATCCTGTTCCACTTCGGTGTATAAATATTCATTGATATGGGTAATCTTTCCCATTTCGGCTATGAATAAACGAGTAGCATAAAGTCCGGCATATTGGTAGGTCTCGCAGTCGTTCTCCATAGAGTCGGCTGCCCCGATAAGATATTCGCTTCTGAATGCCAGCAAAGAGCCAAAGTCGAAATCATCGCGTACACTGCCCAGTTGGTAATCGATGGCGGGATGCTTTTTCTTTTCTCCTTCTTTCCATTCGTAATGGTCGGTATAAACCATGCCGGTTTCATGGTCTTGCAGGAAACTGACGATGCGTTCCAATGCCATATAACCTAACTCGAACGGAGATGTTTTGGTATACAATAACGTGAAAGGAGTGTTTGCCTTTTGAGCAATCTTCTTAATCGTATCACTGCTGTTCAAAGAATCAATGGTTAATATTTCACATCCTGAGGGAAGGGATAAAGCCGGCTCTTCGGTGACTCTCAATAAATAGATTTTGTTGACGACACTACTGTCTTTCAAAGCTGTAACAGCTTTGCCTATTGCTGTGTTTTCTTCGTATGGAATAAAACAATTAATTGTTTTTCTCATCTTTAAATGTATTTCTCGGCGCAAAGATAGGTAATATATATTATTTTTTCTCTACCTTTGTACGCTAATTGTCTTTTAAATATAATGGAAACTCCAAAAACGGTATTACTTGGCAGGACTTTAAATGAGATTCAGCACATAACGCAGAATCTGGGAATGCCTAAATTTGCTGCAAAGCAGATTGCATCTTGGTTGTATGAGAAGAAAGTCGCTTCGATAGACGAAATGACTAACTTGTCACTGAAGCATCGTGAGATGTTGAAAGATGGGTATGAAGTCGGAGCCTCCGCACCGGTGGAAGCCATGCGCTCGGTAGACGGGACGGTGAAGTATCTGTTTCGTACGGCGGCCGGAAATTTTGTAGAGGCTGTGTATATACCGGATGAAGACCGGGCTACTCTGTGTGTTTCCTCACAAGTGGGATGCAAGATGAATTGTAAGTTCTGCATGACCGGGAAACAAGGTTTTACGGCTAACCTGACTGCCAACCAGATTCTGAACCAGATATATTCCATACCGGAACGCGATACGCTGACCAATCTTGTGTTTATGGGGATGGGAGAACCTTTTGACAACTTGGACGAAGTGCTGAAGGTGCTCGAAATACTTACCTCTGATTATGGCTATCGTTGGAGCCCGAAAAGAATAACCGTATCTTCTGTTGGATTGAGAAAGGGATTGGAACGTTTCCTGAATGAGAGTGACTGCCATCTGGCTATCAGTATGCATACTCCTTTCCCGTCGCAGAGAAAAGAATTGATGCCTGCTGAAAGAGCTTTCTCTATTACCGAAATTGTAGATATATTGCGTAATTATGATTTCAGTAAACAGAGACGGTTGTCTTTTGAATATATTGTATTTAAAGATGTGAACGATTCTTTGGTATATGCCAAAGAAATCGTTAAATTGCTGCGTGGCATCGACTGTCGCATCAATTTAATCCGTTTCCATGCTATCCCGAATGTTGATTTGGAAGGAACGGACATGGAAACAATGGTGGCGTTCCGTGATTATTTGACACAACATGGGGTTTTCGCTACCATTCGTGCATCAAGAGGGGAGGACATATTTGCAGCCTGCGGAATGTTGTCGACAGCCAAACAACAGAAAGAGAAAGGCGTTACACTATAGATTACTAAATATAATACCATAAGAATTATGAAACGAATCGCATTCTATTTGAGTTTGGTACTGGTGGTGCTGGTGCTGGCTTCTTGTAAGAAAGGACAGAAAAACTTGTTTACTCCGACTTCCAGCGGAAGACCTTATGAAGTGTTGGTGGTAGTAAATAAGGCGGTGTGGGACCGTCCTGCAGGACGTGCATTATTTGATGTGCTGGATACGAATGTTCCCGGACTACCTCAAGCAGAACGCTCGTTCCGTATTTCAAATATCGCTCCCGAACACTTTGATCGTGTCATGAAGATTTTCCGTAATATCATTCTTGTCGATATTCAGGATATCTATACGCAGCCTAAGATAAAATTCTCGCGTGACGTATATGCTGCACCGCAAATGATTATGACTATTCAGGCCCCTAACGAACAGGAATTTGCAGACTTTGTGGAAAAGAACAGTCAGGTGATAATCGACTTCTTTGTGAAATCTGAGATCAATCGCCAGATTAATCTGCTGAAAGAAAAACATAACGATGCCGTTTCTGCCAAAGTGGGTAGTATGTTTGATTGTGATGTTTGGATTCCTCAGGAATTGTCGAATTATAAGACCGGTGAAAATTTCTTGTGGGCTTCTACCAACCGTGCTTCCGCCGATATGAACTTCGTCATATATTCTTATCCTTATACTGACAAGAATACCTTTACTAAAGAGTTCTTTGTGCATAAGCGCGATTCGGTAATGAAAGCTAATATCCCGGGTGAACGTGAAGGTATGTATATGGCTACCGACTCTATGTTTGTCGATGTCAAGAATATTATGGTAAAAGGCGAATATGCTCAGGAGGCACGCGGATTATGGGAAATGGAAGGCGACATGATGGGTGGCCCGTTCGTTTCTCATGCTCGTGTAGACCGCGCCAACGGACGTGTGATTGTGGCTGAAGCATTTATCTATTCTCCCGATAAGATGAAACGTAACCTGATGCGCCAGATGGAGGCTTCGCTCTATACGTTGAGATTGCCGAATGAAACGCTGTTGGACGAAGTGGTGGTCAATGCCGATATTCCTGAAGAAAAGGTGGATTCAACTGCAAAGGCAGAATAAAATAGAACAGATTAATAATAACTAAATGGAAGATAATAACAAGATAAGAGTTGGTATTACTCACGGGGATATCAACGGAGTGGGATACGAAGTCATTCTGAAGACTTTCTCGGATCCGACTATGCTGGAACTTTGTACACCTATTATTTATGGCTCTCCGAAGGTTGCGGCTTATCATCGTAAAGCAATGGATATTCAGGCAAACTTTAGCATCATCAACTCGGCTGATGATGCTATGCCGGATAGACTGAGTATTCTGAACTGCACGGAAGACGAACTGAAGGTTGAACTCTCAAAACCTACAACAGAGGCGGGAAAGGCTGCTTTGGATGCCTTGGAAAGAGCTTTGCAGGATTATAGAGACGGTCTGATAGATGTATTGGTTACTGCTCCTATCAATAAAAATACGATTCAGTCGGAGACATTCCATTTTCCCGGACATACCGAATATATCGAGGAGCGTGTGGGGGAAGGACAGAAGGCTTTAATGATTTTACTGAAGAATGATTTCCGTGTGGCGTTGGTGACAGGGCATGTGCCGGTTCGTGAGATAGCCAAAGATATTACGAAAGAACTGATTATGGAGAAACTTGCCATCTTCCATCGTTCTTTGAAAGAAGACTTCGGAATTGACAGTCCACGTATTGCAGTCTTTTCACTGAATCCTCATGCGGGAGACAATGGACTGATAGGTACAGAGGAAAATGAAATTATTATTCCGGCCATCAAAGAGATGGTTGCCAAAGGGGTGCAATGTTTCGGACCTTACCCTGCTGACGGATTTATGGGATCGGGTAATTATACCCATTTTGACGGTATCCTGGCTATGTATCATGATCAGGGCTTGGCACCGTTCAAAGCATTGGCCATGGACGAAGGTGTAAATTATACCGCAGGACTGCCCATTGTACGCACATCTCCGGCGCATGGAACAGCTTATGATATTGCCGGTCAGGGTATTGCTTTGGAAGATTCATTCCGTCAGGCCATTTATGTAGCGATGGATGTATTTCGCAATCGTATCGTTGAGAAAGCGATTCATGCGCATCCGTTGCGCAAGCAATATTATGAAAGACGTGATGACAGTGATAAGTTGAAGTTGGATACTATAGACGAAGAAGATTAAGAGAAATGAAGTTCGCAATTATATCAGCGGGTGAAGGATCCCGTCTTTCACAAGAAGGGGTTGCTTTACCCAAACCTTTAGTGCAACTCAATGGAGTGGCTATGATTGACCGTCTGATACGGATTTTTATCCGTAATGGGGCTGATAAGGTGGTCGTTATTATTAATAATGAGAGTCCGTTGACTAAGGAGCATCTTGCTAAGTTGCAACAAGAAACGGAAGTGCCTTTGGAAGTGATAGTGAAGACCACTCCCAGTTCTATGCACAGCTTTTATGAGTTGAGTTCTTGTTTGCAGGATGACAAGTTCTGTCTGACTACCGTAGATACAATCTTCCGTGAAGAAGAGTTTGCCACATTTATTGAAGCGTTCAAGCAAGCTGATAACGACGGATATATGGCAGTTACAGATTATATTGACGATGAAAAGCCACTTTATATCTCTACCGATGAAGCTTTGAACATAACGGGATTCCATGATGCGGCAATTCCCGGGTGTCGTTATATTTCGGGAGGCATTTATTGTCTGACACCGGCTGCTATCAGAACTTTACACGCATGTATGGACAAAGGAATGTCACGTATGCGTAATTTCCAAAGACAACTGGTCGCGGACGGCCTGAAACTGAAAGCCTATCCTTTTAAGAAAATCTTGGACGTAGACCATGCCGGCGATATCGTGAAGGCGGAGGCTTTTTTGGTCGGAAAAGAATAAACTTAAAGCACTAACATAAAGGAATGGATGAATTTTCAATAATAGGGGTAAGCCGCGGTAATGAGTATTCTCCTAATCATGTAGACAATGATGCCGCCATTTTTAATAAGGTGGCGGATGAGTTGAGGCTGTTGGGATGTAAGGTAGAGCTCTATGCGGAGAAAGAATTTGTAGCTTGCGGAATAAAAGCGGATGTGATATTTGACATGGCTCGTGACAGGGCGACAATTGCCCGCCTGAAATCTTTGGAAGATGAAGGGGCTTTGGTTGTAAATTCGGCTTATGGAATCGATAATTGCGTACGCAGACCCATGACGGAACTTTTGATAAAGCACGGTGTCCCCCATCCGCGGAGTTTCATCATATCTACGGAACAGCAGTTTGAGGAAGACTGTTATCCGTGTTGGATAAAACGCGGTGATTCTCATGCTATGGTAAAGGAAGATGTATGTTATGTCACCGGCAAAGAAGAGGCCGAACGTGTTTTGGCTGATTTCCGTAGCCGGCATATACCGATAGCTGTGATAAACGAGCATCTTCAGGGTGATTTGATTAAATTTTATGGTGTTCAGGGAACGGACTTCTTTTATTGGTTCTATCCTTCTCCTTGTTCGCACAGCAAATTCGGTTTGGAGAAAATCAATGGCGTGGCCAAAGGGATTCCCTTCAGCGAAGAAGAACTTAAGAAATATAGCGATATGGCGGCCGAGGTACTGAATGTCCCCATTTACGGAGGTGATTGTGTGGTATCTGCCGAGGGCGAACTTAAGATAATTGATTTTAATGACTGGCCCAGTTTTGCCCGTTGCCGTGAGGAAGCAGGCGGAAAGATTGCAGCGTGCATCTATAACCGGGCAAAGAAAAAGCAAATGAAAAAATAAAGACATGAGTAAAGAGAGTGAGAAGAAAGGAATAGAGGCTTCTTTCAAATCAATGGACACAGAGGAGTTCTTGGATATTTATTTTAATCGGCCTATTGGCTATGCATGGGCCTTATTCTTTAAAAAGCTGAAAGTGCATCCCAATGTAGTGACTATCTTATCTATTATTTTGGGTGTAGGTGCGGGGGTGATGTTCTATTACCCCGATATGAAACACACTATTATCGGTATTTTGTTGTTGATGTGGGCAAATCATTATGATAGCGCTGACGGACAGTTGGCCCGACTCACAGGACAGAAAACCCAGTGGGGACGTATGCTGGACGGATTTGCGGGTGACATTTGGTTCTTTACCATTTATGTAGCTATCTGTCTCAGACTGATGAATCAGCCGATGCCTTTCAATATCGGTGGCGGAATGCATTGGGGAGTGTTTATCTGGATTCTGGCTTTGCTTTCGGGTACGATTTGTCACAGTAAACAATGTACGCTGGCGGATTATTATCGCAATATTCATCTTTATTTCCTGAAAGGGAAAAGCGGTAGTGAGCTGGACAACTTTAAGCAGCAGCGCGAAATATTCCACAGCTTGCCGTGGAAGGGAAACTTCTGGTGGAAAATATTCCTTTATTTCTATGGAAACTATACTCGTCAGCAGGAGGGGATGACTCCTAATTTCCAGCAATTCTATGCGCTGGTGAAGGCGAAGTATGGCGACAATGTCCCACAAGAACTGCGCGATGAATTCCGTGCTGCCAGCAAACCGTTAATGAAATATACCAATATACTGACTTTCAATACACGTGCCATTGCATTGTATATTAGTTTGCTGATAGGCGAACCGTGGCTTTATTTTGTGTTCGAGATTGTAGTGATGACCTCATTGTTCGTATATATGCGCCATTGCCACGAGGCTGTCAGCGCTCGTTTTTACCATAAATACGCAGCATAGTGAAAAGTAAATATAGAAATATATTCCTGATATTCGGAATCGTTGCCATTGTTGTGATGCTCTGTACTTTTGATATGGAGTATGACGAGTTGTTGGCTAATCTTCGCAGGGCCGGAATTTGGTTGCCGGCTGTCGTAGGGTTATGGGTTATTATTTATTTATTCAATACTCTTTCTTGGTACATTATTATTCGGGATGGGAAGAAGGGAACGCCTATTCCGTTTTGGAAAGTATATAAACTGACCGTTTCTGGTTTTGCCTTGAATTATGCCACTCCGGTCGGCTTGATGGGCGGAGAGCCTTATCGCATTATGGAACTGACACCTTATGTGGGTGCAAGTAAAGCCACTTCGTCGGTCATCCTATATGTGATGATGCATATTTTTTCGCATTTTTGTTTCTGGTTCTTCTCCATCTTTTTGTATTTGGCGCTTCGTCCGGTAGATTTTGCAATGGGGACGGTTCTTTCTGTGGTTGGTTTTCTTTGTCTGCTTGCCATTTACTTTTTTATGAAAGGGTATAGAAACGGAATGGCGGTGCGCACTTTGAAGTTGTTGCAGCATATTCCTTTTATAAAAGGATGGGCGAAACGGTTTTCGGAAAACAAAAGAGAGACATTGGAACGTGTGGACAGCCAGATTGCGGAGTTGCATAAACAGCGTAAGTCCACTTTTTATGCTTCATTGGGGCTGGAATTTATGGCGCGTATCTTGGGATGCCTGGAAGTGTACTTCATTTTGAATATCCTGACGACGGACGTCAGTTTTCCCGCATGTATTCTGATTATGGCGTTTACTTCTCTGTTTGCCAACATGTTCTTCTTTTCTCCCATGCAGTTGGGAGCACGTGAGGGGGGATTTGCGTTGGCGGTAGGCGGACTAGCCATTCCGGGTGCATTTGGCGTTTATACCGGATTGATTACCCGTGTGCGAGAATTGATTTGGATTGTAATAGGTGTGTTGCTGATGAAAGTTGGTAATGGTACGCCTGCAAATAAATAAGTATGAATATGTTGAAAGATATCAAAGGAGTTATATTTGATTATGGCGGCACGATAGATACCAACAGCCGTCATTGGGCAGAGGTTTTGTGGAGTAAATATACGGAATATCATGTGCCGGTAGACAAGGAAAGTTTCCGGGAGGCTTATGTGTTTGCTGAAAGGGCTTTGGCTAAATATCCTTTTGTTCGGCCGCAACATAATTTTCATGATGTTCTCTCTGTCAAGACCAAGTTGCAGGTGGAGTATCTGGCTGAACAGGGAAAACTGCCGATGGACGAAAGGATGTTGCAAACTTATGCAAAGCAGGTAGCGGACGGCTGTTATGAATATGTGCTGGAGGTGCTGAAGGTGACTCGTCCTGTGGTGGAAGCACTTTCCAAAAAGTATAAACTGGTGCTTGTATCCAATTTTTATGGAAATATCCAAACCATCCTTAAAGACTTTGAACTGTATACCTTCTTCGATGATATTATTGAATCGTCGGTGGTAGGAGTGCGCAAGCCCGATCCGGCCATTTATCGTTTGGGAGTGGAGGCAATGGGATATGAGGCCGGCAAAGTGCTGGTTGTCGGAGATTCTTTCTCGAAAGATGTTGTCCCGGCAAAGCAAGTCGGTTGTCTGGTTGCCTGGTTGAAAGGTGAAGGCTGGGGAGGAGAAGTGATAGATGAATCCGTACCTGATGTGATTCTTACAAATTTGGCAGGCCTGCCGGCATTATTATAAGGAACATGGAAAAGCAAAGATATGCATTGGTCAAAAGGAACTATTTAGTTCCTTTTGTTTTGGTTACCTCTTTGTTCTTTTTATGGGGATTTGCGCATGCCATTCTTGATGTGCTGAATAAACATTTCCAAGAGGTGCTGGACATTACCCGTACTCATTCGGCCATGGTACAGGTCTTGTTTTATCTGGGATATTTTGTGATGGCTATTCCGGCAGGACTTTTCATCACAAAGTATGGCTATCGGCGCGGAGTGGTTTTGGGGCTGTTGCTATATGGCATCGGTTCATTGATGTTTATTCCCGGAGAATACTGGATGTCTTTTGAGTTTTTCCTGCTCTCTTTGTTTGTGATAGCGTGTGGATTAGTGTTTCTTGAAACAGCGGCAAACCCTTATATGACGGAGCTGGGAGACAAGGAAACGGCTGCCAGTCGATTGAATTTGGCGCAATCGTTTAACGGATTAGGCTGTATTTGCGGGCCATTGGTCGGTGGTTTGTTATTGTTCTCCGACGAAGGCTCTTCGCACATTTCGTTCCCTTATATGTTGATGGGCATCGTGGTGCTGGGGGTGGCTTTGGTGTTTTCCCGAATTAAACTTCCGGAGATTGTGCATACGGATGAAGCAGGTGCGGAAGACGGCGGCAAACAAGGATTATGGTCGCATAAACTCTTTGTATTCGGGGTATTTGCCTTGCTCTGCTATGAGGTGGCAGAGATTTCAATCAACAGTTTCTTTATAAATTATGTAGTGGATGACGGATGGATGAATGCCCGTGATGCATCGGTGCTGCTGTCTTTCGGAGGACTGGGGCTGTTCATGTGCGGACGCTTTATCGGCAGTTGGGTGATGAGATTTATCCGTGCCGAACGTGTGCTGTTATGTTGTGCTGTCGGAACGGTGTTTGCCACATTGCTCGTAGTATGCAATTTGGGTCATATATCATTGGTCGCTTTGTTCTTGATTTATGCATTTGAAGCCATTATGTTCCCCACCATCTTCGCTATATCTTTAAAAGGGCTGGGAAACCACACCAAGCGTGCCTCTTCTTATCTGATGATGTCTCCGATAGGAGGGGCTATCGGTCCGGTGTTGATGGGATATGTGGCAGACAACAGTACTATGTCTTTGTCATTTATCGTACCTTTTGTGGCATTCTGTGTAGTCTTGTTTTATTCCTTGCGGGCAGAACATGACTCCATAGAACAATAAAGGCTTCTGTTATTTCTTGTGAATGACATTCCACACCTCCTCTTCCGTACCGTTGAAAGGACCGGATGCTTCAAGCTTCAGTGTAGACATTGCAGCGGCGAAACATCCTGCTTCCTCATACGAAGCCCCTTTGTTCCTCATATACAAATATCCGGTGACATAAGTATCTCCACATCCGGTGGCATCCACTATATCTTTAGGCGGATAAGCCGGAATCCGGAAAAAATGTCCTTCGGCAAAGATGACCGAGCCCAGACTTCCGAGAGTAATCAAGACTTCTTTCACTCCCCATTCGGCAAGTTGAAACGCGGCCTGCTTCACTTCCTTGTATCCGGTGAGCACTTCCATTTCGTGTTCATTCACTTTCAAGATATCAATATATTTCAGTGCCTCTGTTTTTTCTGTCCAGTCCACCGGATACACCTTTTCACCTCTTACTTCGCGAAGGTATCCCTGAGCATCGACAGACAGCGTACCTTTTCCTGACAGATATTTGATTACATCAAGGGGAAAGTCATCGGAGAGCAAGCTTCCCAGATGAAAAATATTCGCTTCCACATTCTCCAATTGCTCCACGGTGAAAGGGTCGGCTTTAGCCAAAACACGTTGGGTGCGGTTGTCCTGATTCTCTCCGTATGTATTCTCGAAATACACAGTGCGACGGCTCGGAATAACTTTTACTTCAATCCCCTTGGTGCGAATATCTTCCACAGCTTTAAACTCGGTAGGGGCGAGTGCCGTAACCAGTTTATAATGTTTGGTGTCTTTTAGGTGGCTGATTCCATGAGAAAAGTAGTAAGAAGTACCTCCCGGCATATAAGTCGTTTGCTTTGGTGTTACAATTTTATCCAGTGTTATATGCCCTATACAACAAATATCATTCATACCTATTAAATGTTTAACGGTTGCAAAGGTACAAAAAAACTAAGAAAAGCATGGTAGTTTTCAAAAGAAGGTGTAACTTTGTCACAATTATCTTAATCTCTACTATGAGATGCAATTTAACAAGGAAATTAGAATGGAAAAAATGAATGTAAAACCGGCTACCGGTAAATTGGGCGTTCTTTGTGTAGGATTGGGCGCTGTTACTTCAACTTTTATGACGGGAGTTCTGATGGCTCGTAAGGGCTTGGCAAAACCTGTCGGCTCTATGACTCAATATGATAAGATGCGTGTTGGCCGTGGAGAAAATAAAAAGTATTTGCATTATGGCGAAATCGTTCCATTAGCAAACCTGAATGACATCGTATTCGGTGCATGGGATGTTTATCCGGCTAATGCTTATGAATCAGCAGTCAATGCTGAAGTTTTGCAAGAGAAAGACATTAATCCTGTAAAGGATGAGTTGGAAAAAATTGTTCCGATGAAAGCTGCTTTCGACCACAACTATGCCAGCCGTCTGGATGGAGACAATGTGAAAGATTGCAAGAACCGTTGGGACATGATGGAACAACTTCGCGAAGATATCCGTAATTTCAAAACTGCGAATAATTGTGACCGTATTGTGGTTCTTTGGGCTGCTTCTACAGAAATCTATGTTCCGGTTGAGGAAAAGATACATGGAACATTGGCTGCTTTGGAAGAAGCTATGAAGGCTGACGATAAAGAACACATCGCTCCGTCTATGTGCTATGCTTATGCAGCTCTGTCGGAAGGTGCTCCTTTCATTATGGGTGCTCCCAATACTACAGTCGATATCCCCGCTATGTGGGAATTGGCAGAAAAGACTAAGATGCCTATCGCCGGTAAAGATTTCAAGACCGGTCAGACATTAGTAAAATCAGGTTTTGCTCCGATTATCGGAACTCGCTGTTTAGGTTTGGAAGGTTGGTTCTCAACTAATATTTTGGGTAACCGTGACGGCTTGGTTTTGGATGAACCGGCTAATTTCCGCACAAAAGAAGTCAGCAAGTTGTCTACACTGGAATCAATTTTGGTACCTGAAGAACAGCCTGACCTGTACACAGATTATTATCACAAAGTACGTATCAATTACTATCCTCCCCGCAACGACAGTAAGGAAGGTTGGGACAACATCGACATCTTCGGATGGATGGGCTATCCCATGCAGATTAAGATTAACTTCCTTTGCCGTGATTCAATCCTTGCTGCACCTCTGTGTCTGGACTTGGTATTGTTGAGCGACTTGGCTGCACGTGCAGGACGTTTCGGCATCCAGCGTTTCTTGAGCTTCTTCTTGAAGAGCCCGATGCACGACTATACAGAAAACGAAATTCCTGTCAATCACCTCTTCCAGCAGTATGCTATTCTGAAGAATGCTATTCGCGAAATGGGTGGTTATGAAGCAGATCAGGAAATAGACTAACCATTATCTTCATTGTTTAACAGGCGCGGTTTACGCGGATATACGGTTTCTCTTTATTAAAGACCGTATTAATCCGTGAAATCCGCGCCTGTTTTTTATTTTTCTGCCAGAATTACTTGTTGTCTGCCGGGGAATTTGTAATTTTGTCATATTAATATGAGAAATATGGTTAGGTCAGAAATACAAAATGTGAAGCTCAGGTTCGGCATTATCGGAAATGCAGAAGGACTGAATCGTGCCATAGATGTGGCTATTCAGGTGGCACCTACCGACTTGTCAGTATTGATAACCGGTGAAAGCGGTGTCGGAAAAGAGAGCTTTCCGCAGATAATCCATCAATTCAGTCGCCGTAAACACGGACAATATATAGCCGTAAACTGTGGAGCGATTCCTGAAGGAACCATAGATTCAGAACTCTTCGGTCATGAGAAGGGAGCTTTTACCGGCGCTATCAGTGACCGTAAAGGTTATTTTGCAGAGGCCGATGGGGGTACAATCTTTTTGGATGAAGTCGGTGAATTGCCTTTGTCCACCCAGGCCCGTTTGTTGCGTGTGCTCGAAAGCGGAGAATATATTAAAGTAGGTTCGTCGAAAGTGCAAAAAACAGATGTGCGCATCGTTGCCGCCACAAATGTCAACCTGACAGAAGCCATTTCCGAAGGACGTTTCCGCGAAGACTTGTATTATCGTCTGAATACTGTCCCCATCAAGATACCGCCCTTGAGAGAACGTGCGGAAGACATCGCTTTGCTTTTCCGCAAATTCGCTTCGGATTTTGCCGAGAAATATCGTATGCCTGCCATTCAGTTGACAGAAGATGCGAAAGCAATGCTGTTGGCTTATCCGTGGCCGGGCAATGTCCGCCAGTTGAAGAATATCACGGAGCAAATATCCATTATCGAAACAAACCGTGACATCACCCCCGTTATTTTACAGAATTATCTTCCTGCACAACAGCAGGAGTCGCGTTTGCCTATGCTGTTCGGTATAAAGCCGGGAGATAAAACATTCGGCAGTGAACGCGAGATTTTATATCAAGTATTGTTTGATATGCGTCGCGATGTGACCGAGCTCAAGAAGTTGGTCAATACCCTGATGGCCGAACGCGGAACGGCAGCAACCGTAACTCCGGCAACGACAACTGCGGTATCTTATTACCAGGAACCCTCACGCAATCTGGTTCCGACAACACCGGCTCCCGTTCCTGTCCCTACCATCAACATCTCTGCAGCCAAGCAGATGCCGGTGGACGACGATATTCAGGACACGGAGGAATATGTGGAAGAAACACTGTCACTGGATGAAGTGGAAAAAGAAATGATACGGAAAGCCTTGGAGCGTCATCACGGAAAACGGAAAAATGCGGCGAAAGACCTGAATATTTCAGAACGCACACTATATAGAAAAATAAAAGAATATGGCTTGGATTAAGAACATGAAATGGATGGGCTGCCTGATTGTACTGACAGGTATACTCACGGCTTGCTCGGTTTCTTATAAATTTAATGGCGCGTCCATTGACTATGCGAAGACTAAAACAATCTCTTTCGAGAATTTCCCCAACCGTTCTGTCGGCTTTGTTTGGGGTCCGATGGAGAATATGTTCAACACTGCGCTGCAAGATGTTTATTTGCAGCAAACGCGTCTGATACAGGTGAAACGTGGAGGCGATTTGCAACTTTCGGGAGAAATCACAAACTATGATGCTGTAAATAAAGGTATCGGCTCCGACGGTTATTCAAATATGGTGGAACTCCGTATGACAGTCAGAGTGAACTTTGTCGATAAGTCTAACCCGAAGAATAACTTTACCAATCAGCAATTCTCGGCCAGCCGTGAGTATAAATCCACTCAGCAGCTTTCGTCCGTACAGGATGAATTGGTAAATCAGATGATTAAAGATATTGTGGACCAGATATTTAATATGACGGTGGCCAACTGGTAATACCTATCTTCGACATGACACAACAGCGCTTATATGAATGGATTGCACATCCCGAGCTTTTGAATCGGGATACCCTTTACGAGCTTCGTACCTTGCTTGCCCGTTATCCATATTTTCAGACCGTGAGACTGCTCTATCTGAAAAATCTGTTTTTGCTCCGTGACATTACGTTTGGAGAAGAGCTGAGGAAAGCGGCCTTGTATATAGCCGACCGTAAAGTGCTGTTTTATTTGATTGAAGGCGAGCGGTTTACCATTATGCCCTCGGAAGGAGAAGCAAAGACTTCCGATTTATTGGGGCTTGACCGTACACTCTCATTGATAGATGCATTTCTGGCCGGGCAGCCGGAGGAAGAACAGAGAGATGTCACCCAACTGCCGATGGACATAACGGCGGACTATACATCTTATCTATTGACAGAAACGGAAGAGAAAGTTCCGGTTGCCGAAATTCCGCCATTGAAAGGACAGGATTTGATAGACAATTTTTTGGAAAGCAATACAGACGAACCCCTTCTTTCTTCACAAGAGGTGACCGATGAATCGGAAGTGGAAGAAAAAGAGCCGGAAACGGAAGATGAGAGTTATTTTACCGAGACATTGGCAAAAATATACGTTAAACAACAAAGATATTCAAAGGCTCTTGAAATTATTAAAAAATTAAATTTGAAATATCCAAAAAAAAACGCTTACTTTGCAGACCAAATAAGATTTTTGGAGAAATTGATTATTAACACTAAATCAAAATAAAGAAAATGTATTTATTACTTATTGGATTAATTGTGCTTGCAGCTCTTTTGATGTGTTTCGTTGTATTGATTCAGAATTCAAAAGGAGGTGGCTTGGCTTCTAGTTTTGCTTCTTCTAATCAGATTATGGGTGTTCGCAAGACTACGGATTTTATTGAGAAATTGACATGGGGATTGGCTGCTTTCATGGTGGCATGCAGTGTGCTTACTGCTTATTTCGTTCCTACAACTCATGCAGAATCTTCTGTAATCATGGAACAAGCTGTAAAAGAAGGCGCTACTAATCCGTTGAACGCACCTTCAGGCTTTGCTGCTCCTCAGACTGACGGCGCTGCAACAGAAACTGCTCCGGCTGATTCTGCACAGTAATTTTTTAGACAGTATTTTCCTTAATCATAAGGGTAAGCGGTTTGCTTCTTTCAGGAGGCAAACCGCTTTTTTTTAAACTCTTTTACCTTCATCGAATGATTTTAAAAAGATTATTGTATTTTTGCGAAAACGAATATATCCATACGCGGTATGGAGTATGTCTAAAAAATATCATATATGAAAAAAATCTATTCCCTTTCTCTCTTTTTATGCGTTTTATGCATAATGAGCGGATGCTCTAAAGAGGATGACAATGGCGGTGGTCAAGGCGGCGGTGACGGCAGGGTGACAACCGATGAAATTTATTATGCCAACCAGTTTGCTTATGATGCGCTGGATACTTATTATTTGTGGAAAGATGAAATAGCCGTAGGGATGCAGAAACTCGATCCGAATGTAAATGAAGATCCGATTGGCACCATAAAAGAGATACGGTTTAAGGAAAACAATAAGGAGGTGGACAAGTGGACGATGATGACGGACGATATGGCAAGTCTCGTGGATAATATGGATGGAGTTTCCACTACTTACGGATATAATCTGATGCTTGGAAAGTTTTCCAACTTAGACAGTTATTTCTTCATCGTGACGTTTGTCTATGAGAACAGCCCGGCCTACAAAGCAGGTATGAAGCGCGGGGATGTCATTATGCAGCTGAATGGAAAAGAGATTACGAAGGACAATTATCAGGAAGCTCTTTATAGTTCGAATATCACTCTGGGTATGGGTGAGCAGAAAGGCAATGGCATTGGGCTGAGCGGAACAAAAATAACGCTTGATGCCGTTAAAATGTACGAAAATCCGATACTTGTACATAAAACATTCGATGTCGGAGGCAAGAAGGTCGGCTATTTGGCATATAGCAGTTTCGATTTGGATTCGGCAGAGAAACTGGTGGAGATTTGTCGTCAGTTTAAAGAAGAAGGCATCAGTGAGCTTATTCTGGATTTGCGTTATAATGGCGGAGGTTATGTCTTTACGGAAAAGGTATTGGCATTTATGCTTGCACCGGAAGATGCGGTGAAGAGCAAGGCCGTATATGAAACGGAGATATGGAATAAGGACTTAATGGACTATTACAAGAAAAAGGGAGAAGACCTGAATACTTATTTCAGTACCATTGTCACCAATGGTTCCAAAACTATTAATGTAGAAGGGGCCAATGTGGGCATCACCAAGATTTACGGGCTTATCGGTTCGGGCACAGCATCGGCTTCCGAATCTATACTTATCGGATTAATGCCTTATATGACAGTGGAACTGATTGGAAGTCAGTCTCATGGCAAATATTGTACGGGAGCGTTGCTTAGTCCTGAAAATATTTATTCGAAGTTTCCGGAGGTCATCAAAAACTGGGGATTGTATGTAATGATTAACCGATATGCCGACAAGGATGGCAAGAACCCTTGCATGCCTGATGGCTTACAGCCGGATGTTGCGGTAGCAGACGCTCCGCTTGACGGTTGGCAGTTGGGTGATGAGAATGAAACTTTGTTGAAAGTTGCACTCGATAGGGCAGCAGGTAAGACAGACCGTTCCGTGTCTCGCAGCGCGTCTCTGCTTCCGTATGAATTGACTCTCATGAATGCTAATCCGTTGTTTGGTAAGCGTATAGACAATACTTTAATAGATAAGATAGAGAGAAAGTAGATACGGAAATGTAATCACGTAAGAGTTGTTTCTGAAATGACGTCTGCCGATAAGCATGAACTGGCTGTCGGATGCTTTTGTGGTTGTCGTTTCAGTCGGGTGGAATCCTCGTTTCACCCGGCTGAGACGAGGATTTCACCTGGGTGGAATGATAAAGACAAGGACATGAAAATTGTTTTTGGACACCAGATTTATTATTCTCTGAAAAGTAAGTAGTGTTGGTGGGTCATTTCTATAAAAAATGCCTACCGTGACTATTGTTATATGTTGGTAGATACAAATCTTTATTGTTTCCTTTCACAGAACACTATTGTAAATCAGTGTGTTGAGTCTCGTTTTGTGTGAAAGCAGTTTTGTTGAAACTATCTTGGGTGAAGAAAAAGACCTCACCTGTAGAAAGAAAGTACATAATAAAAGCAAAAAAGTATATAAGAAACTTTCTTCCTAATTAAGAATATATTATATTTGTACCGAATATTCTCTTATGCGTAAGGGGATTTATGTATTTATTAAGAAGCGTTATTGAAATTATCTTCTATCATCAAACTTCGCAACTTTGATTTCACCTGAAGATGATAACAACAACGCTCACGTCTGTGTTATATACCTGCCATTGGTGTGGCATCTATATATCAAACGGCGTGGGTGGCTGTTGTTTATCCAGGTGAAAGGCATTGCGAAGGCCCGATGATAGGATAAACAAGATACAGCCCTCACGCTTTTTTATTAATTGTCATGCAAAGAGGGAAGACATGACAAGAGTTAACCGTTTTTAGGCAACTAAAACAATGCAGGCGTATGAAAAAACAAAAACACACGCGAATGCCGTTCTTCGCATTCCATTTCACGTCGGGGGACTACAGCGGTGAGATATATACCACCGGTCCACCAGGAATCTTCCGCCCTCAGGCAGCAATTACTATTTATTTTTGCCAAGTGTCGCAATGTGTAATTGGGGCGTATAATGTCTGATATTTCAACTGGAAAATCATATTTAAATTTTATTGTACGAAGATTATGAAAGAAAATAGCATTGAAACGTATGAAGCTCCGAAAGTGGAAATCATCGAAGTGGAAGTGGAAAAAGGATTTGCAACCAGTGGTGGTGGCGAAGACGGTAATTGGACTGACTGAAGAAATTTATGAGGGGGTGGTGTCAAAACGTGGATAATGCTGTCGTTTAGTTCGTAGGGGCGAGGTTCGCTCGCCCGAAAACAGTTTGTTTTGTGTATTCGGGCAGGCAAACCCTGCCCCTACAGCTGACGATTGGATAGACCGATTGAGTTTTGCCACACTCCATTTGTAGTGTTAGGAATAATGTATGAAAACAAAAAGCGAATCATGAAAGTTAGATATTTAATAAGTTTGGCTGTGGCGACTGCTTTGCTGGCTGGCTGTAGCAACGAAGACGACTTTGGCACAAAGGTCACGAATGGAATGTTAAGAGCCACCATGGAAAGCAATGCTTCCGGCATGGCACGTGCAGGATTTGATGCTAGTGGTGTATTTTATTGGTCGGAAGGCGACCGTTTGGGTGTAACCATGGAAGACGGAACCGGTTATACCACCGGTTTTACAGCCCTTACTCTGGTTGAAGGCGGAGCCGGTCAAGCCACGGCTTCCTTTAGTGGAGATATGACGGGAACTATAGCCGGTTATGCAGCTTATCCTTATAATGACGGACACTCTATCTCAGCTGCTGATGATGGTACTACAACGCTTACTTACAATTTCCCGAAAGAGTACAGCTATACGAAGGTGGACGCTGATTATCAAACGGAAACAAAAGGTAAAGGCAATAGTTATAATCCTGCCATGTGGGGAAAGATTGAGAACAGTAATGTAGCATTGAAGCATTTGGGAGGTGTGTTTTGCATTAAGTTCGCCAAATTGCCCGTGGGGGATAATCTAAAACTGACTTTCACGGCAGACCAAAAGATAGCCGGTAAGTATACGGTAACATTGTCTGGTGATGCACCTGCATTGGAAGCCACAAATGCTACAGATGATTCGGAGAAGACTGTCAGCATTGCTTTTGGCAACACTGTTCAAAATACGTCCGGTACATTTTATATTCCTGTGCCGACAGGCAGTTATACCAATGTACGTGTGAAGATATTGAATGGTACGGAAGAATTGGCAAATGTCTTTGGCGGCAATTATAGCATAGCTCGCAGAGATTTGAAGAAATTGTCTGTTTCTAGCGGAACGATTACCGGTGGCGAAGCCAAGACTGTATCTTCTGTGGCTGATGTTGCCGATGCTTTAGGAAAGAACACTGCAGTAACTGTATCGGGTGAGGTTTCAGGCAAGAGTAATAAGATAGAAGTGCCTGCTGCACAATCAGCTGAGACTCCTATGAGTATTGCTTTCCAGAATGTGGCATCGGGAGCTGAAATAGAGTTTGAAGATAAGGCAACTGGCGGAACTTCATCATCTGTGAAAGACATGACGATTGCCCTGCCGGAAATAGAGAGTGCTGAAGAGGCCCCGGTGGTAAATGTCAATATGCCGAATACGACTGTCACATTATCTTCAAACGGAGGAAGTACTACCATCAAGGAGGCGACAGCTGCTACAGCCGAAAACACACTTGTCGTTGATGCAGGAGTAACAATCAATAAGTTGATTGTGAAGAAAGGGAATGTGAGACTGAAAAAGGGTGCAACAATCACTAACATAGAACGACATTCGGAGAATACCAATGTAGTGAAAGTCTTTGTGGAATCGGATGAGGGATATCCTGATTTATCTGGCAATACGAACTTTGAAGTAGTCGATGCGGCAGTAGCGGAAATGGAAGCGGTTGCCAAAACTGGCGGCAACTTTATTTTGGAACAGGATGTTACTCTTTTCCGACCGTTGATGGTTGAGGGGGCATTGGTTCTTGATTTGAATGGCCATAGCATAAAGGCTAAAAGTACAGGTCTGGAACAAGTGTTGAAGACTAAGGATGCGGTGGTTCTTGTACGTCGTGGTGCTCACCTGACTGTTAATGACAACAGTAACGGTAACGGTAGCATTGATCATAATGGGGTGGAAAGTGTTTATACAGCAGTGAAGTTGACAGATGGCGATGATGGTGCCAGTGGTGATGTAGCAAAACTGACAGTAAACGGTGGTACGCTTAAGGGTGGTTATTACGGTATCTGCGGTAATGGTGATCGTCACGGAACCGAAGTGGTTATCAATGGTGGAACAATTACGGCTGCGAATGCTGAAGAAGGTACAGCCATTTATTATCCGCAAGACGGATTATTGACAGTTAATGGCGGTACTGTCAGTGCACCGACCGGTATAGAAATGCGTTCGGGTACATTGACAGTCAATGCGGGTGTTATAAAGAGTACAGCAACTACATTTGATGAGAAGGCCAATGGCGATGGTACGACTATGACCGGTGTGGCAATTGCCGTCTCACAGCATGTTACCGATAAAGACCTTAAAGTGCTTATTAATGGAGGAACACTGACAGGTCCTTATGCTTTGTATGAAAAGGATTTGCAAAATGAGACCGGAACTAAATCTTTGGAAATTAAAGATGGTTTCTTTGAAGGGCAAGTATATAGCAAGAATTGTACTGCTTTTATTAAAGGTGGTACATTCTCTGATATAAACGCATTGAACTATGTTGCAGAGAATGCTGATGTAAAGATGAAGCTTGACAAAGATTGTTCAATTCCGGCATTTAATCTCGAAAAGAAAGATGCGAAAGTTGAGGTGGATTTGAATGAACACACATTGACATTGTCAGCAGTGAGTCAAATCTCTGCTACGGCTTCTTTCAAGAATGGCAGTATATCCACAAAGGAAATGATTAAGGGCATGGGCGGTAAACTGAAGTTTGACAAAGTACACATCAGCGGCTCAAATTATGCTTTATGGGTTCAAGGTCCTGATGCAAAACTAGAGGTTGTTAATGGTTCATTGATTGAAGCTAACTATTTTTCTATATCAACAGATGCGAGCTTGAAAGATGGCCAACTGTTGTATGGAGGAGCTGACATTATGCTGAAAGATTCCAGGTTTATAGGTGGAGAAACCGGATTCATGACTAACGTCTCACCAGCTACAGTAGATATTGATAATTGCACATTCTCAGGAAATCATCAGGCAGCTTTTTTGCGTGGAGGAACTTATACGATTAAGAATTCTTCATTTACGCTGAAAGCTGAGCTTGAGAGTACTCACAGTGAGAATTGTCACATGAAACAATGGGGAGCCGGTAACAATGCAGCGTTTGCAGGTATAACCATCGGCAATTATTTGAGCTCTGCTTATCAATATCCTACCACGGTTGCTATGACGGGTGTTACAGTAAACGTAGAGGGTACTCATGCTTCTTCATTCCCGGCTATGCATGTTTGTGCGAATGCAGCAGATGACAAAGGTGTAACGCTCACTTATGATAATACTTGCTCTTTCACTTCAACTTATAATCCGGCTGTGGAATATGGTACTACCAATATTACCGTGAACGGACAGCAGGTCGATAGCAATGTAAAGCAAGAAACAGAGAACTGATAATTGTTCACTAAAAAAGTTTGTAATACTCATCAAAAGAAAGCCGTTTCGTCCGTTATGCTTCGGTGGGACGACTTTCTTTTTCTTAAAGTATGAAATTATTATGCGAATCAATACAAAATTCAAGCTCCGCGATATAGCCGGAGAAACCATCATAGTCAATCAAGGTACGCCCGAAGCCGACCTCACCCGCATCATCTCCCTCAATGCTTCGGCACGACTGCTTTGGAATGAGCTTTCTGGCAAAGACTTTTTGACAGAAGATGCTGCGGAAATATTAATGGAGCATTATCCTGTTTCGGAAGAAACGGCACAGGAGGATGCAACGGTTTGGGTGGATGCCTTGAGGAAATGTGGCATCATATCGGATGATTAAAATATGTATATGCTAAGGTTTATCTAACATGAAATTGAATATTACGGAACAGATGCTTTTTGCCTTGTTGCGTTCTGCCTTGCATGGTACTCATGCAGATGCAACAGTCTTTGCCGGCATCACTCCCGAAGCTTGGGGGGAATGTTACCGCTTGTCCGTCCGACAGGGTGTAATGGCACTTGCCTGGGATGGCTTGATTACTCTTCCAGCCGAGTTACAACCATCCAAATCCTTAAAGTTGAATTGGTGGCTGGCGGTAGAGAGGTGTGAAAAGAGGTATCGGTACTATTGTCGGGTTATATCCGATTTATCGACATTCTATGCCACACACGGCATCACTGCCGTGCAACTGAAAGGAGTGGGTTTTGCTGATAATTATCCTATTCCTTCTCACCGTGAGGGAGGTGACATTGACATCTTTACTTATTCTGCAGATTCTTCCGGTCTGAGTGATAGGGAAGCTAACTGTCTTGCCGACAAGCTGATGAGCGAGCGGGGGATAGAGGTGGATTTTTCGCATTCGCAAAAGCACAGTATGTTTTATTATAAAGGTGTTCCGATAGAGAATCATAAAAAATTTCTGAATACGGAAATATACCGTACGGCTGTTTCAATGGATGTTTTGTTGCGGAAGCTTCTCCGTCCCCGGCCGACAGTGCTTGACGGCAAGTATGAGGTGCTGACTCCCTCGCCGGATTTCAATACTGTTTTCCTTGCTTTTCATTCGGCACAGCATTATGCGCTTGGTTTTGCCATGCATCACTTATGTGATTGGGCATGCCTGTTGAAGAGGCAGGGACTGAAAATACCTGAAGGAGTGACGGATGAACGTTTCCTGGATATGATTTATGCACTTACACACTTGTGCAACCGCTACTTGGGTACGGATGTTTTTGTTATGGAAAGAGGAGAAGAACTGGTGGAGAATTTATTAAAGGAAATGCTCCATCCCACTTATAGCATCAATGTACCGGTTACCGGGAAATGGGGAATATTGGTTTATAAACTGAAACGGATGTTACATATTCATCGTTTGTGTGATAGTGTGATGCGTGTATCTTTGGTAAAGTGGCTTTGGATATCTGTTATCCAACATGTACGTTTTCCACAATCCATATTCCGCCGGAGTGTATCATAGTTTATGTTGAAAGAAATCTATCATTTATTATTGCCCTCGGAGCGAAGAATGGGGATGAGGGTAATACTAGCCGTGTTTTTCAGGGCATTGCTGGATTTTGCCGGGCTTGCAGCTTTAATACCGGTACTTCTTTTTTTGATGGAAGAGAAGGAAGAAAAGGGTGAAGCACTATTGTTTTGCCTGTTGGCTGTCGGGTTTGTTTTATTTAAAAGTGTGCTGGTCATGGGATTGTCCCGTTTTCAAAACTATTTTTTATTGTCTTTGTATAAACGATTAAGTCTGTCTCTTTTTTCTTCTTATTATCATCGCGGATTGTTGTTTGTCTGTCGGCTTGGCAGCACCCGTTTGGGATATGAGGTAAATTATGTGTGCTATACTTTCAGTATGAATTTGTTGTCTCCGTTGCTGAATATGACGGCTGATGTATTGCTTGTTTTATTGATAACTACGGTACTGTTGGCCTATGCGCCGATGACGGTGCTGATGTTATATATTGCTTTTTTCCCTTTTATGTTGATGTATATATTCGGAATCAAAAAGCGGATAAGGTATTATGGTGAAAAAGAGTTGGTGGCACGGCGCGAACAGACACGTATTGTAACCGAAGCTTATAAAGGATATGCCGAGCTGGAAGTGAATCATGCTTTTCCTTCTTTGCAACGTTCTTTTCTGAAGGGTTTGGATGCGATTTCCTTTTGCCGTTTGAAGCTGGAGACGGTGTACCATCTGCCGCTTTGCCTTTCAGAATTATCAGTCGTTATAGGACTCACACTGCTTGCATTGTATGGAACAGGAAATGTGAAAGCGCTGGTGGGAATCTTTGCTGTAGGTGCCTTTCGTTTATTGCCGGCTTTGCGTGAATCGCTTTCTGCATGGACTCAGATACAGAATTCCGTTTTTTGTCTGCGGATTATAAAAGCGGGAATGGAAGATTTATGTTCAGCTTTCGAAGAAAAACAGACTGCCGGATTATCGTTTGAAAAAGAAATTGCAATATCCAATCTTTCGTATAGTTATCCGGAGGGAAAGAGAGTCTTGAAGGAGTTTGATTGTACGATTCGGAAAGGGGAGTATATTGGTATTCGAGGTCCAAGCGGTATAGGCAAGTCCACTTTGTTCAATCTTTTATTGGGGTTCTTGAAGCCTGACGGAGGGGAGATACGGATAGACGGTGTTCTCCTTTCTGCAGAGAACAGGGAGTTGTGGCATCGCCGGATAGGGTATGTGCCGCAGGGCGTTTTTATTCTTGACGGGACGCTGGCTGAGAATGTTGCATTGGGATGTTGTGATATCAGTAAGGAGAAAGTGAAACGGATATTACGGCAGGTGAGACTGGATGAATGGGTGGATGAGTTGCCGCAGGGAATGGATACGCTGCTTGGTGAAAGTGGGGCACGTTTGTCGGGGGGACAGAAGCAAAGAGTAGGGATTGCACGTGCGCTTTATAAGGAGGCGGATATATTGTTGTTGGATGAGGCTACTTCAGCGTTGGATACAGCAACCGAATGCGAGATAAATGAGATGATATGCGGGCTCAGGAATGATTATCGGGAACTGACGGTTTTATCAATAGCCCATCGTGAGAGTTCGTTAGCTTTTTGTAATCGTATAATAACTTTAAAATGAAAAGAAAAATGCATCATATATATAAGGTAGGCGGTCACTGTTTTAAAGTATCGGGCAGTAGCCTGTGTTCTGTCTTGGAGCGAATGACGGGCTTTGCTCCTTTTGAGGTTGCCGAGGGGATGGTCATGTACCGGAATTCTTTGTTATGGAAGGAAAGTCAGGGAATATTCCCGATTTTTGTGAACGGCAATATGTGTTTGCTCATGAAGGGGTGGAAGGAATCTTCGGATGTACTCCGGACGGTTATTTATTAAGATTATCTCCGGTAAAGGAAGAAAGTCTTTTGCTGTGGACTGACCATGAAGTGAATGTCTGTTATCTGTGCGGCAACTGGTCAGCTCGCTTGGTGCGGTTTGCCTTGTGGATTGGTTATGGGATACAGACGGCATCGGCAGATACGGTGGCTATACACAGCAGTTGTATCGTATATCGTCAAAAGGCTATGCTCTTTTTGGGGGAAAGCGGTACAGGAAAGAGCACTCATGCTCGTTTGTGGCAGGAGCATCAGGCAGGAGCCGTATTGCTGAACGACGACAGTCCGGTGGTGCGTTTGGAGCAGGATAAAATATGGGTTTATGGTAGCCCTTGGAGTGGTAAGACTCCCTGCTATCGGGCGGAACGATATGAATTGGGAGGCTGTGTGAGATTGTCACAGGCGCCTTTTAACCAGATAATCGAACTGGGAATATTGCAGTCTTATGCTGCCATTCACCCTTCTTCTCCTCCCGAGTTTGCTTACGATGCAGGACTTTATGAAGGTATCAGCGCTACGTTGGGAAAGATTGTGGCGCAGACACCTTTCTATCATTTGGCTTGCTTGCCCGACAGAGGGGCAGTGGATTTGTCTTGTCGTACTTTATTTGGAGGGGGTGATGAGGCAGATTCCGAATGACAATTTCTTTTCTTTGGTGGAGACTGATATCCGTGAAGGTAGGTGTGTGCGTCTGAGGATGAAAGGCAGCTCTATGTTTCCGTTCTTACGCGAAGGGAAGGATGAAGTGGCGGTCTGTCCATGTAAGGCAGAATCTTTGAAACCGATGGATGTGGTTTTATTCCGTTATCGCGGACGGTGTCTACTTCACCGGATTGTCGGGATGGAAAAGGGTCGGTTTATTATGCAGGGAGATGGTGTTTGCACTTTCTATGAGGAATGTACAGCTGCAGATATCATCGGGGTATTGAGGCTGGTTTATCGAGGTTCAGGACGTGTCATATCGGTTTCTTCTTTGCGTTGGCGTATCTTGAGCCGTTTATGGCGAAGCTTGGGAGTTTTCAGGAAAGTAGGTTTATGTATTTTTCATCGTATTCTGTTTTGATAAATATGCTTTTGTACTTATATTTGCTCCTAAAAGTTTTAATGCCCCAAATAATACAGAATTATGTTGAAACTCATATCATGGAATGTAAACGGCCTGCGTGCCTGTTACGATAAAGGTTTTGCCGATGCCTTTCGTCGGCTGGATGCTGATTTCTTCTGTCTGCAGGAGACAAAGATGCAGGAAGGACAGTTGGATGCTCAATTTGAAGGATACCACTCTTATTGGAACTATGCAGAGAAGAAAGGGTATTCGGGCACAGCTGTTTTTTCCCGTCTAAATCCTCTTTCGGTGACTTATGGGATAGGCATTGACGAGCACGATCACGAAGGACGTGTGATTACTCTTGAACTGGACTCCTTCTTTTTGGTGACGGTTTATACGCCTAATTCTCAGGATGGGTTGCGCCGATTGGAGTATCGCATGAAGTGGGAAGATGACTTCCGTGCGTATTTAAAGAAATTGGAGGAAAAGAAACCTGTCATCGTTTGTGGTGACCTCAATGTGGCACATCGTGAGATTGACCTGAAGAATCCGAAAACCAATCGTAAGAATGCCGGATTTACAGATGAAGAGCGTGCTAAATTTACTACTTTGCTGGAATCGGGATTTACGGATACGTTCCGTTATTTCTATCCGGAGCAGGAGGATATTTATTCATGGTGGTCTTATCGTTTCAAGGCGAGAGAGAAGAACGCGGGTTGGCGTATTGATTATTTTGTCACTTCCTCCTCATTGAATGATAAATTGAAGGGTGCGGCAATCCATACGGATATACTCGGTTCGGACCACTGTCCGGTGGAACTGACAATCGAACTGTAAATGCCTTGGCCGTAGGGAGCAATGCATTGTGCCCCTACGGTGATGTATTATCTATACTGTGCCGGTTGCATTGACGGCTATGAAATTTAGAACTTGCCTTAAGATGGGGGGCTATAATGTGAATCTTATTTATACATAGCTCGTCGTGTCCAGAAAAACACTTCAAAAAAGAGCTTTTAATTGTCGCACAAAATCTTTCATAACAATCGTAATTGGTAGAAAATCAGAGACTTATTTAGTCGCAAAACTCTCCTGATTTTATAGCTCGAAATGTATTCTTCTTCTATACCTTTGCTTCGGAAATTAAATAAAATACGATTATGAAAAACAAAGTAAAGGTATTGATGGGGGCTCTTCTAGCTTTATTGACGTTGGGAGCATGTCAATCGTTCTCTTCTAAAAAAGATGAGGTTTGGGTGGCGGATGTACGTTCAGCCATGACAAAAGACACTCCTTTCTCTATGAAGGAGGATGTAGTGGGAATAGAATATATTCCTTTGGAAACAACAGACTCTTGTCTAATCAGTAATGTGACCTATTTGGTGATGGATGATGATTTCATCTTTATTCAAAATGGGAAGACAGACCAGATTTTTAAATTTACCAGACAGGGAAAGTTTGTCTGTCAGATAGGCAGGATGGGGAACGGCCCTGGCGAATATGCTCCTTGGACGATAGAGAATATCTCGCTGGATGTGAATAAGAAAGAAGTGTTCTTGAACAGCAGGCGAATGCCGGCATTCGTTTATTCTTATGAGGGTGAGTTTTTGCGTACTGATACTACAACGGAAGAAGCTGTAGGAAATCGTTATGTATTGAATAACGGCTCGTCTGCATTGGCGGGAGCCCCGATTACTCCTATCTGGCAATCGCCTTGGCTGGTTGCCCTTAAAGATAAGGATAATCAGATGATGGCAGTCAAAGCGCCTTTCCCTGCCAGTGTTCCGGCAGATGCCTGTTATATGCAGGATATACAGTTTGTTCCTTTTCAAAACTCTGCCTTGGCTTATACGCTCTGTAATGATACTGTGTTTAGGGTGACGGAAACAGGTATTTTCCCCGCTTGCATTTATGATAAAAAGAATGGAGCCGACTATAATGAGAAGATTGCGAATATCAATGAAATGGCTAAAGACAATACAAACACATTATCTACTATAGAGTTGTTCACCTTTTTTGAAACTTCACGTTATTTCTATTTCCGGACTATTGTCTTGTCCAAGCCGGAGAAGTGCTTTTTCCAGCGTTTGGATAAGAACACCGGAGAATTCTTATCCCGGCCCGTCAAGCAAGATTTTATGGAGATGTCTTTCGGGTTTAGTGATGGCAATGTGATGGGAATGGAAAATGATTTGGATGGGGGAGTGCCTTTCTGTCCGAGCTATATTTATAAAGACAGAATCCGTGTGCAAGTCATTAATGCTGTGACGTTGGAGAAATTGAAAGACAAAGGATATCTGAAAGATAAACCCGCTGCCTTGCAGTTGGGTGTTGATGATAATCCGATGGTTATTGTATATACATTTAAAAATTAATTTGTGCTATGAAATTACTAAAGTATCTTTGTTTATTGCCTTTTATGGCTTCTTGCAGTTCGGAACAAACTCCTCAAGAGTTACTTTCGGTAGATTTGAGAAGCGGTATGGATTATCCGTCAATGCTTGCCTTGCAAGATGAGATAGAAAGTGTGGAATACATTCCGTTGGAAACAACGGCAGATCCGGCTTCTTTGCTAGACGGAGTGTCCGAATATGCCGTGACAAGTAATTATATCTATGTCTCTCCTGTTAAGGAACAGCGTATCGTGCAGTTCGACCGGAAGGGGCATTTTATCAAGACATTGATTCCCTTCGGACAGGGGCCGGGCGAATTTAGTGATTTCCTGGCAGGCATGCAGGCAGACGAAAAAAACAATCGTCTTTATTTGTTCTGTTCCAATAAGATTATGGTCTACACTTTGGATGGCGAGTTTGTTCAGAATTTGAATCATGACTACATGATTGCTTATCAGCGTATGGTGGGCAAGAATCGTTTTGCTTCGGTGGCCTTTCCTTACATGCCTTTCGAAAGTGGTAGTTACGGATTGGGAGTTTTTTCGGAAAAGGCAGATACTATTGTCATGAAGAATGACTTCTCGTCTCCTTTGGTACCCCGTGAAAAAGCCGGGTTCACCATTGCATTGGCAATGGCTTATTCTGATGTGGAAGAATCTGTCTTGTTTAAGAGTGGCTGCAATGATACCGTCTTTAGAGTGGCGGCGGATGACATTCTTCCGGCGTGCGTGTTAAGGACAGGTAACTCGGATAAGGAGGTGATACGTTCATTGGATGCTACCGATTTTACTTCGCTGAAGAAAAAGTTTGGCGAGGACCATGATATCTTTGTATTTGATATGTTTGAAACTCCTTCCAATTATTATTTCCGTTGCAAATATAATGCAGGACATTATGTGGCTTCTGTCCATAAGAAGACAGGGCAGGTATTGGCAGAGAAGTGTGTGCAGCCGGGAGATATCCGGGCATTGGGAGATGCTAATTTGCTTTACGGAATGCTCGGAACCAAGAGCTATCAGGATTTTCCGGTATGGGGACGTACGCAGGGTGATTGTCTGGTGCAACTGCTCACTGCCTATGAGTTGCATCTGTATAAAGAGAAGTGCAATATAACTGTTCCGCCTGAGTTGAAAGAGGTAAATGACGATAGTAACCCTGTTTTTATTGTATATAAATTGCGGAAAGCCTAAAAAGTGATATTTTTGTAATATGATAAAAATACGTCCATTCATATTGTTGTCTGCCTGGGTAGTCATTATTGGGTGTTTCAATGGAGCTTGCAGTAGGGAGAAACATACTCCTCAACTGTCATGGGGAAAGTATTATTTGTGGAATGCACCCGATTCGGCTCTTCAGGTATTGAAAACAATTCCCTCGCCGGAAAAACTTTCTAAAGAAGAATATAGTCTTTATGCCTTGCTCATGACACAAGCCATGCACAGGTGCGGACAGAAAATATCTTCTGATTCGTTGATTGACATCGCTGTGGAATATTATTCGTCTCATGGCACTTCCGATGAGAAGGCATCCGCATTTCTTTATAAAGGATATGTGCTGGAGAATCTGGGAAAGGATAATGCCGCCATATATGCTTATAAACAGGCGGAAGAGGCGGTGAAGTCTGCAAAAGATTTACGGATTCATTTTCTGGTGTATACGGCATTGGGACATATCAACGGGCGATATGCACATTACGAACAATCTGTTGGCTATTATAAAAAAGCATTGGATTTGAACCTGTCTGTCCCCTCATGGAAAGCCATGGGGGGCAGCTCGGCTTTTATTCCGCTTTATTTGGGGCAAGGTACGCCCCGGTATAATGAAGAGGTGAAATTGGTTCAGGATAAATTCTTTGATATAGTAAACCGGATGGATTTCAGCACTCAGGAAAAGATATACTATCGCTTGGCGCTGGTAGAAAAGGATAAGAAGAACTGGAATGAGGCTGTCTCTTTGCTGAAGCAGGCGCAGGAACGTACTTCTACGGCTGAGGCGCGGCGTGGATACGATGTCGAACTGGCTGAAGTGTATAAAAAGTTGGGTAAAGATGCAACGGTGGACAGCCTGCGTGCTGAAGTTCTGAAATCTTCCCGTCCCAAGTTAAGGGCATCGGTATATAAAGATATGTACAGAGAGATGCAAACAAAGGGATTTGAGCGTGAAGCAGCCCTCTATATGCAGCATTATATTAATGAACTGGAGTTGCTGTTTACGTCGGGGAGCCGTGCTGAATTATTGGAGATAGAAAAGAAATATGATTATTCGGCAGTACTGAGACAGAGTAATGATTATCGCAGCCGCTGGACGATAACGATACTGATAACGATAGCTTCTGTTTGTACGTTGGCCTTATTGCTGTGGGGAAGCTGGAAGTTTTTCCGCCATCAAAAACTGGATATTCTGCGTAATTATAAAAAGGATGCTTCTAGTCTTCAGGAACAGATTGATGCGCTTCAGGAACGGATAGAAGAGAATCAGGGAGAAGCAAAGCATTTGCAGGAGCAGATGCAGGTGCTTGAGGCTGAGAAAAGAAATAAGGAATTGCGTATCCGCCAACTGGAAGTGACGTTTCGTTCGAAACACATTTCGCTCCCTGTTGAGACAGTGGAAGCCACTCAGACTTATTTGCAGATTGTATCAAAAAAGAATCCCCGTTATAACCCTGCCGAAGACCGTGCCAAGTTGGAACATTGGTTGAATGTATCCCATAATCGGTGGGCGGAGCGTCTTGAAGCGTTTTATCCTTCGCTCACAAACAATGAAAAGGATATTTGTTTTCTGTTCGTACTGGGACTCGGATTTGATGATATTGCCGATTTGTTGGGCGTTCAATCTCGTTCGGTCGACCGTGTGGTCTATCGTATATGCAGAAAGATGGGGTTGGAACAAGGTAGCAAAGAAGAATTTGTGGCGCAAATCAATCGGATGGATGAATGTGCCACAAATAAATAGTTTATAAAGCCACCTCCATAGCCAGTACTTGTGATTCCTCATTGGCTTTAATGGTAATGCTTTCAGTATCCCACACACCGATACCGTCACGTCGGGTCAGGTTTTCGTTGGCTATATCTACATTTCCTTCTATGATGAAGAAATAGACGCCTGTATGCGGTTTGTGCAAATGATAGTCCACTTTATGGCCGCCACTCAGTGTCCCCATCGAAAACCAGGCATCTTGCAGCAAATGTGCCGGAGTATTTCCGTTAGGCGAGATGAAGGTCGCCAATTCATTGTGTTTCATCAATGGGAGGATATTGTAATTATGATATTCCGGTTCTGTTTCTTCTTTGTTGGGGATTATCCAAATTTGCAGCAATTCAAGTTCTTCCTCATTACTGCCGTTATATTCGCTATGATAGATACCTTTTCCTGTGCTCATCACTTGGATTTCTCCGGGGGTGATGACACTTTGATTCTCTACACTGTCTCCATGTTTCAGATAACCTTTTAGCGGGATGGAGACCACTTCCATATTTTTGTGGGGATGCATATCAAAACCTTCTCCCGGAGAAATCCAGTCGTCGTTTAATACCCGTAAGGCACCAAAATGAATTCGTCTTGGATTGTAATAGTTTGCAAAGCTAAATGTATGGTATGTCTTTAACCAGCCGTGGTTAAAATATCCTCTTGAGGTAGCTCTATCAATAATCGTTTTCATACTTATCCTTTCTTTGTTTATAAAGTTATTGATATGTATATAACAAAACCAGGCATTGAAAAGTTTTCATGATGGTCGGGCTGTCAGGGAGGGGAGAGGGGATAACAAAAAAAGAGATGAGTTTTACTCATCTCTTTTCTAAGAGCGGAAGACGGGGCTCAAACCCGCGACCCTCAGCTTGGAAGGCTAATGCTCTATCAACTGAGCTACTTCCGCAATTTTTTGTGGGCAAAGATGGATTCGAACCACCGAAGTCGAAAGACAGCAGATTTACAGTCTGCCCCATTTGGCCACTCTGGTATTTGCCCATTCGCTTATTAAGAACTCCTTAATTCTCTCATTGAGGAGGTTTGTTTCTCAATTGCGATGCAAAGGTACGACTTATTTTTGAATATGCAAATGATTGCAGAACTTTTTTTCAAAATTCCTGCAATTTTCGTTTAAAGTCGACCATTTTAATAGCTGTAATGGCTCCTTCATCTCCTTTATTACCCAATTTACCACCTGCACGATCTTCTGCTTGTTGCATGGTATTGGTTGTAATTAGTCCATAGATGACGGGTATGTCAGTTGTTGCATTCAGGTGAGCTATACCTTGAGTAGTGCCGGCACATACATAGTCGAAGTGAGGAGTATCTCCGCGCACAACGCAGCCTATTACTATGACTGCATCTACTTTGCCGCTTTTAATCATTTGTGCGGAGCCATAGGTTAGTTCGAAACTTCCGGGGACTGTCTGCACCAGAATGTTTTCGTCTTTCGCTCCGTGTTTCTTTAAAGTATTGACAGCACCTTCTAAAAGAGGGCCGGTAATATTGCTGTTCCATTCGGATACTACGATACCAAAACGCATATTTTCTGCGTTGGGTACAGAATTAAAATCGTAGTCTGATAAATTATGATACGCTGTTGCCATAGTTTATATATGAATTAATAAGGCACGGATTTCGCGGATTTCACGGTCTGTTCTAAAAAAAAGAAACCGTGTGTGTCCGTGTAATCCGTGCCTATGATATGATTAAAAAGTATCCTTTTTCTTATTTGATAGATGCACGTTCAATATACTTATCAATATCCATTGACTGATAAGAATTGAAGTACTTGTTTTTAATCAAAGTGTAAGCATTCACAGCTTCGCTGTTCTTACCCAACTTTTCATAAATCTGTCCTGCCTGAATCAAATAGATAGGGCTCAATGCCTGACTGTCTGCTTTGTCGGCTGCCTTCATCAGAGTGGCGGCAGCTTTGTCCAATTGTCCTGCCTGAGCATAGCAGTTGCCCATTGTTCCGAGCAATGCCGGACTTACCAGTTGGTCGTCAGCGCTAAACTTATTCAGGTATTTCACAGCCTCTTCATATTTGCCTAATTGTGCATAGCACACACCTGCGTATGCATTTGCCAGATTACCGGCTGCTGTTCCGCTGAATTCGTCAGCTACTTTCAGAAAACCTTTGTAACCGATACTGTCACCGTTCAGTGCAGTTTCAAAATTGTCGGCTCCAAAATATTGTTCTCCTTTGAATAAAGCCGCTGAAGCTTTGATTTCATTCGGTTCAGAGATGAAATGCTTGTAACCCATGAAGCCCGCAATGATAATTACAACTGCTGCGATAGCTCCCAGAATTTTACTTTTGTACTTGATAATGAATGCTTCGGAGGTGCTTAAAGCCTCTTCCATATCCAAAGAATCTTGAGTGTGTTTTTTTTCTGCCATTTTTATATTTACTTTTTATTATTTTTCTGCTATAGTTTTCGGACAGCAAAAGTAGTTCATTTATATGTATTAATGAAATTTACAGGCATATTTTTTTAGGTTTTACCGTTTTTATCCCTAATTTTGTGGCTCAAATCAAACAGAAAGTCTATGATACTGAAGCGTATTTCGATATTGAATTATAAGAATCTGGAGCAGGTGGAACTGGATTTCTCACCTAAGATGAACTGTTTTATAGGTCAGAATGGGATGGGAAAGACGAATTTGCTGGATGCGGTTTATTATCTGTCTTTCTGTAAAAGTGCCACGAACCCTATTGATTCGCAGAATGTGATGCATAATCAGGATTTCTTTGTGATTCAGGGGTTTTATGCAACGGACGGAGGCGACCCGGAAGAGATTTATTGTGGTCTGAAGCGTCGGCAGAAAAAGCAGTTCAAGCGTAACAAGAAAGAATACACTCGATTGTCCGATCATATTGGTTTTATTCCTTTGGTAATGGTTTCGCCGGCGGATGCCGAGCTGATAGCCGGAGGGAGTGAGGAGCGACGCCGGTTTATGGATGTGGTGATTTCGCAATATGATAAAGAATATTTGGATGCTCTGATACGCTATAACAAAGCGTTGACTCAGCGTAATGCATTGTTGAAAGCTGAGGCAGAGCCTGATGAGGAACTGATTGCTGTATGGGAGGAGATGATGGCTGCTACCGGAGAGGTGGTGTATAAAAAACGCAGTGAATTTATAGCCGAATTCATTCCTACTTTTCAGTCGTTTTATTCTTATATATCTCAGGATAAGGAGAAGGTGAATTTATCGTATGAATCTCATGCCATACAGGGAAATTTGCAGGAAATTATCAAAGGCAGCCGACAGCGTGACCGTATTATGGGGTATTCGCTGAAGGGGATTCATAAAGATGACCTTATCATGCAGTTAGGAGATTTCCCAATAAAACGGGAAGGCTCTCAGGGGCAAAACAAGACTTATCTTATTGCTTTGAAGCTGGCACAATTCGATTTTCTGAAACGGACGGGCAGCAATACAACTCCTTTATTATTATTGGATGACATATTCGATAAACTGGATGCTTCGCGTGTGGAGCAGATTGTGAAACTGGTAGCGGGCGATAATTTCGGACAGATTTTTATAACAGATACCAATCGGGAGCATTTGGACAAGATACTGAAGAACATCGAAGGAAAATATAAAGTGTTTGGAGTGGAAAATGGCAATGTTGCTGAACGGAAAGGAGAAACGGAATGAAGCGGAATGATGCGGAACAGATAGGGGATATGATTCGTAAGTTTTTCCGTCTGAATGGATTGGAATCTCCTTTGAATGAATATAGGCTGGTGCAGGCATGGAAAGATGTAGTTGGGCCTGCCATAGCCGGTTATACAAGTAACCTTTATATCAAGAATCAGATTCTTTATGTACACCTCACTTCTTCCGTGCTCCGTCAGGAGTTGATGATGGGAAGAGACCTGTTGGTGAAGAATTTGAACAATCAAGTAGGTGCGCAGGTCATTGTGAATATTATTTTCCGGTGATTATCGTTGAAGGGAAATCTTTCCTTTTTCCGTCCATACCTCGTGCATGGGCTTGTCAAATGATTCTGTCGGTATCTCGTCACTTACTTGAAAATCAAAACAAATACCCACATTATAAGAATGGAGTTGGGGAAGTAACCGGTCATAATATCCTTTCCCTCTGCCCAATCTGTTTCCGTGTCTGTCAAAAGAAACACCTGGAATGATGGCAAAATCAATTTGAGTGTAATCGGTAAATGCTTCGCCTACCGGCTCTTCTATATGATAGGCTTCGCCGGTTTGCAGGCCTTGCGGACCTATATAACGGCGAAGCTCCAGGATATCTCCTTTGACTACCGGCAGCAGGATGTCCTTCTGCCGGTACCATTTCTCTACAAAATCGTGTGTCTGCACTTCATCACCCAATGAGTAATAAAGCAATATTGTTTTTGCTGCAATGAAAAGTGGGTGTTGTTCCAACTTGTTAAGCAAAGCAATGGAATTCGCTGTCAACTCTGTGGGGGTGTGACGGCTTTTTTCCTGTGCTATCTGCTTGCGCAGTTTCTTTTTTATTTCCTTCATCGCTGACTTTTGTTTCTACGGTTCCTTCGGGAGCCTTTGGAAAAGATTCTTCCTTTTCCAATACTTCCAATGCTTTAAGTACTGTTTTGTCGGTTTGGTTCAGGTATTGGATATAGGCTTCCATACCCAGCATATTATAAATAATATTACCGTATAGGTTCTTTTCGAATAATCTTTGTGACTTATACATCAGGATATTACGACGTTTCAATCCTTTACTTTCAGCAAAACGGGCGAATTGTTCCAATATATTCTGGCGCTTCAAGTATTGAAGCATACTTGCTTCCGTGTCATATTTCTGCAATTCTGCACGATGAGTGTCTGTGTATTGGAAAGAGAATTGAATGGTGAGACTTCTGCTTACCGCTGCTGTATAATAGGAAGTAACTCCTGTTGTGTCTTGCGGCACAAAAATATCGGGCATGATACCTCCTCCACCGTAGACCGGACGGCCGTTGGCGGTGTAGTAAATGGTGCTATGGTCTTGCTTGATACTGTCTTGCGAGAAGAATTCACCGTGTTCGTAGCGTTTTACGAGATCCATCTCATAGTTCATATCGTTTCCTTTGACGTAAGGTTTCTGGATGCAACGGCCTGAAGGTGTATAATATCGTGCGATAGTGAGGCGGATAGCGGAACCGTCGCTGAAATCAATAGGTTGCTGTACCAGTCCTTTGCCAAAAGAACGGCGTCCGATGATGGTTCCGCGGTCATTGTCCTGAATGGCACCGGCAAAAATTTCACTGGCAGAGGCAGAGCCTTCGTCGGTAAGTACAATCAGTGGCATCTTTTGACTGCTTCCCGTTCCGTTGGAGTGATAGTTTTCACGAGGAGATTTGCGCCCTTGGGTGTAAACAATCAGGTTATTTTTGGGCAGGAACTCATTTACCATTTGAATAGCGGCTCCCATGTAGCCTCCGGTATTTCCGCGTAGGTCGATAATCACACCTTTGCAGTTGTCTTGATTTAGTTTTGCTAATGCAATCAGCAGTTCGGGATATGTTGTTTCTCCGAATTTATTGATTTTGATATAACCGAATTTCTCGTTCAGCATATAGGCGGCATCCACACTCTTGACAGGGATATCACCGCGAATAATGGTAAAATATAGCGGTTCTTTCTCTCCGGGGCGATAAACACCCAGTTTTACTTCGCTGCCTTTAGGCCCTTTTAGACGTTTCATCGATTCGTAGTTGGTTACAATCTTGCCTACAAAGGCTGTGTCGTTGACAGAAATGATGCGGTCGCCTGCCATCAAGCCGACCTTTTCGGATGGACCGCCTTGAATGACGTTGTTGATATGAATTGTGTCTTGCTGGATGGTAAATTGAATACCGATGCCACTAAAGCTTCCCTTCAAATCAGAATTTACAGCTTCCAAATCTTTGGCAGGTATGTAAGAAGAGTGGGGGTCGAGTTCCCCTAAAATCTGAGGCATTGCGTCTTCTACCAATTCATTCATCTTCACAGTGTCCACATATTGGTCGTCAATGATGCGCAACAAGGCGTTTAGTTTATTGGAAGAAGTGTTGATGATACCTAACCGATTGCCTGAAAAATGGTTAGCATAAAAAGTTCCAATCAATATTCCGGCTACGATGCTTACGGCGATGATAACCGGTATAAAACGGGATGTACGGTTTTTGCTCATATTTTTATTTACTATTATTCGTTGAGGTCGATATAAATTACTTCGATGTTGGCTCGCTTCAATAGTTCCAATCCGTCTTCCAATCGGTATTTTTCGGAGTAAACCACTCGTTTGATACCTGCCTGAATGATGAGTTTGGCACATTCAATGCAGGGAGAGGCGGTGACATACATGGTGGCTCCGTTGCTGCTGTTGTTGGAGCGTGCAATCTTGGTAATGGCGTTGGCTTCGGCATGCAGCACATAAGGCTTGGTGACTCCATTGTCATCTTCGCACACATTTTCAAAACCTGACGGAGTACCATTGTATCCATCCGAAATAATCATTTTATCTTTTACGATTAATGCACCCACCCGCCGACGTGTGCAATAAGAGTTTTCTGCCCAGATGCCGGCCATGCGGATGTATCGTTTGTCGAGTTTCAGTTGTTTTTCGTCGTTAGTTTCCATGGTTATTAATGTCTGAGTTGGATAAAGCTTTTCTTATCTTCGGGAGCCAGTCTCAGAAAATTGCTGTCTCCTTTATAAAAGCGGGCATTTACCAATGCGTCCATAAACTTGTTGCTCAAGCTAGTGGAGTTACGTCGGTCTTCGATATGGATGCTCACGGAACGATCCTTTCCGTTTGCTTCCCAAATGCCTTCAAATGTGATATTTTGTGCCGAAGCCTTGAATGTATTGTCATTATTGAAGACAATGGTAAACTTCTGGATAACTTCCAGTGTGGCATTGTCATCTTTGGGCGTGAATTCGGGGGTGCCGGCATCGTCAATCCCTCCACCATAGAAATTGACCAGATTCCATGTGCCGCTTGCAAAAATATCTTCTATCTTATCTTCGTTATTGCAACTCCACAATAATGGGAGTGCTATCAATAGGTAAAGAATTGATTTCAGTTTCATTTCTTTTCTCGTTTTTAGTTGATAATTCCGTTTCGTTTCAGCAGTGCCTCAATGCCGGGCTCTTTTCCGCGAAAGCGTTTATAGAGTGTCATGGGATGCTCGGTTCCTCCTTTAGACAATATGTTGCGGCGGAAAGAATCGGCTACTTCCCTATTAAAGATACCTTTTTCTTTAAACAAGGAGAAAGCGTCTGCATCCAGCACTTCTGCCCATTTGTAACTGTAATATCCGGCAGAATATCCTCCTGCCATGATGTGTGAGAACTGCACAGACATACACGCTTCGGCAACCGAAGGCAGGACTTGTGCTTTTTGCCATGCTTCCTTTTCGTATGTACGCACATCTCCGTCAAAAGGTTCTTTGCGGGTGTACCATGCCATATCCAGCAGTCCAAAACTTAATTGACGGAGGCAGGCGTATGCAACATTGAAATTCGATGCGTTCACTATTTTCTGAATAAGTTCTGCCGGAATTTGTTCACCGGTCTGGTAATGCTTGGCAAATGTATTGAGAAATTCTTTCTCGATGGCAAAGTTTTCCATAATTTGTGAAGGAAGTTCCACAAAATCCCAATAAACACTTGTACCGCTCAACGTGGCATAAGTGCTGTTGGCAAATATACCGTGCAGGGCATGGCCAAATTCATGCAGGAAAGTATTCACTTCCGAGAAAGTGAGTAGTGCAGGTTTTTCTGCCGATGGTTTGGAAAAGTTCATCGTAACGGAAATATGCGGGCGGCTGTCGACTCCGTTTTCTATCCATTGCTCTTTATAGCTGGTCATCCATGCCCCCGAACGTTTTCCGGCACGAGGATGAAAATCGGTGTAGAGTACGGCTAAAAAGCTGCCGTCTTCATCAAAAACTTCATAAGCATCTACATCTGGGTGGTAGACTGGAATTTCCTTGTTTTCTTTGAATGTGATACCATACAAGCGGGTAGCTAACCCGAATACGCCTTGTTTTACTTGACTGAGTTCAAAATAAGGGCGTAGTTCTTCTTCATTCAGCTTAAACTTCTCATTCTTCAGTTTTTCCGAATAATAGGCCCAGTCCCAGGGCATCAATTGGAAATCGTTGCCTTCCAGACGATGTGCCAGTTCTTCCACTTCTTTCACTTCCTGGTGTGCGGTGGGAGAGTAGGCTTCCAGCAGTTGATTCAACAATTGGTAAACGGATTCTTCCGTTTCTGCCATGCGCTTCTTCAGTACATAATCTGCGTAATTGGAATAGCCGAGGAGTTGTACCAATTCCATACGGATATTAACCAGTTGCTTGATTATTTCCATGTTATTGTACTCGTTGTCGTGAGTACATTGTGTGTTATAGGCCATGTAAAGCTGTTGTCGCAGTGTACGGTCTTTGCAGTATTTCATAAAAGGAACGAAACTGGGTGCATCCAGAGTGATGATATTGCCTTCTTTTCCTTTTTCTTTAGCTGTTTGGGCATATGATTCGAGCATGCTTTCGGGTAAGCCTTCCAGTTGGCTTGTCGTCAGAGAAAGCTCATAATTGTTTGTTTCTTTCAACAGATTCTGCGAAAAGCGCAATGCGAGTACGCTTAATTCGGTATTGAGCCGACGGTATTTTTCCTTTGCTTCTCCTTGCAGATTAGCTCCGCTTCTTACAAAGCCGTCATAGGTCTTTTGTAGCAGCATAGTGTCTTCTCCGTTCAAAGCCAATTGGTCTTTCCGGTCGTAAACAGCTTTGATGCGTGCAAAGAGTTTTTCGTTCAGACTGATACTGTTATTATGCTCTGCCAGTAAAGGCATCATTTTTTCTGCCAGTTCCTGCATTTCGTCGTTGGTTTCAGCGCTCAGCAGGTTGCCGAAGATAGTGGTTACTCTTTCGAGCAATGCTCCTGACCTTTCCAATGCCACAATCGTATTTTGGAAATCGGGATTTTCCACATTATTGACGATAGCGTCAATTTCTTCGTTCTGTTCTTTCATTCCCTCCCGGATAGCCGGTTCATAATGTTCTACTTTAATTAAGTGGAACGGGGTGGTATGATGAGGTGTATTATAGGGCTCTAAAAATGGGTTTCTTGTTTCTGTCATAACGTTATTATATTTGACTTACAAAATTGCTAAAAAAAAGTCTCATTCACCGCATTCTATCTACATATTTAACAAAGTATATTAAATGAGTGCCATATACTAACAAACTTATTGGCTGAAATCCTTTTGGGATAGGTGCAAAAAAATGATACCTATCAAAAAAAAGATGTGACAGGTATCAAATATGAATTGTCTGTATAAGGTTTTTCAGCCTTTACTCAGAGAGTTTCTCCATAGCAGGGATGAAGATTTCTTTTCTACTTAACTCCACCAAGCCTTTTTCCTGCATATCATTCAGTTCTTTTGAGACATTGATACGGGTTTCGTCAATCAAACCGGCCAAATCTTCCATTTTTATTTTCAACCGTTTTTCGCCGTCCGGTCTCATAGAACGTAATAAGATGAAGTTGATAATCTTTTCTTTGGGACTTCCTATGTGGCTGTTCCATAATTTGTCATAAGCTACTTGGGCACGATTGCTCAATATGTTTAAGTAATTGAGGCGGAAAATATCATAGTTGTTCAATTCGGACAGAACAAATGCTTTGTCGATGCTGACTAAGTTCAAGTCTGTACGCGCTCTGTACGTGGCGGTATAGTTGGGATGCATGCCGAACAGAGAATAGGGCTCCAATACAAAAGGACTTCCAAATGTTTCGTGTAAAGAGTAGGATTTTTGCTCATCTACCATCTGAGAGGAGATTTCACCGTTTAACAGAAAGATAAGTTCAGTGCATGGTGTCCCTTGTTCTACAATAATCTCGTCTGCATTGTATTTTCGGAAATGCAATTTTACTTTGCCTAAGATGCTCGTAAAGTCGTTCTTACATAATCCTTGGAACAAAGGGAGTTGTAATAGTGTATCGTACATTGTAATTTCCATAAGTTCTAATCTTCGTTAAGTTATAGTTTAACACACAAAGGTAACGATAAAACGAGATTTATTATTTAGAGTTGCATCTTGTTTTATCTTTTTTATTGTTTCTTACAGTCTACTAATGTTTTAGAGCAAAAGCTTGTATGGTGCATAAAAAATAAATATATTTGCAGCCAAAAAAGGAGGTAAGTATGTTTGGTTCTTTTGACTTTCAGGAATTCTTAAGTGCATTTATCGTTCTTTTTGCTGTAATAGATATTATCGGTTCTATACCTATTATATTGAATTTAAAGCAGAAAGGAAGAAATGTGAATGCAAACAAGGCGACATTTATTTCATTCGCTTTGTTGCTTGGTTTTTTTTATGCCGGTGATATGATGTTGAAGCTGTTTCAAGTAGATATCGCTTCGTTTGCAGTGGCCGGTGCTTTTGTTATCTTTCTGATGTCATTGGAGATGATATTGGATATCGAAATATTCAAGAATCAGGGCCCTATCAAAGAGGCTACGCTGGTGCCGTTGGTATTTCCTTTGTTGGCCGGTGCCGGTGCTTTTACGACTTTGCTTTCGCTGCGTTCCGAATATGCTCCGGTTAACATTGTGATAGCGTTGGTGTTGAATATGGCATGGGTGTATGTGGTTTTAAAACTGACCGACCGTATAGAACGTTTCTTGGGAAAAGGCGGTATCTATGTGATTCGTAAATTCTTCGGTATTATTCTTTTGGCTATCTCTGCCCGACTTTTTACCGCTAATTTGACTCTCCTGATAGAGCAGTTCCAAAATTTGAAATAGAGTTAATTGTCTTATCACTGTATTTATTGTAAGAGGGCTGTGTCAAAACACCAAAGCAACTGTCATATTGTTGCGTTTTTCATTTTGACACAGTTTCTTGCAACAGTTATTTAGCGTGGACTATGTATTTTTTCATTCCTTCGGTGAAGAATATCTCATATTCGCCTTTTTCTCCTGAGCAGATGAAATATGCTTCTAATTCGGGATGTTTTGCACAGAAAGCTTTTGCGTCATCGAGTCCCATTACCATAAATGCAGTGGCATAGGCATCGGCTGTGGCACAATCACGGGCGATAACAGTGGAAGAAAGAATACTGTGTTGTACCGGATAACCTGTGCGGGGGTCGATGGTATGGGAGTATTTCTTTCCACCTTTATAATAGAAGTTGCGGTAATTACCTGATGTTGCCATTCCTACGTTGCTTATTTCAAGAATTGTCTGCAGCTCCTGATTGACAGACAGGGAATCATCTATTGGTTTGTTGATTCCTATTCTCCATGCGTTCATTTTAGGATTCTTTCCGTTCACAATAACCTCTCCGCCAATGTCAATCATATAGTTTTTAATACCTTTACTGTTGAACAGCCGTGCCACTACATCCACTCCGAAACCTTTGGCAATAGCACTGCAGTCCAGCATTATACGCTCATCGGCCTTTATTATTTTTTCATTGTTCTGTAACTCTATCTTTTGGTAGCCGATAAGCTGCTTAAGGCTATCCACGGTCAGTGAGTCTAAAGAGATGGACTTCTTAAATCCAAATCCCCAAGCATTAGTCAAGGGAGCCACTGTTATGTCAAATGCTCCATCGGTTTCTTCGGATACTTTATGAGCCAGATTAAATACATGGGTGAATAGTGTGTCAAGAACCACCTCTTCATTATGGTTGATGTGGCTAATGACCGAATTGGGGTTGAAAGGAGACAAGGAATTATCTACTTTTTTCAATTCAGCTTCGATTTCTTTCTTTAAATCTTTGTCACTTTGGTAGGTGATTTTATAGACTGTGCCGAAAATAAATCCTTCGTCTGTGCGGAAAGGAGGTTGCTTTTTCAGAATAACAACCGTTCCCACAATCAGCACCACAAGGAAAGGTAACTGCCAGATTAGTTTCTTCTTATTCATAATATTATAGTTAGTTGAAATAAAGATGTTCTATTAAGATTTTTATGCCGATGGCTATCAGGATTAAGCCTCCCCATAACTCCATCCGAAGGTTAAACCGCTTTCCACAGAACACACCTATCAGATTGCCTGTCAAAGACAGGACGAAGGAGGCAAAGCCGATAATTGCTATTGGAGAAAGAATAGACATGAACGAATTCATGCCTACGAAAGCAAAAGAGATGCCGACAGCCAGTGCATCGATGCTGGTAGCTACGGCTAATGCCAGTACCACTCTCAGACGGGTGGGGTCAAAACAACATTTATCGTCGTTGCTGAACCCTTCTTTTATCATTCGTCCTCCTAGAAAAGCCAAAAGCCCGAAAGCTATCCAGTGGTCATAGTCTTTTATTAAATGGCTGAACCGGCTGGCGCAGAACCATCCTATAAGAGGCATAACGGCCTGAAAAAGTCCGAAAAAGAATGCCATTACAAAAAAAGTGCGCCGGCAGATGCGACGCATGATGATTCCGCTTGTTATGGACACTGTGAAACAATCCATAGCAAGACTGATTGCCAAAAGCCAAATCTCTAGTGCGTTCATTCACTAAAAAGGTAATTTATAGATTAAACTGTATGTTCCGATAGCAAAATGGTTGGCTTTATTTTTGCCGAATCCGGGGATGTACCAGGGTTCTGTGTTTTCTGTCTTCTTCATGCTGGTGCGTACTCGGTAGCGCACAGAAAGTCCCATATAGAAATTCTTATATACTTTGGTCGTAAGTCCTCCTACCAGTTCTACCCAGCCGACATTGCTTTTCACCCCATTGTAGGTAAACGGGACGGTGATGTTTCCCCAAGTTGGGTCGACCATTGCCGGACCATCCACATCGTATGTGAAAGAGGTGAAGCCATAGCGTATGCCTCCGTATGCGTAGCCGGGAAGATGAGGCTTTTTAAAAAGAATGTTGTAATTCATACCGATACGAAAATAAGGTGCTGAAGCCTTATAATGAATATTGGTTTCGTCATCGGTCGTGTCTGTATGGCCGTAGCCGATTTCCACGATAGGGATAAAGCGGTTTTTTAAGTTTACTTCCACACTCACCTCGGCACTGGTAAAGTCACTGCCGAATATTTTACTCCCCAGACCAAATACGTCCAAGCCGACATATGTACCCTGATACAGAGGTACGGTGGCTTTTTCTTCTGTTATCGCCATCTTCTTCTCTTGGGCTGTCGAGCGTAAGGGGTATACCAGCAAGCTACTCCCTAATAGTATAGTATATATTAAAGTTCTTCTTTTCTTCATTGTTGATATCCGGGTTTACAATCACTACAGAATCCAGTGAGTTTGTTGTATAATTGATATTTTCCACCTGATAGAACATCATGGCGCCGCATTCTATATCGCTGATAAAAGGAATACTGCGATGTGTTATTTCAATCACATCTTTCAGCTTTTCATTATAATGTATCGTATAGGTGGTTTTTGATGTATAACTGAGTGGGAGGCTGAAACTGCTCAAGTCACTTTCTTTGTTGTAGAGGGTATCTGTCAGGACAGAGTCTTTCACAACTTTGTCTGTTATGGTTCCGTCCGGCAATGTGTCTTTTACCGTTACGTCGGCCACGGTCGTACCTGTAATGGTGACTTCTGAAGTCAGTTTGACAGGCGAATGGCTGTCACTGCTCAGCAAGTCGAAATGCGCAAGGGATGTTGTACTCAGGGGACAATCGCTTTCACTGCACCCCTGCCAGAAGTATCCTGATGCGGTCAGGAGCAATAATATGATAATTGGTAACTTCTTCATTCTCAAAACTCTTCTTCTATTTTATAGTTGTTGCGTTCGGGAGCGTTGCGTGCTATCAGTTCACCGATGAATCCGGCAAGGAATAATTGTGTTCCCAGTATCATTAACGTCAAAGCCAGATAAAAATAGGGTGAATCCGTTATCAGGGTATAAGGCAGGCCGTTTGTGAGGTTGTATAGTTTATGTGCGCCGATGATAACCACAGAGATAAACCCGAAGATAAACATCAGTGAGCCTAAAAAGCCGAACATGTGCATCGGTTTGACACCGAACTTGGACAGGAACCACAAGGTGATTAAATCAAGATATCCGTTGAAGAAACGGTTCAGACCGCCAAATTTGGTTTTTCCGAATTTACGTGCCTGATGGTGGACTACTTTTTCTCCGATTTTAGAGAAACCGGCATTTTTTGCCAAATAGGGGATATAGCGGTGCATTTCACCGTATACTTCGATGTTCTTGATTACATCCCGGCGATAGGCTTTGAGCCCGCAGTTGAAGTCATGCAGGTTGCTGATGCCGGATACGGCACGTGCTGTAGCGTTGAAAAGTTTGGTGGGGATGGTCTTTGACAAGGGATCATAGCGTTTTTGCTTGTAGCCCGAGACCAAATCATATCCTTCCTTGGTAATCATTCTGTAGAGTTCGGGAATTTCGTCCGGGCTGTCTTGTAAATCGGCATCCATTGTGATGACCACATTGCCCTGTGCCTTCTCGAAGCCGCAATAGAGTGCAGGAGATTTGCCGTAATTACGGCGGAATTTGATTCCTTTCACTTTATCCGATTGGGCGCGGAGATTTTCTATCACCTCCCAAGAACGGTCTGTGCTGCCGTCATTTACAAATATTACTTCATAGCTGAAATGGTTGGCGTCCATCACGCGTTGAATCCACGCAAAGAGTTCCGGCAACGATTCCTCTTCATTATATAACGGAATAACTACAGATATATCCATGTTTTATAGTTTTTTCGGTTTACGCATAATCAGCAATGCCGTAGGGATTGCTATCAGCATGCCGTAAAATATATTATTTGATATCAATTGGAAAGTGATTTGCAATGGAGACAGTGCCGCCACCATATCAAAGGCTTCCTGCAATTGGTCAATAGAAGGCAATAGCTCTGTCTGGGCCGTTGTCTTGAATTGGTTAATCATATTCTGATAGAATTCAAAAACAAAACCGCCATCGATGAAACGGAAATAGATGTAATGGACTACTGCTACAAATAGGGACGCAAACATATACATGAATATCGTAAACAACAATGCCTTCCCAAAGCTGATAGCATTGTTGCAATAACGGTTTCTGTATTTTTTTGCAAAAATATACCCCAAAAGAGGGACGCCTAATGTAAGGACAATAAACAGGAGTAATAGGAAAGGTATTCTCAATCCTAAAGGAAAAAGCATGAACTTAAAGGACCAAAGCAGTCCCATGCCCGTGCCATAGCGCATTGCGCATTCTTGAAGAGTCGGTTTACGTTCAGTCATTATTAATAAGTGCACAAAATTAATAAGTGCACAAAAGTACGGCTTTTATTAGGAATACATGCTATATTTAGGGGTGAAAAATGTATTTTTTCTGCTAAAATCAAAAAAAAGTGCATGAGAGTATTGTAGTTTTAAAAAATATATCTACCTTTGCACTCGCAAAACAAAAATGGGTAAGTCCTATACGGCCAGCTCCTGATGAATCCTCCAGGGCTTGATCGCAGCAAAGGTAGTTGGTTGTAGCGGCGCGATATAGTAAGCTTACCCACCCGCCTCTTTAGCTCAGTTGGCCAGAGCACGTGATTTGTAATCTCGGGGTCGTTGGTTCGAATCCGACAAGAGGCTCAGAAAGACAAAAGGAATGGAGCAGGTCTTCATTCCTTTTTCTATTTATATATTATCCAGCTAATTTTTTCTTCATGAAGGAAACAAATATTGCGACTGCATCTTTACCGCAGCAATGTCGCCCGGCCGTAAAAGAACTTTTAAAGGAAATATATGGTTATACCGATTTCCGTGATTTTGAAGTCTATAATGATTTGTCTTCCGGCAAAGGTAAATTGAAAATCTCCCAAGGACAGTTGATAGAAGAGGTTATTGAAGAGTCTGAAAAATCAATGAAGACAGACGACTCTGTTTACAATTTCTTGTTGACGGCGCCCACGGGAGCCGGTAAATCTTTACTGTTCCAGCTTCCAGCCATTTATCTGGGGCAAGCCTATCAGTTGCTTACGATAGTGATTTCTCCGCTGAAGGCTTTGATTGTCGATCAAGTGGAAAATTTGCGTGATTTGGGATATGAAAGAGTGTCTTATGCATCTTCCGATCTTTCGCCGGAAGAAAAGAATGAGGCATACCGTCAGGTCCGCGAGGGGGAGACTGATTTATTTTATCTTTCTCCTGAGTTATTATTGGCTTATGACATTAAACATTTTATAGGTGACCGGCGGATTGGGTTGATTGTGGTGGATGAGGCGCATACGGTAACTACATGGGGTAAGGAATTCCGTGTGGATTACTGGTTTTTGGGACGTCATCTGGAGAATCTGAAAAAGAATCAAGGATATACTTTCCCGGTTTTTGCACTGACTGCAACTGCCGTCTGGAATCCTCGCGGGGGGAATGATATGGTTTTTGAAACCATCCGTTCCTTGCGCATCGACCCCTGCAGACTGTTTGTGGGAACGGTGAAGCGCGAAAATATCGGCTTTGATATTCGCTTGCTTACTATCGGGGAAGACGAAAATTATGATAGGGCAAAACAACGTGTCATTATCGGACGTACCGATGATTTTTTGGAAGAACATAAAACCATCATGTATTATCCTTTTGCCGGTAGTATAGATACCCGACTTAAAATGTGGGTGCGGTCTACCAACTGGCGATTGGTTTCTTCTTACTACGGAAAGAAGGACAAGGCTCAGAAGGCAGCGATTGTCGAGGCCTTTAAGGAAGGTGACAAACGCATGATTATTGCGACAAAAGCATTCGGTATGGGTATTGATATTAGCGATATTGACCGGGTGTATCATGTGGCTCCTTCGAGTACATTTGTCGACTATATCCAGGAGATAGGACGTGCGGCGCGTGACAAGAAGATTAAAGGCGTTGCGGCTACCGACTTTCACGAACGGGATTTCTATTTTATGAAGCGTTTACATTCTGCCGGAGCCATCACACAGAATCAGTTGGGGATGATTTTGAAGAAGCTTTGGGAAATCTATTTAATGAAGGGAAAAAAACGGGAGATGCAAGTGTCCTTGTCGGACTTTGAGTTTGCAGTGAAACTGCCTCGCAAGCAGAACAAGTTGGAGTACGAATCGGATTTGGGGCAAGTGATAAAAACAGCCTTGTTATGGATAGAGGAAGATTTATCCAGCCGTTTTGGAGGACATCCTGTTGAGATAAACTCCCGGACGCTTTTTACAGATGGATATGTACAGGAAAAGACGGGGGATGTTGCTTTCAAGGAAACGTACAAAAAGTTTATGACTCCCGTTGTCGGTGCGGAAGGTATTTATAAGGTATCTTTTGAAGCATTGTGGGAGAGTTGTTTCTCGGAGATGGGTTATCGGGAGTTCAAACGCGATTTATATAATGGCAATTTGTTTGAGGGCGTCCGTGCGGCGGCTGTCGGCAAACATGAAGTGTTGTTGAAAGAAGATGCGGGAGATATAAGTACAAAACTGGCCGGTCTGTTGAAACGCTTGAAAGACTTACTGACTGTCAGCCTATATGGTAATAAGGGTAAGTTTGAAGAAGATGATTTGCGCAGTATCTTTGCCGAATACGATATGGATGTTCCTTCGGCCAAACGTTTCCTTTCCTCTTTGTTGGAATCGAGAGTGGAGGAGGGAAGAAGTGTCAGTTATATCAGCAGTACAAAGAAAAAGGATGAAGACAAGTTGATTTTTACTGTTACCCGAGGTTTTGATTTATTGCTTTCACGCTATCAGAAACTCTGTTCTCAGCGTATTACAGGAGTGAAAGGAGATTTGTTGTTGTTCTACATCACGCCTTTTTCAGACCTTAATATGCTTCTCAATCTTTTGTCAATGCTCAATGTGGTCGATTTTACTGTCGAAGGTGGTGTGCCTTCGGTAGAGGTAACTGTCAATATGCCCGAAGTGATAGAAAGAGAAGTGGCATCGGGAGCCTATAAAAACTTCGTGCTTGAGAACAATGAAAAGATATTCCTTGAGCAGATTGAGCTGTTCCAATTGTTTTTCGGTAATACTTCCTTGGATGATGAGCGCAGATGGGAGTTTATAGAAGACTATTTCACGGGAATGAGTGTGGATGAGATGAAGAAGAAATATAGCCCCTTGGGATAGGACTAAAAGGTAGTGTGTCAAAGCTAAACCGGGCTATCCCATCGTCAGCTGTAGGGGCAGGGTTTGCCTGTCCGAAGACACAAAGCAAACTGTTTTCGGGCGAGCGAACCTCGCCCCTACGAACGAAACGACAGCATTATCCACGTTTTGACACACTTCCGAAATGATATGTCAGGCGGTGACTTTACATGCCTTCTTATACTTTGAAGTCATGTGCAATCTTTTTATATCCGTAAACGGCACGGTTTCCCAATTCTTCTTCTATGCGGAGCAGCTGGTTGTATTTTGCCATACGGTCACTACGGCTTAATGAACCGGTCTTGATTTGTCCGCTGTTGGTTGCTACTGCGATGTCGGCAATAGTCGCATCTTCCGTCTCACCCGAACGGTGGCTGGTGACAGTGGTGTAACCATTGCGTTGAGCCATTTCGATGGCATCCAACGTTTCGGTCAGCGAACCGATTTGGTTTACTTTAATCAGGATAGAATTGGCACAACCTTCGCTGATTCCTTTCTCCAGGAACTTCACATTCGTTACGAACAGGTCGTCACCTACCAATTGACAGCGATTTCCGAGGCGTTCGGTCAGCATACGCCAGCCTTCCCAGTCATTCTCTGCCATGCCGTCCTCGATGGAATCGATAGGATAATCCCAGCACAGTTTCTCCAGATACGCCACCTGTTCCGATGCGGTACGCTTTTCACCTTTTGCTCCTTCAAATTTCGTATAATCATAGATGCCGTCATGGTAGAACTCTGATGAAGCGCAGTCCAAACCGATAGTGATGTGTTTGAAAGGTTCATAACCGGCAGCTTCGATGGCTGCCAAAATGCAATTCAATGCATCTTCAGTTCCATCCAGAACAGGAGCGAATCCTCCCTCGTCACCTACAGCAGTGCTCAGCCCGCGTTTCTTTAATACGGTTTTCAGCGCGTGGAACACTTCTGCTCCCATGCGCAATGCCTCGTGAAATGACTTGGCACCGACAGGACGAATCATAAATTCCTGAAAAGCGATGGGAGAATCGGAATGCGAACCTCCGTTGATGATATTCATCATGGGCACGGGCAGTACATAAGTGTTTGTTCCTCCTATATATCTATATAAAGGTATGTCCAGATAATTTGCCGCTGCCTTTGCCACAGCCAGTGATACGCCCAGAATGGCATTGGCTCCGAGTTTGGATTTAGTGGGGGTACCGTCTAAAGCCAACATAGCCATGTCAATGCCGCGTTGGTCTAGTGACTCCATACCGGTCAATGCCGGAGCTATGATATTATTGATGTTGTCTACAGCTTTTAAAACTCCCTTTCCTCCGTAACGGGTCTTGTCTCCGTCGCGTAATTCCAGAGCCTCATGTTCACCGGTGGATGCACCCGACGGAACAGATGCGCGTCCCATAATACAGGATTCTAATGTCACGTCTACTTCCACAGTGGGGTTACCACGTGAGTCAAGAATCTCTCTTCCTTTAATCTTTGCTATTTTCATATTGATTCTAAAATTTAATTGGATGGTTTTATGTAATAACAAAGAAGGAAAGGATTTTGTTCTATTCACTCATCCAAACTCCGAGCATGACTCCGAAAATTCCCAGAACCACGCTACCAATCACATAAGCAAAGAAGGTCGGGTAAAAACCTGATTTTAATAATTGAAGGCTTTCATTGCCGAAAGTAGAGAAAGTGGTGAACCCGCCGCAAAGTCCGATGGTGAGCAACAGGCGTAACTCATTGGTGACATGGATGCGTGAGGCGAGCGTATAAAAAATGCCTATCAGTATGCACCCTAGAAAGTTGACGGCAAAAGTCCCCCATGGGAAAGCCGTCCCTGTCTGGCGGTGAATGGCAATGGTCAGTAAGTAACGAAGTACGCTTCCTGTTCCTCCTCCGATAAAGATATATAATAATGATTTCATAACTGCTACATTTTGATGCAAAAATAGCAAGGATTATTCATTCGAAGAGAAATTTTCTCAGTAATTATGGAAAGTTTTTCTTATCGGCTTAGAATAAGGGCTTTGGGTATTGTAATCTATAAATTTTCACCTAATTCGTAGGCTTGTTGCAAAGCCTCTGTATTCGTTACGTCACCTTTATCCTTGCATCCTCTAATGAGAATCTGTCCAGCATCTTCTAATCCAAAGAAGTTCAGGCAAAGCTTGTACTGAGTCAGAATGCTGTTAAATAGTTCTGGCAATATAGCCGCACCGACAAGTATCAAAGCCATTTGTTTGATGGCGAACTTGTCTCGAATAGGGTTGTGACATCTGTCTATAACAGCCTTTAGCTGTGAACTGATGCCATAGAAATATACAGGCGATGCAACAACAAGCATGTCTGCATGAAGGAGTTTGTCGTATATCAGTTGCATATTATCGTTCTGAAAGCAAGAATTGTTCTCACGCTTGAAACATGAGTTACAGCCTATACATGGATTAACATGATGATTACGAACAGATACAACTTCCACATTATGCTTTTCAGAAGCACCTTTGACAAACGCTGCAACCAACAAGTCGGTATTACCTCCTTTACGAGGGCTACCTGAAAGTACGACTATATTCATATTCCTTTATTACTTTGAAGTAAACGTATCTCAGCATTCATACAAGATGCCACCTCGTGAAAGTTACATTCGAGGTGAGCAGCATTCTACATGAATCTAATGAATTTATCAGTATTTCCACCACTCTTTGCACTTTATACATTGTGCTGTCCCATCACTATATGTTTTAACTTCATGGCTACCACAGAAAGGACAAGGTGAAATTTGTCCATGGGTATGAATCATCTTGTCTGGAGGAGCGGTATTATTCTCACTTTCTTCCATATAATCTTCCTCCCATTTTTCAAGGAATTTAGGTTTCCAGTTATACCCATTATTGAAATCTGGACACCAGCTCCTTGCCATTCCTTGCTTAGAGCAGTTTAATATAGCTACCCCATCAACGTCTTCTTCATTTACTCCATGCACGAAATAAATGCAGTCTTCGCAGGTATAATTATCTTCTTGGTTCATTCTAATGGATTTTTTGAATTCACATTTTTATAGTAGAGATTACATCTCATACAAAAATACATAAAAATGTTGAGTTCATACGCTGATAGAATAAAAAACAAAGCTACCGAAACTTATCAGCACTTTAAATACCATATCTTGCCCCATTTTTCGTAAATTAAGGGTGTATTTTATAATACTTCATCTATATGGGCAGACGATGAACTATGGCAAGATAGAGTCGTCCTGATGCTCGGTAATTGGGTATCTCAACTTTTCACCAAGTAATTTACTAAAAACATTTGAAAAAGAAGCATGTGAGATAAAGATATTTGTTTGATATTGGCTCTTTTGTTGGGTAAATTAGAAATAATTGATTACCTTTGCACCAACAAATCTCGCTCGCTTCCCGTAAGATTAGCGTACCCAGCGGGACATTTTTTATTTATGGGAGTCAGATATACAGACCAAGCCATAACCACAGAGCAGCAAATTGATATTCTCAAAGAAAGAGGTTTGCTTATAGATGATATTGAGCAAGCTGTTGGGGCTCTTGACACCATCAGTTATTTTCGTCTTGCAGGTTATTGGCGATATTTTGAAACAGACCGTATGACGCATCAGTTTAGGAATGACTGTCGTTTTGCAGATATTATAGACCTCTATAACTTTGATAAACAACTTAGAGCTTTGCTCTTTACTGCCATCCAAACGATTGAAGTCGCTGTCCGTACAAAAATAATCAAGTACTTTGCACTTGAATTTGGTGCATTCTGGTTTATGGATGAAAACCATGCCTCCAGCAAGGTTTGTTTTGCTGCCAATTTAGCTCTTATACGTAAAGAGGTGGAACGCTCTCACGATGATTTTATTATTGAGCACTTCTGCAAATACAGCGAACCTGACTTGCCACCTGTATGGAAAACATTGGAGGTTGTCTCGATGGGAACACTTTCCAAACTCTATTCCAATTTTTCGGATGCCACAGCAAAACATGTTGTTGCAAGAGAATTTATAAAGAGTATTTCCCAAAAGACAATAAACAACGAATAATAAATAATATAGGATAAAATATTGTACCTTTGTAATCATATGCATATGAAGAGGATGTCACAATGAATAGGATAAGGGAAGTCTTGAGTGAGAAAAGTATTAGCCAAACTGAATTGGCTAAACGGCTTGGCAAAGGTTTCAACTTAAAACTAAGAATTAAAAACATAATATCATGACCTAGCACGATGCCATCAAGCTTTTCGAACCAAAGAAAGTCCGAACCATTTGGGACGATAAAGAAGAAAAATGGTATTTCTCAATAGTAGATGTAGTAGCTGTCTTGACGGATAGCCCTAATCACGCAAGTATTGGAGCGTTTTGAAGACACGTCTTAAAAAGGAAGTGAGTTGGCTACAAATTGTAGTCAACTGAAAATGAAATCGACTGAGGAAAAAATGCGTCTGACCGATGTAGCTGACACACAATAACTTCTCCGCTTCGTTCAATCTATTCCATCGCCCAAAGCAGAACCTTTTAAAGAACTTTCCACCAAAGAAATTTCGGAAAGTAAAAATCCCGAGACTTTTAAAGAACACATGGAGGTGGCGGAAGAGGGTGGAGAAATAGCTCGTAACACTCGTATGGAATTGGAGGCAAAAACAGGCAAGGCGGTCATCAGTCCGATGAATGCCAAGACAGGAATTGCTCTTAATTCACCGCAAGAGGGTGAAGAAAATAAACAGTAACCGTAAAGTACCTAAAGTGGCTTGCCGTGCAATGACTGAATCCACAAAAAACAACTGTGTTATTTCGCTCTACAAACGGAAAAGCTTTCTCTTCCTTCCTCCTTTCATTAGTCGTTGAAACGCCCTGTTGATGGGGCTTCCGGTAGTGAATGGACATTCCGTCACCGCCCTTTCAGCCTCCTTTCATTTGTAAAACTCCTTCCGGCTTTTGAACTTTTTCGATAATACTTTACGGTAGGGGCGGACCCATGTGTCCGCCCAATGACCCCAATAACTTAAAG
>ERZ838118.351-NODE-351-length-64136-cov-14.525382_pt1 | contig 64136 bp, 52 predicted proteins | sample MGYA00519863_ERZ838118 | MGnify/ENA primary metagenome ERZ838118 (study PRJEB31850, sample SAMEA3708827) | human gut metagenome | biome: human gut; feature: human-associated habitat; material: faeces | place: China | collected 2014 ...
ACCAGGGCACCCGCGCCATCATCAACAACATGTACGGCGGCACCTTCACCGATGCAGCCCACACCAAGTACACCGCGGATTCTGCCGAGAACATCAAGGCCATCCAGACCCTGTACGATACCAACGGCATCAACTTCGACGCTTCCATCGTGGGCGGCGACGAGATCACCCTGTTCCGCAACGGCACTCTGCAGATGGCTTTCTGCTGGAACATCGCTCAGCAGCTGAACACCGACAACAACGACGCCGGCCTGACCAACGACGGTGACGAGATCATGCCCATGGCATTCCCCACCGAGAGCGGCGACCCGAAGCTGTGCGGCGGTATCTGGGGCTTCGGCATCTTTGACAACGGCGATGCTTCCAAGATCGAGGCTGCCAAGACCTTCATCGACTTCATCGCTGCCGACCCCGATCAGGTGGGCGCAAGCGTTCTGGCTTCCACCTACTTCCCGGTCCGTTCCAGCGTGGGCGACATCTACGCCGGCAACGACATCATGAGCGAGTACAGCAAGTTCATGAACTACCTGGGCGACTACTACCAGATCACTCCGGGCTGGGCAACTGCCCGTACCGAATGGTGGAACATGCTGCAGCGCGTGGGCACCGGCGAGGCCGTCGAGACTGCTGTTGCCACCTTCGTGGAGAACGCCAACGCTGCCGCAGCCGCTGAGGCATAAGCACCCGGCACCCCGAATTTCCATTATCTGAACGGAACGAGCCCCTTCCTCGAAGATCCCGGCGAGGGAGGGGCTTTGTTTGTAAAAAAACGCTGTAACCGAAAGGATTGGTGATTTTCTTGGCTGCAAAAACAGCGATCAAGGAGCCAAAGCGCAGCAGCGCCCTGGTCCGGCGTGAAACATTCGCCTCCTATTGCTTCCTGCTGCCCAGCCTGATCTTCTTCCTGGGCTTCGTCATCTACCCCATGATCCTCTGCGTGGTGACCAGCTTCTTTGATTCCACCATGAACCGTGCCGACGTGTTTGTAGGTCTGGCAAACTACAAAGAACTGTTTACCGACCCCATCTTCCTGGGTGCTCTGAAGAACACCTTCATCATCGTGATCGTCTCGGTGCCCGTGACCTGCGTCTTTTCGCTGTGGGTCTCCTCGGCCATCGTAGACCTGCCGGAGTGGGCCACCAGCCTTTTCCGCTGCGTGTTCTACCTGCCCGTGGTCACCGGCTCGGTCGCTGTTACCGTGGTGTGGAAGTGGATGTACAACAACTACTACGGCATCTTCAACTATCTGGGCAAGAGCCTGGGCCTCATCGACAAAAACATCAACTGGCTGGGTGACGAGCGGTTTGCACTGGGCTGCATCATCCTGATCCTGCTCACCACCTCGGTGGGCCAGCCCATCGTGCTGTATGTTTCGGCCCTGGGCAACGTGGACCAGTCCATCGTGGAAGCCGCCGAAGTGGACGGCGCTACCGATTTCCAGTGCTTCTGGAAGATCAAGTGGCCCGCCATCATGCCCACCACCCTGTACATTCTGGTCATCACCACCATCAACTCCTTCCAGTGCTTTGCGCTGATCCAGCTGTTGACTTCCGGCGGCCCCAACCACAGCACCGACACCATTATGTACTACATCTACTACACCGCGTTCAAGCTGTACCGCTACGGCTACGGCAATGCCATGGGCGTTGTGCTGGCGGTCATCATCGCCATCCTGTCGGCTGTCCAGTTCAAGCTGGGCAACCAGGATAATTAAGGGAGGTGCCGAGCAATGAGTGCAACTGCTGCAACCAAAAAGCAAAAACCGCTGAAACGTCATCCCAGCAAGCTCAAGCAGGCAAGTGCCTACACGATCCTGGCCATCATCCTCATCAGCATCGTGGCTGTGCTGTTCGCGTTCCCGCTGTACTGGATCATCACCGGCTCCTTCAAGACCGGTGCCGCCATCAACGCCACTACCCCGGAGTGGTGGCCCAGCCAGTGGGTGCTGACCAACTACCAGAAGCTGTTTGCCGGCAAGAGTGCCCCGCTGTGGCAGCTGGCCGTGCCCTTCGGCAGCAAGTTCAGCGCCGACGGCGAGCCCATCTACTTCTCGGTGGGCCCCATGGCACCCGCTGCCATCCGCTGGATGATCAATACCGTGTTCATGGCCGTCATGTCCATGATCTTCACCTGCATCACCGCCGCCATGGCCGGTTATGCGCTGGCCAAGAAGCGCTTTGTGGGCCGCAAGCTGCTGTTCACCCTCATCGTGTGCGCAATGGCTCTGCCCAAGCAGGTCATCCTGATCCCCCTGCTGCGCGAGATGAGCGCCCTGAACCTGTACAATACCATCTGGGCCGTCATCTTCCCCATCGTGGGCTGGCCCTTCGGCGTGTTCCTGATGAAGCAGTTCAGTGAGGGCATCCCCACCGAAATGCTGGAAGCTGCCCGCATCGACGGTGCCAGCGAGGCACGCACCTTTGTCAAGATCGTGCTGCCCATGGTCAAGCCCGGCATCGGCGCACTGGCCATCTTCACCTTCATCAACAGCTGGAACGACTACTTCATGCAGTTGATCATGCTGTCCAGCACCAGCAACCTGACCATCTCGCTGGGCATTGCAAAGCTGCAGGCCGAGAACAGCACCGACTTCGGTCTGATCATGGCCGGTGCCGCACTGGCCGCCGTGCCTATCATCATCATCTTCCTCATCTTCCAGAAGTACTTCACCAAGGGCATCGCAATGGGTGCGGTCAAAGGATAACGTTTATTTCTATACTACAGAAAGAAGGATATTGACCCATGAAAGATATCACCAAATATCAGGGTGTGTTCCCTGCCTTTTACGCCTGCTATGACGCAGAGGGCAACATCTCGGTGGAGGGCGTCAAGGCCCTCACCCGCCACCTGATCGCCAAGGGCGTCAAGGGCGTGTATGTGGGCGGCTCCTCCGGCGAGTGCATCTACCATCATGTGGACGAGCGCAAGACCGTTCTGGAAGCCGTGATGAGCGAGGCCAAGGGCAAGATCACCGTCATTGCTCATGTTGGCTGCAACAACACCGCCGACAGCGTGGAGCTGGCCCGCCATGCCGAGAGCGTGGGCGTGGACGCCATCGCTTCCATCCCGCCCATCTACTTCCACCTGCCGGAGTACGCCATTGCCAAGTACTGGAACGACATGTCCGCGGCTGCTCCCAACACCGAGTTCGTCATCTACAACATCCCCCAGCTGGCTGGCACAGCCCTGACCATGAGCCTGCTGAAGGAGATGCTGAAGAACCCCAACGTGGTGGCCGTGAAGAACAGCTCCATGCCCACCCAGGACATCCAGATGTTCAAGGATGCCGGCATCGCCGCCCGCGGCGAGGGCAACTTCGTGGTGTTCAACGGCCCCGATGAGCAGTTCGTTTCCGGCCGTGTGATCGGTGCCGATGGCGGCATCGGCGGCACCTACGCCGTGATGCCGGAGCTGTACCTGGCCATGAACGACCACATCAACAAGGGCGAGATCAAAGAAGCACAGGCCATCCAGTACGACGCCGACCGCATCATCTACAAGATGTGCGAAGCCCACGGCAACCTGTACGCCGTGCAGAAGGAGATCCTGCGCCGGATGTATGGTCTGGAGCTGGGCGGCGTGCGCGAGCCCATGCCCGGCCTGATCCCGGAGGATGAGCCCATCGTGGCCGAAGCACAGGCCATGATCGAAGCTGCCATCGCAAAACTGTAAAACCAAACAGCGCCCCCTCTCCGTCTCTTTTCAGAGGGGAGGCGGGCGCTTCTTTTTTGGAGGAATGCACCATGATCTGCGATACTCTGGAGCATCTGGCCCGCTACAAAGGGCTGCATCCCAATCTGGACACCGCCATCGACTACCTGCTCACCCACGACCTTTCGGCCCTGCCGAACGGCCGCACCGAGGTGGACGGCGACGAGGTATTCATCAACGTGATGGACGCCGCCCTGCACCCGGATGCAGGCTACCACCCCGAATATCACAAATTGTATGCCGACCTGCAGATCGACATCACCGGCGGCGAGGGCTGGGGCTACACCAATGAGCCCGGCGAGGAAGTCGGCGAATATACCGTGGACTGCGGGTTCCAGGACAGCGCCAGCGTTGTGAGCGGTGCCCTGGGCGAGGGGCGGTTCGTCCTGTTCTTCCCCACGGAGCTGCACAAACCCGGCCTGGTACAGGATGGCTGTGCCAATGTGCGCAAGGCCGTTGTCAAAATCAAAATGGAGGGCTGAAACAATGGATAAGGAAAAACTGTTTGCTCAGATCAAGGGCGGTCTGATCGTCTCTTGTCAGGCACTGGAGACCGAACCGCTGTACACCAAGGAGGGCGGCGTGATGCCCCTGATGGCCAAGGCTGCCGCCATGAGCGGTGCCGTGGGCATCCGTGCCAACACCGTGCGCGACATCACCCAGATCAAGCAGGTGGTGGACCTGCCGGTCATCGGCATCATCAAAAAGGATTACCCCGGCACCCCCATGTACATCACTGTCACCATGAAGGAAGTGGACGAGCTGGTGGCATGCGGTGTGGATATCCTGGCAGTCCAGGGCACCGGGGCCCTGCGGCCTGACGGCTCCACCTCCGCCGAGTTCATCCGTGCCATCAAGGCCAAGTACCCGGATCAGCTGCTCATGGCCGACTGCGACAACTTTGAGAACGCCATGCTCTGCGCTGAGGCCGGGGCCGACTTTGTGGGCACCACCATGCGGGGCTACACCCCCGAGACCCAGGGCATCAACGACATCGACTTTGAGTTTGTGCACAAGCTGGCCACCGAGTGCCCGGCCAAGATCATTGCCGAGGGCCACATCCACTACCCGGAGCAGGCCGTCAAGGCACTGGAAGCCGGGGCCTTTGCCCTGGTGGTGGGCGGTGCCATCACCCGCCCGGCTGAGATCACGGCCCGCTTCACCGGTGCCATCAACGCCATGAACAAGTAAACGGAGACGCTGCATGAAACAGTATTTTGGCATTGACATCGGCGGCACCGCCGTCAAGCTGGGCATCGTGGACGAGACCGGCAAAGTGCTGTGCAAGGGCGAGCAGAGCGTGAACTTTGACGGCTACCAGACCCCCGTGCTGGACACCGTGCGCAAGGCCGCAAAGGAATTTTTAACAGCACAGGCCATCCCGGTGGAAAACCTTTCCGGTATCGGCGTGTCCGCCACCGGCCAGATCGACAGCCGCAAGGGCATCGTGGCCGGTACCTGCGGCAATTTCCCCAACTACATCGGCAGCCCCATCAAGGCCGCGCTGGAGCAGGACTTTGGCCTGCCCGTCACGGTGGCCAACGACGCCAACTGCATGACCCTCGGCGAAGTGTGGGTCGGCGGGGCGCAGGGCTATACCGACGTCATCGGTGTCACGCTGGGCACCGGCGTGGGCGGCGGCATCCTGACCGGCGGCCGCCTGCTGGAGGGTGCCCGGGGCCTGGGAGGCGAGCTGGGCCACTACCGCACCCATGCCCTGGACGGGGTGGACTGCACCTGCGGTGCCAAGGGCTGTTGGGAGCGTTACGCTGCCACCACCGCCCTGGTCCGGGCCGCAAAGGAGAAGGACCCTGCCTGGACAGACGGACGCGCCATCTTTGCCGCAGCAGAAGCCGGAAACCCGGAGGTGCTGGCCCTGCTGGACGCCTGGACCGACGAGATCGCGCAGGGCCTTGCCGGCATGGTGCACATCTTCAACCCGCAGCTGATCCTGATCGGCGGCGGCGTGAGCGCCCAGCAGAAGCTGCTCATCGACCCCATTGCCGCCAAAGTAAAGGCATCGGTGATGCCCGCCTTTGCCGAGGGGCTGGAGGTCCGTGCCGCACAGCTGCACAACGACGCCGGTATGGTGGGCGCTGTGTATTACTTCCGCCAGACGATGGAAAAGGAGTGATTTCCCATGAAAACGCATATCCTCTGCCTGGGCGATTCCAACACCCACGGCTATTGTGCTGACCCCAATGACTGTGCCGACCACGGCATCCGCTTCAACGAGGACGAGCGCTGGACCTGCCGCCTGCAAAAGGCGCTGGGCGACGAATATCTGGTGACCGAGGAGGGCCTTTCCGGCCGCACCACCGTGTTCGTGGACCCCATCCACGAGTCCATGGACGCCCTGAGCGTGATCTATTCCCTGCTCAAGAGCCATGAGGTCATTGACCTGCTCATCATCATGCTGGGCACCAACGACGTGAAAGAGCGCTTTGGTGCCAACGCCGCCTGCATTGCAGCCGGTATGGAGCGCCTGATCCTCAAGGCCAAGAGCGTGGACTGCTGGGGCACCAAACAGCCCAACATTCTGGTGGTGGCACCGCCGCCCATCGGGGCCGGGTTCCATGACGCGGTCATGGGCGACGGCTGTGTGGAGAAATCCGCCGGTGTGGCCGAGCAGTTCCGCATCATCTGCGCGCGCCAGAACGTGCACTTTCTGGATGCAAAGAACTGCGAGTTCAACCAGGTGGATTTCATGCACCTGACCTGCAAAGGTCATGCTCAGCTGGCTGAGATGCTGGCAAAAGAAGTTCCTGCATTGCTCTGATTTTCTCGTTTCCGGCCCCCTCCGCTGTGAGGGGGCTTTTTTCTGCGGCTTGTATTGCGCGGATAAATGGGCTATACTCTTTGCAGATTTACACTTGAAAGGACACTGCCATGACCGACTATCTCCGCACGCCGGACACCCCGGCAGACACCTTGCGGGACACCCTGCTGGGTGCCCTTGTGGGCCTTGCGCGCTCCACTTCCAGCGAACCCAAGACCGAGAACACCGACGCCGTGCTCAACGCCGGGCTGCGTCTGGCAGCACAGCCGGATGCCCCGGCCGAAACGCTGCAGCGCATGCTGGACATCACCCGCGCCGAAAAGCACGCGGTGGCCCCCAACTGTGCCACCTGCGCCATGCCCTGCGGCAACACAAAGGACTATGACCTTACCCGGCTGCGCAGTGCAGCGCCCGCTGTCCGGCAGCGCAAGCTGCGGCTGCTGCAGGCCGTGTTCCGCCTGGCTGCACAGCACCCGGATGCCGACGTGCAACTGGCCATTTACCGGGGCTTGTTCGCCTTTTCCGAGGACTGGGACGAAGAACTTCTGGACCCGGTGATTGCACAGACCGAAAAGCTTTGCCGCCGGTAAAATCTGCACGCCGCACACGCTGCATTTACCCGATTTGTTTCTCTCCGAAGTACAAAACCGTCTCCGGTCGGAAATCCCTGATTTCTGCCGGGAAACCGGAATTTCCGCTCCCCGGACGGCTGCCGGAACGTTTCTTTGCATTGCAGATCCTGTTTCCTGCCGGTTTTGCGAGATTTTTTTGGAAAAAGGCTTTACAAATGAACCGCAAAAAATTATTATATAAGTAATTTGTTTAAGTCGTAACCTGCACGGCGGACCTTCACGCACCGCTGTGCTCAGAATCCAGAAAGAAGGTTTTATTATGGCTGAGAAAAAGACTCCTGCAGTTTCCCCCGCAACGGAATCTGCTGCGGACCCCAAGACCCGCAAACCTGCCGCAAAGGCACCTGCCCGCCGCGGCCGTCCGCCGCTGGCTCCGGAGCTGTATGTGGAACTGAACGGCAAACAGTACAACATTACCGATGTCATCGACCGTGCCAAGGCCGACTACCGCGCCACCCACAAGGTGGGCGTGCAGTCCTGCAAGGTATACGTCAAGCCGGAAGAGGGCACTGCCTACTACGTCATCAACAAGGTCTCCGGCAAACTGGACCTGTAATTTTTCTGCGTTCCGGGTGCCGCGCACCGCACGACGGAGCACAAACAAAACACGCAAAAAACGCTTCTGCAGAACTCCTGCAGAAGCGTTTTGTTTTGTGCCTTGATGCCCTGTTATTTCTTTGCGCTGCCCCAGAGGAATTTCCGCTTTTGCAGCGGATCCGGATCCGGGATCTCAAACACATAGCGCTCCGTGGCATTGATCACCGTAGTGTTTCCGCGGGTGCACACCCGGGGCAGCTTTGCGTCATAGTTCAGGTGCACATGCCCGTGCACGAACCAGGCAGGCTGGTATTCGTCCAGCAGCTCATTGAAGCACACAAAGCCCTTGTGGGCGCGGTCGGTGCCGTCGTTCAGGCCGCTGGCCGGGGCATGCGTGAGCAGGATGTCGATGCCGCCCACCTTGTGCGCCTGCAGCCAGAGTTTGCGTGCCCGGCGGCGCATGGCCGCCTCGGTGTACTGGTAGGTATCTTCCTGGTTGTAGCGGAAACACCCGCCCAGCCCCATGATGCGCAGCCCGTTCCACACGAACACCTGATCATCCACACAGATGCAGCCGCCCGGCTCATCGCCCCGGTAGCTTCCGTCGTGGTTGCCGTGGACATACAAAATGGGCACGGTCGTGAAATTGGTCAGATACTCCAGATACTTCTTTGGCAGGTCCCCGCAGGAAAGGATCAGGTCGATCCCCTGCAGATGTTCCCGGGTGCCGTAGTCCCACAAGGCTTTGGAGGGCACATCCGAAATCGCAAGTATTTTCACGTCTGGTTTGCTCCGTTTTTTGTACCGGTCGTCCGGTCCTTACTCCAGCTTCTTCAGGTTCGCCAGGCCGTTGATGGCCACCAGCGTCCGGGTCTTGACGTCCAGATCGTCGTAATGCGGCAGTGCACCGTCCACGCACTCGTCCAGCCAGTCCATCTCCATGAGCTCCTTGGGCGAATAGATCAGCTTTTCCGGTGCATGCAGCACATGGCCTGCGGCGTACAGCTCGCCATGGAAGATGCGCAGTTCATCCTCGCTCAGCAGCTTTTCCATCAGGTCCAGCAGCTGCAGAGTGCCTGCCGGCAGGTCGGCGCTGTAGTTGATCTCTTCGGCACCGCTGCGCATGCCCCACCAGTAATTCACCGCCCGGGCACCGCTGCCGTCGTTGTTCCAGGTGCCGTCAAAAATGGAGCGGATGATCTCAATATAGAAAGTTTCCCATTTCCACACCGGCAGGCCCAGCGGCTCCAGCGTGCCGTCCGGCCGACGGCGGCACAGACCGTAATCCCGGTAGGTACCTTCCGGCTCCTTTCTACTGTGGGCATAGAAAATGTCCACGTCCGGGCAGTCCGAGAAATCCAGCGGGTGGGCCGGGTCGGGCAGGCAGGCCCAGCGCAGCAGCACCCGCGCGCAGGGGCGCACCGTCTTGAGGCCCAGCGCGAAGGCGTTGACCGCCGCCGGGATGCCGTACACCGGGTTGGCCGCCACATAGCCCACCCGATCGGTGCGGGTAAGCGCACCGGCCAGCAGGCCCAGCAGGTAGGTCACCTCATAGGTGCGGGGATAGTAGGTGCGCACCAGCGGATGCGGCGCGTTCAGCGAGCAGTTCAGAATGCGGGTCTTGGGGTGCTGGGCCGCCACCTTCAGGCAGGCCGTGTGCATCCGGGCACTGGTGGTGAAGATCACATCCGCATTGTCGTGGGCTACGTCCTCCAGGATCTGTTCTGCGTCCACCTCCGGGTTCACATTCTCCCGGCAGGTAACAGACAGCCGGTCCGGAAATTCCTTTTCCAGCGCCGCACGGCCCTTGTCGTGGTTGCGCACCCAGGCGCTGTTCTCGGCATTGTGCTCATGCAGGAACACCACCTTGAGCTCACTGGGCCGGGAGCTGAAAATGTTCAGCTTGGCCAGCAGCGGCTCGCCGGTGCTCTGGGTCGGCTCCAGTGAAAGATGCACGGCCTGCGGCTCGGTGAGCACCCGCACCTCGTTCCACAGCTTTTCCATGTTTGCCTTCATCTGTGCCGGGGTGGAGTCGCAGGCGTCCGAGTAGCGGTAAACGCTCAGATACACCAGCATGGCATCCCCGGCGGTGATGTTGAGCCGATCGCCGCCCAGCTGCTGGAACTGCTGGCAGAACATGGTGTAAAAGGCCGCAAAGTTCATCCGGTCATCGTCCGTCCAGCTCTCGCCCGACGCCTTGCACACCAGCGTCTGCAGCTTGGCATAGCTGCCCGGTTTGCTGAAGTGCACATCGTTGACTTTGGACAGCCGGTAGAAGTCCAGGAACTCGTAATAGATGCGGTTTTCCAGGCTGTCGTTGCGCTCCGGGATCAGCCGGGTGACCGTGCCCGCGATCTTGACCGCGCCGTAATACTTGAGCACCGAGACCCGCTTGTTGCCCTCCTGCACATAGAACCGGTTCATGAACTCAAAGGCAATGATGGGCGTGTGGATACCCTCTTCCAGGTGGGCCTCGCAGAGGTTGGACCACTTGGCGGCAAACTCGGTGTCCGCCTCCAGCAGAGGCATGAAGTTGGGCGCAAAGGCCGTGTGCCGTCCGCTGGTCTTGGTGCCCACGATGCTCTCGGCCGGGATCTCCACCAGACCCAGCGGCTCCTGTGATACGATGTTCACATTGACCAGAATATCGTCCAGCACCGCAAGATAGGGCGACTGGCCGCGTGCCACGCAGGCACGATAGGCGCGCTGTCCGGACTTCAGCGCGTTTTTGTAATCTTCCAGCATAACCTGCTCCTTTCGTCTCCGGTGGGTCGCTGTGCAGCTGCGCTGCACTGTTCAGCTCAGTATACCATGAAAATCAGTTTTATGGGAGACTTTGTCGCACAAAAGTGTTGATTTCTCCCCGCATTTCGGGTACGATAAAAGAAATTGATCGAAGGATAGGAGCACACCCATGCACACCGACGCACTTCCCCTGCTGAAAGCCGACGAATACCCCGGCGGTCTGTGGTATTACGAGCCCCATACATACCAGCCTTATCGCTATGTGCTGGGCCGGGTGGGCCGGCACCCGCTGGTGTGCATCGGCATCAACCCCAGCACCGCTCAGCCCGGTGCGCTGGACCCCACCCTGAAAAGTGTGGAGCGTCTGGCCAACGCCAACGATTTTGACAGCTGGATCATGTTCAACGTGTACCCTCAGCGTGCCACCGACCCCAACGACATGGACCGTATGCCGGACCGCGCCCTGTGCGACGAGAACCTGCGCTGGCTGCAGGCCGTGCTGGCCCAGACCGAACCCACCATGTGGGCCGCCTGGGGCACCCTGATCGAAAAGCGGGATTACCTGCCCGGCCTCATGCGGGAGATGGTGGCCCTGACCCGGGAAAAGAACATTCCCTGGGTGACCTTTGGCAAGCGCAGCAAAAAAGGCCACCCGCACCACCCGCTGTACCTGCGCAAAGATTCCACACCGGAGCTCTTCGATGTGGAAAACTATCTGGACACCTGTTTCTGATCTCATTCTGACCCGATGCGGAGGGACCTTTTTTGACCGCAGAACACTATCATGCCCTGTACCGGTGGTTTGACGCGCACCCGGCCGCCCGGCGCTTCGTGGTCGCGCTGGACCGCTGGCTCCCGCTGGTGCCGTTTGTCTGCTACCCGGTGCTGCTGTGCCTGCTCAATGTCCGGCTGGTGCAGCTGTTCCTGACCCGGCAAAGCGCCGCTCCTGATTTGATGTCGGAGATCGCCCGTTCCATTCTGGTGCCGGGCATCACCTTCTGGGTGGGCACCGCGCTCCGTGCCCGGCTCGACCGCCCCCGCCCCTACGACCAGCCGGGTTTTACCCCGCTGGTCCAGAAGGACACCCACGGCCGGTCCTTCCCGTCCCGGCATGCGCTCAGCGCCGCTGTGCTGGCCATGGTGTGGCTGTATTTTTACCCGGCTGTCGGCTGGTGCATGATCGTCATCGCCCTGCTCATTGCCGTGGTGCGGGTGCTCACCGGCGTGCACCATATCCGGGATGTGGCCGCCGGGCTTGCCCTCGGGTTTGCCTGCGGCTTTGTCGGCATGTGGCTGCTGTAACTGCGCCGCATAAAAATCCGAAACTTTTTTCAAATTGTTCTTGACAGACCGGGTTCCGTATGGTATTATACTTCTCGCAGCGTGTGCCGACACACGACTGCCGCCATAAAGGAACCCAATGGGATAACAACGTGCGCCCGTAGCTCAGGTGGATAGAGCAACTGCCTTCTAAGCAGTGGGCCGGGGGTTCGAGTCCCTTCGGGCGCATATTATGTGGTGCCTTTAGCGTAGTCGGTTAACGCGCCAGATTGTGGATCTGGAGACCGTGGGTTCGAGTCCCACTGGGCACCCCACCAAAAATCCGCTGTTGCAAAGCAACAGCGGATTTTTTCTTTGGTGGGGTGCCCAGTGGGACTCGAAAAGCACGGCACTGCCGCAGGCAGGGCAACAAACAGCCCAGTGGGCTCGAACCCAAAATCACAGATACAGCAGCGGAGGCGTCCATCAGATGATGGACGCCTCCGCTTTTTCTCTTACTGGTTCATCTGCTGCAGGATCTTTGCGATCTCGCTGGTGGTGTAGCCCTCTTTCTGCAGGGCATTGGCAATGGACGTGTCACTCTTGCCACGGCTGCGCAGCAGTGCCGCCGTAAAGGGCACCACGCTGCTGCCCTTCAGCGCATTCGTTCCCGCAGCGCTCCCCGATGCCTTGCCGCTGCCCCTGCTTTTTGCGGCCGCATTGCCCGCCGCACGGCTGGCTTTGGCCCGCGCATTGGACTGCTTGAGCGCCCACTCGCCCTTGGCAATGTTCAGCTTTTCCGAGGTAACGCTGTTGTTGAAGGCCTGCTGCTTCAGCGCATCCTGATAGGCGCGCTCGCTGGCTTCATTCTCATAGCGCTGCTGGGTCAAACTGTCCTGCCGCTGCTTTTCCTGCATCTGCTGGTTCCATGCCGTGTCGGCACGGTCGGCCTCGTAGGCGCGGGTGCCGGACACGATGTTGTACCCGGTGTTCAGCAGGCTGCCCGCCAGCGAGCCGATGCCGGTGGTGCCGCTGATGGCCAGCTGGATCGCATCCCCGATGACCCCCAGCACGGTCATGATGCCGTTGAAGGTCTGCTGGCGGCGGCTGGCCTGTGCCTGTTCCTGCGCAGTATAGTAGCCGTGCAGGGTGTCCAGACGGCTCAGATAGTCCTGATACTGCCCGTAATCCTGCGCGTAGGCGTTGTTGTAATCCTCCCCTTTCTGCTGCAGCTGGGTGTAGTAATCTGAGAGCTGCCGGTCGTACTGCTCCTGCGCACTCTGTTCCTGGGCGTTCAGCTGGTCCAGCCGCGATACCAGCTCATCGCCGCCGCTGGTGTAGGTGTCCAGTGCCAGACTGTACAGGCTGGGGATGGCCTCGTTCAGCGCACCGATCTGCTGCTGGTAGGCCTGTTGTGCCGCACTGGCCGCATAGCTGGAGCCGTAACCGCCGGTCAGGGCTGCCGCCTGTGCAGCGGCATCGGCACTGGCGTTGTGGGCGTTCTGGGTGTACTGCTGGGCGTACTGCCGGTACAGCGGGTCCTGCGTATAGCTGTAGGCAAAATTCTCCCGTGCCAGCAGACGGTCCAGCACCTCATTGATGCGGTCCTGGTAGCTGCTCTGGTACGCCTCCGGGCGCTTGCCCTGCCACTCCTTCAGCGCGTTTGCGGCGTTGGTCACGCTCTGGCCGGGGCGGTAACCGGCCCCTGCCATGGCCTCTTCCACCTGCTGTCGGTTTTCCAGGCCGCTGGTGTCATAGCCGCTCTGCGCCTCCGGCGCTGCCAGCTCTTCCTCTTTCTTTTTGGTCGCCATGCTCTTCTCCTTTCTTTTACAACGAATTCAACCGGGTGCGCAGCTCCTCCGACAGGTTTTCCACGTCCAGATTGGTCAGTACATACTGCAGCTGTTCCTGCATCTGGTACAGGTAGCTGCGCAGCGCTCTTGCGTCCTCCGGGTCCATGTTTTCGCTCAGCTTCGGCAGGCCCAGCCGGTTCAGACCGTTCACACTTGCCATGTTGCTTCCTCCTGTTCTTCCACAAGGCCGCCTTTGGCCGCGGCCAGATTCTTCGCCAGACTGCGCAGGGTGATCTGCCCTTTGCCCCGCAGGCGCAGCCGCAGGGTGCTGTGCCGCCGGGGCACCAGCGGCAGGTCATAGCTGCGGCGGGCCTCCCGGGCGGTCAGGCTTGCCACTGTCTCCCATGGGCCGCCGTCATAGCTCAGCGCTACCTCCACCGTGCTGGCACAGGCCGCGTCCAGCCGCAGCGTCAGCCGCGACAGATACCGCTGTTCCGCCCCGTCCTGCCCGATGTCACCGGTCACCAGCTCAAACGACACCTGCTGTTCCACACCTTCGGTGCTCTGCCAGTCGCTCTCCCGGCTGGGATCCGCCGCCCACAGGGCCTGCCCGTCCCACAGATACAGCTGGCCGCCGGTGCTGGCCATGTCGCAGGAGCATACATCCTCTTCGTGCCAGAGCCCGCGTTCGGTGTCATACACCAGCAGCCGGGTCTGCCCCTGGGTCCCGGCCGTGCGGGAGATGTGCAGATAATACCGGCCGTCCAGCGCACCGCCCACAGCGCTCTGCACGTTGGCCAGCCGGCTGGCGTCCAACACCGCCGACACCTTGGTGGGGATGCTGCCGTCCCACGCCATGACCCCATCCGGCGAGAGATAATACAGCGTCTCGTTCAGCACGCACAGGCTGCGGGCCGCATTCTTGGCCACACCCCGGCAGCGCAGGGAGGTGAGCTGAAAATCCGAGGGCTTTGTGCCGCACAGCTTGTGCAGGGTGTTCTCCTTGAAGAACAACGCATAGCCCATGCAGGTGGCCGCGCCGGTAAAGGCTCCGTCGCTGCCCACCGTCACCGCATAGCTGTCCGCCGCAATGCCCCGATAGGAAAACCAGTTGGTGGGGTCGCCCAGCTTGCAGGCGTAGATCACATTTTCCCGGCTGCTGCAGCCCCACACCCGGTTGTCGCATTCGGTCACGAAGTCCAGGTCCGGCACCCGGCGTTCCAGCTGCACAGTCTGTTCCGCCGCGATGCTGCGGGTCTGGCTGCCGTCCAGGCTGGTCCACTGGGCCGCATCGGTCCCCTGCACCAGTGTGCCGTAAAAATAGTCGCCCGCCGGGTCGGCACGCACGCACAGGCTGTTCTCCGTGACGGCATACACCACGCAGTCCCCGTCCAGTGCTTCCCACTGTCCGGCCTGCTTTGCCGCCGTGCCCTGCACGGTCACCGTGTCCCACTGGCAGAATTTTTCCTGTGCACCGGCCGCCGTGATGCGGCAATAGTCCAGCGGCAGCGCCGTCCAGTTGCCGGACGCCGCGCTGTACACTTCCAATGTTCCATCGTACCGCCAGGGGTGCTCTTCGTCCTCCACCTTCAGGAAGATCTGCCCGTCCGCCGGGCTTTCCGGCTCTTCCCGGCCTACGCCTGTGGGCGTGTAGGTCCTGCCCTCCGCATCGCAGGGAGCAAACTCCACGCTCTGGCCCTCCGCTTTCCAGCAGGCTCCCAGCGCCGAAACGCTGCCGTCTGCCGTATCAAAGGCGACCTTGTCCGGAAAGATCAAAATTTTCGTACCAAGACCCACCAGCGCCTTTTTGCTGTCGGCCACCGCATCGGTGCAGGTCACGGTCTCCCCGCCGTCGTCCGGGGTGTACACCAGGTCTTTCCCGCAGACGGTCAGCAGCCCGTTCAGGTGGTACATCCCATTCAGGCCGGTGAGGGTCCGCAGCTTCCGGCGGGGCTTGCGGGTGCTCAGCGCCGGGAAATCCCGGGACGAAAAATTGATCCCCGCACTGTACTCTGCCTCGGAGCAGCCGTAGCCCTCGTTCAGGCCCCCGAAGGCCCGCAGCAGGGTGCGGCTGTTCTGGACTCTGGTCCGGTTCGCCAGAACCATCTTATCCCTCCTTTCACCACTGCCAGCGGGTGCAGGCCCGCGGCGGATAGGTCCGGCGCAGCCAGGCCGCAAGCTCTGCCAGAATGCCATTGTACTGTGCCTGCTCCCCGGCGTAACGGTCGGTCTCGCCCAGTGCGGCATCGGTCATGGCACACAGGTAATGCGGGTACAGGGCATCAAAGGGGGCCGGGGCCAGCAGCACATCCTCGTCCTGCAGGCCATCGTCCCAGGCCCGGTCCGCTCCCACGGTGTCAAAAGCATCCGTATCACTGGCCTTGAAAAAGCGTTCCCGCAGCATGCCGTCTGCTTCCCGCAGCCACTCCTGCCGGGTGTGCACGGACACACGGCTGCCGGGCCGCAGTTCCTCGGCGCGTTCCAGCGCCTGTCCTACTGTCATCGTTCCACGCTCCTTTTCAAAAAAGCCCGGCGGGGCATCTCCCTGCCGGGCTCCGGTCCTGTTGCTTACTGTGCCGCGTTCTCCGCTGCCGCAATGCGGGCAGCGGTGCGCTCGTCCTGCATCTGGCTGTGTTCCAGCACCTCCGCCACTTCGGGCGGCACCTCCACTTCCACACCGCGGCGGATCTTGTAGTTCACACCGTTCACGCTGACGAACAGGTCGCCCTTATAGCGGCTGTTGTCCTTGAACAGCCGGATGCGCACGTTCTTTTCTGTCATCCTGCACACCTCCTCAGTTTGCGGCGGCGTTGGCCGAGTAGCTGGACACGCTCTCGATGCGTACCATGTACTGCTCCACCAGACGTTCGGCAGCACGCATGCCCTTCCAGCCCACCGAAGCGCGCTGGTTCAGCGGGTCGTCGCCGTAGCCCAGCTGCTTGACGATGTGCTCCAGGCCGCCGCCCTCCAGCTCGGTCACACCGTAGGCATGGGCACCCAGCACCAGGGTGCCGAACACCGCCAAGCCGGTGGGGCAGGTCTCATCCTTCCAGATCTTGGCCTCGCTGGTCTCGATGAAGCGGATGTTGCCCAGCTTACCGATCTCGCCGCGGAACATGGTGTCCGGGTCGGCGTACTTATGCACCTCAATGAACTCCTTGCAGGTCTTGAGGTCGTAGGCCGCATAGGGGTGGATGATGGCAATGTAGCTGTCGCCGATGGGGTCGGCGTTCATGGCACCCAGCTGGGCCGCTGCCTGGAAGAACAGCTTGGGGGTCAGGGTACAGCTCTTGTCCAGCGTCTTGCGGCTGGTCACGGCGGTCTCGGTGCCGTCGGCGGCCTGCTTGGGTGCATAGATCACATTGGTGCCGCCGGCCAGCACATCGCGGGTGATGCTGTCCATGGTGCGGCCCGCCTGGCTGGCCAGCACACGGGTGGCCTGCACCACGTTGTTGTCAATGGCGGTCATCTGCAGCACATCGGTCAGCGGGGTCCAGCCGCCGTACTGGTGCAGGTCGCTGGTGATGCTGGTCACGTTCAGGGCCTGACCGTTGGGGGTAACACCCTCGGTCAGCGGAGTGCTGGCCTTGGGCAGGCTGTCGTACTTGCGGAACTCGATGGTCTTGCCGCCGTTCTGGGGCACCGGGTAGTAATCCGCGAACTGGTCATGCACCAGACGCGGCTCTGCCTGGTCGATGAGACGCTTCTCATAGAAGGTCTTCATCTCCTTGGACATGGTGGCCGTGGTGTTCTGCAGGTTGTCGGCAAACAGCTGGATGTTGAAGTTCATCATACGTTTTTCCTTTCTCTTGTCGGGTTTACAGTTCGATCTGAGCACCGTGCAGCACACGGCGCTCCAAGGCTTCGCGCTGGGCGCGGGTCATGCTGGCCACATCCGGGTGCACCGTGGCCGCACCACCGGGGCGGATGCCGTTTTCTGCGGGGCGGGCGGCCCGCTGCTGGATGCGCTGCACCACGCCCTGCTCCACGGCCTGTGCCGCACGGTGCAGGCTCTCGTCGTAGTGGGCCAGACGGTAGGCGTCCCGCATCCGCATGCCGGGCAGCTGCATCAGGCGGCGCATCTCCGGGTTCTTCAGCTCCTCCTGCAGGCGGAACTCCGGCTGGCTGCGGCGCAGGTCGGCTTCCTCAGCCGCCCAGCGGGCATGCAGCTCCCGCACCGCGTTTCGGGTCTGCAGCGGCAGGGGCGGCACCGCCGGGCGGGGCAGCTCCGGCTGGGGCGTCTCCGGTTCGGCCGGCTCCGGATCCGGTTTTGCTTCCGGCACCGGCTGCGCAGTTTTCTCCCCCGGTTCCATCGTCCCGGAGGCAACGGCCTGCCGGGCCTGTGCCGGGCTCAGGGCCGGGGCCGCAGGCGCTGCCTCTTCTGCAAACATCTGCAGGTCCATCATGCTCTGTTCGCCCCGGCGGCTCACATCCGCAAAGCGGATATTGTCCGGGTAGCGCTCGGCCAGCAGGGTGAACCCCGCCTTGGCCAGCTCAAAGGCACCCTGCACCCATGCGGCACAGGGTGCGTCGGCCTGCACGGCCAGACGCGGCCCGTCCGGTTCCTCCCAGGCGTCGGCATGGGCATTTTCTTCCCCGGCCAGCAGGTACACCAGTGCCTGCATCAGGGTGCTTGCCCCGGCGCACACAATGTCCTGCCCGGCAGGGGCAAAGCCTGCATGTCCGGCAGCCTCCAGTCGGCAGCTCAGGCCCTCGGGGCCATCCAGCTCGCTGTAACATACTTTCATCATTCTTGTTTCACCTCCTTACAGTTTCACGTTCATGGCGCGGGCCGCAGCGGCCACCGGCAGACTGCCGGGCAGCACCGCACCACCGGTGCCGGTCTGCGGCGGGACCGCCTGCTGCAGCTGTGCCAGCTTCTGGGCCAATGTGCCGTTCTGCCGCACCCGCTGGCGCACCTTCTCGATGCCCTCAAAGTCCATCATTTCCAGCGCCGCCAAGGCCGCGTCGGCATTGGCGGGGTCGAAAAAGCCCAGCTGATAGCACTCCTTTGCCGTCTCGTTCTGGCTCAGGCGGCTGAAGGTGCTCTTCTTGGCCGCGCTGACCACGATGTCAAAAATGGGCTCCCGGCTGCCCAGCTCCACGCCGCCCACCTCGCGCACCGGCTGCGGGCGCAGGGCTGCCGCCGAGAAGGGCAGAAACTGGTTCTCACCGCTGGGCCCCACGATGCGGAAGATGCGCTGTTCATCATAGAACTGCCGCATCAGCTCGATCATCAGGCAGCACTGGCGGGAGAAGGCCCGGTAGGCGCTCTTGAGCATATCACGGCTCAGTTTGCTTCCGGCTTCCTGCAGGGCCGCAATGGCACTGGCTGCCGTCACACCGCCGGTGGTGCCGCCCTGGGTCATGTCGCGGTTGCCGCTGATCTCCTTCAGCTCCTCGATGCGGCTCTGACGGTAGCTCAGACTGCTGCCCTGCAGACCGGCCGTCTGCAGCGGGCGGAAGCTGTCGTCGTTCAGACGGCCCACCACATGCACGATGTCCCGGCTCAGGTCGGCCAGCTCTTCTTCGTTGACCCCGGCGGTGTCGCTGAGCACATAGCGCTGCCGGGCCGACAGCAGCACGTTCTCGTCCATGGCATGGTTCATCTGGTCGATGGCGGTCTGGCAATCCTTCATCACGTCGATGTAGCCAAAACCCGCCGGGCTGTCCTCTTCCATGAACAGCGGATCGAATACGAAGGGGTACTGCCCGTGGTCGTACAGGCCCCGCTGTGCCAGTGCCGGGTCGTTCTGGCTGGCGTACAGCACCACCCCGTTGCAGAACTTGCAGTAGTGCAGCACCATGCGGCCGCTTTCGTCCGGGCGCTTATAGTACCAGTCCACCACCACACTGCGGGAAGCGGTGTCCGCGCCGTCCTCGTGGATGTAGCGGGGCACATCCAGCACCCCGGCGGTGTGGCCTGCCAACTGTGGGTAGCGGGCCGTGAGCTGTGCAGTGTCCTCCAGGCTCAGGCTGAAAAAATCCGGTGAGTCCTGGATGTCCGCTACGCCCGGCTCCCAGTAGAGCATCAGCAAGTTCATGGCCCGCACCGCAATCTCCCCCACGCCGCCCCGGGCTGCCGGGTCCCAGAACACACCGGTGACCCCGGTGCCCTGCTTGAGCTTGCGCCACCAGCAGTCGCTGTACACCTGCTCGTAATCTGCCTGTTCCAGCACCACCGGCAGCACGCTGGAAAGTGCCCGCGCGGTTGCCTCATCGTCCGCTGCACGGGGCAGCACATTGGGTTCCGGGTAGTTGTCCATGGCATCGGCATGCTTGTTGGCGATGCTGTTGAACAGCCATCCACTGCTGGGCTGCGCCTTGCCGGGCATCATGGGGTTCTGGTAGTTCTTCCAATGCCCCATACGGAACCACAGTTCGTTGTCCACCAGGCGCCTGTCCAGTGCCGCCTTGCCGGCCTTGTAACGCTGCAGGGTCTGTGTGGCCGCAGCCACCTCCGCCGCACCCACCGGCATCGCTTCGTTCTGATAATCGTCCATCGTTCTTCTCCTTCAGATCCTGTAAAATCTTGCCTGCCGGTGCAGGTCCAGCGGGTCATCCGGCGGCGGCAGGGCCGTGCGCCGGGCCGGCGGGCTGATGGGGTTCTCCATCAGCACATACCGGCACTCATCATAAATGTGGTCCTCCTGCCGGGTGTCGATATCCTCCACGTTGCTCTCGTCGTACACGAGGTTCGGCAGCGTGCGGATGAAGTGTTTGCAGGTATTGAACACCTGCAGCATCGGGCGGCCGTCGGCGTCAAAGTTGAGCCGGTAGTGGAACTGCATCTTTCCCGCAAGGCGGGTGTGGTCGCCGGGCTTCCAGTGCAGGAAGTTGGGGCTCCGCTCCATCATGGCCGCGATGCTCTCGCCCCGGCTCTCATCAAAGATGGCCGGGTCGGCAACGCCATGGATCACCCGCCCCCGCAGCACAGGGTCGTTCTGCTCCGCCTCCCGGATGCGCTGGGCCTGTTCCACCGGGTCAATGCGCAGGCCCTCGTTGGGGCGGCCGGTGCAGCCGTACAGCTCCTTGATGCGGTAGAGCCGCCCCTCTTCATCGGCCGCATACCACCCCACCGAGAACGGCTTGGAAAACCCGAAGTCGAACCCCCGGTAGATCTGCCAGTGCTTCGGGATGGCAAACGGGGCAATGACGTGGGTCCAGCGCTGATCCTGATAGTGGGCCGGGTCGTTGCGCCACTCGGTGAACACCTGGCCGGAAAAGCTGTCCCAGCTGCCATAGAGCAGCGCCTGCTTTTCCGCTTCCGGCATGGCAGCCAGGCTGGCCAGATAACCGGGATCGTTCTGCAGCAGAGCCGGGTTGTCGAAAATGCTGGAAGGGATGAACACCCTTGCCCGCTGCAGCTTCTGTTCGGTGCCGTCCGGCCGCCGCACCGTGTATTCCTCCACGATGGGCGTGCCGGGTGGGGCCGGGGTGATGAACCGCGCCTTCACCCACCCGTGGCCGATGCCGCCGGGGTTGGTGGTGGCCCGCATGTACACCCGGGTGCCCGGCCCGGTGGGGCGGTTGCGGCTCATCATGTAGCTGTACTCTTCCCATTCAAAATGGGTCAGCTCATCAAAGCCGATGAAGTCGTAGGCCTTGCCCTGGTAATTGGTGCGGTCCTTGGTATACTGCATGGAGCCAAAGTAGATCTTGGCCCCGCTGGGGAAGTTCCACACATGGGCCGTGGCGTTGTACTGCGCCTGCGGAAAGGCCCGGCGGTAGTACATCTGGCTTTTGTCCACCAGATCCGACAACTGCGGGTATGTTTTGCGCAGGATCAACGCTCTGTAATGCGGAATATCCACCTGACGCAGTGCCTCGATGACCAATGCATCGCTTTTTCCGCCGCCGGCCGCGCCGCCGTACAGTGCTTCCGGCTCTGGCCTTCGCATGAACTCGGCCTGCCGGGGCTGGGGCCGCCACACCACCGGGATCCGGTGTTCCTCTGTGTTCATGGTTCTTCCTCCTCCACCCGCGGCAGCAGCACCACACCGCTCTCCGTTCCTTCCGCCTGCACGCCCTGGTCGTTCAGCGACCGCGCCACCGCAGCCAGATCCTTCAGCACCGCCGTGGCCTCCTTCAGGCCCTTCATCGTCCCGGGGTCCTCCGCCCCGCTGCGGCGGTTCTCCCGCTGCCGGGCATTCAGCTCCCGCACCTGCTGTGCCAGAAGCGTGCTCAGGATGTCGGTGGCCCGGCTCAGGCTGTCCAGCCCCTTGGACGTTTTCCTCTGCCCCATGGTTCGTGTTGGTTCCTCCTTTCTGCCCGGCAGCTCCGGGCTATGGCAACAGCTTACCACGCCTCGTGCTGCCGCAACAGTGTGTGCTTTTTCAGGGCCATTTCGTATTTTTAAGCGCTATTTTTTCAAATCGTATAATTTCGAGGCTTAAAAAACTCCGTTCTATCGCATCTTTCAGAAAAAGCTGTTTTTTCTTCCAGAAATCCGTTTGCAGTAATTCCGTCCGGAGCGCAAAAAAACTGCGGGGCGCGCTGCCCGGCAGCGGTTTGCCGGAAAGTCCCCACAGTTGAAAAGTTTTTTCAGTTCTCCCGGTAATTTCCGGGAGCTGCACGGTTTTTGTCCGGAAGGGTCGAACCGTGTCATGCAACATTTTGTAATCTTTTTGAAAGAAATCCGACCCTGCTCCGACCGATTTATCCAGAAGTTGCACGTTTATGAAAAATTGTGCTTGTTACGGAAATTATTTTGTCCTTTGAAAATTCCTTTTGTTGAAACAGCACAAAAGAAATCTCAGATTCTTGTGGACTTGTTCTCTTGCAGACCGCTTCGCAGGCGGTTATAATACAAGCAGGAAATCCAGGTGTGTGCAATAAATGCGCCTGTGAAATTGCTATGATACGAATGAAGGAGAACACAATTATGAAAATGATTTCTCGTCGTGACTTCCTGAAGGCTTCTGCTGTCGTGGGCGCAACCGCTGCCATGACCGCATGTGGCGGTTCCTCCAGCTCTACTGCTGCTTCCACTGCTTCTTCCGTTGCTGCTTCCAGCACCGCTGCTTCTGCTGCCGGCTCTGCCAACATCGGTGTCTGCATCTATCAGTTCGCTGATAACTTCATGACCCTGTACCGCACCGATCTGGAAGAGTACCTGAAGGACATGGGCTACTCCGTCACCATCATGGACGGCAAGAACGACCAGAACACCCAGACCGAGCAGATCAACACCTTCCTGCAGCAGGGTGTCGATGTCCTGGTCATCAACCCCGTGCAGACCACTTCCGCACAGACCATCGTGGACACCGTTTCTCCCTCCGGCACTCCCATCGTGTTCATCAACCGTGAGCCCGACAAGAGCGTTCTGGATTCTTACGCAGGCAAGTGCTGCTACGTCGGTGCTGACGCACGTCAGTCCGGTACTTACCAGGGCCAGCTGATCCTGGAGACCGAGACCCAGGGCGATATCAACGGCGACGGCAAGATCACCTACATCATGTGCAAGGGCGACCCCGAGAACATTGATGCTCAGTACCGCACCGAGTACTCCATCAAGGCTCTGACCGACGCCGGCAAGGAAGTCGAGTGCCTGTACGAGTACCTGGACAACTGGGATCAGACCACTGCTCAGCAGGACGTTGCAAACGCTCTGTCTCAGTACGGCGATCAGATCGAAGTCGTGTTCTGCAACAACGACGCAATGGCACTGGGCGCTCTGCAGTCCATCCAGCAGGCCGGCCGCACCGTCGGCAAGGACATCTATCTGGTCGGCGTCGATGCACTGGCCGAGGCTGTTCAGGACGTTCTGGACGGCAACATGACCGGTACCGTGCTGAACGATGACGTGGGCCAGGCCACCGCAGCTGCCGAGGCTACCAAGCTGTACGTCGAAGGCTCCGCTGTCGAGCAGTACTACTGGGTCGACTATGTCAAGGTCACCAAGGACAACGCATCTCAGTATGTGAAGTAAGACCAAAGTTCCCCGATTGCAAATGCAAGGTACGCAGTGGACCTTGACGGCTTGACAAAAGCTATAAAGCGCGTGCGTTCGAGAAATCCTTCTCCGCGCACGCGCCTTGTTTTGAAAAAAGGTTTTTCTGCGGCCTGAAAAAAAGAAAAGGAGGCTTCTGCGGAATGTCAGAATACCGTCTGGTAATGAAAGGCGTGGTCAAGACCTTCCCCGGCGTCAAAGCGCTGGATCACGCACAGCTGGAGCTTCGCCCGGGCAAGGTCATGGCGCTGATGGGTGAAAACGGCGCCGGTAAGTCCACATTGATGAAATGCATGTTCGGCATTTACAAGATGGACGAGGGCGAGATCGAATACGAAGGCGAAAAAGTCACCATCCCCACCCCGTTGGATGCACTGAACCGCGGCATTGCCATGGTGCATCAGGAGCTGCAGCCCATCCCGGCCCGTACCGTGGCCGAGAACATCTGGCTGGGGCGCTACCCCACCAAGAGCTATGGCCCCATCACCGTGGTGGATCACCCCAAAATGTACAAGGACACCGAGGAGCTGCTCAAGAAGCTGAAGCTGGACATCAACCCCCATGCAAAGCTCGGCTCCCTGAGCATCGCTCAGATGCAGATGGTGGAAATCGCCAAGGCCGTTTCCGCAAACTGCAAGGTGCTGATCCTGGACGAGCCCACTTCCTCCCTGACCGCAAACGAAGTGGAATCCCTGTTCCGCATCATGCGGGAGCTGAAGGCTCTGGGCGTCGCACTGGTCTACATCAGCCATAAGATGGACGAGATCAAGGTCATCGCCGACGAAGTCACCATCATGCGCGATGGCCAGTACATCGGCAAGTGGGAAGTGGCGGACATGACCAAGGAGCAGATCATCGCCAAGATGGTCGGCCGTGAGCTGTCCAACCTGTTCCCCCCGCTGGAGAATCATCCCTCCGACGAAGTGATGATGAAGGTGGAGGACTTCACCTCCATCCATCCCCGCTCCTTCCGCCACTGCAGCTTTGAGCTGAAAAAGGGCGAGATCCTGGGCGTGGCCGGTCTGGTGGGTGCCCAGCGTACCGAACTGATGGAAGGCATCTTCGGCCTGCGTGCCCACACCTCCGGCAAGGTGTGGATCAAGGGCGAAGAGGTCACCATCAAGCAGCCCCGCGACGCCATCCGGAAGAGCGTGGCTCTGCTGACCGAGGACCGCCGCGCCACCGGCATCATGGGTGTGCTGAGCGTAGCCGACAACATCTCCATCGCTTCGCTGGACGCCCTGCGCAAGGGCCCCATCATGCTGGACAACAAGAAGATCCTGGATCTGGTGGCCACCAACAAAGAGAAGATGGCCATCAAGGTGCCCAGCCCCAAGACCCAGATCAAGAGCCTGTCCGGCGGCAACCAGCAGAAGGTGCTGATCGCCCGCTGGCTGGCCAACAACCCCGATGTGCTCATTCTGGACGAGCCTACCCGTGGCATCGACGTCGGTGCAAAGTACGAAATTTACTGCATCATCGCTGATCTGGCCAAGCAGGGCAAGAGCATTATCATGATCTCCTCTGAAATGAGCGAGATCATTGGTATGTCCAACCGTGTCATGGTCATGTGCGATGGCCGCATCACCGGCTTCATCGACGGCAAGGACGCCACCCAGGAAAACATCATGGCTCTGGCCACCCAGTTCGAGACCGCACCCACCGCTGCGGCGAATCAGTAAATAAGGAGGCTGTCTATCGTGGAAGCTACCAAAAAATTGAATGGCAAGGCTGTGACCAAATGGCTCAGCAACAACGCCATTATCGTGATGATGCTGGCCGTGTCCCTGATCGTCGGCATCATGCATCCCAACTTCTTCTCGGGCACGAACATGATCAACCTGTTCAAGAACGTGTCCATCCGCTACATCATCGCACTGGGTATTTCCGGCTGCCTGATCACCACCGGCAACGACCTGTCGGCCGGTCGTCTGGCTGGTTTTGCCGCCTGCCTGGCCTGCATCTTTGCGCAGACCGAGGGCGCATCCGGTAAGTTCTACCCCAACATGCACACCCTGCCCACCCCGGTGGTGTTCATCCTGGTCATCGCCATCTGCGCCATCGTCGGCCTGTGCAACGGTCTGGTGGTCAGCTACCTGAAGGTGCAGCCCTTCATCGCAACCCTGGGCATGCAGCAGGTGGTCTACGGTATCTGCCTGGTGTACACCGGCGGTACCCCCATTGGCTCCCTGAACAAGAACTTCACCTCCCTGGCCTCCAACACCATCATCGGCATCCCCGTGCTGATCTGGATCGCTCTGGTCGTGGCCGCGTGCTTCTGGTTCCTGTACAACAAGACCCGTCACGGCAAGTACATGTACGCCATCGGCGGCAACGAAGCTGCTGCTGAGGTGGCCGGTGTCAACGTCAACGCCACCAAGATCCGCATCTACATTCTGGCCTCCTGCATGTTCGGTCTGGCAGGCTGCCTGCTGGCTGCAAAGTCCGGCGGCGCATCCGTCAACACCGCACAGGGCTATGAGCTGGACGCCATCGCAGCCTGCACCATCGGCGGTGTTTCCACCACCGGCGGCGTCGGCACCGTGCCCGGCGTTTTGGTGGGCGTTCTGGTCTTTGAGCTGATGAAGGTCGCTCTGCAGTTCATGAACGTCAACTCCTCTTACACCTACATCGTGCAGGGCCTTGTCATCATCGTGGCTGTGGCCATTGATATCCGCAAGTACCTGGCAAAGAAGTAAGCCCTCTCTTCTGTGGGCCGTCTGCCTTTTGGGCGGGCGGCCCCTTTTTTTGTTCATGTTTGTGTGCTATCATAAAAGCAACAACCATCAGGAGGTGCAGTATGGCACAAAAAGACCTCACCCCTGCCGAGCGCGAGGCAGAGCTCGCCCGGCGCGAAGCCGTTCTGGCTGCCCGCGAAGCACAGCTGGCACAAGAGCAGGCCGAGCTTGCCGGTCAGCGGGCCGACTTTGAACAGGGCAAAAAGTCCCTGCTTGACAACGGCGACAAGAACTTTGTCAATCCCAAGGAGAAGCTCTACGATCATTTTCCCCTCACCGTCCATCAGATGGACATCATCATCGGGGTGCTGTTTGCGCTCATCGCCCTGTTTCTGATCCTGGGCGTGACCCACACCAGCTTCTTTGGCCTGTTCGGCGGCTGAATCTGTCCGGCTCCCCCGGAAACGGAGGAGCCTTTTTTGATGTCCTGCCCAACGCTTCTTCGCTGCATCCTTTTACAAAAGTGATTGCATTTCATCCGCAATATAATTATAATTTATAGCAAACCAACTTTTTAATGCAACAGCAACAACGTTGGTTTGCATATCGCAGATATGCTGCTACTGTTGCGCTAATTTCCAGCCTTGCGATACTAAGAAGCTGCCGGGTTTGCGGCAGCGGAAAAAGGGGTGTATAAAAGTATGAAACGCAAATGGATCGCGGCACTGCTGGCCGGTTGTATGTTGGCCGCGCTGTTGCTCACCGGCTGCTCTGCCGCCGAGACGGTCAAGCGTCTGCGCTTTGGCGTTGCCGGCGAGGGTGGTGTCTACCACAATTTTGGTGAGCAGTTTGCCGCGCTGGAAAACGAGACTTCCAACGGCACCATCGAGCTCCGGACCACCGCCGGTTCGGCCGCCAACCTGCGCCTGCTCACCGGCGAATACCTGCAGCTGGCCATTGCGCAGGCCGACCTCGCACAGGACGCCTACAACCAGACCGGCATTTTTGCAGAGGAGGAGGACATCCGCGGCTTCGGCGCGGTAGCAGCCCTGTACACCGAGGCCTGTCAGGTCATCGTGCGGGCCGACTCGGACATCCAGTCCATCGAGGACCTGCAGGGCAAAACCGTGAGCATCGGCGCGGAGGAATCCGGCTCCGAGCAGAATGCCCTTCAGATCCTGTCTGCCTACGGCCTGAACGACCGCCTGGTGGACACCATCAACCTGAACTATACCGACGCTGCCGACCAGCTCAAGGCCGGTAAGATCGACGCCATCGTCATCACAGTCGGCATCCCCAGCCCGGTGGTCACCGAGCTGGCAGGCGAATGCGGCATCCGCCTGCTGAATGTGGACGGCACCGCGGCGCAGCGCCTGCTGAGCAGCTACAACGCCTACCGTGAGGTCACCATCCCGGCCGGCACTTATCCCGGCCAGGACGCCGACGTGCAGACCGTGGGCGTCAAAGCTGTTCTGCTGGCCAGCGATTCTCTGCCCGCAAAGCAGGTGCAGCAACTCACCGAACTGCTGTTCTCCAGCCGGGAAGCGCTGGAAGAGCAGCTTGGCCTTGCACTGGACCCGGAGACCGACGCAGTAGAGGGCGTTGGCATCCCCTTCCACGCAGGCGCAGCGGCCTGGTATAAGCAGGCCGGAATTACGGTGGACTGAGTCTGCCGGGAAATCGAGGGAAAGCAATGAAGATCGAATTGGATATGTATCAGACCCTGGCCCTTGCGGTGCTGGTGCTGATGCTGGGCAAGTTTCTGCGGGAACGGGTGCGCCTGCTGGATAAATTCTGCATCCCCGCGCCGGTCATCGGCGGCGTGCTGTTTGCCATTTTCACCTGCATCTGCTATGTGACCGGCGTGGCAGAGTTCGCCTTTGACGACACCCTCAAAGAGGTGTGCATGGTCATGTTCTTCACCTCGGTGGGCTTTCAGGCCAACCTCAAGGTGTTGAAAAGCGGCGGCAAGGCCATGATCGTGTTCCTGGGCGTCGTCATCGTGCTGATCGTCAGCCAGAACTTCCTGGCCGTTGGGCTGGCCAACCTGCTGGGTGTGGACCCGCTGGTGGGCCTTTGCACCGGCTCCATCCCCATGGTGGGCGGCCACGGCACCGCCGGTGCCTTTGGCCCGGTGCTGGAGGACTTTGGCATCAAGGGTGCCACCACCCTGTGCACCGCCGCCGCCACCTACGGCCTGATCGCCGGCAGCATGATGGGCGGCCCGCTCGGCAAGATGCTCATTGAGCGCCACCACCTGCTGGACACCATCGTGCCCGAGGACGACAGCCTGCTGGTGGAAGAAGAGATCAAGCACGAGCGTCACAGCAGCATGTACCCCGCCGCCAGCTTCCAGCTGATCATCGCCATGGGCATCGGCACGGTGCTGAGCAAGCTGCTCAGCCTGACCGGCATGACCTTCCCCATCTACATCGGTGCCATGATCGCCGCCGCCTGCATCCGCAATCTGGGCGAATACGGCGGCAAGTTCACGGTATATATGGGCGAGATCAACGACATCGGCGGCATCTGCCTGTCGCTCTTCCTTGGCATGGCCATGATCACCCTGAAGATCTGGCAGCTGGCCGAGCTGGCTCTGCCGCTGGTGGTGCTGCTGGCCGGTCAGACCCTGTTTATGATCCTGTATTCTTTTGCGATCGTGTACAACGTCATGGGCCGCGACTACGACGCGGCCGTCATCGTTTCCGGCACCTGCGGCTTCGGCATGGGTGCCACCCCCAACGCCATGGCCAACATGCAGGCCGTGTGCGACAAGTATTCCCCTTCCGTCAAGGCCTATCTGCTCATCCCGCTGGTGGGCAGTCTGTTCGCGGATTTCATCAACAGCCTTGTCATTACGGTATTCATCAACTTTATCTGATCCTGTCTTGAACTTTCGGTGTGCCCCTGCACACCGGGAAAGGAGCATCATCATGTCGCTGAAACACCACCTGAAGATGTGGTTCCAACAAAAGATCTGGAGCAAGCCGGACAAGTCTCATTCGGAGGAAACGGTGGCTCTGCCGGAGGTCCATACCGGCAAGGTACACCACCCCGCAGAAGACACCTCTCATGCCACCGGGGAGCATCCTCACGCCGAGGACCCCATCCATTACGACAACGTGGCCATTCCCGAGGTGCACATCCGCCCCCGTCGGCACCAATAAGCTCCACAGACAAAAAAGCTGCTGCCCTCCCTTTGCGGGAAGGCAGCAGCTTTTTGCTTTGTGTTTGTATGGAGCCTTACAGGCAGATGTACTTCAGGATGAACAGCACGGTCAGCACATACATCAGCGGGCTGATCTTCTTTTCCTTGGCCTTGCCGGTGACCACATTGATGATGGTCCAGGAGATCACACCAATGGCAATGCCCTCAGAGATGCTGTATGCAGTGGGCATGGCCAGGACGGTCAGGAAGGCGGGGATGCCCTCGCTGGGGTCGTTGAAGTCGATCTTGACCGCGGAGCCCATCATGTAGAAGCCCACGATGATCAGAGCCGGAGCCGTTGCAAAGCTGGGGATGGTCAGGAACAGCGGGCTGAAGATGGTAGCCAGCAGGAACAGCACACCGGTGGTCATGCTGGTCAGGCCGGTGCGGCCGCCCTCGGTCACGCCGGAAGCGCTCTCCACAAAGGTGGTGGTGGTGGAAGTGCCCAGCACAGCACCGGCGCAGGTGGCGATGGAGTCTGCCATCAGAGCACCCTTGATGTGGGGCAGCTTGCCGTCCTCGTCCAGCATGTCGGCCTTGGATGCCACGCCGATCAGGGTGCCCAGGGTGTCAAACAGGTCCACGAACAGGAAGGAGAACATGACGGCAAAGAAGTTCAGGAAGTCAAAGTGGGAGAAATCCGTCTTGAACACCTGACCAAAGGTCTTGCCCAGGGCCGAGAAGTCAAAGCTGACAAAAGCGGTGGGGATCACGCTGTACATGCCCGCATCCGCATTGGGCACATAGATGCCGGTGACCTCGCAGAGGATGCCCAGCACCCAGGTGATCAGGATGCCGTACAGGATGCCGCCCTTGACCTTCTTGACCAGCAGGATGCCGGTGATGGCCACGCCGATGAGGGCCAGGATGGCACCCACGCCCACGCTGTGGAAGGTCTCGCCTTTGAAGTGCTGGTAGGTGACCAGCGTAGAGTCGCTGTTCACGATCAGCTTGGCGTTCTGCAGGCCGACAAAGGCCACGAACAGGCCGATGCCCACGCTGACCGCGCTCTTCAGGGTCATGGGGATGGCGTTGAAGATGCCCTCACGCACATTGGTCAGGGACAGCGCGATGAAGATGATGCCCTCCACAAACACGGCCATCAGGGCCAGCTGCCAGCTGTAGCCCATGGTCAGCACGACCGTGTAGGAGAAATAGGCGTTCAGGCCCATGCCGGGGGCCAGAGCAAACGGGTAGTTGGCCAGCAGAGCCATCAGGGCCGTGCCCACAAAGGATGCCAGTGCGGTGGCGATCAGCACAGCCTCGGAGTCCATGCCGGACGCCGACAGGATGTTGGGGTTGACCGCAAGGATGTAGGCCATGGTCATGAAGGTGGTGATACCTGCCATGATCTCGGTCTTTGCATCGGTGTGGTTTTCCTTCAGATGAAAGACATTTTCTAACATGAAAAAACCTCCGTTCTTTGGTTGCTTCTGCCGGTTGCGGCGGCAGAAGAGGAACAGGTTTCATTTTAGCACGAATCGTCACAGAATGTCCACAGCTCAGAAACAAAATAATGCGTTTTGGGAAGTTTTTGTCGAAAGAGTACGACTTTATAAGTTGTACAGTGCAACAATCATCCATGCAAAGAGGACGTTTTTCCTGTTTTAAAAAACAACATGACCCCCGGCAGCGTACAGCTTCCGGGGGTCGTAACGTTCTGCTCTGCGCTTACAGATGCAGCACGATCTTTGCAACATTGAAGTAGATCAGCAGTGTGGTGGCATCCACGATGGTGGTGATCAGCGGCGATGCCATCACGGCCGGGTCCACATGCAGTTTTTCTGCCGCCACGGGCAGAATGCCGCCGATGAGCTGCGACAGCAGGATGGTGCAGATCAGGGTTAGGCACACCACCAGTGCCACCGGAGCGGTCACCTTGTCGAACAGCAGCAGCTTTGCAAAGTTGCACACCGCCAGCGTTGCGCCGCACAGCAGGGCCACCCGGCTCTCCCTCCACAGGATGCGGGGCAGGTCGTGGGGCTGGATCTCGCCCACCGCCATGCCGCGGATGATGGTGGAGGTGCTCTGACTGCCCGCGTTGCCGCCGGCATCGGTCAGCATGGGGATGTACGCCGTCAGCACGGTCACGGCGGCCAGTGCGTCCTCATACCCCCGGATGACCAGACTGGAGAAGGTGGCGCTGATCATCAAAAACAGCAGCCAGGGCGCACGGCTCTTGTACAGGTCCCACATGCTCTGCTTGAAGTAGGGCTTGTCGGACGGGCCGATGGCGTTCATCTTGGCGATATCCTCGCTGGCCTCGTCCTGCAGGATGCTGATGGCATCGTCAATGGTCACGATGCCCACCAGCCGGTTTTCGGCGTCCACCACCGGAATGGCCAGAAAGCCGTATTTTTCAAACAGGTGGGAAACATCCTCCTGGTCGGTGGTGGTGGTCACACTGACCACATTGGTGTCCATCAGGTCCCGGATGGGTTCTGCGGTGTCCTTGGCCAGCACCAGCGCCCGCAGCGACACCACGCCCACCAGCTTGCGGCTGCCGTCGGTCACATAGCAGTTGTTGATGGTCTCCTTGTCAAAGCCGTTCTGGCGGATGGCCTCCATGGCCTGCGCCACCGTCATGTCCGGGCGCAGCTCCATCAGCTCGGTGGTCATCACGCCGCCGGCAGAGTCCTCCGGGTACTGGAGCAGTTCGTTGATCATGCGGCGGGTGGCGGGGTCGGCCTGGCTCAGAATGCGCTTGACCACATTGGCCGGCATCTCCTCCACAAGGTCGGTCGCATCGTCCACGCACAGCTCGTCCACCACGGCCTTCAGCTCGGTATCGGTCAGGCCGTCGATCAGCTTCTGCTGGGTGGCAGGGGTCAGCTCGGTGAACACATCCGCCGCCAGGTCCTTGGGGCACAGACGGAACAGCACCGGGAGCTTTTCGGCCGGCAGGTCCTCGAACACGGCGGCCAGGTCGGGAGCCGGCAGGGTCTCCATCACATCCCGCAGGCTCTGGTATTTTTTGGCGTCATCCAGATTCGCCAGCATGGTCTTGAGGGTATTGATCGAAATTTCAGACATAAAAAAGCTGCCTCCTTTTTTACCAGGCGGCAGCGGACACTTTCATTTCCGGGGAAGGCAAACACACCGTGCGTTCTCACGCACAGCCGGGCCGTTCTCCGGCATGCAAAAAGGCTGCCGTCTGGTTCTTTGATCGGGGATATAAACTGCCGCTGCTTCCAGCAGGTTCCATGACGACCACCTCGTTTTTCTATCGTAAAAAGGCACTTTGGCCTTTTCCGCCCATTACTTTACCACGGCCGGAGCCGTTCGTCAACCCCGCCCCGCAAATTTTACAGCTTCTTTGCAGGGCCGCGCGCCTTTGTGCAACTGTACCAACCTCAGCCGTTGTTTTTCGGCAGATTCCACCCTTGTTCCGAAGACCAGGACCCTCTATGATTATGGTACAGCGTGGCTCTGGGCAGCGGCGGCCCGGAAGCCAAAGCCGCCGCCGACGATGTGACCGACGATGTGGACAAAGACGGCCTGTACAACGCCTTCGTGCACCTCGGCCTGATCTGATCCACTGAAACAGTCAACCGATTTCTGCCCGGCCATATTACGCAAACGCCCCCGCTTCCGGAAGAGGAAGCAGGGGCGTTTGCTCTTAAAGGGGGATTTATAAAAGGCGGAATCTGTGTGGATTGCTTCTGGAATAGGAGCAGGATCTCAGCGGCTCACAAAGGCCAGATCCTTGCTCAGTAGGTAAGGCCGCAGGTATGCCACCGTGCTACACATGGGCAGGACATCTTCCGAAAGCTGAATGCCCAGCTGTTCCACAATGTACTGCCGACGCACCTGCATCCGCTGCCACATCTCCGGGTACTGCTGCCGGATCTGTTCTTTCAGTGCTTCATCTGCCAGCACCACGGTGCTTTCGGCGCAGCTGCCGCCGTAGCCCGGAACCGAGGGGATAATATCGATCTGCAGCATCATACCGCTGCGGAGCTCCTCCGCCGAGTGTTCATAAATCGGGGAGCTCAGCCACTCTTCTTCTGCCACCAGGTGGCCCGGACAGAGCGACCAGCCATAGGTTGCACGGGGCAGGATCTCTTCCACTTTATCAAACATCTCGCCGCCGGTCATGCCTACATGGATTTCTTCTAGCCAGCGGGTATAGGCCGCAAAGTACGGAGCAGCTACCCGTTCCACATAATCCTGCATTCCCTGCGGCAGCTCTGCAGCGTCGTGCACGGCATAGGCTGCGCGGCTGGAGGAGCCGCCCGGATATCCCACCGTCAGCGAAATGCTGTCGCCCACCTTGACGGTGTTCTGTGTGGGAAACATATTGCCCTTGATAAAACGCGGACCGCTGGCCGCAATGGTAACAATGCTGTTGTGCTGTCCCTGCCGGTTCAGCTGTGCACCCAGCGCCGTTTCGGCCACGCCCGGAGCCAGCAGATTCATTGCATCCAGCACACCGTCCGAAGCCAGCGCCGCTCCGTACTCGTAGTGCGCAATCTCATTGGCGTTGTTGGTGGTACGGGCACCGCCCTCCCCCAGGAATAGGTCACCGGCATTGAACAGATTGTCATCGCCGCCGGTAATGGCACGGATTGCATCCAGGATAAACGCCGGGATATCGAAGAGTTTTTCGTTATTTTCTACCGGGCTTGTAAAGTGCTTCCATCCCGCAATGCCGATGCGGCGGCCCGGCGCAATGCCGGCCTCTTCCAGCAGGGTGCGTAGCGGCTTATCCGCGCGGTTGGGCTGATTGGGCAGTGAGAAGAGCGAAGCATGCACAGCCTGCCCCGGAATGCGGGCCTTGGATGCCTTGTTCAGGTTCTCGTTGCCCAGCACAAAGCGGGCGGCGCCATCGGCATCCAGCACCAGCAGCGACTCTTCAAAACGGGTAAAATACCCCATCAGATACTGAAAATTGCCGCAGTGCTCGGCGTCGCCATACACCACCAGCTGTTCCAAGCTGCGTTCCTTCATGCCCTGCAGCACCTTATTCAAGCGCTCCTGAACGGTGGCATCGGTCAGCATGACCGGCTCTCCCGTGCAGTCCTTGGGCGGCTGCGGCACCTTGGCTAGGCAGATATTGTACTGTTTCATCTTCTTACACCTCTCGCTCTTGGTTTCCTGTATCGGGCTCGCGGCCCTTTCAGATCTCATCAATGGGGTACATAGGGCGCATGATCTGCTTGAACGGAATGATCCGCGTATCCTGTGGAGTCGCTCCCTGCGTCAGGGACATGACCGAGAACGCAGCCTTTTCCTTCAGCTCCGGGAAGATATAGCCCTGCTTGACCACGATCACATCGTAGTCATCCCAGTTCAGTCCTGCTCCCACAAACTGGTGCTCCTCACACATGGTCTGGCGTGTGCTTGCCACATTGATTTCCAGCGGCAGACCGTCCACGGCCACCGCCACCGAGTAACCATATATCGCATCGTGCGGGTGATGCAGATAACCGCGCAGCGTGCCCTTTGCTTTCACTGTCACATCCAGCTCCACCGGGCGGGACATTTCGTCGTGATCCACACCAAGGTGCAGGTGCGTCTTTGCACCGATCTCCAGTTGTTCCAGTTTCTGGTAGGCAATGGGATCGCAGATGTTGGCAAACAGGATCTTCTTTTTCAGTTCCTTCTCTGCCAGCACCTGTCGCAGGATATAGGTGTTCCAGCCGGTGGCACCACTGGTAACGTTGTCACCGGAATCCGTGATGAAGGCAGGTTTTCCTTCAGACTCCAGTGCCATCTGCAGAGCCTTGTCCGGTGCAGCCGTCAGGCCGGTGTAATGGAACTCGTGGCGTTTGTTCCAGACATAAGCCGCCAACCAGTCGGCGGCCTCTTCTGCATAGGCCTGATCCGCTTCCATCTGCGGCACCACAACGATGCCGCAGCCAGCCACCGGTGTGTCGTGCCGGATGTAGCCCACATGCCAGCTCACGCTGCGGATACGCGGGTCCTGCTCCAGTTTGTCCATATACTGGTTGATGGAACGCACGGGCTCGTCGCCGGAAACGCTCTGCTCACCGCCCAGGATCAGCGGCAGCTTGCGATACACCGAATGGATGTTCTGTCGGTCCTTCATAAAGTCGCACAGCATGGCTGCCACCTTGCGCATGGTGGCAATGCTGTCGGTGTGGGGCGACTCCCGGTAGCTGCGGATCAGGGTCGTGGCCTCTGCATACTCCCTGCACAGGTTGCCATGAGGGTCGCACACCACGAAGATGGGCAGGTACGGGCCCACGATCTTGCGGATCTCCGCCAGGATGTGGTGGTCGCCGGAACCGATCTCTTCCACCTCGCTTGCACCATGCAGCATCAGGAACATGCCGTCGATCTCATGGATGTGCTCCCTGACGGCACGCACAAAGCAGGACTCGATGTAATCAAAGGTATCCTTTTTGATCACACCTGCAGCGCCAGCATCGGCCAGTACCGAAGGGATCAGCTCAAAGCCGGCCTGCTCAAAGACATCTGCCACATGCAGTGCCCGGATGCAATCATCCCCAAAAAGCATCTTATAGTTGCTGATCTCGCACTTCTGCGGGATATTTGCATTGGATTCCGTGATAAATTCACCAACCAAGATCTTCATCGTTGCATTCTCCTTTTTGTTGTAATGCGCCGGTCGTCAGTTCGCAGCCGGGCAGGTCTCCTTTTTCATGCGCTGGTGCAGTGAAAGCCGCATAGCCGTCGGCAGGAACCAACCCATGCAGTGTCCCAGCAGAAGCATGCTGGCCCAGGTGCCTTCCCGCAGCGTGGTAAAGTCCAGATGGAAGGCCAGCACCAGTGCGAGGCTCAGTGCCAACGCCACCATGTCGCAGCGGGTACGCAGCACACTGAACTTCATGTGCAGCTTTTCCGAAAGCACAAATGCAAACTGCTCAAACGGCATCCGGACAAACTCTGCTGCCATGGTCACCGTCACGCCATACGCTGTGATGGCAATGGCTGCCAGCATGCACACCCACTGCACCAGGTAGTTGTCCGGCTGCCAGGTGCTGATGCCCGGCAGGTCGTAGCAGATGGCATTGACGATCTTGCCCTGCAGCCATGCCACAGCAAACTGAAACAATTGAATGGGTTCAAACTCTTTTCTCTGCATCACGATCTGCAGCAGCACCGAAGCACCGTGCAGCAGCGCCACCATGGTTCCGCCCTTGATGCCGGTGATGGTGGCAATATTCTGGGTACAGGAGGTAATGGCCGTCTGCCCCAGCTCGGATTTGATCATCAGGGAAAGTCCTACCGATACCAACACCACACCGATCATCATTTCGGCAAACTGTACCGCCAGCCCCCGGATCCGATTTGTCATTCTGTTCTCCTTTTTCAACATTCATAGGTCTGCTTTGCGGAAAACAGCAGCGTGAGGACAAACGCACTGCCTGCCGAAATACAGATGGTAGCCAGCGCCAGCAGCAGATTGGTCAGGCTGCCGTCCGGGCTGATGTAACCCGGCAGGGCACACAACCCCGGCGTAATGATGGCGTACTGTTTCAGTTGTACAAACCCGCCAAACAAACCTCCGATGCCGCCGCCCAGCATTGCCGCCGCCAGTGGGCGCTTGTATGGCACACACACTCCGAACAGTGCCGGTTCCGTGATACCCAGAATCGCAGTGGTGCCCGCCGGGCCCGCCGTATTTTTGAGCTTTGCGTTCCGGCTTTTGCACCATACAGCCAGTGCTGCACCGCCCACCGCCGTGTTGGAAGCAACACTTCCTGGCAGGAACAGCGTCTCGTAACCATTGGCCGCAATGGAGGTGAGGATAGGCGGAGTAATGGCCTTATCCAGGCCGAACATAACGCACACCGGGTTGATCATCGCGTACAGACCCACTGCCCATGCCCCGAAGGTGTCACTCACCCACATCACGCCATCGGTAAGCCAGCCGCTGAGCACCGTACCCAACGGGCCAAGGAACAGCAGCGTGCCCGGCACCGCCACCAGCACACTGAGCAGCGGCAGCAGGAATGGTTTGACGGTTCCGGGCAGGGCCTTGTTCAGCAGCTTGTAAACAGCCGCCTCAAACAGCACCCCCAAGATCACCGGGATCACTGTGGAGTTGTAAGTCGTCGGGTAGATGGACATCCCCAGGAAGCTCAGGCCCTGTGCTCCGTTGATGGTGCTGTACACCAGCACACCGCCCAGCAGGGCCCCCAGATACCCGTTGATGCCCAGCTTGTTTCCTGTGGAAAATCCCAGGAAAATGGGCAGGAAGTAGAACCCCGCATCCTTGACGGCACTGAGTACTACCGCTGTGCCGCTTCCAACATCCATGCCAAAAAAATTCACGCAGATACTGAGCACAGCGGCGATCAAACCAGACGCCAGCAGTACCGGAATGACCGGCGAAACGCAGCCGGCAATGAAATCCAGCACCACATCCACACCACGGCGGAAGCGGCCCGGCTTCTTCAGAGGACCTTCTCCGGCAGTTTCCATATCATTCTCCTGCTTCCTCGGTTTTCTGATATTCCTCGATCAGGTTCTTGAACCAGTAGTAGCTCTTTTTGGGTGTACGTTTGTTGTCATTGTCAAAGTCTACGCGGACAAAGCCATACCGTTTTTCGTAACCATTGACCCAACTGTACAGATCCATGGTAGACCATGCGTAGTAACCAAGAACATTGCAGCCCTCTTTTTTGGCCTTGAGCATGTAGTCGATATAGCCCTGCATCATCTCAATGCGGTCATCGTCCTGTACATAGTCGTTTTCGTCCGGCGTCTCGTAGCAGCCGTGGCCATTTTCCGTAATGTAAACCGGGATATCGCCGTAGCGATCACGGATCTCCATCAGGGTATTATACATACACTCGGGGTAGATCTCGCGGCCCCAGAGGTTGCGTTTGGTGTCCGGAGCAATGGCGGTTTCGTACCAGCCCTTGATGCGCATGCCTTCCTTGGCCTTGGAGCCGGCGCCGCGGTTATTGTGGAACACTTCCGTCTCACCCTCCGACCAGTCGGTCAGATACATCCGGTTGTAGACGTTCATACCGATATAATCCACCTTGCCTTTAGCAAAAGTCAACGCATCTTCCAGCTTGATATAGTCGTTTTCAATGCCGTTCTCCCGCAGCAGCGGGATCAGTTCACCGGGCAGCTCGCCCTTGATGGAGGTATCCAGAACCAGCCGGTTGTAGAACAGGTTGCCCAGCAGACGGACCTTTTCCGGTTCTCTGGTGCCCGGAGCGATCTCCACGTTGCTGCTGTCGTGCACGATACCGATCTTGCCTTTCAGCCCCATGGAGTGGTACAGGGCAACCGCCTTAGCGCTGGCCAGCACCTCATAATACAGCTGCTTGAAATAGCGGTCAAAATCCAGCTTGTGGTTCGGCGGATAATTGCCGACCATGTTGGTGCAGTAGGCATAATACTTCGGCTCGTTGATGGTGCTCCACAATCTGACCCTGTCGCCGAAAGCCTCAAAGCAGACCCTGGCGTATGCCTCAAAATCATCCACGATGGACCGGTTCTCCCAGCCGCCTTCTTCTGCAATGGCATTCGGCAGATCGTAATGGAACAGGGTAACGTTGGGTTCAATGCCCTTTTGCAGGCAGTAGTTGATGACGTTATTATAGAAAGCAATACCCTTGGGGTTCACTTCGCCACGACCGTTGGGCAGGATGCGGTCCCACGCAATGGAGAAGCGGTAGGTATTCTGCTTTCCGGCCGCCATCATATCAATGTCTTCTTTATAGCGGTGGTAGAAGTCGCAGGAGACATCGCCGGTGGCACCGTTCAGATTCAGCGGATTCCCATGGGAGAACACATCCCACTCACCCAGGCCTTTGCCATCTTCGTTCCAGGCGCCTTCGCACTGGTAAGCGGCAGTTGCACTGCCCCAGAGAAACTTCTGCTTTTCCATAATTCAATATTCCTTTCAAAGATTACATTTCGTGCTTCAGATATCATCCACCGGGAACATGGGGCGCATGATACGCTTGAAGGGCAGGCGGCGGGTATCCTGCAGGGTGGCACCATCTGTCAGGGACATGATGCTCAGCGCGCCCAGTTCCTTCAGTTCCGGGAAGATATAGCCCTGCTTGACGATCACCACGCCGTAATCGGCACAATGGGCACCGGCAGCCTCAAACTGGTGCAGTTCTACTACCGCGTGGCTCACCTCTGCCACGATGATATCAATGGGATACCCCTCCACCGACACCAGCACACAGGCACCGTAATCGCCCACATAACCCAAAAAGCCTTCCAGACGCCCCTTATGCTTCACCGTCACGTCCAGCTCCACCGGGCGGGACAGTTCATCCAGATTCATACCCAGCCGGATGTGGGTCTTTGTGCCTTCCGGCACATCTGCCAGTTGTGCCACCACAGCCGGGTCGGTGATGCAGCCAAACAGGAAGTTTTTGCCTTTGGTGTCCGGCAGTGCCATGACCTGCCGCAGTACCCAGGTGTTGGCACCCACAGAACCACTGGTGGTGTTGTCGCCGGAGTCGGTGAGGAACACCGGTTTGCCGGGGCAGTCCAGCGCCGTCTGCATGGCCTGTTCCGGCTCCTGGGTCAGGCCGGTGTAGTGGAACTCGTGACGACGATTCCACACATAGGCAGCCAGTTCGTCCGCCTTCTGTTCAGCATACGCCTGGTCGGTCTTCGTATTGGGCACCACAACCACGCCGCAGCCGGCCACATCCGTGTCATGGCGGATGTAACCCACATGCCAGCTGGCACTGAGGATGCGGGGGTCTTTTTCCATCTCATCCATGTACTGGTTAATGGAGCGCACCGGCTCATCGGCCGAGACGCTCTGCTCTCCGCCAAGGATCAGCGGCAATTTGCGGTAAGCAGGGTGGATGTTGCGGCGATGCTCCAGCAGGTCCACCAGATACCGGCAGCAGATCTTGACCGTATCGGCCAGATCCGTGTGGGGCGACTCGCGGTAACTGCGGATCACCGTGCAGCCATCCACATACTCCTTGCACAAGTTGCCGTGGGGATCACAGGCCACCACAATCGGCATATACGGACCCACCAGCCTGCGCACTTCCTTCAGGATATGGTGGTCGCCGGAACCGATGTCCTCCACCTCGCTGGCACCGTGCAGATGCAGGAACATGCCGTCCAGCGTGCCGAGATTGGCACGGATATCGTTCAGCAGGCGGTTTTCGATATAATCAAAGGCGTTGCGGGTAACCACACCGCCCGAAAAACCATTGGCGTAGACCGAGGGCACCACCTCAATGTCGGCATCCGCAAATACGGAGCCCAGGTTCATCTGAGAAATGGCATCCTCACCAAACCGCAGGTCATAATTTTCCAGATCTGTTTTATAGGGGATATTTGCATTGGATTCGGTCACAAACTGTGCTACCAGAACTTTTTTACGCATCGCAGATTTTCCCTCCCGAAAGAAGCCCAGGCACACGTTGATGCCCGCCGCCGTAGCGGCGACAGGCATCAATGTGCTTGGCTTTATGATGAAGTTGATAAAGTTATTGTATGCTGTTAAGGTTCAGCGCGGAGATCAGACATCTTCTTTGTATGCCTTTTTCAGGACAATTGTGCAGGCGATAAAGGAAACGATCACAGTCACAATACCGGAAACCAGAGCGAGGATCAGGTTGCCCATGGAACCATCCGAAGGCAGGAAGAACAGCAGAGCCAGGAAGCCAGGGCAGCCGCCGACCACGTAGTTCTTCAGCTGGAAGATACCTGCGATCAGACCACCGGCCATAGCGCCGCAGGCGGTGCCGATCAGCACACGGGGACGCATGATCAGGGAGCCGTAGAAAGCGGGCTCGGTAACGCCGCACAGTGCGGTAACACCAAAAGAAGCGATCATGCCCTTGCGGCCCTTGTCCTTCAGGTGCATGGCAACGGCCAGTGCACTGCCGCCGACTGCCAGGTTGGAAATGTAGTTCATGGGGACAACGGCCAGATCATAACCAATGCTGGAGATGCCCTCCACCAGGATGGGGGTAATGGCCTTATCCAGGCCCAGCATCACAAGGTACGGGTTGATGGCTGCGCAGATCGGCAGTGCAATGAAGCCGGCTGCATTGAAGAATGCCTGGATGGCATTGCCAACCACGCCGCTGAGCTCGGTGCCGATGGGGCCGAGAACGATCAGGGTAATGGGAACAACGATCAGCATGGTGAGCAGCGGTTTCAGGAAGTAGCGCACCATTTCCGGAATGATCTTCTTGAGCAGTTTATCCACCCAGTACATCAGGATCACGCCCATGACGATGGGCAGGACACTGGAGGTGTAGGTGACCGTGGGAATGGGGATGCCGAAGAAGTCCAGTCCCTCTACACCGCTGATAGAGCTGCTGACCAGGACAGCGCCCAGAAATGCGCCCATGATGGGTTCCATCTTCAGCTTGTTGGACAGCGTATAACCGATCCAGACAGGCAGCATGGAGAAACCGGCACTGAAGATGGCCAGGCAGACCTTTGCGGTGCCGCTGTCGGTGCTCATGCCAAAGTAGTTCACCAGCAGGTTCTTGATGGCAAGGATCAGGCCGCCGGTGATCAGAGCCGGAACGATCGGCATAAAAATGCCGGCGCAGAAGTTGCCAAACTTATTGACGTAGTACAGCGCATTCTTCTTTTCCGGTTCTTCTTCCACGACTGTAGGACGGTCATCGGTGGGCTTCCAGCCGGAAACGTCCAGGAAATCATTGAAAGCATCGTTGACTTCCGGTCCGATGATGATCTGCACCTGGCCGGTCTTGGCCACAACACCCACTACATTTTCAATGCCCTTGATGGCTTCCACGTCCACCTTGGACTTGATTGCATAATGGATGCGCAGCCGCGTTGCGCAGTGTTCGACAAAGGTGATGTTGCTCAACCCGCCGACCTTTTCCAGGACCTGCTGGGACATCTTTGTGTATTTGCCCATGAGTAAATGCCTCCCTTTCGTACAACAAATGTTACAAAATGTTACTTTTAACACTTTGTGGGATGAACCATTGTGAAAGACCTCCACCGCTCGGCCGCAGCGAAAACCCGCAGGAATCCATCGGGTTTCAACAGTTCATCGTCTTTTCTACATTGTATCACATCCCGATGCAAAGTCAATTCATTTTTGTTATTTTTTGTTCTTAAATGTTATTATTTGTTGCTTTTAACAAATATTTCAACAAGTTAGATATCACTTTCACCAATTTTCCGGCTTGTTTACGCAAAAAAATGAGCTTCCCGGATGAAATTCACATTTCAGTCGGAAAGTTCATTTTAAAAATGTTATTTTTTGTTATTTTCAATTTCAAGCCAGCACCAGCGGAACATTGTTCTGCCGGAACAACTCCTGTGTTGCTGCGTCCAGGCCGGTGTCTGTCACCACCAGATCCACGTCCGCAACGGGCGCGATCTTATAGAAAAACGATTTGTTGAACTTGCTGTGATCCGCTATACAAATCACACGCTTGGCTTTTTCCACCAGCACTTTTTTGGTGTGGCCGTCCTGTACGTCCACCACAGAAAGGCCGTCGTTCAGGTCAATGCCCTCCAGTGAAAGAAACAGCGTGTCGATCTGGAAATGCTGGATGAAGTCATCGGTCAGCGGGCCCAGAAACGCCATGGAATTCTCGCGGAATTCCCCTGGGCACATGATGAGCTTGATGTTCCGCATATTGGCAGTGGTGTTGGCCACCATCAGCGAGTGGGTCAGCACACTGATGTTGCGCTTACCACGCAGCAGCACAGCCACCTCATTGGGGGTCGTACCTGCATCCAGAAAAATGGAATCCCCTTCGTTGATATATTCCATGCACTTGGCCGCAATGCGCTGTTTCTCAGTTGCGTTGATCTCACTCTTAAAGCTCATGTTGCACTCAAACAGTGAGCCATTGTTCAGCACTGCTCCACCGTGTTCCAGTGTAACCATGCCATCCTCGGCCATGGCATTCAGATCCCGCCGGATGGTCATGGAGGACACCTGGATTCGTTCCGCCAGATCTGTGATCACTACACTGCCGTTGCGCTGCAACTCATTCAGAATGTAGCGTTTCCGTTCAATTGCATTCATAGTTTCTCCTCACAGGGCCGCCTTGCAGCCTTTTCTTCCACCATTTCTGTTTACAATGCGTCGCTTACCCGTTTTCTTCCGCTTCATCCAACCGCAGCTCATGTCCGCCGGTACGGATCACGTAGCGTTCGCTGTCAATGTACTGCTCGTTCAGCAACACCACCTGATCTCTGCCGTCCAGATAACAGGTACGGGTGTACACCACCGGCTGTCCCTTGACCAGGCCCAGTGCATCCGCAGTCTCCGCGTCAGCATACCGCACCCGGATGATGGTTTCTTTTTCGCGTATGACCCGCAGCTTCTTCCACTGCCGCAACAGCCGGAACACAGATCCGCTCAACAACTCCTTTGTCAGGAACTCCGCGTCCTGTGGCGGAAAGTAATCCAGTTCGTACACGGCAGGCTTTTCATTCAACGCACGCACCCGCCGGGCGCAGCAATAAGCTTCTTCCCCCTGCTTCAGCTCAAACAGCCTGCACACTGCCGCGCCAGGCACCATGCCAAGCTCTGTGCACACCGTAGAAGGCCGGTACCCATTGGCCACTGCATTTTCAGTCCATCCGCGGGGTTCGTTCAGGTCGTTGCGCATCACCACACCGGTCACAAAGGTGCCCTTGCCCGGATGGCGCACAACCATTCCTTCCTTGCACAGCTCCTCAACAGCCCGCCGCACCGTGATACGGCTTACCTTATATTGTTCCACCAGTTCATTTTCTGTGGAGAGTTTGTCTCCCTCCCGGCGGCTGCCGGAAAGGATCTCCTGCCGCAGGATCTCCTCCAACTGCAGATAAAGCGGGGTCGCGCTGTCCGGCACCAGCATATCGTTTTTCCTCCAAAGGCAGATACTCATTTTATATCAGTATGAGCATAACACAATTACGCCGTAAAATCCAGTCTTTTTCCGTGTCAGATCCTGCGCACTTTCCCGTTGCAAAACATCTCATATTGTATTATAATGTCTTATAGGTTCTTTTTCCGATGGCCCAATCAAAACAGGAGGTTTGTCTATGTTCCATATCCTTGTTGCACGTTTCATTCTGGAAGCCAATGAGAACATCCCCAAAAAGTGCGATCTGAAGGATGTCAGCCTGCACTTCGGGCAGGACTGCATCGCACACCTGCAGCTGGGCGATGTGTTCAACCGCCCGGATGTAACGCTCGTGCCCACACTGGACGCCAACGCCGGTTCCAACGGCGTCATGAAGCGCACCGCATTCGAGTACATCGAGTCCACAATCCTGCAGACTGTGCGGGAGCATCTCTCAGAATTGGATGCCATCTACCTGCACCTGCACGGTGCCAGTGAGGTGGAGGATATTGGCTCCGGTGACCACCACATCTTAAAAGAGGTGCGCCGCATCGTGGGCCCTTACCTACCGATCGCCGTCGTTTGCGATCCCCACGGCAACCTGTGCAAGGAGTACGTGGAGGGCACCACACTGATCCGCAGCTACCGGGAGTCACCGCACACTGACGTAGAGCAGACCATTCACTTTGTCTGCTCCCACTTGCTGGAACTGCTGGAGCACCGCCGCAGCATCACTCCGGTTTACCGCAAACTGCCGTTGATCCTGGGCGGCGAGCAAAGTGTTTCGGCTGATGAACCGGTGCGCTCCATCAACCAGTACATGGATGAGATGGAAAAAGACCCCCGCATCCTCAGTGCCAGCTGGCACGTGGGCTATATCCGCCACGATACCGATGTTGCCGGCTGTGGCGTGGTGGTCATTCCCACCTCCAACGAGTTTCGTACCTATGCCGGACAAAAAGCCGATGAGTTGGCTGCCTATGTATGGGAACGCCGCCACGAGTTCCATTACACCGGTCTGACCCAGGAGCCGGACGAAGCCCTCCAGACGGTCCTAAACTGTTCCGGCAAACCGGCCTTTCTTACCGACTCCGGTGACAACACCACCAGCGGTGCCATGGGTGCCAACACCTGGGTGCTGCGGCAGGTCCTGGCTCAAAAAGAAGCTCCGCAGAACAAACGTGTCCTGTTTGCTGCCATTCAGGATCCTGCTGCTTATGCCCTGCTGGCAAACCACACTCCCGGTGACATCCTGCCACTGACCCTCGGAATGGGTCTGGATGCCCTGACCGAGCCGGTACAACTTATCGTCACCCTGCGGCACCTGGGCCGACAGGAGGGCACCAGTCTGTTTGCAGAGCACGGCGACTTCGGCGGCTGTGCCACCGTGTCGGTAGAAGGCCTGCCCATTGATATCATCGTGACCGATACGAACCATCCCTTTGTAGAGCGGCATCAGGCCCTTGCTGCCGGTGTGGACTGGATGGATTACGATGTTGTGATCGTCAAGACCGGTTATGCTTTTCCGGAGCCGATGCAGCAGGGTGCACTGTGCGTGATGTCTCTGACCGACGGTGCCACCCTGCAGGATACCCGCCGCCTGTCCTTCAAGCGTATCATGCGCCCCATGTTCCCGGTCGATGACATCTGATTTTTTAAGGAGAACAACTTTATGAAGATCCTTGTAGCAAAGTTCCAGCTGGAAGCCAACGAGCATGTGGCTATGAAATGTGACCTGCCCAATGTGGCCATTTCCTACGATCAGGACGCCCTGACGCATATGCAGCTGGGCGATGTATTCAACAGCCCGGACATTGAACTTGTGCCGGCGATCTGCGCGGATGCCGCCTGCAGCGGTGTGATGAAAAAGACCTGCTTCGACTATATCGAGCAGACCATCCTGAACGCTGTGCGTGATAATCTGCGGGATCTGGATGGCATTTACCTGCATCTGCACGGTGCCAGTTATGTGGAAGAGATCGGCTCTGGCGAGCACCATCTGGTAGCTGCCATCCGGCAGATCACCGGGCCGTATCTGCCGTTGGCTGTTTCCTGCGACCCCCACGGCAATCTGACCAGAGAATACGTGGAGAACACCACCTTCCTGCGCAGCTACCGCGAAGCGCCTCACACCGACATCGCCCAAACCGTACAGCGCACCTGCCGCACGCTGATCGGACTGATCCGCCACCGGCAGAATATCACCCCGGTGTACCGTAAGCTTCCGCTGATCCTGGGCGGTGAACAAAGCGTTTCCACCGATGAGCCCGTGCGCTCCATCAACAGGTACATGGATGAGCTGGAAAAAGATCCCCGCATCCTCAGCGCCAGTTGGCATGTAGGCTATCTCCGGCACGACTGTCCTGAAGCCGGCTGCGGTGTGGTGGTGATCCCTGCCTCAGGGGCAGACCGCGCCTATGCAGAGCAAAAAGCTGATGAGCTGGCCGCTTTTGTGTGGAGCAAACGGCATGAGTTCCATTACACCGGCACGACGGCGCAGCCGGACAAGGCCCTGGAGATGGCATTGCGCTGCCCGGACAAACCGGTGTTCATCACGGACTCCGGCGACAATGTGACCAGCGGTGCACAAGGCGCCAACACCTTCATCCTGCGTCAGGTACTGGCCGCGCCGGATCTGCACAAAAAGGTTTTGTTTGCCGCCATCCATGATGCAAACCTCTGCCACACCCTGCGTAGTCTTCCCGTTGACGCCGTAGCAACAGCGTCCGTCGGCATGGGTCTGGACGCATTGTCCGCTCCCGTACCGCTCACCCTGCGGGTGCTGTATAAAGGCACACAGGAAGGCACCCATATGTACGGCGAGGACGGCAGCTACGGCCCGCTGGTGACCGCAGCTGTGGAAGGCACTTCCCTTGTACTGGTGTTCACCGACAACAATCACTCTTTTGTAGAAGAGCACCAGTTAGACGCCTGCGGGGTGGACTGGAAAAACTTTGACATCATTGTGGTCAAACAGGGCTACATCCACCCGGAGCTCAAGGCAGCCGGGGCACTGTGCGTCATGTCCCTCACCGATGGTGCGACCCCGCAGGACACCCGCCTGATCCGCTTCAAGCGCATCATGCGCCCAATGTTCCCCATTGACGAGATCTAATCCCCGCAACTCCTCGCAAAGTCAGAATTCCCCCGCCCGTTCCGGCATCTGCCGGGATGGACAGGGGGATTCTGCATGAAGGAGAAAAAGTGAAGAAAAAGCTTTCGGAAATAGTATGATTGTTATGCGGCGGCCTTTGCTTCACCCTCCGGGAAGATGATCTTGTTCACGAAGAAGAAGATCACCATGGAGATGCCGCCGTTGAGCACCGTGGTGCCGATGTTATAGATGAAGTCCGGCACCAACAGACCAGCCACCGCCACCCAGATGCAGTTGATGGAGTTAACGATGCAGGTGATGACGCAGAACGCCAGCAGATACCAGCCGATCTGCTTTGTCAGATTGCCCTTGCTGCGGAACACGAAATTGCGTTGGATGGGGAAGTTGATGCACTCGCCGATGACCATAGCCACCATGTAAGCGCAGAAGTAGGGCAGGCCGCCGTGGGCGGCATCGTAGCCGAGGATGTTCCACTTGAAGGTCTCGCCGAACAGGGTGATGTCAATGCCCGGCCAGCCGAAATCCACCACCGGCAGGCTGGCAAAGGCCTTGGGCAGAAATTGCAGCAGCAGGTACTTGAACACGGTGATGAGGTTGGACACGATGACGAACAACCCGCCCTCGCGCACCCACTTGGCAGCGGCGGGGTGCTTTGCCGCAAAATCGTTCCAGAAATTCATATCGTGATTCCCCTCTTATCTGGACTGCTCGTCCAGCTTTGCCTGATAGCGGCTGTTCGCCACATAATTCTGCAAAAGGCCCACCAGTGCCCGCACAATGCCAACGATCCAGAAACCCTTTGCCTCCAGCACCAGACCGTCTACAAATTCATCCCCGATCATGCCGCCCGTCATCTGAGCCAATCCACGCAGGGGCATATTGTACTGGAACAGGATATTCAGGTCGGGCTTACCGCGCTTTTCACCGGACTTCAGCAAAAAGGCCAGCACCCCGGCAATCAGCCAGCACAGCGGGCTGCGGCTGTGGTTCAGTTCGCCCAGCGTCATGGTGCGGTCGATGACCGGCTTTTCCTCCGGCACCGGGTGCCCCAGCAGGGCTTCAAATTCTGCCGTCGGCACGTTCTTGATGTCACCGGTCTGGTAATGGAACAGGCCCTTGCCTGCATAGGGGTCCGGGGCACCGGTGCCCTGCACGGCAATTTCTGCTTTCAAACGAATATCCTGCACACTGGCACCGATCAGGATCTGATAATTGCCGCCCTCGATCTCCCAGCGGTCAGTCTTGACATTCCAGTAGCGGAACGCCTTGTCATCCAGCGGGATGGTCACCGTTTTGCTTTCGTCCGCCTTCAGAAATACTTTCGCAAAGCCTTTCAGCTCTTTCGCCGGGCGGAAAATTTCCGCATCCGGCTTTGCAATGTACAGCTGTGCGATTTCTGCGCCGTCCTTTTCGCCGGTGTTGGTGATGGTAAAGGTTGCCTCTTTTTCGGTTGCTTTCAGGTCGGAATAGGCAAAGGTCGTGTAGCTCAGGCCGTAGCCAAAGGGATAGCGCACGACCTTGTCCACGGTTTCATAGTAGCGGTAGCCGACGTACAGGCCCTCGCGGTACTCCGCATTCTGCCGCTTGCCGGGGTAATAGGCGGCGACCGGGGTGTCGGTATAGTTCAGCGGAATAGTCTCCGCCAGCTTGCCGCAGGGGTTCTGCCAGCCGGTCAGCACGTCCAGCATGGCCCCGGCTCCGGCCTGACCGCCCAGGTAGCCGTGCACAACAGCCTTGCACTTTGCCACCCAGTTGGTCTCAATGACGCTTCCCGCGCTGACCACTGCCACCACATTGGGGTTGGCCGCTGTCACGGCGTCCAGCAGTTCCTTCTGCACCGCCGGGATGCAGATGTGGGTACGGTCCAGACCTTCGCTCTCGCTGGATTCGTCCAGACCAATGCAAAAAATCACGATATCCGCCAGCTTTGCCTGCGCCACGGCTTCGGCAAGATAGGCTTTGTTGGGCTTGCCATTGCGCTCGTAACCAGCGCAGTAACCCACAAGGTTCAGCCCGGCACTTTCAGCCAGATCCGCCAAGCTGTCCACCCGGGTGGGATTCACCATGCTGGAACCAACCCCCTGATAGCGCGGATTCTTGGCAAAATCACCGATGAGCGCAATTTTCTTACCGGTTTCAAGGGGCAGGATACCGCCCTCATTTTTCAGCAGTACGATGCTCTCCGCGGCGGCTTTCCGCACCAGCTGGTGGTGAGCCGCTTCGTCAAACTTCTTCGGGGCCTTTGCAAGGGCTTCGTCGGTGGACAGAGCCAGTTCCAGCAGCTCGTCCACATGCTCGTCGATGGTATGTTCACTCAGTTCGCCATTCTCCACGGCTTTCAGCAGGCGGCGGGCCACCCCCAGACCCGGCGATGGCATTTCCAGCGTGGAGCCGTTTTTCGGCCCTGCCACATGGTCGTTGGCCCCGCCCCAGTCGGTGACCACCACGCCGTCAAACCCCCACTCCCTGCGCAGGATGTCCAGCAGGTGCTCGTTCTCGTTGGCGTACACACCGTTTACCTTATTATAAGAGGTCATGACCGTTTTGGGCTTGCCCTCTTTGACCGCAATTTCAAACCCGGTCAGGTACAGCTCCCGCAGGGTGCGCTCGTCCAGAATGCTGTCGCTCGCCATGCGGCGCAGCTCCTGACTGTTGGCCGCAAAGTGCTTCGGGCAGGCCGAAACACCGGTGGACTGGATGCCGCGCACATACCCTGCGGCCATCTTGCCGGAGAGGTACGGGTCCTCCGAGAAATATTCAAAGCTGCGGCCGCACAGCGGGCTGCGCTTGGTGTTCAGGCCGGGGCCCAGCAGCACATTGACCCGGTAGGAGGCCGTTTCTTCGCCCAGCGCCCTGCCGACGGCCTCGCCCAATTCCGGATCCCAGCTGTTGGCGATGGTGGCCGCCGGTGGGAAACAGGTGGCGGGTTCCGACGGGTTCAGGCCGAGGTGGTCGGCCGCGCCGGCCTGCTTGCGCAGGCCGTTGGGGCCGTCCGACAGCCAGATGGCCGGGACCCCCTGTTTGGGGTAAGTCTGCGTCTGCCAGGTGTTCTTGCCGGACAGCAGTGCACATTTCTGCTCCAGCGTCAGTTTTTTGATCATATCCTGATGTTTCACGGAAAAGCTCCTTTCTGTGGAAACCAAGTCCTTTGGAAGCGGGGCCGCGTGATTTACAACGCGGTCCCGTTTCCAAAAGAGGAACACGGCTGCAAAAGCTATAGCTGCTCACACAGCCGTGTTCCGAAGAAGAAGATCGAAGGAAAACGAAAGGGGTTCAGCGGGTCAGCTCAGCTTCAGGCGGCATGGCCCTCGGCGGCTGCGCCCTCTTCGGCCGGTGCGCCGCCCTCAGCGGGGGCACCTTCCTCGGTGGGAGCACCGTTCTCATCGCCGCCTGCTGCGTCCGGGCCGCCTGCGCCCGGGCCGCCGGGCATGGGTCCGCCCATCATCGGGGACTCCGACAGCACTTCGTCCGGGTGCTCGGCCAGCCACTCTGCGGCCTTGCCGGTCACTTCCTGCACGATGTCGTAGTCGGTCTCCTTGGCGTTCTCATGGTCGTAGCTCAGGTTCAGGGTACCGTCGGCGTTCACCGAGTAGATGCCGTCGCACTCCACGCCGGGCACATAGTACACAGCGGCGTTCATGCTGTCGGTGCGCAGGTACTGGTACTCGATGTTCATCTTGAAGGTGCCGTCGGCATAGATGTCCAGCGTACCGAAGATGTGCTTCGTCGTTGCGCCGCCCGGCGACAGTTTGGGCGTTGCGGTGATGGAGCCGCTGGGGCTGCTCACGATGATGTCGTAGGAATACTCCGCACCGTTCTCCGCTGCCTTGGGCGTTGCCTCAAAGTAGGCGTTGGTGTCGGTGTCGTCGTCCTCGGCCTCGGTCTCCCAGGGCATTCTGGTGCTGGACTCGGAGCCGTTGTTGAACCACATACCGGCCTGACCGCCCTGGACGGGGTCAAAGTTCTCCTGCACATGGGGGAAGTCAAAAGCCTTGAAGATGGCACTGCTGTAGTAGAAGTCACCGGCGATCTTGTTCTCGGTGCTGCTGGTCTGGGCCTCGGCACCGGAAACAGAGTACTCCGGGTTGCTCACGAAGTCGGCATCCCAGGTAAAGTCGGCCTTGATGCTGTAGGTGGCATCTTCCTTGGCAGCAGTCGTGGAAGCCGTTGCGCTGAACGAGCTGATGTCGTCAATGTCCAGCTCGATCACATCGCCGGCGTCGGCATCGTTGGTCAGGGTGAGATGGATGTTGGTGGGGTAAGCGGTGTTGCCGTACTCCATATCATCCACCTTGATGGTCAGGGTCTTGGAGGCCAGGCTCCACATGTAGTACAGCTGCGGCTCGCCGTAGTCCACTGCGCCGGACTTGGTGTAGGTGACCGAGGAAGCCGGAGAGGCCTTCAGCTCCCCATTCGCATCCGGATAGGCCACCACGCGCACGGTCCAGTCCTGATAGGTCAGGTTGGCAAAGTCGCTCAGGCTGCCGGTGTAGGTACCGCTGCCGTCCTCAACGATCTTCTCGCTCTGGGCGGCAGCGTCCTTAGTGGTGGAGTTGCTGTAGACGTAGATGTAGTAGTACTGGGCATTCTCCACACCGTCAAAGGAGTAGCTGCCGTCCTCGTCCACTGTGAAGTTGCCCGGGGCCAGCAGGGCGTTGGGGTTCAGGCTGGACGCAACGTCCGCGCCGGAAGCGTTCTTGGCGGCGGTAGTGAACACATAGGACATCTGCTTGAAGTAGGTGCTGCTGTGCTCGCCCACCTTGGTACTGCAGCCGGACAGCATGCCCATGCACAGCAGGCCGGCCAGCATCAGGGCCATTTTTCGGGTGTTTTTCAGTCTCATTTTGCGCTCTCCTTTCCGCCAAAACAGCTGATCACGCCGCAGATGGAGGCTGCCAGGCCCAGCACGATGAGTGCTGCCGCCGGGAAGGGGCCGCCCTGCGAGTTGAAGAAGCTGAATGCGCCGGTCAGGCTGCCGTACTGGTTCAGGTTGCCCCAGGTATCGGCCCAGACGTTGTAGCTGTTGGTGATGAACAGGCCCAGGCCGAACCCGGCTGCCACTACGCCCAGCAGGTTGAGCCAGTAGGTGAATTTCTTGTTGGTGAATGCGTAGGCTGCCAGCAGTGCGGCACCCAGCAGATAGCTCAGCACGACCACAAAGTCGGCATACTGTGCGTAGGCAAAGCCGTAGATGGTCTCGCCCACGGCTGCCGCGATGGCCAGCACCGCACCGGCAACGGCCAGCTTTGCACTTTTGCTTTTCAATGCATCGGATGCTTTCATGCCTCGATCTCCTCCTTCTTGGTCTTGCCGTTCTTCCGGGTCTGCACAACGGTCATGATGAGACAGGCCGCCAGCAGCACAGCCACCACGATGTTGGTCACAGCCACAGCCATCTCCCATGCGGGCACGATGGCCACAACAGCGGAGCCGTTGCCCAGGCCGTTCATGCTGGCCGTCTTGGTCATGACGTACAGGTTGTTCTTGGCGGCGCGGCGCACCTGCTTGAGCATGTTGCCGTCGCCTGCCTTGATGGCGTTCAGGATGCGCTGTGCGTTGGAACCGGCGGAGTCACAGCAGCTGTAGTCCATGCCGGCTTCCAGCTCTTCCAGCGTGTTGTTGTAGTAACCGGTGTTGACGTAACCGTCGCTGGTGACGTGGCCCTGGAAGCCCCACTCATCACGCAGAACGGTGGTCAGCAGGGCGCTGTAGTTCTTGCCCAGGCGGGTGCCGATACGGCCGGTGGTGGTCATCACGCTCAGAGCGCCGCCGTCAAAGGCACCTTCAAAGGCGCGCAGGTAGATCTCGCGCAGTGCCTGCTCGTCCACAAAGACGCTCAGACCGGTACGCTTGGCTTCCTGATCGTTGCAGGCCATGTGCTTGACACAGGTGATGCAGCCCACGCTCTGGGCGGCCTGTGCTTCGTAGTAGCCGTTGTAGTAGTCCAGGGTAGCGTCCTCGCTCCAGTACTGACCGGCACGACCGCCGTAGGGGTGACGGTGCAGGTTGCCGGCACCGTACCAGATCTCATCCTTGCCGTTCAGGGTGCAGATGAGGCCCTCGTACAGGCCGCGCTTCTCGTTCATGTCGGTGTTCCAGGTGCGGGCGGTCAGCGGGTGGGAAACGAACTGGATGGCACCGCCGGCGGCGTTGGTGTCGTCATCGCCCTTGGTGTTGCCGGGCACGTCCAGCGTGGAGATGGTGTTGGTGCTCTTGGAGTCGGTCACGGTGTTGCACAGCTGCTCCACCGTGAGCTGATCCAGGAACTTGTTCCAGGTCTCGTCATCGTCGTAATCCACGTCGATCATGTCGGTGAGCTTCAGGCCGTTGTCGGCACCCTGGGTGAAGTCGTCCACGCTGGGGGCATCGGCAGGCTGCTCGTAGTCGTAGTTGGAAATGGCATCCATCATCTGCTGGGTAGCATCCAGCTGGACCTTCTCCGGCCAGGTGCCCTGCCAGTCGCTGCGGGTCATGTAGGTGTACTCGTAGCCGTCGTAGTAGTTCAGGTCGGCATCGTCAAAGGCATTGGTGACCTCATAGCCGGTCTGGGTGGAAACGCTGTAGGTCTCGGCGTCCAGAGCCTCCTGGTTCCAGGTGTAGGTCTTGAAAGCGTCGCCGTCGGCGGTCATGCCGTTGGCGGTGGTGTAGCCCTTGGCGGCCAGAACGTTGTTCAGGGCGTCGTGAGCATCGCAGCCGATGGACAGGTAGTAGTCGCCTGCGCTGAGGACGTAGGTCTCGGCACCGTTGGTGTCGTAGCTGGCCAGGAAGTAACGGCGGACGGGGATCTCCAGCGTCTGGCTTGCGCCAGGCTGCAGCAGATCGGTCTTGTCGTAGTTCACCAGCTGGATGGCGGATTTCTCCACCTTGTTCTGCTTCTCGTAGTCGCCGTAGGGGGTCTGGGCGTACACTTCCACAACGTGCTTGCCGGCCACATCACCGGTGTTGGTAACGGTGACCTTGACCTTGTAGGCGTCGGTGGAGGCATCGTACTGCACGCTGTCCAGCGTCTCGTCAAAGGTGGCGTAGCTCAGGCCGTAGCCGAAGGGATAGCACATTTCCTCGGCGTAGTTCCAGCCGTTGCTGCTGTTGAAGGTACCGGCGGTGCCGTTGGCATTGCCGGTGCTCATGACGGTATCTTCGTAGCGGGTCTCGTAGTACTTGTAGCCCACATAGATGCCCTCAGAGTAGATGATGTAGTAGTCGATGTTCTCATCGCCGTTGATCTTGTCGTAGTCGTTCAGCTCAGCGGCATTGCCCCAGGTGCTCACGCCTTCCACCCCGCCGTTGACCACGGAGGGAGCGGACAGGGAGTTGGAAGCGTAGGTGTCCACGGTGCGGCCGGAGGGGTTCACGGTGCCGTCCAGCACCTGTGCAATGGCCTCGCAGCCGTAGCTGCCGGTCATGCCGGTCAGCAGGCAGGCGTCGATGTCGTACTCATCCAGGAAGCCCAGCTCCATCTGGAACTCGGAAGCGATGACGACCACGATGGACTTGAACACGCCGGCCTTCTTCTGGGCTGACAGATATTCGATCAGAGCCTGCTCGTTGGTGGACAGGTCCATCATGCGGCGGGCGGAACCGTCGGAATAGGTGTCATCAGCAGAGTACTGGTACACGTCGTTGCCCTCGCTGCCGTTGCGGGCGAACACGACAACAGCCGCGTCGTTGTAGTCGCTCTGCCAGGTGCTCTCGTACTTTTTTACGTCCGAGATGGCAGCCTCGGCCACGCTGCTGGTGCCGGTGGCGCTCATGCCCTGATAGACGTTGTCGCACAGGGTGGTGTTGACGCTGCTGTCACCGAATTCGTTCTTCATGGCGCTGACGAAATCCACATAGGGGTCATCGTCCGGGCAGTCAGTCTTGTAGATGGAAGAGTTGACCGCTGCATTGCCGAACAGGGTGATCTTGGAGCCGCTGGCCAGCGGCAGAGCGCTGTTGTCGTTCTTCAGCAGGGTGATGCCCTCCGCTGCGATTTCCTTGTTGGCCTCGGCGGCATCGTGGTACACCTCGATGAGAGCCGTGTTGTCGTAGCCGTAATCATTGGCCCAGTAGACCGCATAGTCACCGGTGCCGCCCACAGTCTTGGTATCCTGAATGTTCAGGTTGGAATTGATCCAGGTCGTGTTCCCGAGGGTCAGCGTGGTGAGCGATGTGCAAAGCAGCATCAGCAGCGCCAGAACCGCCGACAAACCCCGGAAGAGATAAGACGGTTTTTGTTTCATAGTGTCCTCCTTGTTCTTTTGTGTGCACTTGCGCGATCCGCCTGCCGCAGGCTCCGTTCTGCGGCAGAATTCCACCTCCTTTGCGCCATTTCCGGCGTTTCGGTCAGTTTTTATGCTTCGGTTATAACAAAAAATATGCAGGAGTCAACAACTCCTGCATAAGGTGTACGTCGTAATTCGTATCTTGTCATTTTTCGGCGGTGCGGCAGGGCAGCAGCAGATACAGGCTCACGATCTCCCCTTCCTGCCGGAAGGAAAGCTCTCCGCCGTATTTTTCCACCAGCAGCTGCATGCTGCGCACCCCGTAGCCGTGGTTCTGGGCATCGGCCTTGCTCGTCTGGGGCAGGCCGTGTTCCAGCTGCAGCGGTGCACGGGTGTAGTTCTGAATCTGCACACTGTAAAAACCGTTCACGGGCCGCACCGTAATGGAGATCTGCTTCTGGGCCGGGTCCTCCAGCTGCTCGGTGGCCTCGATGGCATTTTCCAGCGCATTGCCGAACAGTGCGTACAGGTCGGCCGGTTCCATGTAGGCAAGGCCGCTGCCCTCGGCCATGCAGGTGAACCCGATGCCCTTGCTGCGGCAGCTGACGCTCTTTTCGGTCAGGATGACGTCCAGCGCCGGGTTGCCGGTGCGCACCGTGGTGTCGTAGGCCTCAATCACCTGTTCCATATCGTTCAGGGCGTGCTCGTCAATGCGCCCCTCCTGCCGGAAGTGCCGGATCTGATGGCGCAGGTCGTGGCACTTGATGTTCACCTGCTCCATGTTTTCGCGGGCGGTCTGGTACTGCTTGTCCCCCTGGGCCAGCAGCATCTGGATGCTCTCGTTCTCGCGTTCCAGACCGGCAAACTGATACAGGCTCTTCTGGTACAGCAGCCCCAGCAGGTCCAGCAGCAGCACCGCCAGATAGTAGGCGGTAGTGGTCTGGTTGGCGTCGGAGGCATAGGCGTTCAGTTCCAGGCAGCCCAGACACATCAGGATCCATACCCCGGCCACCTCCTGCAGGGGCATCCGCCGGAGCACCTGCACATCCAGATGGCTGGAAATGCCAAAGTAGACCAGCAGCGCCGCCAGAAAGATGAAACCAAGGTGGGTCGCAAAGCCCAGCCATGTCATCCCGAACCCAAGCTCCGCCATAAAGTTCAGGCTGTTGCCCGCCTGCTGGGTGAACCACATCATGGCACCGATGTAGGCATAGGTCCAGCCCTCGGTCCGGATGCAGAAGGACAGCGCCGCCAGCACCAGAAAAAACGCCCCCAGATAATTGACCGTGGCCAGAAGCATCCGCAGCGGGATCAGCGTGCCCATATCCGTCCTGAACAGATTCGTCCACACACCCGACACCAACAGGCATCCGGTCACCGCCGCCGGGGCACGCCAGACAAACCCGTCGCGCTTTGGAAATGCCGCCGTGAGAAAAAAGCCGATCACCAGCATATCCAGAAAAAAGAGCCGCCCGAACAAAAATTCGATCATATCACTTTCCTCCCGTACCATAGAACTGGGTCATCCGCAGCAGAAAATCCTTCCGGCGGTTGCGGCTGACCTGCAGCTCGTCGCTGCCCACCGCCACCACGTTGCCGTGCAGGTACTGCACATGCCGCAGGTTGACCAGATAACAGTAGTTGCAGCGGAAGAAACCTTCCGGCTGCAGTTTTTCTTCCAGTTTTTTCAGCGCGCCGGAGGTTTTCAGCACCCCGTGCGCGGTGTGGTACAACAGATCATGGCTCTGCACCTCGATGTACCAGACCTCCGTTGCCTTGATGTACTCGGTCCCGTGGTCTGTGTTCACCTGCAGGATGGAGCCGTGGTTTTTCTGGGCCGCTTCCAGCGCCCGGGTGATCTTGAGTTTGAATGAGAAGTAGTTGACCGGCTTCAGCACAAAGTCCAGCGCGTTCACCTCATACCCAGCGATGGCGTACTGCGCCAGATTGGTCACGAACATCAGCACCGCATCCGGTGCCGTCTCCCGCATTTTGCGGGCGGTGTCCACACCGTTCAGGCCGGGCATCTCCACATCCATGAACACGATCTCGGCGTTCTGGTTCCACTGCTCCAGAAACTCCGTCCCGCTCGGATACCAGGTGATCTCAAACCCACAGTGATACTCTGCATCGTACTGGTCCAGGCACTGTTCCAGCTGCTGCTTTGCCGCTTCATCGTCCTCCACGATGGCGATCTTCAACACCGATTCCCCCTTCCGTTTGGTTCTCCCGTATGATTGTAACACAAACCGTTCCGGCGTTTCATTGAGCAGTTTTTCTGATTTTCCCGTCCAATTTTCATGCAAACTGCTCAGTTCCGAGCATTTCTCTGCCCTCTGCGCCGACAAAAACACCCCCATACCGGGTGCCCGGTATGGGGGTGTTTCTTACGCAGAATTTTCCGTGTGGGTTATTCTTTTTTACAGTGCGCGTGCGACCAGGTTGCCGGACAGGACAGCCTTCTGGATATTATACGGCTCGGCGCAGTCGCCCACGGTGTGCACCTCGTAACCGGCAGCTTCCAGCTCTTCGGCAAGGTCGGTGTTCGGTACCATATCGTAGCACTCGACTACGCTGTCGCAGGAGATCGTGCGCTCAAAGCCCATGTCCGTGGTGATGGTCAGCACGCCATTGTCCAGTCCCTTGACCGTGGCACCGTTGATGATGTTGGTGCCCTTGCTCCGCAGGTGCGGCAGCATGTAGGTGCGGAACCAGCCGGACTGGCCCTTGTCCACATCAGCTGCGGTGCCGGAATGGACGATGGTCACCTTTTTGCCGTGTGCCACCAGCCATGCCGACAGGTCGATGGCCTGCACCGAGGCGCCCAGCATCACCACATGCTCGCCCAGCTGAGTGGAGCCAAAGGCCTGCTCCGGAGTAAAGACCCCGGTGCCGGAGAGCTTGCTTTCGCGTGTGCCGCCCACAGCCACGATCACCGCATCCGGAGCCATCTCCTTGACGGCAGCGGCATCCACCGTGGTGTTCAGCTTGACTTCCACCCCGTCCTTTTCCAGCTGATGGCCGATGTAGGTCAGGTAATCGTCAAAGCGCTCGTGGTCGCCCTTTACGCCGCGGGCAAAGTGGAGCAGACCGCCGATCTTATCGGCAGAGTCGCACAGGGTCACGCTGTGGCCGCGCTCCGCTGCAACGCGGGCAGCTTCCATACCGGCAGGGCCCGCGCCGATGACCAGAATCTTCTTTTGGGCTGCAGCCGGGGTCGGGTCAAAGCCTTCCGGCATGGTATCGGTGTAAGCATTGAAGTAGGCGGCGTTCATGCGGCAGGAAGAAGGCACATGGGCCGGGCTGTTGTTGTCGTGGCAGTGCATGCACTTCATGCAGGGGCGCACGTCCTCGCGGCGGTGTTCCTTGATCTTGGTCACCAGCTCCGGGTCGCAGTTCAGCGGGCGGTTCATGAAGATCAGGTCCAGGTCGCCGCGCTTGATCGCATCGTTCAGGTAGTCCGGGCCGACGCGCAGGTCCATGTAAGCGGCGCAGCCCACCGGAACACTGACCGCCGACTTGATCTCCTTGACCATCGGCAGGAAGGAACCAAAGCCGGAGTGGCTGCCATCCAGCATGCCGCCGAAGTGCGTGTCAAAATCAAACTGCGTGCCGTAGCCGGTCAGGCCGTCGTAGCCCTCGGCAATGTGCTGGACATCCGGTGCCCAGATGTTCATCTCCTGGCCGTTGGCACCCACGCGGATCTGGAGCCAGTCTGCACCGGCTGCCTCCAGGCACTTTGCGATTTCCTTGCCCTCTTCGATGGTGGTAAACAGCTCGTTGTCGCCCAGGGTGACGTCGTTTTCCTCCACGCCGTTGATCAGGGCACCCACCGGGTAATCCGCACCGTTCACCGCCTTGATCTTCTCGATCATACGGCGGAACAAGCGGGTGCGGTTCTCAAAGGACTGCGGGCCATACTCGTCCTCGCGCTTGTTGATGCGGCGGGTCAGGAAGCCGTTCAGGCCGTCGGCGCTGGCGCCCTTGATCTCGATGCAGTCAATGCCCACCTCTTTTGCGCGCTGTGCGGCAACGCCCACGCGCTCAATGAAGGCATCCAGCTCTTCCACCGTAGACTCGTTGATCTTTTCATCCGGCACCGTGGGGGCAAGGCCGCCATAGCAGAACTGCACACCGATCTTGCCGCCGGCATTGTGGATGCGGTCGATCAGCGGAGCGATCGCCTTCACGGCGTCCTCCCGGCCTTCCTTGTCCAGACCGTCCGGCAGCAGGCCGCAGGCGTTGACCACACCGCCGGCAAAGATGTTCAGCGAAACGCCGTTTTCCGCCATGGTGCCGTACCAGTCGGTCGCGGGCTTGACGTTGCTGCCGGTGCTGTCCTTCCACGGACCGCTGCCTGCCGACTTGATGATGCGGTTGGGCAGGGTCATCGTGCCCAGCTGCACCGGAGAGAACACCTCGGCGCAGTCGCCCTCAAAGGAATCGAACCCATCCTCCTGCGGGTTGACCAGGGCCGGAGCGGTCGGCAGTCCCAGCGCCTGTGCCGTGCAGGCGTTGACACCGCTGCGGATGGCGTTCGTGCACAGGGTCGCGCCGCTCACGCCGTCCACGCCATCGGCCTTGCCGTTTGCCACGATGCTCTGGCAGTACTGCTCCATCGGCGAAGCCAGAAGGGTAAAGTAATCCGCATCCGCGGCATGCAGCACCTTGTAGCTCACATCGGTCAGTGCGGTCTCGCTGAAGGTACAGCTGACTTCCACGCTGGCAAACGAGCTGCTCTGGATGCTGGTGTAGGTACCGGCGTTGAACAGTGCGGCAGAAGCCGTGTTCTCTGTGGCTGCACCGGCAGCGGAACCGGAGGCAGCGGCCTGGCTGCTGCCGGAGCAGCCGCTCAGCATGCCCAGTGCGGCCAGACCTGCTGCACCGGTCATGCCGCCTTTCAAAAAGCTGCGACGGGAAATGAAATCACTCATGGAAATACTCCTCCTTTTTCTTCTGATGTTAAAATTATAACATACAGCAGAGAAGTCCGGATTAAATGTACCCTAACGCGGATTAAATTTCGATTAACGTCCCCTGCGGGTTGGCTTTTGGGGCAAAATGCGGTATGCTGGAGGCAGAGGTGAGACTATGAAAAAAGACCAGCTCCGGAACCGTGTGTTTGTTGCCCTGCTGATGCTGCTGCTTTTCGGCTCGCTGCTGCGCATCAACGCCGCTTCGCCCCGGGTGGATGTGCACGCGCTTTCCGCGCAGACTGCCCTGCCGGACCAGCTTGTGCTGCTGGAGGGCGGTACCCTGAAAAAGAACCAATTGGGCGGCGAGAGCCTGTATTTCACGCTGGAATGGCAGGACGGCGGCTGCCTTTTTCTGCCAAAAGCGGGCGGCTGCACTCTGCTTGTCAACGGCACGGCCTGGGACGACCTGCAGGACGGCAAGCTGCGGCTGTTCCAGTTTCAGGACGCTCCTGCGCCGGATGGCCGGTACGAGGTCGAGATTTGCAGCAGCGGAAAAACGCTGGACCGCTACGGGCGCTGCCTTTACCTTGGGCCGCTGGCCGCCGTCAGTGCCTGTGTCAGCAGTCAGATCGTCAGCCGCTTTATGGTCACCGGCATCTGCCTGTGCGTCATGCTGTTTTCTGCATTGCTGTACACCTGGAAGCGCAGCGAAAAGTACCTGTTCTGGCTCGCGCTCTACGCCGCCTGCATGCTGCTGCGCACGCAGGATGCGCTTGGCATCGGACTGTTCATCGGCACTGAGAATCCGCTGTTTGAAGCACTGGACAATTTTGTCGTTTCCAGCGATGTGTTCCGGCTGATCTATCTCATTCTGTCGGCGTGGCTCAACTATCAGGTGATGCGGCGGTTCCTTTCCGTAAGACTTTTCGGCCATTCCATCCTGTGCTATATCGTCAGCGCAGCCGTACTTCTCACCGTCGGCAAAGCCTGCTTCGGGCACAACCTTTTCTGGGAGATCCTGTATTTCACCGTTTTCTACACCTGTCAGATCGTCTGCATCCAGAAGGACCCGGAACTGCCCACCATCGAGCGGCACACGCTTTCCGTTGCTTGGGTGCTCACTGCGGTGTTCCAGTATTTCCACATCCTCACCAGCCATGGTGTGATCCCTCCCGGCACGGTCGGGCTGCAGTTTCATATCCCGCCCATCGTCTCCTGCATCTTCCCGGTGGCGTTCTTCCTCATCGCCTGCCGCCGCTTTGCCACCAAATTCCAGGAAGCAGACGACCTGAACACCCACCTAGAGGCCGCTGTGGCAGAAAAGACCCAGGAGCAGAGCCTGTTCATCCGCAGCATGCTCCACAACCTGAAAACCCCGCTGTTTTCCCTGACCGGCTACTCCGACATGGCGGCCGCCAGCCTGGAGGACCCGGAGCAGGCCCAGCACTATCTGGCAAAGGTCAGCGACAAGGCACAGTATGTCAGCCGTCTGCTGGACCGACTGTTCCTGCTGACCCAGATGGATGCCCAGCAGGTGGTGTTCCAGCAGGTGCCCGTAAACCTGACCGGTCTGCTGGAGACCATTGCCGAGACGACCCGGCTGAAGGGCAAAGAAAAAGACATCCGGGTCAGCCTTACGGCCCAGCCGGATGCCTATTGTGTAGGGGACCCGCTGTATCTGCAGCAGGCGTTCCAGAATATCACCGATAATGCGGTGGAGCACACCCATCCGGGCGGAAGTCTCTGGCTTTCGCTTGAGGGGACGGTTGACCAGTGGGTGCTTGCCTTTGCGGACAATGGCTGTGGGATTGCCATCGAGGATCTGCCCCGGATCTTCGACCGCTACTATTCCAACCATCACGGCCGGCGCAGCTCGTCCGGTCTGGGCCTGACCATCGCCAAAGAGATCATCACGCACCACGGCGGCAGCATTGCAGTCACCAGTCAGCCCGAAAAAGGCACCGTCTTTACCGTAAAGCTCCCGCGCCCGGATGAAACGCAGGCCCCCTCAATCTTCTGAAAAGATGTAGCCGTCCCGCATGTAGGTCCGGATATAGTTCGGGTGGGACGGGTCGTCCTCGATCTTCTGGCGCAGATGCGCGATGTGCACGAACAGCGTGCGCAAATCCCCCATGCTGGGCCGCTGCCAGACGGCGCTGTAAAGCTCCTCAAACCGGATGAACCGGCCCGGATTCCGCATGAAGAAATGCAGCAGCTCGTATTCGGTCGGCGAAAGCGTCACGGGTTCTCCGTTTTTCGTCACCGTTCTCAGCGCCGGGTCCAGATGCAGCGCTCCCACCCGGAAGGTCTCTGCATCCCGGGTGTTGGACCTTGCGCACCGGCGCAGATTGGCTTCGATCCTTGCCAGAAGAACCGGTGCCTGGAACGGCTTGATCAGATAATCATCCCCGCCCATGTTCAACGCCCGGATGACCGTCTCGTCATCGCTCAGACAGCTGATGAAAATGATGGGGCAGAACATGGTTTTTCGCAGTTCCTCGCACAGGCTCAGTCCATCCTGGTCGGGCAGCATGATGTCCATCAGGATCAGGTCATAGTTCCGCAGCCCGGTCAGCATCCGGGCTTCCTTGCTGCTGTGCGCGACCGTAACATTGTAATTCGACTGTTTGAGGAGATAAAACTGCAGAATTTCGCAGATCTCCAAATCATCCTCCACTAGAAGGATCTGGGTCATAGCAGGACATTCCTTTCTCACGCTGTTTTTTCAACACGGCCCTTTCCGGTTTCCTGTGCGCCGCTGCAGCGGCATCCTCCACAAAACCGTGTTTCTTGCTTGATAAGCCTTTTCTTTTATTATAAAGCATTCCGCTGCAGATGGAAAGCCGCATTGTCATCCTGTACAAGATCCGGGAAGCAATTTTTACACGCAAAAAAGACCGTTGTCTGTTGACAACGGTCTTTTTTGCGGTGAAGCATGACCAACAACACTTAAACCTTCAAATCGCTTGCATCACTTCGATACAGAGTGCTAGTGCTTTCCGTATGGTTTCAAACGTTTCTGCAACCGCGGCATTTGCCTCGAAAGCGTAAGCATCCACGGCTTCTCCAAGAAAGGCATATCGGGCTAACGTCCGCAGCACCGATGATGCTGTTCTGGGTGTGGTATCTGACCGTTATCGCATCGTGCAGAACGAAGAAGCATTCCAGTTCACCGATGATCTGCTGGGTGAAGGTGTCACTTATGAAACTGCCGGTTCTTTGCAGGGCGGCAAGAAAGTCTGGATGCTGGCGAAGCTGCCGGAGAAGTACATCATCGCCGGAGATGAAGTGACCCCCTATCTTGTGTTCTTCAACAGTCACGATGGCAGCTCTGGTGTGAAAGTCGCCATGACCCCGGTTCGTGTTGTCTGCCAGAACACCCTGAATCTGGCTCTGGGTACAGCGAAGCGTATCTGGACTGCCCGCCATACCGAAAATGTTCTGCTCCGGGTACAGGATGCTCGTGAAACCTTGCAGCTCGCCAACAGCTATATGGGGGAGCTGGGCAAGGGCATCCATGAGCTGACCACCATCAAGCTGTCTGACCGCAAGGTGCAGGAATTTATCAACGAGTTCTTCCCCATCACGGAAGACTTAACCGATGGCCAGCGGAAAAATAACCTGCGCTTGCAGGAAGAGTTGAAGGCCCGCTATTATAATGCACCCGATCTGGAGTGGGTCGGAAAGAACGGCTGGCGGTTCGTAAACGCTGTTTCGGACTTTGCTACCCATGCAGACCCCATCCGTAAAACTCGCAACTACAACGAAAATCTGTTCCTGCGCACCGCAGAGGGCAATCCCATGATCGACAAGGCTTACAAGATGGTGCTGG
>ERZ838118.362-NODE-362-length-63329-cov-29.572399_pt1 | contig 63329 bp, 59 predicted proteins | sample MGYA00519863_ERZ838118 | MGnify/ENA primary metagenome ERZ838118 (study PRJEB31850, sample SAMEA3708827) | human gut metagenome | biome: human gut; feature: human-associated habitat; material: faeces | place: China | collected 2014 ...
CTTTCAGTTGTGTTATTTCTGTCATATTATTGTCGTAATCAAATTGTTATTAATGTATTTATAAGAACACTGCAAGGTATCGGTTATCGAAATAACCGACACCCAACAGGTGTGGTTCCTAATCTCTAATAACCACCCCCACCGGCATCGGTTACCTTAGCAACCGACACCAGTCAGGTGCAGTCATTACTTTCTGACCATCCTCATACGGTTCACATTAAACCGTAGGTTCGGACGCCTCGCCCTTCTCATTCTCCCCCTTGTTTCCGCCGTTGGCAGAAGCGGCAGGCTTGGCAGCCTTCTGCCCGATAACCTCGCGCTTATAGTGCACGATTTCAGTGTTCATGTAGTCAATGAAATTGGCAAAATCGGCTTCACCCTGCACCAGAGCCAATGCGTTCACCATGCGGACAAACTCGCGGTAAGCGGCATCCGAGGCGGCGCGGGCCGACTTCATGGCACCCACCGTCTGCGTGGTGCGCTCGTCTGTACGGCTGGCGGTGAGCGTGCGCACACGTTCGTTTGCCACCTTCAGTTGGGCGACAAAGGCGGTAAGGCCCAACGCTTCCACCTGAGATTTGTACTTGATTTCCAAGTCGTCAATAAAATTGATGAGCAGACCTGTTTCCTTATCTAGTTGGGCGGAAGGGTTGATGTTATAATCTTTCAAATGCTGCCACAGCGTGCGGTAGGCCTGCGCCATCGGCTCCACGGGGAAATCCTTGAATCCGGCAACGGCCTTGCGGTAACCGCTGTAAAGGGAGTCGCGCAGGTGGTCGGCTTCCACAATGTCGTCGGTCAACAGGCTTTTCTGCGAAGTCTTCAACGCTTCGTCCTCTGCCTGCCATGCGCTGCGCAGGGTGGCGAGTAGGGCGGTGGTGGCGGTTTTCACTTTTTCGTCGGCATCGGCATGCGCCATTACGTTGGTGAGGTACAGGTAGTGCGCGCCGTTATTCATACGTTCGAGGCTGATGTTTTCAATCTGTTTCATTTCTATGCGATTTAAATTAATGTTTTGCCGAAAACCCGGTTTCCGGCGGTTTGTTGTTCTTTTTGATGCGGAAATCGGGCGTTCCGGGGTTCACTGCGGATTTTTTGGAGCTAGAAAGAGAGTTTCCCGGGGCAAAACATTCGTTGCGGACTCGGAAACGCGGTTTCGGGGAGCACGACGCTGGTCGCGGCCTCGTCCTTGCGGTTTCCTGTTCAAAAGTAAGCATTTTTATGCTACAAACGTTGTTTCTGTGTACAAAAGATTCATAGGGATGCAAAAAACGCGGCTTCCGGGGGCGAAAAAGCCGATTTTATCCCGAAAACCACGTTTCCTGCATCACAGAGAACTTTTTGAAGGCCGCGACAAGGTTTCCGGCCTTGTCAACCGAATATCGGTAGAGTGACTTTCAGATTGGGATATTTGTCGCCCAGTTGTTTCAGGAAATCGTTGGCTATGACGATGGCCTGCACCGTTTCTGCGGGGTCGGTCGGAATTTCCGGTATCTCCGTGAATATCAGGCAGGAGTAGAGGATAAGTTCCACCGGCTTGCCGTCCGTCTGCAATGAAAGTTTGTAGACCCGCACGTTCTCTCCGCGTGCCATGGCCTGTGCTTTCAACTGCCCTTCGAGGGGGATTTCGGCCAGTCGGGAGTTTTCCAGCCGGGAGCGGTTGAAGATGAGGTGACGGTCGATTTCACCGTCCGTATCAGTGTCCAGCAGGTGCAGGTTGTCGCCGCTTAAAACCAGATATTTGGGCGTGTTTACGGTGGTAAAACGGACTGTGCCGAGGGTTGCCATTCCTTTCAGGCGGTCTTTTACTCCTTCCTTCAGGGCGCTCGCCACGCTGGTTTCGGCATTGGCATAGTTGAAGGCGTCGATGGTTTCTTCTCCCATCGCTTTTTTCAGGAAAGAGAGGTCGGTGGCGAGAAGGTTTTGCCGATAGAGGGAAGCGTTGGCAAATTCGGCTTTGAAGTCCGCTTTGCTCACTTCCTCTGCCTGTCTTGCGTTTTTACGTTTCAGGTAGAATTGATAATAGCCCACGTACAGGACTACGAAGACGATGAAGATAATGTAATAGAATGTCATGGTTTTTGTTTTTATTTATGTTATTAAATCTGTGATTTCAAACTTCGGTAGCTTCCACATTTTTCTTCTTTCGCGGAGCGATTCCCCGGACGATGAGGACAAGGAGCACAAGCCCCACCACTTTGCCGCCATAACGGGTGTAGAAGCCCAGTTTGTTCAGTTCTTTCCCGTCCAGGCGGTTCTCTTCCAAGATGGCGGCAAGCTGCTCTTCCGTCAGCTCATAATAGGTGTCTTCTTTGCCGCAATAGCCCACCAGACGGGGTTCTTCCTCAATGTACAGGGGCAGCAGGTAGGCAATGTTGAACTCCCGGTGAAGGGTGGCCAGGTCGATGTAGTTTCCGTCGTCGGTCCGGTAGTCCTCGGTATCGGGCAAATCCGCCACTTTGGTTAACACTTCGCGGTCGCCGAAGGGGATTCTCGCACCCCGGGCGGATGCAGCCGGGCAGGATAGTAACAGGATGCCGACTGCCGCAAATAAGAATTTCAGCATTTTCATTTTGTATAGTTTTAAGTAATGAATGGAGAGGCGTTTTAAATGCCTCCGCTGCAAATATATGGGAAAGAAAGAAGAAAAACAAAACAATCGTTTGGTTTTTGTGCATTAAAAGGCTAGATACTGAAAATCAGGCTTTCAGCAGGGAGTAGATATAGTGGAAAGTCTCGGTAAGTTGGGCAATGTCCAGTCCGTTCAGGAAAGAGTGTTCGTAGCCCATCCCCATAAATGTCTGCCGGAACAGCACGGCGGATTTCCTGACATCGGTGTCGGGACGGAGTTCGCCGCTGTCCTTGGCACGCTGTATGACGTCGGCCCATAGGCGGAATTCCTGCTCGTAGAGCCGGGCTATTTTTTGCTGCGCATTGGGATAATACATTCTCACTTGGGCAAAGAAATTATAATAATAAAAGTTCAGGCTGCAATCGTTGGGGGTGTGGTCTTCGTCCACCAACAGCTTGATGCGCTTCATGGTGGTTGTCACACCTTGTATATATTGTTCGATAAATTCGGCAAGGGTGCCTGCCGTCAGGTCGAACTTATTTTCGGGTTGTTGCGCCCTGAATACAAATTTATCCGCGACGGCCATAAACAAATCCTGCTTGTAGGGAAAGTAATAAATGATGCCTGCCCTCGACAAGCCGCATGCCTTGGCTATCTCCGTAAAACTGGCTTTTTCGTAATTCATCCTTACAAATACCCTGAATGCGTTATCCAGCACTTCATCCCTGTTCGTTATCATATTTTTTTCTGTTTTTTTTTAGGGCCTGTTCCAATTTTCACCGGCTTTGTCGTGGCATTGTCCTTTCCCTGCGAATGAAGCAGCGGAGTAGGGGATGAGAAATCCGAAAACGGTTTACGGATTCCTCGCGATGCGCAGGATGGCATAAAGACCGGGCTTCAATGGAAATTTAAACAGGCTTTTAATGTTTCCGACTGCTAATATAAGATTTTATTTTTACTCATGCCTGTTAGAGCTGTTTAAATTTTCATCAGCATTGTTATTGGCTTCGCTGTCCCTTTTGAAAGATTTACTCTTTCCACACCTCTTTTTAACCTCCCTCACCGCTTTGGCATCCTTTTGGAACATTCTACTGTAGAATGAGAACAGAAAAACAGAACCAAAATGCTAAAACATTGAAATATAAAAGATTAAAAACGAGTGTTGCAGTCCGCAGCCTTCCATTTTGGAAAAAAGCTTTCTAAAATGGAAAAGAAAAAAAGATTCATGGAACCCATAAAAAAATAAAATGATGAAAATTTATAGTTTGGAAAATATTAAAACACCGCTCGACCTGGTGTGCATGACAGAAAATATCAAGACCGACATTTCCTGCGTCATTGTTCTTGACACATTCACAGATATTGCCGATAAAATTCAAAAAATATCCATCAGCTTGTTCCATATCGAGATAGAAGACGCCCTGAGAGAAGTGCAGTCCTTGTCAGATGATTGTATGGACTGGCTGAACCGGATGATTGTTTCGGAAGGCCGGCGAGAAGAAGCGGAGAAAGATATAAAAATACACATCCGGCAGATGGCGGATTTATGCAACGAGGCTCCGCGTCTGGTAGACGACCGCGATATAATGGCTCAGGGGGCTATTATATCCAGCTTGTTTCTTTCCCACCTTTTGCGGATGCAGGGGAAAGAAAATTGCGTACTCCATTCGTGCAAATTCCTGCGTCTTGGCGTCGACAGGAAACCGGATATGGAAAACTCCCGCAAAAACGTGGAAGAGCTGATGAAAGGGCTTCCCGACGTCCCCCTATATATCACTCAAAACGCCCTGTGCATGAATGTATATAATGAAACCTGCCTTCTGCCCCACGGCGGCACGGATTATTATGCCGCATTGACCGGAGCGGTTTTCCATGCGACAGAGGTAGTGCTTTACACCTCCGGCGGCGTGCTGAACGGCAATATAAAAATGCGACAAACGCATTCCATAACGTTCGGCGAAGCGGAAAACCTGATTGACTGCGGAGCTAGATTTATCTCCGCCGAGTGCATTGCATTGGCACGTTCAGCAGGAATGGCCATCGGCCTGCAAAGGCTTCCATTTTCCGATGAAAACGAATTACTGATTTCTGCCGAAAGGATGGGGCAGGGGGTGAAAGCCCTTGTTTCGCGCCGCCAAGTGGCGTTTATCAAACTGAAATCGCTGGAAATACTGAACGCCTCTCTTTTTATCGGAAAAGTATTTGACACTTTCGAAAGATATAAAGTGCTGATTCATTCGGCGTCCACCTCGAATGTCAACATATCCGTGGCGGTGAGTTGCAGCAGTGATACGTTGCGGTTTATTTATCGGGAGTTGGGCAAATATGCCGAGGTGGGCATTGAAACGGACATGGCTGTGGTGAGTGTCATCGGCAATTTGTCGTGGGAACATACGGGCATGGAGGCGCACATTATCAATGTGTTATGTCACATTCCGCTTTATCAGATTTCTTATGGAAGCAGTAATCACAATGTGTCGGTAGTGGTTCGGGAAAAGGACAGGGAGCAGGCGGTAAGGGAGCTGGAGGAGGTTTTTTTGCAAAAAACGATGAATGTAAAAATGCATAAATAGAAAACAGATTTGAACAGAGCGCAACGAGCTATCCGAACAACCGGGGTTTGCATCACGCTCTGTTTTTCTTTGTGTGGGAAAACTATCAAAACAACTTTTTAACTCCTGTCATTTTATAATTGTCAAACTGCCATCCACAAATCCCACTGCTATGTGTTCGACTTTAAACAGCCTTAAATCAGGAAGCTCTTTGATTAAGTTTTTAAGGGTAGCTACAACAATCTCTAATACTTCCTGCCATTCCAAATTATCTGAAAGCTCGAAACCGGGACACCTTCTTTGAACAGGTTCAAAGTCTTCGTCACATGCCCAATCTTCGTCTTCTTCATCAAACCGAGCAGAACCAACGAGCTCTATGCTGTACGGTTCATAAAGATTAAAGCTCAATGCTACAATATCTAAAGGCAAGTCTTCTGTTTTATCAATATTGACAATCCAATTCTTTATTACTTCCTTCAATTTATTTGTTTGAATGTCCATTTCTTTCTTCTTAAATGTTTGGGAAAATCCATCAAAAGCTATGATTATACAAAAAAATAATAGACCAATCTTTTTTAAATCTATCATACTTATTCGTTTCATTATTTTTGTGACAGGTCTCATATAGTTGCCGAAGTACTTATAAGGTTTTCTTTTGCCCCGGGAGCATGTTGAAAGACAGCACCCACTATCGGGCAGTTATCCAACTCTTTACAGTCTCCACAGGTGTTAAATCCTTTCGCATGGACACACTTACGGATTTCGCAATATTCACTGCAAAATGCAAATTTGGCTCCATCGGTGCGGCAACCCATGCAATGGATGGTTTCCGCTGTAATTTGCGGTGCATTGTTCATCACGCTCCACTCTTTGGCGGTTTTTTCTCTCAGCGCATCGTCATTCGTGACAGTGGCTATGCGGGCGTCGCAGTTTTCGCAATCCAGTCCGCAACAGGCGATTAATTGTTTCATCATTTCGTTTTTTAATGGTTGTTTTCTTGAGTTATTCTTTACCTTTTGGAATAGGTTCTTATGCAAAATTCGTTTCTATCAAATTGGGGTGTGATACACCGGATTCTTATTCGGGTGTGAATATATGGAATTTAATTGAAAGTAAAGTAGGACTTGGCTTTATTTCATAAAACTATGATTGGGAAATATTTTTTGGGGGGAGGGGGAAGCTGAAAGATTGTAATGTGCCTTTCTTATAGAATTATGAGGATAATATTTATAAAAAAACAGAAAGGGTAATGTGATAATGAGGATTATGAGTATTTTTGTACTTATCAAAACAATAAAAGAAACGAATTATGGAAAGAACAGTATTCAATCCTGCTCAAATGGAACTTCTTGAAATGATGTCTTTTGTGGATAGTCCGGAAGCACTTAGCCAATTAAAGAAAGTTATTTCTGACTATTTTGCAAAACAGGCTCAAGAAGAAATTGACCGTTTATGGGAAAGCGGCCAATTGGATGAAAACAAAGTGGAGAGTTTTCGTAACTTACATGAACGTACTCCTTATAAATAGAGCGATGCAAAATATTGTACTTGATACTAATAGCCTGATAATGTCTATTTCGGCTAAGGGTATTATTTATTCATCAAAGCCTTTTAGTTCGACCGACTTGTTATGACAACAGAAAATAAAATAAAGTATTTTGAGAACCGGGAAGATTGGAGAAAGTGGTTAATGGATAATTTTGACACTGCCAATGAAATATGGTTTGTATTTCCCGGCAAGTCATCAGGTGAAAAATCTATCCTATACAATGATGCGGTTGAGGAAGCTCTATGTTTCGAATGGATTGACAGTACGATAAGACCTCTTGACAAAGATCATAAAATTCAGCGTTTCACTCCCAGAAATCCTAAAAGCACTTATTCGCAAGCCAACAAAGAAAGGCTTAAATGGCTATTGGAAAATGACAGGATACATCCCCGGTTTAAGGCTAAAATACAGACTGTGTTATCAGAACCTTTCATTTTTCCCAGTGATATAATCGACAAATTGAAAGAAGATAAAATAGTGTGGAAAAAATATCAACAGTTTTCCGATTCCTATCAGCGAATCCGTATTGCATACATTGAAGCCGCGAGGACACGCCCTGAAGAATTTGAGAAGCGGTTAAACCATTTCATTAAAAAAACAAAGGAGAATAAAACAATAACAGGATATGGCGGAATTGGGAAATACTATTAGTATAAAAAATGACAAGGTAGTTGCTGTCGTTTCCCTTGCCGCTGGACAAGCACTCATAAAAAATATGATAATAAACGCTTAAACAGAAAGGTTATGGCAAAGAGAAAAACGGAAAAACAATACGAGGCAGCTTGTGCAAGAATTGAAGAATTACTAAAAGTGGTTAGTAATGATACGCCGTCGGATGATAAGAATTTTCTTGAATTGGACTTAATCTCAGATTTGGTTGCCGATTACGAGGAAGAACACTTCCGGTTGAAGTGCCTGCTTTGAAAGTGGCTCGTGAGATTAGCAAGAAGTTGAATATTGATGAATTCTACCTCTGTCTAATCTGAATATTTCCCTCTTACTCACTTATCTAAAACATTTTTTTAATGCAGGTTCTATTTGTCATCATCAGGAATAAATCCATATCTCCATTTATTCAATAATCCACCCGAACTTTCCAAACCTACAATGTCCATCAACGCCTCAATAGATGCACAGAACTGGTCTTGATCTTCCGAATCGAAATAAACACCATCCAAATTGTCGAGGACTTGTTTGATAGCCATTTGATACATGACTTCATCAGATTCATCATGTGCTATCTTTTTAAACGTCTCAGCCAATGTGTTTAAAATGTTATTCAACGGCTCACGAAGTTCTTCATCACTGATTCCGGGATAAACGGATGTCGCTGCAAACTTATCACGGGCGATGTATTGTTCTATAGCCTCATCTATGTGTTGCAATGCATCTTTTCGTTTTCTGACATTTTCTTCTGTTTGTTCCATCATATTGTTATCTGTTTTTAAATTATTTTTCTGCATACAAGCTGAAAAAGCAGCAATTATTACCGCCATAAATAGTATTCTAGCATAATATTTCATACCTCATTTCATTTATCAATCAATCTAAATATGTTGTGCCAAAGGTAATTAAAATAATGAATGCTAGAGGATATACAAATACTATTTTTCCATGAATTGCAATTTTAATAAAAAGGCCGGAACTTATTTCAAAAGTCCCGGCTTTCCTACAAAAAATAAATTCACACAATCAGAACCCGATGCTCAAACCTGCTATCAGGTAAGTTTTATCAGACGAAGGGGAAGCAACGGCTTGCACAAACAAAGGCAATGAAAAGCCTTCTGTAATCGGAATCTCTTTAGTGGCTTTCAAAGAAATGTCGGTAAAAGCAGCTCCATCGGCATGGTACATTCCTTTCCAGGGAGTAAACCCGACAGACGGGGTGAGCGTAATCTCTGCCGGACAAGAAATCGGGTAGGCGGCACTGATATAAGTGGAATAGGCACGGTCGCCATCCGCATTCTCATCGCCACCGGCAAACATAGTCGCCCAGCCCAGTGTCAACGGAAATTTATCGCCGAAGAAATAGGAGAGGGAAGCTTCAAAATGATGGTCGTGTTTATAATCGCCATAAGGCATATTGATTCCGTTCCACCAATAATCGGTAAGGGTGATTCCCCCATTTCCAAGGGTGTAACTCAGATTGATATCAAACTCTTGTGCTCCGTCCGATTTTGTAAGACTTTGACTTCCCCAAGCCGACAAAGACAGGTTGCCGTATGCCAATCCCAAAGTGGGCTGTACAGAGAATCCTGAATTTTGATAGGCGCCCCGCCAAATATAATCACTTACAAAATCGGCTTTGCCGGTTACCTTGAAATCTTGTGCTTTTACTGCATAGGGCATTAACAGTGCGGTTCCTACCCATACGAATGCCATAGTTTTGAATGTTTTTTTCATCTTAAAAATAAACTAATAATAAGTTGTGTTCTCTTTTTTCTCTTTTCCCAAGAGGGTACTTTCACATAAAGAAAGCATTCACCTGAATAGAATGACACAAATCATCCGACAAGCCAATTCATCAAGCTTAGGAAAACGAGGATACCGATTAATGCTTTAAGGGCCGAAAGGCTTTCGGTTTCTATAGAGTGTTTCTTTTTCATGTCGCGTATCTATTTTATAAATGCTTTCTTCTGATGAATTATTTTGATTCTTCCAGTGCAATGTTCAGTTTCAGAACATTTACTTTTTCTGTTCCAAACAGCCCTAGAAACGGGTGCTCGATAGACTTGTCTACCATTGCCTTCACTGTTTCTTCGCTCATTCCACGAGCCTTTGCCACCCGTTGCACCTGTACGTAGGCACATGTCGGAGTAATATGAGGGTCCAGACCGGAAGCACTGGCTGTCACCATTTCGGCAGGCACATCCTTGCGGCTCAGATAGGGGTGATGAAGCAGGAAAGTATCAATACGCGCTTCTACCTCAGCCAGATACTCTTCGTTTGTAGGCCCTTTGTTACTACCCGAAGAACTCGTTGCATCATAACCTTCTCCGGCACAGGAAGGACGTCCCCAGAAATAAATGTCTTCCGTGAAAGATTGTCCCACATTGGCCGCACCCACCACTTTGCCGTCCAGCGTTGCGACTTCGGCATTGCCGGAGTTAGGTCCGGCAAACTGGGCGAACAGCCACAATACCAATATATAAAACACCGAAAAGAATACACAGAACACTAAAGTTAGTCTGAATGACTTTATAAAATTTTTCATTGTTACTTACTGATTAAAAGAATAAACCTACTACTAAATCAATTAACTTAATTCCCACAAAGGGGGCAATGACACCGCCTAATCCATAAATCAAAAGATTACGGCGGAGCAGGGCGGATGCTCCTATCGGTTTGTACCGGACCCCTTTCAATGCCAATGGAATCAAGATGGGGATGATAATGGCATTGAAAATAACCGCAGACAGGATAGCGCTTTCAGGACTATGCAGCCCCATGATGTTCAGTGCGGCAAGTTCGGGGATAGAGAGCATGAACAGCGCAGGAACGATTGCAAAATACTTGGCCACATCATTGGCAATGGAGAACGTGGTCAGTGTGCCGCGCGTCATGAGCAACTGCTTGCCTATTTCAACAATTTCTATCAGTTTGGTGGGGTCGTTGTCAAGGTCCACCATATTTCCGGCTTCCTTGGCTGCCTGCGTGCCGCTGTTCATGGCCACCCCCACATTGGCTTGGGCCAGGGCAGGGGCGTCGTTTGTACCGTCGCCTATCATGGCAACCAGTTTTCCGGCAGCTTGCTCTTTTTTGATGTATTCCATCTTGTCTTCAGGCTTCGCCTCGGCTATAAAGTCATCGACTCCTGCTTTCTCGGCAATGTATTTGGCTGTCAACGGATTGTCTCCCGTCACCATAACTGTTTTTACTCCCATCTTGCGCAAGCGTTCGAAGCGTTCCTGAATGCCCGGCTTAATAATATCCTGTAATTCTATCACACCGGCCACTTTCTTATTGATGCTGACCACCAAGGGCGTTCCCCCATTACCGGTAATCTCCTGAATAACGTCTTCCGTTTCTTTCGGGAAAGTGTTTCCGGCAGACAGGGCTATCCTGCGGATGGCATCAAACGCACCTTTGCGGATTTCCGTTCCATCCTTCAAATTAATGCCGGAGCATTTGGTTTCGGCAGTAAACTTTATCATGTGGGCTCCCTCGGTATTCAAGTTGCGCATACGCAAACCTGATTCCCGTCCCAGTTCGATGATGGATTTACCTTCCGGGGTGTCATCGGATACGGAAGAGAGCAGGCACGCTTCGATGAAAGCCTGTTCGTCGACTCCTTGCGCCGGATAGAAACGGGTCGCTTTGCGGTTTCCGATGGTAATGGTACCGGTTTTATCGAGCAGCAACGTATCAATATCACCGACTGTTTCCACCGCCTTGCCCGATTTGGTGATGACATTGGCACGCAAAGCGCGGTCCATGCCTGCAATGCCGATGGCCGACAGCAAACCGCCGATGGTAGTCGGAATGAGGCAGACAAACAGGGACAGAAAAGAAGCAATGGTAATCACGGTTCCCGTATAGTCGGCGAACGGCTTCAGGGTGATACACACAATGACAAAGACCAACGTAAAGGCTGCCAACAGGATAGTCAATGCGATTTCATTCGGTGTCTTCTGGCGGGATGCGCCTTCCACCAATGCAATCATCTTATCCAGGAAACTTTCACCCGGCTGGGTGCTTACCATTACTTTTATCTGGTCGGACAATACTTTTGTTCCGCCTGTTACAGAACTTTTATCACCGCCTGCCTCACGAATGACCGGAGCGGATTCGCCTGTAATGGCACTTTCGTCGATAGAGGCGAGCCCTTCGATGATTTCGCCATCGGCTGGGATTACATCTCCGGCTTCACACACAAAAATATCTCCTTTCTTTAGTTGGGAACTGCTGACAGTTATTAATTTCCCGTTCAGAATTTTCTTGGCCGGAGTTTCTTCACGGGTCTTACGCAGAGTGTCGGCCTGTGCTTTGCCACGCGCTTCGGCAATGGCTTCGGCAAAGTTGGCGAACAGCAAGGTGATAAACAGGATAACGAAGACCCACAAATTGTACATAAAGGAACCTTGTGAATCGTTCACGATGGAGTAGAGCATGACCGTAAACATGATGGCCGTACAGACTTCTACCGTAAACATGATGGGATTCTTTATCATCATTCGCGGATTCAGTTTCACGAATGATTGCTTGATACTGTCCATGACTTGCTCCTTTTGAAATAAAGAAGCTGATTTATTATTTTTCATCTTGTATAAACTTGTTTTATTATAAACTTAAGTGTTCGGCAATAGTGCTTAACGCATGTGCAGGGAAGAACGACAAGGCGGCAACGATAAAGATGACAACAAAAGTCATGATTCCGAATGTCACGGTATCTGTCTTCAGCGTTCCGGCACTTTCGGGGATATATTTCTTCTTGGCCAGCAAACCTGCGATAGCCACTTGCCCGATGATGGGAAGAAAGCGGCCGAGAATCAAAACCAAACCGCAAGAATAGTTCCAGAACCAGGTATTATCTCCCAAGCCTTCAAAGCCCGAACCGTTATTGGCCGCACAGGATGTATATTCATAAAACATTTCACTTAGTCCATGATAACCGGGATTATTCAACCAGCCGCCTTCGCTTTCTACAAACTGGGGGGTGTGAACGAATAAGTAAGCGGCAAGGGCCGTACCGACCAGGATAATAAACGGATGAAGCAAGGCCACGATAGAAGCTATTTTCATTTCCCGCGCCTCCACCTTCTTTCCCAGAAATTCGGGTGTACGTCCTACCATCAGCCCACTGATAAATACAGCGATTATAATAAAGGTGAAATAATTCATCCAACCTACACCCACACCGCCAAACCACGTGTTAATCTGCATATTCAGCATTTCAACCATACCCGATAGCGGCATGGTAGAATCGTGCATACCATTTACCGAACCATTGGAAGTGACCGTAGTAACGACGCTCCACAGAGCTGTGCCGGCAGCACCTATGCGCACTTCCTTGCCTTCCATGGCGCCGTTATCCTGAGCGATACCCAGAGCGTCAATCCTTGGGTTTCCGCCTGTCTCCTGATAAACATTAACAAACACGCCGATAAGGAAAGCGACAAGCATCACACCATAGATGCTGTACCCCAACTTCTTACGTTTCAGATAGAACCCGAAAGCGAATGCCATCGCCATGGGAAGGACAAGAATAGCCCAGCACTCTACCATATTAGTAAGGTAAGTGGGATTTTCCAGCGGATGGGAAGAATTCACGCCGAAATAACCGCCGCCATTGGTTCCCAGTTGCTTGATAGGGACAATGGCCGCCGTCGGACCTTGTGATACATATTGCTTCGCTCCTTCCAAAGTGGTCACTTCCATTTTGCCGTCAAATCCCATCGGGGTTCCTTGCACAATCAGAATAAAGCCGACAATCAGCGAAAGCGGCAGCAGAATACGTGTGCAGCTCAATACCATGAAGTTCCAAAAATTGCCGATGGTCTGTGTGGTCTTTGCCGCCAACGCTTTCATTACACCTGCCATGGCAGCCATACCCGTTGCAGCCGTAATAAACTGGAACAACATGATAACAAACAATTGTGTGAAATAAGTCAGCCCGCTTTCACCGCTATAATGCTGCAAGTTGCAGTTTACCATAAAACTGATACAAGTATTAAAGGCCTGGTGTGCGGTCTGCCCGATGTTTCCATCCGGATTAAGCGGCAACACACCTTGAGTAACCAGCAGCACCATCCCCCAAAGGAACCAGAAGAGGTTCACCACCAACAATGCCCTCAAGAACTGTTTCCAGTTCATTTCCTCATGAGGATTAATGCCACTCAGCTTGAACATCATCCGTTCAACGGGTTTCATAAAATCCGACCACGTCTTTTCACCTTTATAAACCTTAGCGATATATTTTCCGATTGGGTAACTTAAAGTCACCATCAGAACGATTTGCGCTATAACACCTAAAATTTCAGTATTCATAACCTTCTTGCTTTTTTAAAATTTCTCCGGCTTGATGAGGACATACATCATATAGCCGAACATAATCACACTAACTACAAATAATGCCGTGTACATAACTTGTTTCTCCTTTCTGTTTTTAGATTTTCTCGAACCAGTCTATACATTTAAAGAATAACCCGAAGCAAGCTATGCCGCTCAGGATGCAAACTGCAAATCCGATTGAAAATAAATCCATAATTTCATTTTTTAATTAATACTATTGTTTACTTGCCCTGCTAAGATGCCAATAGTATGCCATTATCGGGAACAAGAATGTAAGTGGTTGATTTATATGAATATATAGCAACAAGGGGGAAAAGAGGGGAGAGGAAGACCTTTTCAAAATGAAAAGGGAAGAATATCAAAACAGGAGAATGAAGGATTTATTTGCAGCGGAATGCCTTCGTTTTTTAATTAATTGTATAGCTTTGTACGAAGGATTTAATACAGAAAAAACAGGAAGAAGACATGAAGAAAATAAATGTTATCGTAGCCGACATCACTACGTTAAATGTGGATGCCATTGTGAATGCGGCCAACAGTTCGCTACTGGGTGGCGGCGGTGTGGACGGAGCTATCCACCGGGCTGCCGGACCTGCATTGTTGGCAGAATGCAGGACATTGGGCGGTTGTCCCACCGGTGAGAGCAAGATAACCGATGCATACAACCTGCCTTGTAAGAAAGTAATTCATACCGTAGGGCCCGTATGGTATGGGGGAACTCACGGAGAAGCCGAGAAGCTAGCCTCATGCTATCGCACCAGTTTTGCGTTGGCCAAGGAGAACGGCATCCAGAGCATTGCCTTTCCCTGTATCAGTACCGGGGTGTACCGTTACCCCAAGGAAGAGGCGGCACGTATCGCATTGAACGTTATCGGGGAAGAGATGGCACACGGCTATGAGGGTGAGGTGACGGTGTGTTGTTTCTCGGAAAAGGATGCCGAAGTGTATCGAAAGATAGGTGCTCCTGATTTCAGGTAATAAAGGGAAGAGTAAGCCGTTTCTTAGGGTCAACCAAGGTCTTTTAAACGGAAGATTATTACAGACTCCGGCAGTGGACTGTACAGTCCACTGTAATAGACTATACAGTCTACGGCAACGGACTATACAGTCCATTGTGGGAGACTGTAGTAATTCGACTAATAGACAGGCATAATCGAAAGGACGAAAACGCTTAGGCCGGCTAATGAAACGACCTAGGAAGTTCAAGACGTATGCAGAGTAAAAAAAACGGAGGAGATAACATCCGGTGACAAGTGTATGCTTGATATATTAAATCCCCAAGAATAATAACTGGCCCTGTATTTTTTGTAAAAATACACGTGTCTTACAATTTGACTCTGACGGAATAACAAATTCAGGGGATGAAGTGAAGGAATAAAAGAATGAAGAAAAGTTTTTACCCCAATGATATTTATCCCCTCACAGTAATGGGATGATAAACACATCAGGGCAAAAACTATATTTTAATGCAAAAGGAAGGGATTTAATAACGTGTTACTTTATCCGTATGTCCTTTCAAATACTCAAAACGATTGATTAACTTGCCCAATAATTCCGGATATTTCTCGGCCAAATTATTTTGCTGACCGATATCCTCTTTCAGATTATACAATTTATATCCGTATCCCAAACCGATAAATTCACCATCTTCCTTGCTGTACGGATTATAATAAGGAGGAATCAATGCCCAATCGCCTTGGCGGTATGCATAATTAAACATCCCTTCAATAACCAGTTCCTTGCGTCCTTCCTTGCTTTTGCCCAAGAAAGCATCTAATGTGTTCTCACTATCCACCTGGTCGGGATAAGTCTGTCCCAGCAACGCTGCAAACGAAGCCAACAGGTCCATTTGGCAAACAAAAGCATCGGAAACTTGCGGTTTTACCTGAGCCGGCCAACGCAACATAAACGGTATTCGTGTTCCACCGTCAAACATACTGGTTTTACCGCCACGTAATGGGCCTGCAATCTTGTGATCGCCTACCAATTCTTCTGCCTGATCTTTGTATCCGTCATCAAGTACCGGACCATTATCGCTGGTAAAAATCACAATCGTATTTTCCGTCAATCCCAGCTTATCCAATTCTTTCAAAAACTCACTTACACACCAGTCAGCCTCCAGAATAACATCTCCGCGAGGGCCCATGCCCGATTTCCCTGCAAAACGTTCGTTGGGAACACGAGGCACGTGCGGTTGGTGAAGACCATAATATAAAAAGAAAGGTTTATCTTTATTGTCATCCACAAATTGCTTGGCTTTGTTCAAGAACAGTTCCGCCATCTCTTCATCTTTCCACTGAGCAGCTTTTCCCCCTTTTTGAAAGCCGATGCGAGGCACTCCATTGACGATAGAGCCCGCATGACCTACACTGGGATGCATACGGAGCAACTCAGGATTATTCTTTCCGGTAGGTTCACCGGGAAAATTCTTCCGATAATCGACATAAAGAGGATCGTTAGGGTCTAATCCCACGACTTTCCCATTTTCAAGGAAAACACAGGGTACGCGGTCATTAGTCGCTGCTTGAATAAAGGAATAGTCATATCCTATCTCTGCTGCACCAGGATTGACCTCTTTATTCCAATCTACATTTCCATCTCCCAATCCGATATGCCATTTACCTACCGACCCCGTAGCATAACCAGCTTGCTTCATCAGTTTGGGAAGCGTTATTTTTTGGGTGTCAATAATTAAAGCGGCATTTCCGGGAAGGATTTTGGCATCGACATTACTCCAGGGATATTTACCGGTCATAACCGAATAACGGCTGGGAGTAGAAGTTGCCGCTGTACAAAATCCTTGTGTGAAGCGAATGCCTTCATTGGCAATGCGATCCATTCCGGGAGTCTGAATGCGGTGAGCTCCATAGCAGCTTAAATCACCATATCCCAAATCGTCGGCAACAATCAAAATAACATTGGGCTGTTTATCTTTCTGTTCTTGTTGGGGTTGCAAGTTGGCAGCCATTGCAACTGTTGGCAAAGATGCGCTTGCCATCAGGCCTAAAGTGTAACTGAATAACTTCATATCATAATAATTTTAAGTGTTTTTCATTAAAGGGTTATCCCATATTCTTCTATTTTACGATAAAGTGTAGTCAAACCTATTTTCAATAAACGTGAGGCTTCGGTCTTATTTCCTTTGGTGTATTGCAGCACTTTAGCAATATGACGTTTCTCCATAGCGGCCAGTTCAAATTCCGAATAATTACTGCCGGCATTGTCTTCCAGCCGGGCGTTCTGTATTTCGATAGGAAGGTCCTGCAAGGTGAGCTGTCTGTCACAGACAATCATGCTGCGTTCTATCACATTACGCAATTCACGGATATTTCCTCTCCAATCGGCTGCTTTCAAAGCCGTCAAAAACTCCGGTGTCATTCCTTCCACTTGTTTCCCTAGTTTCTTTGAGAAGAGCCGGATAAAGGTTTCCGCCAAAAGCTCGATGTCTTCTTTACGCTCGCGAAGAGGAGGGAGGTGTATCTGGAAAACGGATAGGCGATAATAAAGGTCTTCGCGGAAATGACCCTGTTCTATTTCTTTTTTCAAATCACGGTTGGTGGCCGAGATGATGCGGACATTCACTTTCGTCGGTTTCGTGTCGCCTATCTTTATATATTCTCCGGCTTCGAGCACACGGAGCAATTTGGCTTGCAGTTCGAATGCCATCTCACCGATTTCATCCAGAAAAATCGTTCCGTTGTCGGCCACCTCGAACAAGCCCTTCTTGTCTTTCATCGCTCCGGTAAACGAACCGGCTTTATGACCGAATATCTCGCTTTCAAGCAAATCTTTACTAAAGGCGGAACAGTTTACCGCTACAAAAGCGTTCTCTTTGCGAAGACTGTTACGATGGATGGCTTGTGCGAAGACTTCTTTTCCTGTTCCGGTTTCTCCGGTAAGTAACACTGTGACATCGGTTGCTGCCACTTTCCGGGCCAAAGTGACCGTTTGTTGCATGCAGGCCGACTTGCCTTTGATGGTTTCAAAAGAATAGGTATGTGCTTCTTCCGGTTTTGCTTTTTCTCCTATATTCTTTTTAGCTTGCTCCATGGCGCGGCTAATGACAGGGATAATCTTGTTGTTATCGTCTCCTTTGGTGATATAGTCGAAAGCCCCGTTCTTAATAGCCTGCACCCCGTCGGGGATGTTGCCGTGAGCCGTCAATAAAATAATTTCGAGTTCGGGATAGAGCTTTTTCATGGTGACAACCAAATCGACTCCATTGCCATCGGGCAGAAAGACATCGCACAATACCACCTGGGGAGTGTGCTGTTTTAATTGTTTTAAAGTAGATTGGCAATCAGTCGCTTGGAAAACCTCGTAGCCTTCCAATTCCATCATACGCGAAAGAAGTTTGCGTATCTGCGGTTCGTCATCAATTATCAAAATGCTATCCATATTCATCTTATTTGTTTCACAAAGATAGAACAAAATAGCATTCCACAAAAGATTAGCCGCCTTCTATTTTCTACAAAACGAATTCTTATTATCTTTGCCATTACAAAACAAGACTTCTTTTAATCAGATAAGTTTATGAAACTGAATGCCGTACATCATATTGCCATTATTTGCTCCGACTATGAAAAGTCTAAAGCTTTTTATCAGAATTTAGGATTTGAAGTAAAGAATGAATATTTCAGAAGTGAAAGAAATTCCTATAAAACGGATCTGTCTTTAAACGGGACTTATACCATCGAGTTATTCTCTTTTCCCAATCCTCCCCGTCGGTTATCCTATCCCGAAGCTACCGGATTACGGCATATCGCTTTTGAAGTAGACAATATAGAAACTGCCCTTCAAGAACTGGATGCAAAAAACATTCCTCACGAAATGGTCAGAATAGATGAATATACCGGAAAGAAATTCATATTCTTTAAAGACCCGGATGATTTGCCCATCGAATTTTATGAGAAATAATCACCGCCCATATCTTTCTCTCCACTCCCTACGGGAGTAAATGGCAGAATACTGTTAAATCAATATTTTTTCGGATAATTAAAAGATTTGTCCGATGAACCATTTTATATTTTCTTTCGTTAAATAAAACGGAAGCTGCTTCTTCATGCCCCTTTACTTCCCCTATTCTTATTAATTTAAACCCTATATAAACGATGAATAAAATAGAAATTAAAGACCTATATCTTATTTTCGGTTCGGAGAAACAAAAGGCTCTCCGAATGCTGAAAGAAGGAAAAAGCAAAAATGAAATATTAAAAGCCACCGGTTGCACCGTCGCCGTGAAAGATGCGAATCTGGACATCCACGAAGGTGAGTTTTTCGTCATCATGGGATTATCGGGCAGTGGAAAATCAACCTTGCTCCGCTGCATCAACCGGTTGATAAAACCCACAAAAGGACAAATCTTAATCAATGGCAAGGATATCACTACCGCATCCGATAAGGAATTGCTGGATATGCGCCGCCACGAGATTTCGATGGTGTTTCAAAATTTTGGTTTGCTTCCTCACCGTAGTGTGTTGAGTAACATTGCCTTCGGATTGGAGTTGCAAGGCGTTCCCAAACAGGAACGCGAAAAGAAGGCCATGAAAAGCATGGAAATCGTCGGACTGAAAGGTTATCAGAATCAAATGGTGGGCCAATTGTCCGGAGGTATGCAACAACGGGTGGGACTGGCCCGCGCCTTGGCAAACAATCCCGAGGTGTTATTAATGGATGAAGCCTTTTCTGCACTCGACCCGTTAATACGTGTCCAGATGCAGGATGAAATGCTGGCTATACAGTCCAAAATGAAGAAAACGATTATTTTCATTACCCACGATTTGAATGAAGCCATCAAATTGGGTGACCGTATCGCCATCATGAGGGATGGGGAAATCGTACAAGTGGGAACTTCCGAAGAAATCCTGACCGAACCTGCCAATGATTACGTGGCACGTTTTGTCGAGAATGTAGACCGAAGCAAGATTGTCACGGCTGGTAGCATTATGATTACCCGTCCGGCAGTCGCCCGTCTGCGTAAAGAAGGCCCTGAGGTGCTGATTAGAAAAATGAAAGAAAGAGATATTACCGTACTTCCCGTGATAGACGAAAATGATAAATTGATTGGAGAAATCACACTGGAAGATGCTGCCATTCTCCGCCACAAAGGGATTAAGTCTATCAAGACCGCCATACTGAGTGAAGTGCATTCTGTTACGGAGGATACTAAAATAGAAGATTTGCTTCCATTGATTACCAAGACCAATTCACCCATCTATGTGGTTGATGAGGAACGTGAATTAAAAGGATTGATTCCCCTTTCATCCATTGTAGTAGAGATGACCGGAAAAGATAAAAACGAAATTAACGAACTTATTCAAAACGCAATCGAATTATGATAAATATCGGAAAATATATAGAAATAGCCATCAATTGGCTGACAGAAAACTTCGCACCTTTTTTTGATGCGGTTAATGTCGGAATAGGGGGCTTCATAGAGGGATTCCAAAATGTATTGATGTGGATTCCTTTTTATGTGACTATTGCCCTGCTGACCCTTCTCGCCTGGTATAAATCAGGAAAAGGGGTAGGGGTATTCACCGCCTTGGGTTTATTACTCATTTGGGGAATGGGATTTTGGAATGAGACGATGCAGACATTGGCTCTGGTGCTGTCGTCTACCATAATTGCCCTGATGATCGGACTTCCCCTTGGAATATGGAGCGCCAACAGCAAGCGGTGTGATAAAATCCTGCATCCCATCCTCGACCTGATGCAGACGATGCCTGCTTTTGTCTATCTGATACCGGCCGTTCTCTTTTTCGGGTTGGGAACTGTGCCCGGAGCATTTGCAACCATCATCTTCGCCATGCCTCCGGTGGTACGTTTAACCAGTCTGGGCATTAAGCAGGTTCCTAAAAATGTGGTAGAAGCATCCCGTTCTTTCGGAGCAACCCCCACACAGCTATTATTCAAAGTACAATTGCCTTTGGCATTACCCACCATCATGACAGGCATTAACCAAACCATCCTGATGTCGCTTTCAATGGTAGTAATCGCAGCGATGATTGCTGCTGGTGGTTTAGGGGAAATCGTATTAAAAGGTATCACGCAAATGAAAATCGGTTTAGGCTTTGAAGGAGGTATCGCAGTAGTTATCCTTGCAATTATTTTGGATCGCATCACGCAAGGGCTTGGAAAACAAAAGAAAGGGAAATAAGCATGAAAAGAATACTTTATTTTTTATATTTCCTCTTGCTGCTCACATCGTGTAGCGGAAAGAAAGACAATAAAACAATCAGCATAGGATATATAAACTGGGATGACGGCATCGCTTTAACCCACCTGGTAGAAGTGATTTTGGAGCAACAAGGTTACCGGGTGATACTGAAAAACGCCGATCCTGCACCTATCTATGCTACCATGGCCCGTGGCAAAGTGGATTTGCTGATGGATGCATGGCTGCCTGCCACGCAAGCGGATTATATGAAACAGTATGGCAAGAATCTGGAAATCCTCGGCCGGATTTATCCTGATGCCCGCATCGGATTGGTAGTACCGGATTATGTACCTGTAAATTCCATTGAACAATTGAATGCCAACCGTGAGAAATTCAAAGGGGAGATTATCGGCATTGATGCAGGGGCAGGCATTATGCATGCCACCGATTTGGCGATAGAGAAGTATAAGCTCGACTATAAATTGTTAGAATCAAGCGGCCCTGCCATGACTGCTGTCCTGAAGCGTGCCATCGACGAGCACCAATGGATTGTAGTGACCGGATGGACTCCCCACTGGATGTTTACCCGCTTTAAACTCAAATTTCTGGAAGATCCGAAAGGCATTTTCGGAAAGGCGGAGATAATTACTGCCATTGCCCGGAAAGGCTTCGGCAAACAACATCCGTTTGTGGCAGAGTTAATAGGCAATATGCACATGACCACAGATGAAATCAGCAGTTTGCTGAATGATGTCTTGCAGAATGAATACAATGAGAAAGAAGGGGCAGAAAAGTGGGTAAAAGAACATCAAAGTTTGGTAGACTCCTGGATACCAAAACGTTAATTCTTTTATCAACATGGCTCTTTCTGAACAGATAAGTAATAAGAATATTTTTTTAATGCAATATACATTAAAACGAATTCTTTTTATCTGTATCTTTGCGTGATTAAAATATGATATGAAACATGAATGCAACTAAATCGAAACTGATTTTTCATCTTATAGCTATTGCAACCGTAGCTATTTGGGGAACGACTTTTGTTTCCACCAAGATTCTCATCCAACACGGTTTGACTCCTTCAGAGATATTCTTTTACCGTTTTGTTTTGGCTTATATCTGTATGTGGAGCATTTCCCGCAAGAAGCTTTTTGCCAATAGAATTAAGGATGAACTTCTATTATTTCTTGCCGGGCTGTGTGGAGGAACAATTTATTTTCTAACTGAAAATACAGCATTGGGTATCACGCTTGCCTCCAATGTATCATTAATTGTTTGCACGTCACCCATTCTGACAACTTTCTTGTCATACCTTTTTAAAAGAAAGGAACCCTTTACACGACATTTGCTTTATGGATCATTTATGGCATTAATAGGAGTAGGACTAGTGGTATTTAATGGCAGTTTTATCCTCAAGATAAATCCATTGGGAGACTTTCTTTCTTTAACAGCAGCTCTAATGTGGGCTTTTTACTGTCTTATTCTCAAACAGTTAGACAGCCGGTATTCTACAGTCTTTATTACTCGGAAAGTCTTCTTTTATGGAATAATGACCACATTACCTGTCTTTCTATTTCGTCCGTTACACTGGGATACTTCCTTGATGCTACAACCTGTCGTTTGGGGGAATCTATTATTCTTGGGTATCATTGCTTCCATGCTTTGTTTCATCTCTTGGAATGCTTGCGTCAAAGAACTGGGTGCCGTGCAAAGTACCAACTACATCTATATAGTTCCATTGGTAACATTACTTACCTCAGCCATAATTATAGACGAAAAGATTACTGTAATAGCATTATCCGGCTGTTTTCTTATATTATGTGGCGTATATTTGGCAGAAAGAAAAATATCTTTTACATTTAGCACAAAAAACAAAGTATATGAATGAAATAGATAAAATGCGTAATTGCGAATTGGCTGATATGGAAAAACCGGAAATACAGGCTAGTTTTGCCCACGCCAAGAAATTATTGGCCAAGATGAGAACAATGAGTACTTATGATGAAGATTTTCGCCAGACATTAGAAGATTTGGTGCCGAATATCCCTGCCACTTCTATCATTTGTCCACCTTTTTATTGTGATCATGGTACCGGTATCAAATTAGGGGAGCATGTATTTGTCAATGCCAATTGTACTTTTCTGGATGGAGGATATATAACTGTCGGTGCCCATACACTTATCGGCCCCAATGTACAACTATATACTCCCCACCATCCTATTGATTATATTGCAAGAAGAGGAACTAAGGAATATGCCTATCCTATAACAATCGGTGAAGACTGTTGGATAGGAGGAGGAGCTATTATCTGTCCGGGAGTAACTATTGGAAACCGATGCATCATCGGAGCCGGTAGTGTTGTTACAAAAGATATTCCGGATGATTCTACAGCTGTAGGTAATCCGGCCAAAGTCATTAAGAAATTAAATTGAAATTAAAAGAGGATGGTACCATCATTGCAGTATCCATCCTCTTTACTTTATCATCCGATATACACGTTCACACATAAAAACAATCGGTCATTTCCATCTTCGGTTTCAAAATCAATTTTATCTTCACGAGCCAACCAACCAATAGCAGCATTTAAATCTCTATCAGACAGCCCGACTGCTTCCTTTAGCTCACAATAACTCCATCGTTGATTATTATTCAGAAGTTTCCAAACTTTTCCGGCATTTAAGCCTATTTGATTCTTATCCATTTGAACTTTTATTAAAGAGGTTAATAATAGAATGCTTAGTTATTTGCTGTAAAAATAGCATTTTATCATATTAGAAGCTAATTTTATATATAAACTTCCTTTAAATAACGTTGTAATTTAACATTCGTTTCTTTTACATTTCATCATTGTTCGTTTTATGATATTATTTATAGAGAGAATGAGTCATCATATCAAAATTTCATCCATCTTTATTAAGCAAAACAGAATATCTTTTGTTACTACATAAGATGAACATTAACAAAATAATCAATAATGAATAAAATCATATCAATATGTGTGGCAGTAATAATTTGTTTTAGTGTGGGATTCACCGCCGCATACTTTCAGGCTGATGCCATTCAAACGTGGTATCCGTTCTTAAATAAACCATCATTAACTCCTCCCAATTTTATATTTCCTATTGTATGGAGTCTCCTTTATCTCTGTATGGGGATATCGATAGGACTAATATGGAACACTCAACATACAAAAAGAAAAACCTTGAGGTGGCTTTTTAGCTGCCAACTATTACTCAATTTTACTTGGAGTATTTGTTTTTTCTATTTCCAAAGTCCGTTACTGGGATTTATAGATATACTACTTCTTGATATATTTATAATATATTATATGATAGAAAGTTATCCTGTAAAGAAGATTAGTTCTTTGTTGTTTATTCCTTATACGTTATGGCTACTGCTTGCTACGTATCTGAATGGATATATCATACTATATAACTAATTTGGTATATATCATAAAAAAGGTTCCGGCTTATCACAAGCCGAAACCATCATCATTCTACATACTAACTAAAAAATTATCTTATCACTTTTCCATCTTCACTGAAATATTTAGTAGTTTCTTCCAAACTACTGGTTAAAACAATCACTTTATAGATTCTGCTTCCATTGACACCATAGGATAAAAATGCTTGTTTTATCATGGATCCTTCGCATGCCAAAGTATCCATTATCGTTTCGGGAACATCATTCATATAGATTTCAATAAAATCGGGAGATTTCTTTGTCTTTACTGTTTGTTCCTTCTTTGCATCTTTTACACCTTCTGCATATACAACTGAAGTACCTAACCCTAATATCACTGCTAATAAAACTAATACCTTTTTCATCATTTCTCGTTTTTAAATTAATTTGTTTCCGATGTATAAGCAAGTTACGTGCCAAAATCGCGGAATAATTAGGAAAATACTGATAATAAAATAGTTAATAGGACAATGAAGATTTGAAGAAAGTGTAGAAAGATGGTTTGCAACTCTATAAAACTGTAGAATAATTCCACACATACCGAGTGTAGAGTGAGTCTCTCATAAACAAAAGAGCCACTGATGGCAACAGAAAACATCAGTGACTCCTCAAAGATTTCTTTCTTTATCAAAATTGGAAGAATTTCTTTGCGTTATAATACGCAATGTCTTCTACCATCTGATTGACGCGTTCCATTTCACATACAGGAATTTCACCGTTTTCTACATCATTGCCTAACAAGTTGCATAAAGTCCGACGGAAATATTCATGACGCGGGTAGGACAGGAAAGAACGTGAATCAGTCAGCATACCTACAAAACGACTTAATAGTCCTAATAATGATAATGCGTTCATTTGCTTTTCCATACCATCTTTCTGATCTAGAAACCACCAGCCAGAACCAAACTGAATCTTGCCCGGAATAGTTCCATCTTGGAAATTCCCCAACATAGTGGCAATAACTTCGTTAGCGCAAGGATTCAAATTATAAAGAATGGTCTTGGTTAGTTTTCCTTCCGTATTCAAGCGGTCAAGGAATTTTGCCATTGCTTTAGCTGTAGTAAATTCACCGATAGAGTCGAAACCGGTATCAGGGCCGAGAAGTTTGAACATCTTGGTGTTATTGTTACGGATAGCACCATAGTGAAACTGCTGAGTCCAACCTTTCTCCCAATCCATTTCGCCAAACACAACCAGCATAGCCGATTTGAATTTCAATATTTCTTCTTTCGTCAACGCAGTTCCGCCATAAACTTTATTAAAGATAGCTTTGATTTCAGCATCAGTATAATCCTCTGCATAGAATTCTTCAATACCATGGTCTGATAATTTGCAACCTTGTTCTGCAAAAAAGTCATGGCGTTTGTGTAAAGCCGATACCATATCATCATAAGAAGAAATGCTAATACCACTCACAGCTGATAGTTTTTCCATATATGTACGAAAATCGGCAGGAAGCTCTACAGCCATAGCTTTGTCGGGACGCCATGTAGGAAGCATTTTTATTTCAAAACCGCTTTCACGTGTCTTAATATGATATTCCAAAGAGTCGATAGGGTCATCAGTTGTACAAACCGTCTCTACGTGATAACGGCGCATCATGCCACGCGCTGAATATTCCGGCTGTTGCAGCTTCTCATTACATTCCTCATAAATTTCGCGTGCAGTTTTCGGGTTTAATACCTTATCAATGCCGAAAGCTGTTTTTAATTCCAAATGAGTCCAATGATACAGCGGATTACGGAAAGTATATGGAACTGTTTCGGCCCATTTCTCAAACTTCTCCCAATCAGAGGTATCCTTACCGGTACAATAACGTTCGTCCACTCCGTTGGTGCGCATGGCACGCCATTTATAATGGTCGCCTCCCAGCCAAATTTCAGTCAGTGACTTAAACTGATAATCATCGGCTACCATCTGAGGAATAAGATGACAGTGATAGTCAATAATGGGCATTTTTGCCGCATGTTCGTGATATAACTTCTGTGCTGTCTCTGTCTGAAGCAAGAAGTTTTCATCCATAAAGTTTTTCATAAGCAGTCTTTTTAATGTCTATATAATTGTTGTCTATTTTAACCTATATCTAAGCCCGGCTTTTGAAAGAGTATCCAAAAACGTTCATTTAGATTTATTAACCGTTATCGAACACGAAAGTAGAAATTTTATTTGGAATAACAAAATAATTCGTATATTTGCAGCGAAGATTTAAAGATTTTAAATGCTTACTTTCCGAATGGCAAATGATAAATTAAATAAATATTACCATTTGATGCTATTCTATAATACTATGAGTATACCATAAATCTCTATAATCTCCACAGGGTATAAATAAACACATCTAATAATTAGTATCGTATGAAAGCATTAAACAAGGAAACATCCGTCAAGGCACAACGCCCCGAAAGAATTATTCAATTTGGTGAAGGTAATTTTCTTCGTGCATTCGTAGATTGGATTATCTACAATATGAACGAAAAAGCAGACTTTAATAGCAGTGTAGTAGTGGTGCAACCCATAGACAAGGGCATGGTTGATATGCTAAATGCACAAGACTGTCTCTATCATGTCAACCTACAAGGTTTGGATAAAGGGCAAGTTGTGAACAGCCTTACAAAGATTGATGTAATCAGCCGGGCATTAAACCCTTATACTCAGAATAATGAATTCATGAAATTGGCAGAGCAACCGGAAATGCGTTTCGTTATCTCGAATACGACAGAAGCCGGTATTGCTTTCGATCCGGCTTGTAAATTGGAAGATGCTCCTGCTTCTTCTTATCCCGGCAAACTGACACAATTATTATATCATCGTTATAAGACATTTAACGGTGACAAGAGTAAAGGGCTGATTATATTCCCCTGTGAACTGATTTTTCTGAATGGTCATAAACTGAAAGAGACCATCTACCAATACATTGAATTGTGGAATTTGGGTGAAGACTTTAAGAAATGGTTTGAAGAAGCGTGTGGGGTATATGCCACTTTGGTAGACCGCATCGTTCCGGGATTCCCTCGTAAAGACATCGCTGCCATCAAAGAAAAACTGCAATATGATGACAATCTGGTTGTTCAAGCAGAGATTTTCCATTTGTGGGTGATTGAAGCCCCTCAAGAAGTCGCAAAAGAATTCCCAGCTGATAAGGCCGGATTAAATGTGTTGTTCGTTCCTTCCGAAGCTCCTTACCATGAAAGGAAAGTGACTTTGCTCAACGGCCCGCATACAGTGTTATCTCCCGTAGCATATTTGTCAGGCATCAACATTGTGCGTGACGCTTGCCAGCATGAAATAATCGGCAAATATATTCACAAGGTTATGTTTGATGAGTTAATGGAAACATTAAATTTACCGAAAGAAGAACTGAAAAAGTTTGCCGAAGATGTGTTGGAGCGCTTTAATAATCCGTTCGTTGATCATCAGGTAACTTCTATTATGCTAAATTCATTCCCTAAATATCAAACTCGCGATTTGCCTGGATTGAAAGTATACCTTGACCGCAAAGGTGAATTGCCGCAAGGTTTAGTTTTGGGATTAGCCGCCATCATCACTTATTATAAGGGTGGTGTTCGTATGGACGGTGCAGAAATCACTCCCAATGATGCTCCTGAAATTATGAAACTCTTAAAAGAGCTCTGGGCTACCGGTGACACAGGAAAGGTTGCCGAAGGTGTATTGGAAGCAACTTCCATTTGGGGTGAAAACCTGAATAAGATTCCGGGACTTACAAAGGCTGTCAAAGCCAATCTTGATTCAATCCAAGAAAAAGGTATGCTGGAAACTGTAAAAGCCATTCTCTAATTTGATTAATTGTTAGAAATCGTTCATAAATTCCTATGGGGAGGTTTGGTTATTTAACCTAATCTCCCTATTTTTGTATAAATCAAATACGAAATAAAATGGAAAAATACGAATTCAGAACCAAGCAACCTTTATGGGTATGGATACCGATAGCGTTCATCCTCATATTTGCAACAGTATATGTCGGCATGACAAAGAAATATGAATTAGGAATTATGTGGCTGATTTATGCTATCATTACATTCTTGGCCGGGCACTTCACTTACACCATTACACCGAACAGTTTTATCTACAGGCCCGGATTAGGAAAAACAAGAAAATTCCCCTTGACCAATATCACAGAGATAGAGAGAAAAATGGCAAAGAATGCAGAGATAAGATCTATTATAGTAAGATATTCCGACGGTAAAATGCATCACAACTTTTTTGAAATTAAAGGGCATACTGTTGATGTCAACGCCATTTTAAATGCTATTCAAGACTATCATCCTGCCGTTCCCATTCGTTAGTATAATCATCAGAAAGAAATCTTTGCTTAACTGATATAATCTTAAAAACATAAAATAAAATCTATTATCTATGAGAAAGTTACTGTTTTCCGTAGGAGCATTATTATATACCGTTACCTGTATGGGAGCATCGAAAAAGGAGTTGCCCAACATTTTATTTCTTTTAGTGGATGATATGCAACGTACTTGCATTCATCACAATGGTTGTGAGCAAGTAAGTACACCCAATATAGACCGCATTTACCAAAATGGCATCTCGTTCCAGTCTGCCTATACCAACGGCTCGCTGGGAGGTGCGCTCTCTATGCCCAGTCGTGCCATGATTATGACTGGCAGGGGAGTTTTTCAGATAGTAAAGGATGGTCAGGTGATTCCTGAGCAACACATCACATTACCCGAACTGCTGCGCCAACATGGATATACTACTTTCGAAACCGGAAAATGGCACTCAGATTTCGCATCCTTCAACCGCTCTTTTTCTGACGGAGAAAATATATTCTTCGGAGGGATGCACACTTATGAAACAAATGGCCATGTAGAACCTCGTCTGAATCATTACGACCCAAGTGGACAATATCGGGAAAAGTTTACCGGTGATAAATTTTCCTCCGAGATGTTTGCCGATGCAGCCGTTGATTTCCTAAAGAAACAGAAGAACGGCAAACAACCTTTTTTTGCTTACGTGGCCTTTACTTCTCCCCACGACCCCCGATTGAAACATCCTGTCTACGGTAAACATTATGAAGCAGATACTATTGCATTGCCTATCAACTTTCTGCCGCGCCATCCTTTTGATACGGGAGACATGAATGTGAGGGATGAAGTATTAATACCTGTTCCGCGCACTGAAGAAGCCATAAAAAAGGAGATAGCAGATTATTACGGCATGATTAGTGAAGTAGATACTCAGATAGGCCGTGTATTACAGGCACTACAAGAAAGCGGACAACTTGACAATACAATTCTAGTATTTGCTTCCGACAATGGTTTGGCGGTAGGCCAACACGGTTTGTTAGGCAAGCAGAATTTATATAATCACAGTGTCCGTATTCCTTTGATTATTTCCGCACCTGGAATAGAAAAAGGGACCCAACGGAATGTATATTGTTATCTATCGGATGTATATCCCACCCTGTGTGATTTGATAGGCATCCGCCCATCATCTTCCGTAACAGGAAAGTCATTGCTACCGGTGATGAAAAAAGAAAAAAATACACATCGTGACCATCTCTTTCTTGCCTACAACAGTATTCAGCGCGGTCTTGTGAAAGACGGTTGGAAATATATCATTTATAATATAAAGGGAGAGAAGAAAGAACAGCTTTTCAACTTAAATGAAGACCCATGGGAAATGGTAAATCTTGCTGAAATGCCGGCTTATGCATTCTTAAAGAATGCATATAAACGATTACTAAAAGAAGAAATGAAAAAGAACAATGATTTCTGTAATCTGGATGATTTCTATTGGTGGGGCAAACCAGGAATGATTTCCTGGGATGAATCACTAAAACTTTATGTGGCCCCCTAATCAGGTCGGATACACTAATCTCAAGTTTGGGAATGTGTCAAAACAAAATGGCCTATCCAATCGTCAGCTGTAGGGGCAGGGTTTGCCTGCCCGAAGACACAAAGCAAACTGTTTTCGGGCGAGCGAACCTCGCCCCTACAAACTAAACGAGAGCATTATCCATGTTTTGACCCCAAACCAACAATCATCACTAATATTATCGTTTACACAATGCTTTAAAATCACAATAAGTGCATTTTTCTACGACCTCCGTTTGAGTAAAAGGTATTTCCGGATTAAATATATCCTCCAGCAGCACCTGCAATCGCTCTCTGAACTCTGTTTCATATATGCTGAAATCCTCCACAGGTTCTTTTGGTTTCCTAGGTTCTCCCATTTGGATGACCGGAGAATAAGTTTCTGTTGCCGCCCGATGAATATAAAGCAAGGAAGGAGCAACCTTTAATGGCTGTTTTCGACACATAATAGCAGCATAAAGAAATGTTTGGAACACATAATTGGAGCGCTTTTTGTCTGGTGTGAAGAGAGATTTCACATTAGGAGGAGTGTCCGCATCACCACCGGTTTTGTAGTCTACAATTCGCAATGTACCGTTTTTACTGTCCAAACGGTCGATAATACCTCCAATACGCGATTTTATAATACCTTTCGGAGTCCTAATTTCGACATCCTCCTGCACTGGTTGCTCGGAACCCACGAAAGTGAAGGGCGTATAGCGCAAATCATTTTCCAGCAATTGTTTCAAATACCTTGTGATAACAGCAGAATTTATTAACTGTACACCATTGTATTCAGGCTTTTCATTTTGGGGTACATTAAAGAACAGTTCTTTAAAAGCAGCATCTACATAATCCTGCAGTTTTACCTCATTATGAAGAAGCGCCTCCAATGTCTCTTTATTAATAACATTGTTATGTGCCGTCAAATCCTTATAAATATTCTCGGCTGCCAAATGGAAAATACTTCCGAAAGTGGCAGAGTCTATTTCTGCACTGACTTGCTCGGAAGCTGAAAGGCCTGCTACATAAATATAATAGAATTTCAGCGGACAATCTAAATAATAATTAAGTGCCGAAGGAGAGAATTTGGCCTTTTTGTTAACACGGACATCAAACACGCTTTGCATTTTTCTCATTACCTCCGGTGTTTTAGGAATGGTAATGGAAAGGGTACCTTGCGGTGATTGTCCTGTTTCCAAATATTGGCGTACAATGGGGTGAGGCCATTCAATCAGGAATTGTAACATAAAACGGCTCCATTCTCCACGATTGAGTCCATCGGAACTGGTATTGTATAACAAAGTAACTTTTTCGGCACGTTGCAGAAGCCGATAGAAATAGTAAGCATAAACGGCTATCTTGTGCTCAATGGTAGTCATGCCAAAAGCTTTACGTAAATTATAAGGGATAAAAGAAGAATCTCCTCCCGATTTGGGTAGCTGACCTTCGTTAACCGATAACATGACCAAATGGCGAAAATCCAAGTTACGTGTTTCGAGTACTCCCATTACTTGCATTCCGATGGCCGGCTCTCCATGAAAAGGTATATTGGTAGCCGACAATACTTTAACCAACAAACGCCGTAATGTCTCCGGCTGAACCGTCAGTTCTCCTTCTTCTATCAGAGTACGGAATCTGCTGATTGTGGTATATGCTTTAAAAAGTGACTCACGATAAAGATCTTCTCCTGTTTTATTCTGATAAATACTGGCTATTTGCTGCAATATTTCAGATATACGGAGACATAAACTTAGGTTACTGCCGGATAGCGGAGCAAATAATTGAGTAAGAAATTCATCCTTCTGCAATTCACTGGGTAACGGATAAAAACGATTATGCTTGGTCAGTTCTTTTTCCAACAGTTCAGAATTGGAACTCAATTGGCGTGTATAAGGGTGTTTCAGCAGAGTAACAACCGCCAAGTATGTATAACGCCCGCTATGCCGGTTATATCCGTGAGTATGCAACTCCAGCAATGATGTAAGAAAGCTATATACAGGGGTTTGCGATAAAGGAAATCCCATCGTGATATTGACATGCTTCACTTCATCAGGCAACGAATGTAACACAGGCTGGAGTAACGCTTCGTTACAAAGGACAACAGCAGTTTCTTTCTCTTGCCTTGTCAGGTTTTCACGTATCCATGTCGGAAGATAACGGGCTTGTGCATTTTCGGTAGGTGCGGCAATATAACGGATTTCTTTGGGCCGGACCAGCGTGTTGAATAACTCAGCGGGCAGGGGAGAAGGAAAATCACGCAAATTGCGGCGAATGAATTCTCCGGCTTCATGAGGATGTGGTTCGTCAGGATTCCCATGAGGATGGGAGTTCATATAAAACTCATCATAGTCCCAATAAAAAATGGCTTTACCCGCTTCCTGCAACTTCTTAAACAAGGTCTGCTCTACTTTATTCAGTACATTGAAGCCTATGAATACATATCTTTCATAAGGCAACGCCTCTACATCCAGATGCTCTATTACATGGCGGTAAAGCATCCCTTCGTATGCAACTCCCTGAGATGAAAGCACTTCACGAAATCCTTTGTAAATATTCCCCAAAGCATCCCACATGGAGATAAACCGCTCCTTCAATACCGTACGGCGCTCAATAGAGAAATTCTGAAAAAACTGTTGGATAGCTTCTTCCTGTTCATCGTTGAGAAAGGTATAATCATCCATGATGTTTTTCAGGTCTTGCAGGTTAGTGAACAAATTATCAGTGTCCACCATATTCTTATCAGCATCATCAAAATCACTGATAAGCATCTCCCCCCAAAAATAGAAATCATCCAAAGTTTCTTTGCTCTGAGTTTCGTGAAGGAATACTTTATAGAGTTCGCACACCAACTTGACCGGATCTCCCACTTCCCATGTAGAAAGGCTACGGAAAAGTTCACTAATACTCACATAAGCCGGTGACCAAATTGGTGCGTCTGACTGTTCCGCCAAATGTTCATTAAAAAACAAGCCGGCACGTTTGTTAGGGAACACCACAGCAGTATGCGCCAAGTCACCTTGAGTACGATTATATAAGTCTGTTGCTACGAGTTTTAAAAAGCTTTCCATGATTATTTTACCTCCACTAATTCATTTTCAAATACATACCACAGATATCCACGAATATTCTCATATCCCATATCAGACAACAAGCTCATATAGTCGCGTACCTGCTTATGATAATCGGTGCGCTTTTTTCCGAACTTAAAATCCACTACTACCACCTTGCCGTCTTTCATCATCACACGGTCGGGACGACGCGTCTGCAATTCGCCCTTCTCCTTATATATAATAGCACATTCATTATAAAGTTCCCAATGCCCCGAATACCACTCTTTCACTAACGGGTGGTTCAAAGCCCATTCGGTCAAGTTCCTGATTTGCTTCTCTTGCTCGGCCGACTCGATGATTCCTTCAAAACGAAGCCGCTCGATGGCAGAGGGAATATCATCCTGTGTACGAATCACCGAAAACAGACTATGCAGTAACTGTCCCTGACGAATATACTTCTCTCCGGTTTCTTCTTCTCCGCGGATAAACTCGGCAGAACGGTTGGACTGCTTAAACTCAATGTTACTCTCCAACGATTCCAAATGGAGGGAAATCTTCTCAGGGTTTACCAGTAACTTATTTTCAGTGATGTCATCCGTACTCCTTGCTTCTGATAAACAGAGCGCACCCATTTCATACACAACATTATCGGGAGTATCAGCGTTGGCATCGCCTTCAGATTCTTCCCGATGGGCACCGCCATGTTCTTGTTGCAGAACATCCATCTGCTCCATAGCTTGTTGCAGCAGTTCCGAAACAGTCCCTTTCAATCCGTCTCTACCCCAAACGATAAGATTCTTCTTGGCACGGGTAAACGCTACATAAAGCAAATTCAGATTATCCACCCACAACTGCAACCGTTCATTCAAATACTCTTCCCTGTAAATAGACTGCTGCATGGCTGTGGAGTAATTGACAGGAACGATATCGAGTTCGTTAAACGGTGCCGCTTTAGGTGCACACCACATCAGGTGCGTCAAGATGCGCTCTTTTTCCATGTTCCAGTCACAGAAGGGGAGAAGCACTGTGTGATATTCTAACCCCTTCGACTTATGAATGGAAATAATCCGAATACCTTCCACCTCGCCCGAAGGTATCGTTTTCTGAAAGAGTGTCTCCTCCCAGAAAGCAATAAAGGCGGACATCTCCGAAGAATTATTCTGTAAATATTCCACAACAGCATCAAAGAATGCACAAAGATAGGCGTCTTGTTGCTTGATGCGTGACATTTCGAACAGGCCGAACAACTTTTCCATCAGTTCATACAATGGCATTAATCTCAGTTTCTCCTGCTGCTTGATGAAGGAAACCGGTAAATACTCATCTATGTCATTTAACAACAGCGTGTTCAAATCTATGTTGTTCTTCCGTATTTCATTTTGATAAGCTGCAGCAAGTTGTGCTTTTGCAATGCGGTTTTCAGGGTCGGACAGATAACGCAACCCATCTATTATCATACAGATGGCCAATGACGCATTCAACTGGAAAGCTTCATCCGATACAATCTTGTAAGGTGTGTTCTTATCAAAATAATCGGCCACCAACGGAATGGTTTTATTCTTCCGCACCAAAATGGCGATATCCTTCAGCCGTACACCGCTCGCTACCAATCGTTGCGCCTCATTTGCCAATTGCTGTAAAGTATCCTCAGCATAAGTCATATCTTCTTTTTCCGTCAGGAAAGTTACTTTGACATATCCCCCCTCCGGGTCTTTATCTTTTTCCTGGCACACATCAATATATGCTTCTTTCAACTCTTCACACTCTTCTCCTTGTTCAGATTTATAGATATCGTTCAAAGTGTGGCAGGCAGCAGTAAATACCTTATTGTTGAATTCAATAATATTTCCTGCACTCCGGCGATTGGTAGTCAATGTCTTCACACTGATGGGAAATGCCTCAATATGGTCTTTCAGTCCGTTCAAGATACCCCAATCTCCATTACGCCAACGGTAGATAGATTGCTTCACATCTCCTACAATCAAGCTGTTTTCTCCTTGCGAAAGTCCTTCCAACAGTAATAAACGGAAATTATCCCATTGCATTCGGGATGTATCCTGAAACTCATCAATCATTACAGTGCGAATTGTAGTTCCTATCTTCTCGAACACAAAAGAAGAGTCACCGTCGTGCACCAGATTATGGAGTAACGCATTGGTATCCGAAAGCAGAAAGCGATTGTTCTCGTAATTCGAACGACGCACTTCCTCATCGATATTTGTCAATAATCGTACATTGTTCACATAGCGTAGAGAAAGCTGGCAGGAGTTGACCAACATGTTATTCTTACTTCGGAACTCTTCCGCCGTCTGCAATAAGGGGATAAGTTCCGCAGCTGCCAGCTCGGTAATGGCATTGCGGTAAGGCGAGCTTTTGGAAGACCAGTTTTCAGGAGAGGCAAGATGTTTCTCCACCGTCGCATTGCGAAGACTGTCGTCCAACTTTCCCTTCTGCAATTTACTAAAATAGCCGGATATTCCTTTACTTTTATTGGCCAGACAGTCTATAGTCAGACCATTACTTTCCAATATCCCGAAAAACTGGTCGGCAAAACCTTTCATTTGTTCCAGAGCCTCCGTTTCGATAGCCTGCAGCGTACGGCGATAATTTTTGATGCAGTCTTTGTCCAGCAACTTCCGGCGCAGTCCGTCACCTTTTTCCATATATCCTTCATCAAAGATATTCCGTCCGAAGTTCTTGATTTCCCCTGATACATTCCAACGTTTATCGTCGGCAATGCGCTCCTCGATATACTCCAACAGCCAATACAGAACAGGAGACTGACGGTTGAGCTTTTCAATCATCGAGTCTACCGCATTACTCAATACTTCCATATTGTTCAATTCAATAGTCAGGTTGGCCCCCAGCTCCAATTCGCGTGCCAGATTGCGCATTACCGACTGGAAGAAAGAATCGATAGTCTCCACCCTAAAACGACTATAATCGTGTATCATCAGATGCAGAGCTTTAGCGGCTGCTGTGCGAATCTGCTCTTCGGGCATATCGAGTTCTTCCCTTATCTTTTCCAAATAAGCTCTGGAGTTTTTATCATTTATCCAGATTCCATACAGTTGGCTCAGAATACGTTCTTTCATCTCAGTAGTAGCTTTATTCGTGAAGGTTACTGCCAAGATATTACGGTAAGCCCGAGGATTCAGTATTAATAATTTTATATATTCCACTGCCAGTGTAAAGGTTTTACCCGAACCGGCAGAGGCTTTATAGACCAATAATTCAGGGGAATTCTTCATATTGCTTTTTTTAGTTGCTGCAAAGAAAATATAAAGCAATGAGGTATGCAATTTCTTCCGCCATTTAATTCCGTATAAAGCCTTCCTAATGAAAATATTCCCCATTCTATCGGATAAGGAAAATGAAAGAAAAACTATTCTTTGATATCCTGATACAAGAATCTTTTAATACTTTTTTTCGCTGTTTTTTCAAATTCCTCCGGATAGAGCTTACAACGCGCAATTTGTGAGTAAACAGGCAGTTGCTTGTTTAGTTCAATGCGGTTCTCCTCCATGGCTCTTTCGATGTCGGCATGTTTAAGCCCATGTGCAAAAGCATCATCATTATCAGGATAAACCAATGCCACTAATTTGTCTTGCTGTAAAATAACCAAAGATTCCGATACGTATGGCATATTGTTGAGTCTTGACTCTATCTCCTCAGGATAAATGTTCTGTCCGGAAGCTGTGAGCAACAGATTCTTACAACGACCTTTGATATAAATGTGCCCTTCAGAATCAATCACTGCCATGTCTCCCGTGTGCAGCCAACCGTCTTTATCAATCACCTGACCGGTGGCTTCTTCATTCTTATAATAACCTAACATCACATTAGCCCCTCGGCAAACCAGTTCACCCGGCACCTCTGTCGGGTTGGGAGATAAAACTTTAGCCTCCATACGTGCTGCCACCGTACCACAAGAAGCCTGTTTTAATTCCGTCCAATGATTATGACAGATAATAGGGCCACATTCTGTCATGCCGTATGCAATGGTATAAGGAAAATTAATACTGCGGACAAATGCTTCGACTTCTGCATTAAATGGTGCTCCTCCAATGATTATCTCTATAAAGTTTCCACCGAATACCTCCATTGCCTTTTGGCGTATCAGCTCTTTTATTTTGTCACTGATAATGGGGACATGAAGCAAGAGCTTGCCTAATTTATTATCCACCTTGGGCAAAATGTTTTTCTTGAATATCTTCTCTACAATCAACGGTACGCATGAAATGACCCTTGGACGAATTTCAGCAAAAGATTCTGCAATGATTTTGGGCGATGGCATACGAGTAAGAAACCACAGATGTGCACCGACAGTGAAACCGTAAAGAAAATCAAAAACCATGCCGAATACGTGTCCCAATGGGAGCATGGACACGACATTGTCACCTGCTTTGATTCCAATCTTTTCTGTACAATACAATACATTTGAAAGAATGCTGCGATAGGGGAGCATCACTCCTTTGGAATATCCGGTGGTGCCTGATGTATAATTGATTATTGAAAGTTCTTCAGGCGAAGTTTCTTTGCGGTATGACACATTCTCGGGGCGGAAACGGCATGGAAATTTGCGGCCGAACATTTCGTTAAGGTGTTCGCGGGCATAAGTCAACTTCTCCGAACGGGAGACTACCAGACCGAAATCTTTCAATTCAATGATACCTTCTAAATGGGGCATTACCATTTCATTCAGATTTTCCCACACTTGGTCACCAGCAAAAAGAAGCCGCGCTTCTGAATGGTTGACGATATTATGCACTTGATCGGGCTTGAATTCATGTAAAATGGGTACTACCACACCACCATACGTCATAACAGCAAGAAAAGTAACAGTCCAATGGGCACTATTACGTCCGCAAATGGCTATTTTATCTCCTTGCACGATGCCAGCATTCTCCAGCATAATGTGAATCTTCTCTATCTTTCGGGCGACATCCCGGTATTGAAGCGTAGCACCTTTGTAGTCAGTCAGAGCGTTCAAATACCAATTTGCCTTTATGCTTTGCTCTATAAGAGCGATAAAACTTTGTTCTAATTTCATGATAACTTTTGCACAATTTAGAGGCAAGTGTGCGCAAAAGTAGTAAAATGAGCCTATGAGATAGGAATAGACAATAGCATTTTACATTAATTTAACGTCATTCACTCAACTTCGCTCTTTTCTTCATCCTCTGTCAAAGGGTGGGGCTTAATAATAAGCCGCAATGAAGGATCATAAGTGAAATAGCTCCACATCCAATCTATAAAGATAAAAAGTCTGTTTTTCACTCCTACAATACTCATCAAATGGATAAAGAGCCACACGGCCCATGCCGGAAATCCCCCAAAACGAATTCTTGGCAATTCCACTACAGCTTTATTTCGTCCGATAGTTGCCATCGATCCTTTGTCATTGTATTCAAAAGGCACCAGTGGACGACACTGTTCCATATTCTTCAGATTCTTTAGTAAGTTCATTGCTTGTTGGATGGCGGGTTGCACTACCTGCGGGTGTCCTTTGGGGTATTTTTCCGAAATCATCAGAGCCGTATCACCTATAGCAAAAATATCCTTAAAGCTATTCACCTGATTATAAACATTAACTTTCAAGCGGTTACCCGGTCCATAGCTGCCTGCCGGAAGGCCGGGAAGACTATTAGCCTTTACACCGGCTACCCAATATACATTGTCTGATGCTAATGAAGTACCGCTACTCAGTCCCAAAACACCGTTCTCATAACTTTTCACTTGTTCTCCCAAATATATTTCCACTCCTAAATCAACGAGGTATTTCCTTACTTCTTCGGAAGATTCGGGAGAAAAGGCAGAGAGCAAGCGGGATGCGCCGTCGATAAGAATTATACGCATCAGACTGAGGTCTAAATCAGGGTAATCATGAGGCAGTATAAACTTACGCATTTCGGCAAGAGCACCTGCCAGTTCAATACCAGTGGCACCACCACCAACAATCGAAAATGTCATCAGTTGCTTACGCCTTTCGGGATCAGAGATATTAAGGGCTTTCTCAAAACTTGCCAATACCTGATTGCGATTGTGAAGTGCTTCAGCCGTAGTTTTGAGAGACATGGTACTATGTGCCACATTGTTATTGCCAAAGTAGTTAGTATAGCAACCGGTAGCTATAATCAGATAGTCATAGTCCAAAGTTCCAATAGATGTTTGTATTCTCTTTTCCTCAGGAAGTACTTCATTTACTTCACAGATGCGGATATGGAAATCAGGATATCCTTTGAATATTTTTCGAAAAGGAAACGAGATAGCACTGGGTTCTATTCCGGCTGTTGCCACTTGGTAGAGAAGAGGCTGGAATAGATGGTAATTGTTCTTGTCCAACAGCACGACTTGAAACGGTTGTCTTTTTAGTTTACGAGCTATTTTAAGTCCACCGAAGCCACCACCTACAATGACAATCCTTTTTTTATTTCCCCGGTCGGGGATATTAGTTATCTGTTCAGTCATATTTGTTATTCTTTATATAAAGAATAACAAACAACCGAAGTGCAATGTTTCGTCTTTCTCTATATAAAATCGAAAACAGAAGGGGTGATAGCAGTATTGTTATAGCTTGCGTCCTTTGTTTGCAACACTCGTCCGTCGGGCGTTAGGAATAGCTGATAAGTAGCATCAGAGTTATCCATATTTACCTGTATGACATAGACAGCGGGGCGTTTGGGAAACTCGATAAAAAAGACATTCTGTACCGTCCACTGTGAAAAGGAACTGAATGTAAAAGCATTGTAAGCACCGGGGGGCAGTTGATCGGCAGTTTGCAAATCGGTGTTAGTCATTACCCATTGAGCATTGGTATTCATCCACACTTTTGTGTCGAACCCATTTTGTACAAACTCAGCCGTATGGTAGTTCCCCTGTTGTGACCACTCGACATCAGTAGCCAAAGGATATATCTTTTTTAACGCTGAATAAAAGGCGGAAGGTGTCGCAGCAACACCTATTTGCGATGCCAAACAAATGATTATCAGGATATAATATCTTATTTTTATCATAATACGATAGTTGTCAAATACAATGGATAGAACAGCGGATATTCTTTTTTTGTTTATGGGGAACTAAAATATAATTTTATTCAGCTCTATATCCATTAGAAATTATATCTTTGCACCCCAATTTAAAACTATGAACAAATAATGGAGACATACGATATTTATTTCAGAGACGAACAAGACTCAGCCTATAAAGGCTTTAATTTGAAAAACAAAGAGAAAGCCATTCGGATGGCGGAAGATATGTTGGCAGAAAGAAAAGGCTATGTGAAGGACTTCCCGGGAGGAATTATTTCAGTTATAGATAAATTGACTAAAGAGGAAGTGTGGTCTAAGCCGATTCCAAAGAATTGAGAATATATTTTAGGCACGGAATACACGAATCTCATTGAAAAGAATAAAGAGAATCCGTGGGTATCCGTGCCTAACTGTGCTATCTATATTAATAGAATAATTGTTCTGGTTTGATAGGAGTGAATCTCTCTTGATCCGCCTTGCGAATTGAGATGGAAGCATCATCCCACAATGAAGGCCATCCACCGATGATGTGTCCAAGGAACACTACTTTCAATTCGTGTAAACCTTTAGCTAATGCTACTGACTTGTCATTGCGCGAGAAACGTTTCACTTCACCCTCATTGCTGATAAGAAGTTTACCGTCAATCCATACCTCGTCATTGTTTGTGGTGAAGTAGTACACACCATCTTCAGGAATGTCTACATATCCGGTCGCGACAGCACCGTATTGTTTTACGCCACGCATACTTTCAGTAGATTCCACCTGACTGCGTATATCACGAAGAGACTTCACAGTCATTTCCTTCCAGTCTGTAGCCTTATCCAATTCACTTGCTTTAAAGAATGTGCCGTCAGCCATCTTCATCTTCAGACCCGGAGTCGTTTTTTCAACCATTTTGGCAGGAGCCAATGTCTGTTTTTCTACAGTGATGTTACGAACCGGACTCATTTTTCCGGAAGGAAGAACGGTACGAATCTTCAATGTAGTGGTTTCTGTCACTTTAATCGGTTCTGTGTATTGAGTAGACGAAGGTGTAGGGTCAGTACCATCCAGCGTATAAACCATTGTTTCGGGACGTGTAGTCTTGAATGTCAATGAAGTGGAATCAACAAAGGCCACAAAGTTACAAGAACCGTTCGGTTGTTCGGGCTGTGGAATATGGTAATTGACATCATGACCATCCAAACGGACGTAAGCATTGTTGATACGACGTTCAAAGTCCTTGTAGTCCTTTTTATCCAATGGAGTCCATGCAATTTCAGAAACTGCCAACATACGCGGATACATACGATATTCCATAATGTCGGTATTATACATATATTCCGACCAATGGTTGGCTTGTACACCTTTTATGTATTTTTCCTTACCCAAGGTAACCAATGTATCGGGCACCGGATTGTAGCTGTATACCTTTTCCAACAAGGTATAACCACCGATACTTACCGGCTCAATCTTTGAATCTCCTTGGAATGTATCAAGATACATACCGTTTCCGCCCGGAGTCATAATGGCATCATGATCCTGCAAAGCAGAAGCAATACCTCCAGACTCTCCGCGCCATGACATTACAGTGGCCTCAGGACTCAAACCACCTTCCAAAATCTCATCCCATCCGATAATCTTTTTGCCGTGTTTAGCAAGCATTTTCTCCATACGCTGGATAACGTAGCTCTGCAAACGCTCTTCGGCCGTGTGATTTTTATCAGCTTTCAAGCCTTCAGCCTTGATGCGTGCCTGGCAAGCCGGACAATTCTTCCAGCTGCTTTTAGGACATTCATCACCGCCAATATGGAAATAAGTGCCGGGGAACAATGGAACCATTTCCTCAACAACATCTTCCAGGAATTTGAACATGTCTTCTTTTCCCGGACACATTACAATATCTTCCACACCCCAAATAATACGTGGAGTGGTGGGCTGACCTTTACAAGAAAGTTCGGGATAGGCCGAGATAGCAGCCAGTTCATGTCCCGGAGTTTCCAACTCAGGAATAACTGTAATAAAACGTTCGGCAGCGTAAGCCACTATATCCTTTATCTCCTCTTGTGTGTAGAAACCGCCATATTCAGTGCCCTCTCCATCAATACGCTTAGAGCCTATTTCGGTCAACTTTGGATATTTCTTGATTTCGATTCTCCATCCCTGGTCATCAGTAAGATGCCAATGGAACGTATTGATTTTGAACAAAGACAATACATCAAGCTGTTTTTTCACATTTTCTACCGGAATAAAATGACGACACGGATCAAGCATCATACCACGATAAGCAAAACGTGGAGCATCATCGATACTTACACAAGGTGCACTCCATTCGATGTTCTTGACAACTGAAGGGCTTTCCACCTCAGCAGGCAGCAATTGCAAAAGACTTTGCATACCATAAAAGACACCTTTTGGAGTCTTAGCTTGGATTTTGACACCTTTGGGGGTAACATCCAGTCGGTAGCCTTCCTCATTTATTTCCATAGCAGGATTGATGAGGAGAGAGATTCCGCCATCCTTTTCAGCATCAGCCACTGCAAGATTAAATCCTGTGGAATTTTTCAATTTGGCAGCGAAGAACTCTGCAATAGTTTTGGCCTCCGGTGTAGGAGCATAGAAAGAAGTGTTGGAAGAAAGCAGGAAGCGACCTTCCTGTTGTTGCAAAGAAGCCGGCATTGGGATGATGTTTATCCCTTCATTGTAACTTCTTTCCGGTGCGGTCTGTGTACCGCATGATGTAAGTAAGCCGAGAGTAGCGGCTACACACACCGTAGTAAAAAGTTTTTTCATGTAAGTGAAATGTGTTTAAAGGTTTATCTTGGGCAACATGCCCTATAACATAATTGTCGGACTAAGATAGAGCAAAATTAGCTGATTGCCAAATTATGTGTCGGATATGTAACAAATTAGTAGTAAATAATGGGAATTTTTAATAATAATAGTTATCTTTGTAGAGCTAACTTATGATTAAGTAGCTTTCAGGCTTATAAGAACATAATCCTTATTTTCTAATTAAAATCTTTTATTATGAAGAAGTACATGGCAGAAACAATTGGTACAATGATTCTTGTACTGATGGGATGTGGAAGTGCAGTGTTTAATGGCGGTTGCGGAACTCCCGCCCAAGTATTAATGGTAGCGATGGCATTTGGCCTTTCGGTAGTGGCGATGGCTTACACTATCGGTGGGATTTCGGGTTGCCATATTAATCCCGCAATTACGTTGGGGTGTATGTTGTCCGGGCGTATGAAAGCTAAAGAAGGCATCATGTATATGGTATTTCAGGTGATAGGAGCATTAATAGGCTCTACAATTATCTGGATACTGACTTCCAACATTGACATGAATTATGCTACAACCACAGGAGCTAATGCTTGTGCTCCGGGAGTGAGTCTCGCCGGTGGTTTGATTGCCGAAGTCATCTTTTCTTTTGTATTTGTGTTGGTTGTATTAGGAACCACAGATGCAAAGAAGGGGGCCGGTAATTTTGCCGGTCTAGCTATCGGATTATCACTTATTTTAGTCCATATTGTTTGTATCCCCATCACAGGAACATCTGTCAATCCTGCCCGCAGTATTGCTCCGGCACTCTTCCAAGGGGGTGAAGCACTATCTCAGCTATGGATATTTATCGTAGCTCCATTTGTAGGAGCTGCTTTGGCGGCAGGCGTATGGAAAACTGTTGAGAACAGCAAATAATTGAAAAATAAGATAGAGAGGTGTCAAAACTCCCTTTTTATCGAAATCACCCTTGCTACAACTACCTGTGGCGAGGGTGATTTTTAGTTTATGAGAGTTTCGACACATTCACCCCCATTAATAATATAGGAAGGAAAGCACGTAATTTCACCCTTTAAGCTGAACTTCATTATTTAACACCTGTCACCGGATGTTGTTTCCTCCGGTTTTCAACCTCTGCATACGTCTTGAACTCCCTAAGTCGTTTCATTAGCCGGCCTAAGTGTTTTCGTCCTTTCGATTATGCCTGTCTATTAGTCAGATTACTACAGACTCCAGCAATGGACTGTATAGTCCGTTACTGGAGACTGTATAGTCTATTACAGTGGACTGTACAGTCCGCTGCCGGAGTCTGTAATAATCTTCCGTTTAAAAGACCTTAGCCGACCCTATGAAACGGCTTACTCTTCCCTTTGTTGGTGATATGATATGTTAAGTCCCCAAGAATAACAAATGCCGGATTATTTTGTGGAATATGTATTGACGGATATAAGAAAATTAGAACACACTCAACATACATCCTAATTGCCGTTTGGTAAAGTTTCACAAATTCCTGATTTAGTCCCTTGTCTTATAAGAAGTCTATGAATCAAGGGGAGGGGGAGTATTGTGGAGCATGCGAGACTCGAACTCGCCACCTTTAGACTGCCAGTCTAACGCTCTAGCCAGATGAGCTAATGCCCCGGTTTTGTGGTGCAAAGATACATAGAAAATTCAAAATACAAAATAAAAGTCTCTTTTTTTTTCTTCTGACTCCCTTCATATAATATTATTTTCTCTCCGTAAACGAACAAAGAATCATCCATTCTGTTTATGAAGTTCATCAGATAGGGCTATTTACAAGTGGCACTTATCTGATTAATTTAATTTTTTGTTCATAATAGATGCCCTGGCTTGCGAGAAGTCGGGGTATTTTTATTACATTTGCAAAAACATATCTATTTGAGGTAAAGATTAATGTAAATATAGAAAATTAATATGCTGATATATAATACCACTTATCAAGTAGCAATTGATGACGCACGCAATTTTGTCATCTGGCTCAATGAATACTATATTCCCGAAGTAGAAAAGCAAGGATTGCTTCAAACCCCACGTCTTACTCACATCCTCAGTCATAAAGAAGAAGACAGCGAATGTTTTTCCCTGCAATGGGAAGTAGAAGACAGTGCAGCTTTGCACCACTGGCATACCCTGCAAGGTATGAAACTCAATGAAGAAATGATGAAAGTCTTCAAAGACAAAGTAATAGGATTTCCCACCTTAATGGAGGTTATCAAGTGATTCAGCCGGTTAAAGAAAAAATCATCCTGGGTATTGACCCCGGAACTACCATCATGGGCTACGGATTGCTGAAAATAACAGGCGCCAAACCGCAAGTCATTACCATGGGAGTGATAGATTTGCGCAAATACGACAACCATTATCTTAAACTTCGTCGAATCTTTGAGCGTGTCATCGGCATTATTGAGGCATACCTGCCCGATGAACTGGCCATTGAAGCACCCTTTTTCGGAAAAAATGTACAGTCCATGTTAAAATTAGGGCGTGCACAAGGTGTAGCAATGGCTGCCGCATTGAGCCGCGACATTCCCATCACTGAATATGCTCCATTAAAGATAAAAATGGCTATCACCGGCAATGGACAAGCCAGTAAAGAACAGGTGGCAGATATGCTAAAACGCATGCTCCATATTCCCGATAGCGAAATGTTACCTTTTATGGATGCTACCGATGGGCTCGCCGCAGCCTATTGTCATTATTTGCAAGCCGGAAGACCTACTCTTGCCAAAGAGTATTCAGGATGGAAAGATTTTATCAGCAAGAATCCTGATAAAATAAGGAAATAAACAAGAAAAGAATTTGTAAGTAACAATCTATAAATTTATGAATGTCAAACATGTTATTTGGGCATCGATAATGTCAACCACCATCAGTTGTCAGTCTGTAAAGAAAGAGTATACATCTTTTAATGAATATCCCATTCCCGAAGGAAAATTAGCGGAAATGGAATACTCGCCGATTGAAACGAAGTTCACACTTTGGGCACCTACAGCCGAAGAAGTGCGCGTATTATTATATGATTCGGGCAACGAAGGTTCTGCTTATCACACTCTGCCACTCGAAATGGGAGAAGATGGTACTTGGAATATCTCCGTCAAAGAAGATTTGAAAGGAAAGTTCTATACTTTTAATGTAAAAGTAAATGGTAAATGGCTGGGAGACACACCGGGCATTATGGCAAAAGCTGTGGGAGTAAACGGAAAGCGTGCCGCTGTCATTGACTTGCGTTCTACCGATCCTGAAGGTTGGGTGAATGATGCACGTCCGCCTTTAAAAGACTATTCCGACATCATAGTATATGAAATGCACCACCGCGATTTCTCATTGGACTCCGTTTCGGGTATTCATAATAAAGGAAAATTCCTTGCATTAACCGAATTGGGAACCACTACTTCGCTGGGTGAAAAAACCGGTATCGACCACCTGAAAGAGCTGGGTGTCACACATGTGCATATTCTGCCTTCATACGATTATGCATCTGTGGACGAAAGCAAACTCGACAAGGCACAATATAACTGGGGCTATGATCCTCAGAACTACAATGTGCCTGACGGCTCTTATTCCACCGATCCTTATAAGCCCGATGTAAGAATCAAGGAATTCAAGCAGATGGTACAGGCTCTCCACAAAGCAGGTATCCGCGTGGTACTCGATGTGGTTTATAATCATACTTTCAACACCGAAGAAAGCAACTTTGAGCGTACGGTGCCCGGCTACTTCTACCGCCAGACAAAGGACGGCGAACTGGCAAACGGGTCCGGTTGCGGAAACGAGACAGCCAGCGACCGTGCCATGATGCGTAAATACATGGTGGAGTCCATACTCTACTGGATAAACGAATATCACATTGATGGCTTCCGCTTTGACTTGATGGGCATCCACGACATCGAGACGATGAACGAAATCCGTGCTGCCGTAGACAAGATAGATCCATCCATCTTTATTTATGGTGAAGGATGGGCGGCCAGTGCTCCCCAACTTAATCAGGAAGAACTTGCCATGAAAGCCAATATATACAAGATGCCACGCATTGCCGCCTTCTCCGACGAAATGCGCGACGCTCTGCGCGGTGGCTGGGGTGATGACCGGAAAGGTGCTTTCCTGATTGGCCTGCCGGGACACGAAATGAGCATCAAGTTTGGTTTGGTAGGAGCAATCAAGCATCCACAAGTAATAAATGATTCGGTGAATTACAGTAAAGAACCGTGGGCACTACAACCTACCCAAATGATAAGTTATGTAAGTTGCCATGACGACATGTGTTTGGCCGACAGACTAAAAGCTACAATGCCAGAAGCAACGGACGAAGAACGTGCCTCCCTGCACAAACTGGCCGAGACTTTTGTCTTCACTTCACAAGGTGTACCCTTTATCTTTGCCGGAGACGAAATGATGCGAGACAAGAAAGGAATACATAATTCTTACAATAGTCCCGATAGCATCAACACAATTAACTGGAAAAACAAGACCATATATCGTGATGTTTTTGATTATATGAAAGAATTGATAGCATTGCGAAAAGACCATCCGGCCTTCCGAATGGGCGATGCTGACAAAGTACGCCAACACATGGAGTTCTTGCCTGTAGAAGGCAGTAATTTGATGGCTTTTATCCTGAAAGACAATGCCAACGGCGACTCGTGGAAGAATATTATCGTGGCGTTCAACAGCCGTAAAGAACCTGCCAAATTATCCATTCCGGCCGGTCGTTACACAATAGTTTGTAAAGATGGAAAAATCAAGCAGTCGGGAATAGGACAAGTCTCAGGTGATGAAATCATTGTACCGGCACGCTCCGCAATGATTATCCATCAATAAAGCATATTCTTTACTCATTGACAGAATCAGAACAAAGCGACAACAGAAAAATGGAAAAGACATGGAGATGGTTTGGAAAGAATGATAAAATTACTCTTCCCATGTTGAGACAAATAGGAGTAGAAGGTATTGTGACTGCCCTTCACGAAATCCCCAACGGTGAGGTTTGGCCTTTGGAGGCCATCCTCAGCCAAAAGGCATATATTGAAGCTCACGGCCTACGCTGGTCGGTGGTGGAAAGTCTGCCGGTGAGTGAAGCCATAAAATATGGTGGTGATGAACGTGACGAACTGATAGAAAATTACAAGAAAAGCCTTGCCAATTTGGGTAAAGCAGGAGTAAAAACGGTTTGTTACAACTTCATGCCCATCATCGACTGGATTCGTACCGACTTAGAACATCTTTGGGAAGACGGGACGACGTCACTCTATTTTGACAAGATACGTTTCGCATACTTCGACTGCCTGATTTTACAACGCGCGGAAGCGGAAAAAGACTACACTGCAAATGAGTTAAAACAAATGTACGAACTGCACAAAGTCATCACCGAAGCAGAAAAAGACGAACTTGTAGATACCATCATTGTTAAGACTCAAGGCTTTGTAAATGGGAATATCAAGGACGGAGACAAGAATCCTATTGACATATTCCGTCGTCTGCTGGCACTCTATAAAGGAGTGGACCGTAACGCCCTTCGTGAAAACCTACGTTGCTTTCTTCAAGCCATTATGCCTGTATGCGATGAATATGGCATCAATATGTGCATCCATCCCGACGACCCTCCTTTCCCGGTCCTCGGTTTGCCACGCATCGTAACTTGTGAAGAGGATATTGCCTGGATACTGCATGCGGTAGACAATCCGCATAACGGACTCACTTTTTGCGCTGGTTCGCTCAGCGCAGGGCTACACAACAATGTACCTGCTTTAGCACGAATGTTTGCCCGCCGCACTCACTTTGTACACCTGCGCAGTACAAATGCCTTTCCCAACGGAAACTTCATCGAGGCATCCCATTTGGGAGGCCGTGCCCATATCATCGAGCTTATTCGTATCTTCGAGAAAGAACGTCCGGGCGTTCCCATGCGTGTAGACCATGGACGCATGATGCTCGATGATGCCGACAAGGGATACAACCCGGGATATTCATTCCACGGCCGCATGATGGCATTGGCCCAGATAGAAGGGATGATGGCAGTCGTCAACGACGAATCAAAACTTGAATCCTAAGTTGACATACATGCTCACTTTATCGGCATGGTTTGCATAGTTGATAGACGCTTCCAACGGGCCAAACATACTATCCAAACCATAGCCGATTCCACAGCCGAACATGGTTTTCTCTTTCAATAACCCGCTCACTTTATGACTGCTCAGCGCATAATTGGCGGTCAGGGTAACATAATGCACACTTCCCATTCGTTGCCGGAACTTCATCATACCTATCAATAATGCATTATCCATCAGTTCCACATTGTTTATTCCCACGAAAGGCAACTGCTGTTGCAAGAAGCGTGACGGAACATCTCCACCCATGGCATTCAGTTTAGAATAGGGAATTTCCCTACCGATAAGAAAACGTCCATATACAGACGGAAGAATGGAGAAACGGTTGGTCAGCCGCATCACTCCTTCACAATAACCTTTGATGGCAGAGAAAGGAGCGTGGTCATTATATTGCGTAAAATTGTCCGTATAGAGCGAATAGGAAGCGCGTGCCGAGATACCCCGCGAAGGAAAATAAGCCTTGTCAAATGTTTCATATTCCATCTGGGCAAAATAACCAAAGAAATGCTCATTATCCGTCGAGTACTGCTGAGTGGTACTTCCTTCCTGATACAGAAATTTATCATAATCATAATATTCATAACGAAGGCCAATCCCGAAACGCACGTTCTTATACCACACATCCGAGAAAGCAAACTCTGCCTGATGATAACGAAAAGTAGAATTGTGGGTACGGTCGCCATAATGATAGAAATTGACATCATTGTATTGAAACAGGTAGGAGAGCCCGACACGTTTCAGCGGAGCCGGTTCCCACGCATAATTGATTCCGGCTGCATAGCGTTTACCCAAACGCCCCGTGAGTGACAAAGTACTAGGCAGCTTTCCCTTGAAATTACTAGTTACGTTTATTAATAAACTGGCTATTTCTTCCGAGTCAAAACGAATACCGACATTCAACTTATTTTCATACTTTTTGCTCAATGTATAATTCAGGTTATAACCACCTCCCGGAGCTTCAGGCAAATTATAAGTCGCTCCCGAATAGCCCAGATTGGCCGACAGGATAGCAGTAGCTTCCTCTATCCGACGGATACTTATCTCGGAATCCTCTTTAAGGTCGCATCGTTTCAACAACCATTTTTTATCTTTCTCATCGAGGCCGTCAAAAGTGATTTCTTTCACATATACCTTTCGTTCAGGCGAGTAAGGATAAGAAGGAATCGGTTGGGGCATATAAGTACTGTCCAGTCCCAGTTGACTTTTCAGAGCCATCAGTGCGCTATCCTGTGCCACGGCAGCTTCTTCTCCACGCATTATCAGAGTATCGATGGCAGAAGGAGTGAAGCTGGCGGCAGAATAACCTTCTACGTTTACCTTAATATAAGCAGTCGTCTCTTTCAGATTCTTCTTATATAAATCCTGTCCCATGAGATTCACCAATTGTCCCAATATGGCACCGGCACTATTTAATTCTCCGGCAGGTTTAAGCTCACTTTGAACATCCACGCCGATAATTAAGTCTGCCCCCATAGCACGTGCCACATTTACGGGATAGTTATTTACCACACCCCCGTCTACCAACACCATGCTGTCCAGTCTGACAGGAGTGAATACTCCGGGGATAGCCATACTAGCACGCATGGCAGTAGCCAATACACCTCCATGGAAATTGACCTCATTACCATTGACAATATTTTCGGAAACACAGGCAAAAGGAATAGGCAATTTATCAAAATTGATGGAATCGTGATAACCAATAGTAAGCTCACTGAACAAGTTAGCAAGATTCTGCCCTTTTATCAGTCCCCCGAAAACCTCGGCTTTTACCCCTTTACCGAACGGAATAGAAAATACATACTTTTGCGAGGCATCGCGTTCAGACAGGTTTTGCTCACTTCTCGGTATCTTATCGCTCAAAAGGAAAGTCCAATCCTGACGGCGCACCATGCTGTCGAGTTGTTCAGGAGAATAACCGATAGAGTAAAGACCACCGATGATAGACCCCATGCTGGTACCCACTACATAATCAATAGGGATACCGGATTTTTCTATTACCTTCAGAGCACCGATGTGCGCCATGCCTTTAGCACCACCGCCACTCAGCACCACACCCACTTTTTTACGGTGGACAGGCCGAGACTGTGCTTTGAGAAGAGCAGGGAGAAGGAGTAGACACACTGCCATTGCTGTCAGTGAAAAACGATTGAATCGTTTGATGTTTATTTTTTGCATTTAGAAGCTCTTTTATATGAAAAACAAAAACTGTGCAAAGATGGTTTAATCTTTCGGAGGATGCAAGTTCTAATTGTTATAGTTATTGGTCGATTTTCTTTTTTCTTCGTTTTTTTCAACCCTTTCAAATCAGCCTATATGCCATAACGAATCAAACAAATGCTACATGAAGATTACGTTTTTGCAATTTAAGGAAGCTGAATGGAATCACTTTCTTAAAAAAACAGACTATAAAACTTTCTATCTAATTAATTTTCTTGTAAATTTGCACCTTAATTTTCGGGAGGCTATGCCTTTACCCAACTTAGCGATTTAGAGAATACAAGAAAAACGATATAGATTATGAGTAAGAAATTTGCTGAACACTCGCAACTCAACCTATCACAGGTCAATAAAGATGTGCTGAAGAAGTGGGATGAAAACGATGTTTTCGCCAAGAGTATGACAGAACGTGAAGGATGTCCTTCTTTTGTCTTTTATGAAGGACCTCCCTCAGCCAACGGTATGCCGGGTATTCACCACGTAATGGCACGTACTATAAAAGATACTTTTTGTCGCTACAAAACCATGAAAGGTTTCCTTGTTAAACGTAAGGCCGGATGGGATACTCACGGGCTGCCCGTAGAACTGGGTGTGGAAAAAGCACTCGGAATTACCAAGGAAGACATCGGCAAAACGATTTCTGTGGCTGAATATAACGCAGCTTGTCGTAAGGATGTGATGAAATTTACAAAAGAATGGACAGACCTTACTCATAAAATGGGTTATTGGGTAGACTTGGATAATCCATACATCACTTACGACAACCGCTATATCGAAACTTTATGGTGGCTTCTGAAACAACTCTACAGCAAGAATTTACTATACAAAGGATATACCATTCAACCTTATTCTCCGGCAGCCGGAACAGGATTAAGTTCTCACGAACTAAACCAACCGGGATGTTACCGAGATGTAAAAGATACTACTGTAGTGGGACAATTCAAGATGAAGAACCCGAAACCTGAAATGGCGGAATGGGGGACTCCTTATTTCTTGGCATGGACTACCACACCATGGACTCTGCCCTCAAACACTGCATTATGCGTCGGTCCCAAAATCGAGTATGTAGCTGTGCAAACCTACAACGGTTACACCGGTGAGAAAATGACAGTAGTGCTGGCCAAAGCATTACTTTACACCCATTTCAACCAAAAAGCGGAAGGGTTGCCTTTAGAAGACTACAAACCGGGAGACAAGCTGATTCCTTTTAAAGTAGTAGGTGAGTACAAAGGTCCGGATTTGGTAGGTATGGAATATGAACAGCTTATCCCATGGGTAAAACCGGTAAGCGTAGACGAAAACGGTAACTGGAAAGAAGCTGCCAATCAAGCATTCCGCGTAATCCTTGGTGACTATGTGACTACGGAAGACGGTACAGGTATCGTACATATTGCTCCAACATTCGGTGCGGACGATGCTTTTGTAGCACGTGCGGCAGGCATACCTTCATTGTTTATGATCAACAAAAAAGGTGAACCTCGCCCGATGGTCGACTTAACAGGTAAATTCTTCTTGTTGGACGAACTGGATGAAGAATTCGTAAAAGAATGTGTGAACGTAGAGCAATATCAAGAATATCAGGGACGGTGGGTGAAAAATGCATACGACCCTCAGTTTACTGTCAATGGTAAATACGATGAGAAAGCTGCTGCCTCTGCCGAAACTCTGGATATTTATATCTGTATGAAAATGAAGGCTTCCAACAAAGCATTCAAGATAGAAAAACACGTACACAATTATCCACATTGCTGGCGTACCGACAAGCCGGTACTCTATTATCCGCTAGACAGTTGGTTTATCCGATCCACCGCTGCCAAAGAACGTATGATGGAACTCAACAAGACCATTAACTGGAAACCGGAATCTACCGGAACCGGACGTTTTGGCAAATGGCTGGAAAATCTGAATGACTGGAACTTGAGCCGTTCACGTTATTGGGGTACTCCACTTCCTATCTGGCGTAGTGAAGAAGGTGAGGAATTGTGTATCGGTTCAGTAGAAGAACTCTATAACGAGATAGAAAAATCTATTGTTGCCGGTTTCATGACTGTCAACCCTTATAAAGAAAAAGGGTTTGTTCCGGGTGAATATACCGGAGACAATTATGATAAAATCGACCTCCACCGTCCTTATGTAGATGATATTATCCTCGTATCTGAAAGCGGAAAACCGATGAAACGTGAGGCCGACCTGATTGACGTATGGTTTGACTCAGGCGCCATGCCATACGCACAGTTGCACTATCCGTTTGAGAATAAGGATATTGTAGACAACCGGTCTTATTATCCGGCCGACTTCATTGCAGAAGGAGTAGACCAAACTCGTGGCTGGTTCTTTACGTTGCACGCTATTGCAACCATGGTATTCGATAGCGTGGCTTATAAAAATGTTATCTCTAACGGACTGGTGCTTGACAAGAATGGAAATAAGATGTCCAAGCGCTTGGGTAATGCCGTTGACCCGTTCGGTGCCATTGAGCAATATGGCTCTGACCCCTTGCGCTGGTATATGATTACCAATTCTTCTCCGTGGGATAACTTGAAATTTGATACCGATGGTGTAATGGAAGTAACCCGCAAGTTCTTCGGAACGTTGCACAACACATATAAGTTCTTTGCTCCATACGCTAACCTTGACGGTTTCACCTATCAGGAAGCCGATGTTCCTATAAGCAAACGCCCGGAAATTGACCGTTGGATTCTTTCGGAACTAAACTCATTGGTGAAGAATGTGGATATGTGCTATGCGGACTATGAACCGACTAAAGCCGGACGACTGATTAACGATTTCGTAAATGACAATCTGTCCAACTGGTATGTGCGTCTGTGCAGAAAACGTTTTTGGGGTACAGGCTACACAGAGGATAAGTTGGCCGCTTACCAGACATTATATGTGTGCCTGGAAACAGTAGCTAAATTAATGGCACCGATTGCTCCTTTCTACGCAGACAAGTTGTATATGGACTTGATTGCGACAACCGGACGCGACCATGTAGCTTCTGTCCACCTTGCCGATTTCCCGGTTTGCAACGAGGCCATTATCGACAAAGAACTGGAAACCCGCATGGAGTTAGCTCAGAAAGTATCTTCTATGGGATTGGCGCTGCGCAAGAAAATAAATATCATCGTCAAGCAACCGTTACAGAAGTTGATGATTCCGGTAGATGCACTGATGAAAGAACGTTTGGAGTCTGTAAAATCACTGATTATGAACGAAGTGAACGTCAAAGAAATAGACTTCGTAGAAGGTACGTCCAATTTGCTTGTAAAGAAGGTGAAGTGCAACTTCAAGATTCTGGGAAAGAAGTTCGGCCCATTGATGAAACAAGTGGCTGCTGCTGTAACTGCCATGAATCAGGAACAAATCAGCATTCTCGAAAACGAAGGAAAAATTGTCCTCGACTTAAATGGCACTCCAGCCGAAATAGAAACTTCTGAAGTGGAAATCTTCAGCGAAGATATCCCCGGATGGGTGGTTGCCAACGAAGGCGTACTGACAGTAGCTCTGGACACTGTCGTAACCGAAGAATTGCGCCGTGAAGGTATTGCCCGCGAACTTGTGAGTAAGATTCAGAATATTCGCAAGAGCAGCGGTTTTGAAATAACCGATAAAATAAAGGTATCTTTATCTAAAAATGAGCAAACCGATGGTGCGGTAAAAGAATATAATACTTATATTTGTAACCAAGTTCTCGCTAACTCCCTCAATTTAGTGGACGAAGTGAAGGATGGCATAGAATTAAGCTTTGATGACTTCTCTCTCTTTGTGAGTGTCATAAAAGAATAACATTAACCTTTTAAAACTAAATAATATGGCTGAAAAGACAAGATACTCTGATGCCGAACTCGAAGAGTTCCGCGCCATTATCATGGAAAAACTAGAATTGGCCGAGCGTGATTACGACCGCTTGAAAAGTAGTATCATGAACAAGGACGGCAATGATACGGATGATACTTCTCCCACCTACAAAGTGCTGGAAGAAGGAGCCAATACACTGTCCAAGGAAGAAACGACAAGACTGGCTGCACGTCAGTTGAAATTCATTCAGGGGCTACAAGCTGCCTTAATTCGTATCGAAAACAAAACATACGGCATTTGTCGTGAAACAGGTAAACTGATTCCAAAAGAAAGACTTCGCGCTGTTCCTCATGCCACTTTGAGCATCGAGGCTAAAAACGAAGGAAAGAAATAGAATTTTTATAGTTGACAGGAAGGCAGGACAAAAAGGCTGCTGCCTGTCAACTATTAATTATCACCTATTATAATGAATAAACTACTCACCAAAGGGCAACTTTCTGTTCTGATTGTTTTTGGAGTATTGATTATTGACCAGATAATAAAGATATTGGTAAAGACCAATATGTTCTGGCATGAAAGTATCCGCATTACAGATTGGTTTTATATTTATTTTACAGAAAATAATGGTATGGCTTTCGGCATGGAATTGTTCGGAAAGCTATTTCTTACCACTTTCCGCATCGCAGCTGTGGGACTGATAATCTGGTATCTCAGGAAATTCATAAAACGAAATTATCAAACCGGATTTATAATCTGCCTTTCATTGATATTGGCAGGCGCTATAGGTAACATTATTGACAGCGTGCTTTATGGCGTAATCTTTAATGAAAGTACTTATAGTCAGGTGGCACATTTTGTTCCCATAGGCGAAGGTTATTCCGAATGGTTTCACGGCAAAGTAGTGGATATGTTTTATTTTCCAATCATCGAAACCAACTGGCCGGAATGGATTCCGGGAATAGGTGGAGAACATTTTATTTTCTTCAGTCCGATATTTAATTTTGCTGATGCTGCTATCAGTTGCGGTATCATTGCATTGTTGTTGTTTTATGGTAAATATCTGAACAAAGGTATTCACCCGGAAGAAAAAGCTCAGGAAAAAGATGCGTAATAAGAAGATTAGTTGGACGTTGCTGCTTAGTGCGGCTTTGTTGGCAGGATGCGGAAAACAAATTCCGAAAGATGTCATCCGCCCGGATAAGATGGAGAACATTCTGTATGACTACCATTTGACTACGGCCATGTCCGGCAATATCTCTTATAATGAGAACTACAAAAAAGAAGCTCTCCGCAAGTATGTGTATGAAAAACATCACATTACCAAAGCAGAGTTTGACTCATCTATGGTATGGTACACCCGTCACACGGAAGATCTTGCCAAGATATATACCAATTTGGGAAAACGCTTCCGTGAAGAAAAGAAGGATATAAAACGTTTGTTGGCAATGCGCGAAAACAAACCTTCCATGTCACAACCGGGAGATACAGTAGACGTGTGGTATAATAAAACACTATATTGGCTGACGGATGCACCGCTTTCCAATAAAATTACTTTCGAAATTCCCACCGACTCCAACTTCAAGGTAAAGGATGCTTTCTTGTGGTCGGCAGATTATATTTTCCTCTCAAACCGGCAGCAACAGGTGACGATGGGTTTCAATATTCTGTTTGATAATGATTCTGTGTCGGGTAAAGTAACCGAAGTGACAGCATCAGGCATACAATCATTATATATCAAGCCGGATTCTGCTTATAAAATCAAAAGCATCAACGGTTTTATCTATCTCACGGGAGATTCTGTCAAAACTCCGGGTGTCATAGTAGATAAAATATCATTGACTCGCTACCATGAACCGACAGACACCCTATCTATTGTGGTAAAAGACAGTGTACCCGAAAAGCCGATGTCTGTTATTGGCCAAGATACGGATTCGTTGAGAACGGATTCTGTTCAGATGAAAGAAGCTGCAACTCCCGTACGCCTGAATCCGCGCGATATGAAAGAAAAGGAAAAGGAAAGTGTCCGTCCACAACGTATTCGCCCGCAAAGAAAATGAGACGATTTGCCTGTCACCGTCTGTATCTTTCTTCCGATACATGTTTTGTTCGTTATGTGGTAGAATTAGGAGATGACGGAAAGATGCAGCGTTATTATCCTTTGGAAGAAGAAATATACGCCACCCAATGGATAGGCGGAGTGATTGTACTTTCTGCAAAAGAAGAGCCCGAACCGATTATGCCAAATGAAAGCTTCAAAACTTTCCTTGCTCAAGTTACCTGGACAAACACCAAAATTCAGGAATGCTATGCGTGGCATATTACCGATTTTGATATTGTCCGAGAAGAATTTGTCTCTCAAAGCCGTATTACCCGACTTTAAAGCAGTCTTCTTCTAAACTCGGCACACACCACAGCTGTGGCAATAGCTACATTCAAAGACTCTGAGGTCTCTCTTTCGTGTGGATAATTGGGAATATACAATCGCTTATTGATAAGTGCTTCCACCTCTGTGCTTACTCCATTTCCTTCATTTCCCATTACAATCAATCCATTGGCTGAAAGAGTTTCAGAATAGATTATGTTTCCATTCAGGAATGTTCCATACACCGGAATTCCCTTAAGTGAAGAAATCAATTCCGGCAAATCACAATAATGTACCCTTACCCGTGCTATTGCCCCCATGGTAGCCTGCACCGTTTTAGGATTAAAAATGTCTACCGTTCCGGCAGAGCAAAAAATATCCTCTATGCCGAACCAATCTGCCAAGCGGACAATGGTTCCCAAATTGCCCGGATCTTGTACATTGTCCAAAGCCAGACACAATGATTCTGAAATAACCTTGCTATCCGATTCATACACCGGTTGCTCAAATATAGCCAGCACTTCTTGTGGCGTCTTTTGCAAACTGGCTCGTGAGAGTTCTTCTTGCTCGACCTCTATCATCTCGTCGGCATGACAATCAGGGTGAGAAGAAAACCATCCGGCAGTACCCGCCAGCAGCCGACAGGGAAAATGCCCCATCAAATCACCTACTAATTTATGCCCTTCTGCAACAAATACTTTTTCTTCCTTACGATTCTTTTTTAGCTCCAACGAACGGATATATTTAATTTTATTCTTGCTCAGCATGATTATTTCCATTAAATAACAAATATTAGAGGCAAAGCTAAGAAGATATTTTCAATTAATATCTATCTTTGCGAGTAAATTTGCGAAGGTTACGGATTTGTATGAAGAAAAGCGCACACCCATATATATATACACTCATTTTAGCACTATGCACCTCGTGTTCGGTCAATAAATTTATTCCTGAAAACCAGTATTTATTGGATGAGGTAAAAATTGTGTCGGACACGAAAGAGGTAAAGCCATCGCTTTTCAATTCTTATCTCCGCCAAAACCCTAATGCCAAATGGTTTAACATGGTTAAAATCCCCATGTATATCTATGGTGCATCAGGTATGGATTCTACTAAACGTGTAAACCGCTTCTTCAGAAAGATTGGAGACGCCCCGGTCATTTACAATGCCGATATTGCCATAAAATCTCAGGAAGAGATAGAAAAGGCTGTACGCAACATGGGCTATATGGGAGCTAAAGTGGCCATGCACACCGAAGTAAAGAAGAACAAATTGAAACTGTTCTATCATATCGAAGCAGGGCGCCCCTATATGATACGCCATATCGCTTACAATATTGACGATTTGAACATTAGTGATTATCTTCAGCAGGATTCGGCCCAAAGTATGCTTTTTCCCGGAATGCCGTTCGATGTAAATGTACTTGACTCCGAACGCCAACGTATCACCAGACTGCTCCAAAATAAAGGATATTATAAATTCAATAAGGATTTTCTGGTATATCAGGCAGATACCACCCGCAATACTTATCTGGTAGACCTCACCTTGAAACTACTTCCTTATCAACGCAAAAAGGAAGATTCACCACAGAAGCACAAGCAGTATTTAGTCAACAGTGTCAACTTTATAGCTGACAGCGAAATGACCCCCATCCGTAAAGGCTCATTTGCCGGTTTCGATTCATTGAGCTATAAAGGATACAATATGTATTATAAGGACAAAATGTTCTTACGTCCGAAACTGTTGATAGATTTCAACCGTATCCGTCCCGGAGAGTTTTATAGTGAGCGTGATGTACAGAATACTTATAGTTCATTGGGGCGTTTGCGCATGCTGAAATACTCCAATATTCGTTTTAACGAGGTGAATGTAAATGACAGCACCAAGTTGGACGCATATATAGTAATGTCAAAAGGACAGAATAAATCAGTATCTTTTGAGATAGAAGGCACGAACTCTGCAGGTGACTTGGGTGCGGCTGCTTCCATTTCTTTCCAGCATAGGAACGTGTTCAAGGGGTCGGAAGCATTCACCATAAAAGTGCGCGGTGCTTATGAAGCAATCACCGGATTGGGACAAGATTATGTCAATGATAACTATACGGAATACGGTGTGGAAAGCAGCCTGAACTTTCCGGAATTTATGTTTCCCTTTCTTTCTTCGGATTTTAAAAGGAAAATTAGGGCTACCTCTGAAGTGGGGCTGAAATTTACTTCGCAAGTACGTCCGGAATTCTCCCGTATGCTTGCATCGGCTTCATGGAGTTATCGGTGGAGTGATAGAAAACGTATACAGCACCGTCTTGACCTGGCAGATATCAACTATGTATATATGCCGAGCAAATCACCTGATTTTCAAGAGTATCTGGATAAGATGACAGCCAACAACTCACTATTGCGCGCCAGTTATGAAAACGTATTGATAGTACGCATGGGATACAGTTTCACGTACAACAGTGCAGGTAATAGCATGATGCGCACGCCGACAAAGAGTTCATATTCCTTGCGGGTAAACGTGGAGGAAGCCGGTAATCTGATGTATGCTGCATCCAAACTGACACACTCTACCCCGAAAGGAGACAAAGGATTCGTACTGGCCAATATTCCGTTTGCCCAATATATAAAAGGAGATTTCGACTTTGCCAAGAATTTCATGATTGACCCACGCAACTCTTTCGTATTCCATGTGGGAGTAGGAGTGGCTTATCCTTATGGAAACTCACAGGCACTTCCTTTTGAAAAGCGCTATTTTTCGGGCGGCGCCAACAGTGTGCGCGGCTGGTCGGTACGTTCGCTGGGCCCCGGAGGATATAAAGAAAATTCGGACGGACAAATGGACTTTATCAAACAGTCGGGAGATATCAAGTTAGACTTAAATGTGGAATATCGCACCCATCTGTTTTGGAAGTTAAACGGAGCCGCTTTTATCGATGCCGGTAATATTTGGACGATACGTTCAGACTCAGAGCAGAAAGACGGTGTGTTCAAATTCAATAAATTCTATAAACAGATTGCCGTGGCCTATGGGTTGGGTATCCGTTTTGATTTAGACTATCTCATTCTGCGTTTTGATGGTGGTATGAAGGCTGTCAACCCGATGGAAACTGGTAAAGGACGCTATCCGATAACCCGTCCGCGATTCAGCCGAGATTTTGCTTTCCACTTTGCAGTAGGTTATCCGTTTTAATTAGACATATAATTTTATAGCTTATGAAAAAAACAGAGAAAAAGGTATATACAATAGAGGACGTGGATGAATTGAAGAAATGGTTTGATGCTCAAACACTCCCGCAATCCATGCAAATAAACTCATCCGCTTATTCACCTGATTTGAAAGATACAGTAACCATGCTGTTTGAACAGGCATATATCTGTTATAACAACCCGAAGATGCAAGGTTGCCTTCTGCTATTGGAAAATATTAAGAAAAATTTAGAGGAAAACAAAGAAAACGCGTGAGCAAAACACTCTTCATATTTGTTTAATGCATTAAAAGTTTTTAATGCAGGCAGTATGAAAAAGAATTTATTATTATATGGTATTTTTTTGGGTGCCCTTTCATTGTCCTCCTGTTCGGGCAATACAAAGAATAGAGAAATGGCTGGCAACAGCATGAGCGTGGAAAGTGCAAACGAAGTGATGAAGTATTATGATACCTCGCTGAAAGTGCTGAAAAATTTGGTTAATGAGGATTCGATAAAAGCCGTATTGGGTTATATCGATAAGACAGAAGGTACAGATATGCTTCCTATTGTTTCGCAACCGGTAGTTTCTGCCCGCGATACCATGTTTGTAGCCGCTCCCGGAGATTATCTGAGTCAAGAAGACCGCCAGAATCTTGAAGAGAACTACACAAGGCTATTTCGTTCTGTATCTGCATTTTACGAAAATTATGCAACTTACCGCCTTTATATGAAGGATAAGGCTTATCTGAAAGACAATTATGCAATGGCCGATAAAATAAGAAAAGAGGAACTCTTGCTGAGTATTGCCCTGTCTGAATATAAGCAGGTGATATTTGATATTCTGACTCCGGCAGTGGAAGGTGCCCAAACCGTTTTAGTCCCCGTTCAAAAGGATAAAAAATAAAAGAAAATTCAAAATCCGACAGGCTTATTTTGAAAAAGGTGGGATGCACTTCCACCTTTTTTATGTATATTTGCGACTCTTTTGGCGCAATGGTTGCGACAATACTATAACCAGAAAACGAAACACAATGAAAATTAAATTTATAAGTCTGGCCAGTGGCAGCAGTGGCAACTGCTATTTCATCGGAACGGACGCATATGGCATATTAGTGGATGCCGGCATTGGAATCCGCACTATTAAGAAACATTTAAAAGATTTGGGTATCGGACTCGATACAATTCGGGCTGTTCTTATTACCCATGACCATGCCGATCACATTAAAGCGGTAGGGCATCTGGGAGAAAAATTCGGTATTCCTGTTTATTCCACTCCCGAAGTTCATATAGGCATCAACAAAAGTTATTGTGTAACAGAAAAACTTTCGACCTCTGTCCGCTATCTGAATAAAGGAACGCAAATTCAGATTGAAGATCTCAGCATAACAGCTTTTGAAGTACCCCATGACGGAACAGACAATGTGGGCTATTGCATAGAAGCAGACGGCAAAACTTTTTCTTTTTTAACCGACTTAGGACATATTACATCTACTGCAGCCGAATATATCTGCAGAGCCAATTATCTTATCTTGGAAGCTAACTACGACGAAGAAATGTTGAAGATGGGGCCATATCCTCAGTATCTTAAGGAACGTATCGCCGGTCCGAACGGTCACATGAGCAACCGTGAGACAGCAGAATTTTTGGCCGAGAATATCACTGAAAGGCTAAAATATATCTGGCTTTGCCATCTGAGTAAAGATAACAATCATCCGGAACTGGCTTACAAAACGGTGGAACTTCTGTTGAGAAGCAAAGGAGTGCTTGTGGGTAAAGATGTGCAACTCATTGCCTTAAAGCGAAATACACCTTCCGAGCTTTATGAGTTTGAATAATTTTCGATGAAAAGGTGAAAAAATGAAGCAAAATGTTTGGTAGTTTAAAATAAAACATCTACCTTTGCAACCGCAAATCAGAAATGAATGCACTCTTAGCTCAGTTGGTAGAGCAACTGACTCTTAATCAGTGGGTCCAGGGTTCGAATCCCTGAGGGTGTACAAAATAAAAAATGGTTTGCAAATGCACTCTTAGCTCAGTTGGTAGAGCAACTGACTCTTAATCAGTGGGTCCAGGGTTCGAATCCCTGAGGGTGTACAAAAAATAAGGAAAGCGTCATATTCGTTGAGATATGACGCTTTTTTTTCTTTATAACACCGACCATAAGCCCCCAATCAGGGGACTGTCCGAAAATTCCGTTCTTCCTTTCATTAGCTGCTGAAACATCTTGTTGGTGGGGATTCCGATAGTGAATGGACATCCCGTGTTGTCTTTTCAGCCTCCTTTCATCTGTAAGACTTTTTTTTTGATAGTGCAAATGCTGAAGGTAGATTGGGTAAAACTTGGTAAGCACTGCTGAAACGAGGATGAGGGGATGTTCTGTCATTCTTAACCGATTGATTATCTGGGCGCTTTAATTAAAATGTAAGGATGAACGGAAAAAAGATGGCCGGAAAAGAAGGGATGACCGGCTTAGTGAGGGGATGATGCAATCTGCCCCTACACGAAAAACATACCGAGCTTTATTAAAAAGATGCCGAGGTTTTCTGAAAACATACCGAGCTTTTTAAAAAAGACTTTGAGGTTTTTTTAAAACATCAAGGTCTTTTTTGCAGCATGGTAGTGTGTCAAAACTAAACCGGGCTATCCCATCGTCAGTTGTAGGGG
>ERZ838118.380-NODE-380-length-62159-cov-32.059658_pt1 | contig 62159 bp, 52 predicted proteins | sample MGYA00519863_ERZ838118 | MGnify/ENA primary metagenome ERZ838118 (study PRJEB31850, sample SAMEA3708827) | human gut metagenome | biome: human gut; feature: human-associated habitat; material: faeces | place: China | collected 2014 ...
AAGAGCCGAAGGTGCAATCCACGGCCATCAGGCAAATGAGGGAGGAAATAAAGAAATTACTTTGATATTCCTATTTTGGCTGAGTTGTATAAATACCTAATAAGGAAAGTTTAACAAAAAAAGAAGAGTAAAAATGAGCTTTATTCAATTATAATATTTTTATTTGCCTTTAAAACAAGAATAACATGACTATGAAACTACACATATTGGCTTATGGGCTGGTGCTGGCCACTACAATGGCAGCTTGTTCTGATGAAAAGAAAGATTCTAAGGAAAAAGAAGGTGTGGAAACTGTATTGCCCTCATTACCTAATGAGGTGACGGTAGTACCGCTGGAAAAACGAGTGTTCAATCATGAACTAATCAGTAATGGAAAAGTGACGGCAAAGGATTATGCCGACCTGTATTTCCGCACTGCAGAAGTGGTAGCCCACGTTTGGGTGAAAAATGGAGATGTGGTGCGTAAGGGGCAAAAAATAGCCGAACTTGATTTGTTTAAGCTGAATAATACGTTGGCTCAGCAGAAGAATGGACTGGCCCAGTCTACACTGGAGATGCAGGATGTATTGATAGGACAGGGGTATGCACCCGACAACTTGAAAGCTGTGCCGGCCGATGTATTGGAATTGGCAAAAGTAAAAAGTGGTTATGAGCAAAGTAAAGCCCAATATGAGTCTGCCAAATATGATGTGGAACAAGCTACGCTGGTGGCACCCTTTGATGGCGTTGTCGCCAATCTTTTCGAAAAAGAACATAACATCCCAAAAACATCTGAAGCTTTTTGCCGGGTGATTAACGCCGGTACGATGGAAGTTGATTTCACTGTGCTCGAAAGTGAGCTGCCTCTGATTAAGGTAGGGGATAAAGTGGAAGTGACTCCTTATGCTTCCGCTGCCGGTGTACGTCAGGGAAATATCAGTGAAATCAATCCGCTGGTGGACGAAAACGGTATGGTGCGTGTAAAGGCGCGGGTGAATGGAGGCAATAAACTTTTTGACGGAATGAATGTCAGAGTCAGTGTGAAGCGTTCGGTAGGAGAGCAGTTGGTGATTCCTAAAACGGCTGTTGTCCTGCGTTCGGGTAAGCAGGTGGTGTTTACACTGAAAGATGGTAAGGCTATGTGGAACTATGTGCATACCGGACTGGAAAATATGGAAGAATATACTATCACAGACGGTTTGGAGGAAGGAATGGAAGTGATAGCCACCGGTAATGTAAATTTAGCACATGAAGCTCCGGTCAAGGTAATTAAGAATTGAGAATTGTCATTCTGAATGAATTGAAGAATCTGAAAAGAATTAATAGATGGTAAAGTTCTTATTACAACGTCCTATAGCCGTGCTGATGGCGTTCACTGCCTGTTTTATTGTCGGGCTGGTGACGTACTTCTCATTGCCGGTATCTCTGCTGCCTGATATCGCTATTCCCCAAATTACCATTCAGGTATCGGGGGAAAACTCTTCGGCGCGTGAACTGGAGAATACGGTCGTTACACCGGTCCGCAGACAATTGTTGCAGGTGGCCGGATTGAGAGAAATAAAAAGTGAGACTCGTGACGGTGCGGGTATTATCCGCATGGAGTTCGAGTTTGGTGTCAATACGGATTTGGCGTTTATAGAGGTCAATGAAAAGATTGATGCTGCCATGAACAGCCTGCCCAAAGAGGTGGCGCGTCCTAAAGCAATAAAGGCTAGTGCAACGGATATTCCGGTGTTCTATCTGAACATGACACTGAAGAATGACCGGCCTTATGAGGGCACGAATGAGCAACAGTTTCTGGATATGTGCGAATTGGCGGAAAATGTGGTTAAACGCCGTATCGAACAGTTGCCCGAAGTGGCAATGGCAGATATTACGGGGGTTCCCGGAAAACTGCTTCAGATAGTTCCCGATAAAGATAAACTGGCCATGACGGGTATCACGGTGGAGGATATCGAGAATGCATTGGCTTCCAATAATGTGGAGCCGGGAAGTATGCTGGTAAGAGATGGGTATTATGAATATAATATCCGTATCGCTACGCTGCTCCGTACTCCGGAAGATGTGAAGAATATCTATATTCGTAAGGGAGACCGTATTTTGCAATTGAAGGAACTTTGCAAAGTGGATGTCGTCTCACAAAAAGAAAGCGGGCTCTCCGTTGCCGGAGGTAAAAAAGCGGTGACCTTGGCTATCATAAAGCAGAGTGACGAGAATATGGATGAAATGAAAGAGAAGTTGAAAGAAACGACCGATTATTTTGCTTCTCTTTATCCCGATATTGAATTCAGTGTAAGCCGTAACCAGACGGAATTGTTGGATTATACCATTTCTAACTTGCAACAGAATTTGTCTTTAGGTTTCTTGTTTATTTTCATTGTTGCCATATTGTTTTTGGGAGATATCCGCTCGCCGTTGGTAATCGGTATCAGCATGGTGACTTCTATTGTCATTACTTTTTTCTTCTTCTATTTCTGTCATGTCTCGTTGAACGTCATCTCATTGTCGGGCTTGATTTTGGCTGTGGGTATGATGATTGACAGCTCCATCATCGTGACGGAGAATATTTCTCAGTATCGGGAGCGGGGATATTCATTGAAGCGGGCGTGTGCTGTGGGAACTACGGAAATGATTACTCCGATGTTGAGTTCGTCACTGACGACCATTGCCGTCTTCCTGCCGTTGATATTTATGAGCGGTATTGCAGGTGCTATCTTTATGGACCAGGCTTTTTCTATCACAGTGGGATTGATGATTTCGTATGTTACCGGCATCATGCTTTTGCCGGTGCTTTATCTGTTATTTTACAGAGCAGGCATACGGAGCAAGAGCTTCTTGTCCAAGAGATTTGATAATCTGTTGAAAAATGAATGGCTGGAGGGTTTTTATGATAAAGGTATCGATTGGGTATTTTCTCATAAGAAGATTAGCCTGTTGGGTACTTTGGCCACTTTGCCAGTCTGTGTGTTCTTCTTCTATTTTATGGAAAAGGAAAGGATGCCGGAGATAGATCAGAATGAACTGATAATGCGTATCGAATGGAATGAAAACATTCATGTGGACGAGAATAACAGAAGAGTGGACGAGTTGATGAAACTGACGGATGGTAAGGTGACTGAGCATACGGCTTACGTGGGTATGCAGGATTATATATTGAATGGAGGAAGTGAGTTGTCTTCCACTGAAGCGGAGCTTTATTTTAAGACCGGGACACCGACAGAAATACTTCCATTGCAGGATTTGCTGACAAAAGAAATGGAAGAGAAATATCCTTTGGCAGTGGTCTCTTTTTCTCCCCCCGAAACTATTTTCGAGAAGTTATTTGTAACAGGAGAGGCAGATATCGTAGCTGAACTTCATGTTGCCAATAAATCAAAAGCTCCCGAAGCCGAGCAGTTACAGCAATTGGAAAAGGATGTTATTCAAGCAACGGGAATGACACCGACAGGTATTGCTTTCCGTAATCAGTTGAACTTGGTGGTGAACCGGGAAAAGTTGTTGTTGTATAACATAGCCTATGAAGAGCTTACCAGAGTGTTGCGCACAGCTTTTAAAGAAAATAAAGTATCTACCTTGCGTTCTTACCAGCAATACTTGCCCATCGGCATTGCCGGAGAAGAAAAGAGTGTAAACCGTATTCTGAATGAAACTTTGGTTCAAACGTTGCCTGATAAGAATAGACAGGTGAATTATATTCCGCTGAGCGAGTTGGTGTCTATTGTCCCGGCAGAGGATTTGAAGAGCATTACGGCCGGTAAGAACGGGGAATATATTCCGTTGAGTTTTTATGATGTTGAAAATCCGACACGACTTATGAAGGAGGTGAAGGAAACAGTTAAAGAAAAGAATGAATGGGAAGTTGATTTTTCAGGTAGTTTCTTCTCGAATGAAAAGATGATGGGCGAACTGACTGTCATTCTGTTTGTGTCACTTTTATTGATGTACTTTATCTTGTGCGCACAGTTCGAGAGTTTCTTGCAGCCACTCATTGTGTTGTTGGAAATACCGATTGACACAGCCTTTGCTTTGATTACCTTATGGGCGCTTGGGCATACGCTGAACCTGATGTCGGCCATTGGTATCATTGTAACCTGCGGTATTGTGGTGAATGACTCTATTTTGAAACTAGACACCATTAATGAGTTACGCAAGGCGGGAGTGCCTTTGGTTGAGGCTATCCATACTGCGGGTAAAAGGCGTTTGAGAGCCATTATCATGACGTCATTGACTACTATTTTTGCAATGGTGCCATTGTTGTTTACTTCGGATATGGGGTCGGAATTGCAAAAACCATTGTCTATTGCCATGATTGGTTCGATGGTAGTGGGAACATTGGTCAGTTTGTTCATTATTCCTTTGATATATTGGTTTATTTATAGAAAACATGACAAAAATGAAGTACGTTAGTATATGGATTATAGGGTGCCTTTTATCGCTTGGAGCAAAGGCACAGCAGACGGTGAAGCTGGATTTGCAACATACGATAGAGATTGCGAATGACAGTTCGTTGTCGGCATTCAGATATCAGAACATGTATTTATCGGGTTATTGGGAATTCAGAACGTATAAAGCGAATCGTCTTCCCAGTCTGACGCTCGATTTGACTCCGGCAAAGTATTATCGCTATATCACTCAGCGTTATGATTCAAATGAGGATATGGACGTATATCGTGAACAGCAGATGTTCAGTGCCGGTGGTGGACTGAGTATTAGGCAGAATTTGGACTGGACAGGCGGTACCTTCTATATAGATTCCCAACTCGACTTTATGCGCAACTTTGGTGATACGAAGTCTACTCAATATTCCAGTGTGCCTATCCGGGTAGGTTATCAGCAGAGCTTATTGGGGTATAATGCATTTCGTTGGGACCGTAAGATTGAGCCGTTGAAATATGAAAAGGTAAAGAAACAATTCATTTACAATACGGAGACGGTGTCAGAAGAGGCGGTCACTTACTTCTTTGCATTGGCGATGGCTCAAGCCGACTATCAATTGGCTAAAGAGAATGTGGTCTCCAGTGATACCCTGTACAGTATCGGACTGCAACGTCATAAAATAGCAGCCATTTCACGTGCCGATTTATTGACTCTTGAATTGGATAAAGTAAATGCGCATAACACATTGGAAAATGCACAGATTGCACTGAAGCGTGCCATGTTCTCATTGGCCTCTTTTCTGAATCTGGATAAGAATACGACTATCGAATTGTCTTTGCCCGGCCGCCCTTCTGCAATGGAGATTCCGGTAGATGTGGCTTTGGCTAAAGCAAAAGAGAACAATCCCTCTTTTCTGGAACAACGCCAGAATATTTTGGAAGCGGAACAGAATGTGAACAAGACTAAGGTGGAATCTCGTTTTAATGCCAGCCTGAATGCCAGTGTCGGATTCAATCAGGTGGCAGATAAGTTCGGGGATGCCTACCGCCATCCTCTGCAACAGGATTTGGTGTCGGTGAGTGTTTCTATTCCATTGGTGGACTGGGGAGTAAGAAAAGGAAAATACAACATGGCAAAGAATAACCTGAATGTGGTAAAGATTGCCGCACGCCAGGAAGAGCTTAGTGTGGAAGAAGAGGTTATAATGACTGTAAGTGATTTTAATATCCAGCAACGCCTGATTACCAGTGCCGAAGAAGCATTGGACTTGGCGGTAATGGCCTATGAACAGACACGGCAACGCTTTATTATCGGTAAAGCGGATGTGAACAGTCTGACTCTTTCGCTAAACCGCCAGCAGGAAGCGCAGAAGAATTATATTTCAGCTTTGCAGAATTATTGGTTGAATTATTATAAGATACGGAAACTGACATTGCACGATTTTGCTTCGGGATTTTCATTGTCTGATAAGTTTGATTTTAATGTAGGTATGTATCGATGAGCAACTCTCGTACTTTCTCTTCGTTTACGCTGATAGTAACTTTTGTTTGTTTGGCGTTGATAGGTTTGGCTTTGGTTCCGTTATTACCGGTCAAACTGGCGCCGTCGCGTGTCTTGCCGGGGCTGACTATTTCATTTAGGATGCCGGGTAACTCATCACGAGTGATAGAGGCTGAAGTGACCAGTAAACTGGAATCGATGCTGGCAAGGGTAAACGGAATAAAAAATGTAATATCTACTTCCGACAATGGAAGAGGAAGCATAACACTGGAACTGGATAAGCATGCGGATATTGATGCCGCTCGTTTTGAGGTGTCAACCATTATCCGCCAAACGTGGGCGCAACTTCCTGACGGAGTAAGTTATCCTCAGATTAGTACCCGCCGGTCGGATGATAAAGCGTCGCGGCCATTTATGACGTATACTCTCAATGCCCCTTCCAATCCTATCTTGATTCAGAACTATGCCGAGGAGAATATAAAGCCGGTACTGGGGCAATTGGCAGGCATCTATAAGGTGGAGCTGAATGGGGCTACTCCGATGGAATGGCAATTGGAATATGACAGTGAACAGTTGTCTCGTTTGGGGATAACACTGGGAGATGTACAGGTCGCCATCAACCGCCATTACGAAAAAGAATTTCTAGGTATTTGTTCTATAGAGAAAGGTCCGGATAATAAGGATTGGATTCGGGTGGTGCGCACTGCTACAGGTAAGGAAACGGAGTTTGAGCCCGATGTCATTCAACTGAAGGCGGGAGACGGCACGGTGGTCACACTGGATAAGTTGATAAAAGTAAAGCATGTGGAAGAACAACCGCAGAGTTATTACCGCATCAATGGATTGAATTCTATCTATCTTTATATTACGGCCGAAGAAACGGCCAATCAGTTGGAATTGAGCCGCCAGGTGAAAGAGCGTATGGCGGAATTGCAGGCGAAGATGCCGGCCGGATATGAAGTGCATATCGGTTATGATGCTACAGAATATATCCAAAAGGAGTTGGATAAGATTTATTTCCGTACCGGACTGACTGTACTGATTTTATTGCTGTTTGTCGCATTGATAACCCGCAATTTGCGTTACTTGTTTCTGATAGTCACCAGTTTGACTATCAACATATCCGTAGCGGCTATTTTCTATTATACATTCGGACTGGAAATGCAGCTTTACTCTTTGGCGGGTATTACCATATCTCTTAATTTGGTGATAGACAATACGATTGTCATGACCGACCATATTTTGCATCGTAGGAACTTAAAGGCATTTGTCTCTGTGTTGGCTGCTACCTTAACCACCATCGGGGCATTAGTCATTATTTTCTTCCTCGATGAAAAGATTCGGCTGAACTTGCAGGATTTTGCAGCAGTGGTAATCATAAATCTGGCCGTTTCATTGTTTGTAGCCTTGTTCTTTGTTCCTTCTATGATTGACAAGATTGGCTTGGAGAAGAAAAAGGTGAAGAAGCACAGACGCACTTGGATGAAGCGTTTTGCTGTTTATTTCACCCGTTTCTATCAAGGTTTCATTTATTATCTGTGTCGTTTTAGGGTGATAGCTTGCATTCTATTGGCTTTGGGCTTTGGTTTGCCCGTCTTTATGTTGCCGGAGAAGATGGAAGGTGAAGGAAAATTTGCCGAATATTATAATAAAGTATTCAGTAACTCCACATATAAAGAGAAAGTGAAGCCGATAGTGGACAAGGCATTGGGAGGCAGCTTGCGTCTTTTTGTCGAGAAAGTGTACGAAGGCAGTTACTTTAATCGTGATGAGGGGGAAGTGGTGCTGTATGTGAATGCCAATCTGCCTAACGGAAGTACCTTGGAGCAAATGAATGCATTGGTCAAGAAGATGGAGACTTATCTGAGTGACTTTAAAGAGATTAGGCAGTTCCAGACATCTATATATAGTGCACGGCAGGCAAACTTACAGATTTATTTTACGAAAGAAGTGGAGCACAGTGGATTTCCTTATACATTGAAGTCTAACATTATCAGCAAAGCTTTGACATTGGGAGGAGGAAGCTGGGGAGTATATGGCTTGCAAGACCAGGGTTTTAACAATGATGTGCGTGAGAGCGCGGGAAGTTTCCGGGTGAAGATGTACGGATATAATTATGATGAGTTGGCCTATTGGGGAGACCGCTTGAAAGAAAAACTTTTGGAGCATCGTCGAATAAAAGAGGTGATTATTAATTCGGAATTCTCATGGTGGAAGGACGATTACAGTGAATTCTATCTTGACTTGAACAGGGAAAGGATGGCCAAGGAGAATATTACGGCTACACAGTTGTTCAATGCCTTGGGCCCTGTGTTCGGACGTGATATTTATTGCGGAAGTGTATTGTTTGAAAATCAGGCAGAATGGTTGAAGTTGTCTTCCATGCAGGGGCAGAAATATGATGTATGGGGGTTGGTAAATGTTCCTTTGATGATAAACGGACACTCTTATAAATTGGCGGATTTTGCAACGGTAGAGAAAGGACAGTCTCCACAGAAGGTGGCAAAAGAGAACCAGCAGTATCGTCTGTGTCTGCAATATGAATACATCGGTTCTTCCGAGCAAGGAAGGAAACTGTTGAAAAAGGATTTGGAAGCCTTTAATAAGATATTGCCGATGGGATATACGGCGGAAGATGAGCAGGAACAGTGGTCATGGGGAAAGAAGGACAACGCACAATATGCATTGCTCTTAATAGTGATTGCGATTATTTTCTTTACCACCAGCATTTTGTTTAATTCACTCAAGCAACCGTTGGCTATCATTTTTGTGATTCCTATTTCGTATATTGGCGTATTTTTGACGTTCTATCTTTTTGGCTTGAACTTTGACCAGGGTGGGTTTGCATCTTTTGTACTATTATGCGGTATAACGGTGAATGCAAGTATTTATATTTTGAATGAGTATAACTCCATTCGCAGACGTTATCCGTTACTGTCGGATGTGCAGGCGTATACTAAAGCATGGAATTCAAAGATTATCCCTATTTTCCTGACTGTTGTGTCTACCATTTTAGGGTTTATTCCTTTTATGATTGGTCAGGGAAAAGAGGCCTTTTGGTTTCCGTTAGCAGCCGGAACGATTGGTGGGTTGACAGCTTCTATACTTGGCATTTTCATGTTCTTGCCTATATTCTCTTTAAAGAAACAGAAAAGAAGAATTAAGTCGGAAAGAATAAAGAGATAAAAATGATGATGGTTATAACTCGTAACTTATTGTGATGGAGAATAAAAGTATTCAAGAAGTTGAAATATTGTTGGTACAGTGTGATAATTCAATTTATGCTGATGAAGTAACCGATGCATTGTTTGCATCAGGTATTACTTCTTATCGGCATGATGAAAAGCAATATGGGCATCATGGAGCTCACGGTCCCAATGAAGGCATTGCAATTTATGTGTCTAAAGACAATTATGACCAGGCTGCAAAAATAGTTTCAATAATTGAAAGTCAGCGAAAGGCACAGTCGGTCTGTTGGTGTCCGAAGTGTGGTAGCGAAAATATTGTCAGTATCACTCCGTATCTTAAACACCGAACAGCCATATCAATGTTTATTCTATTTTCCTTGCTTATTGCAGGCTGTTACTTTTTAACTCCTTTAAGTAATGTTTTTTCTTCTCCTACAGTGTCAATGCTTATGATTGCGATATTGCTTATCGCTCTTATACTTTTTATTCTAGGTGCTAGCAAGCGTTGTAATATGAATCGTAGATGTAAAGACTGTGGACATCGTTTTTGTAGATGAATTGTTTTGTTTATATCGAGTTTCTTGATGTTGTGATGAGTTGGCTTTTCCCAATGATTGATTGTTGTTATAATATTCCTGTTGGATAAGAAGTGCGTGCGCTCTATACCCTGAAGATTTTTTCAGGGTTGTAAAAATCATTACGTTTATTCTTTAGTCTAACCTATACGTCCGCATGGGGCTACACATACGTATGTACATTTTTCCTTGAACGTTTATTTAGATACTAATATCGCTGAATTGGTATGAATCGGAAAGATTAGTATAAAATTATTTGGTGGTATTATCAGGTAATTGTAATATTGTATACGCTTAAGCTTATTATAAAAAACAAAAAGTTATGTATATGGTAGAGAAGAACAACAAGTTGACATGTTGTAAAGTGCTTGGTATGTTGTTGATAATCCTATGTATTTGTGTCTCTTGTGGTCATAAAGAGGTGAGAACAGCATTGGATATGGCAGAAAAACAAATGTGGGATGAACCTGATTCTGCTTTAAAAGTATTAGAGTCTATCACTATGCCGGAAGCTTTGGAGGGAAAAGAGCGGGCAGATTATGCATTGCTGTTGACACAAGCGCAATATCGTTCCAACATTATCGCCACTTCGGATTCATTGATTAATATCGCTGTCGAATATTATCAGGATAAAGATGTAGAAAAAAGAACAGCCTCATTGTTATATAAAGGGGGAGTATTAAAAGATATGGGTAAGGATGAGGAAGCTATGTTGGCCTATAAAGAAGCGGAAAGCTATATTCCGAGAATAAAGGATAATAGGATTACTTCTTTTATTTATACTGGGTTAGGTTATTTGAATCAAAAGCATGATAATTATGGTTTAGCTGTCTCTTATTTTAAAAAGGCAATTTTGATAAATACACATGAGTGTCAGTTAGAGTGGAAAGCTAGTAACTTAATGAACGTAGCCAATATAGAATATTATTGGGGAAATAAAGATAGTGCAAAGTTATCTTATTCTGATTTATTGGAAATTGTTCCATCTGTAGATTCTGCTCTTCAATCTAAAATCTATTATAATATAGGAGCATATTTAGGAAAAGAGAAACAATGGACAGAAGCGGAACAATATTTAAAAAAGGTTTTAAGAGGGAAAATACATAAAGCCAATTATAAAACATTGCTTTTGCTAGCTGATATATATTCAAAAAAAGGATATCGGGAAAAGGTAGATAGTTTATGGCAGTGTGCTTTAGATAAATCGGATTTGGAGATAAAAGCTAAAATATATTATTCATGGTATGTTGAGGCTTCTCAAAAAAACGACTATAAGAATGCATTGTTTAATTTATCGAACTTTATATCATTGACGGACTCTATACGTAATCGTGTGAATCAAGTTGAATTATTGGCAATGCAAAAGAAATATGATCGGGCTGTTTTGATAAATAAGAATGCGGAAATACGTAATCATTGGTATCTTACTATCTTAATTTCTATTACCACAATAATCATATTGATTGGAAGTATCTATCTGATACTTATTATTAATAGAAGGAATAATAAAAAGTTATTATTACGGAATATGCAAGAAAAGGCTGAATTGCAGGCAAGGATTGATGCTAATCAAATAAAAATAGCAGAAGATGATACCATGCATAATGGGGAGAAAGAAAAATTGCAGTTACAAATTGTGCAGCTGGAAGCTGAAAAGAAGCAGAAAGATGTCAGTATTCGTAGATTGGAAATTATTTGTAAGTCGAAAGATAAAGATATCCCGCTGGAATATATTGAAGCTTTGGAAGTGATAATGAAATTGAAATCTAAAGAGCTTCCTTCTTATGACCCGGCTGTAGATAGAGAGAAGCTACATATCTGGTTAGACTTGGTTTATAATAATTTTGCCAGTCGATTATTGGAGAGATATCAGTTGACAGGGAGAGAAAGAGATGTTTGTTATTTAAAGGCATTGGATTTTTCTGATGATGAAATCTCTGATTTGTTAAAGATACAGTTGCGCTCAGAAGAACGATGGATTTATCGTATATGCGAGAAATTTGGATTTTCTAAAGGTAGTAAAGATGATTTTACCACCTATATATTAGAATTGAGAGAAATACGGTAGGTGTTTTATTCAAGTTTTGTCGCAAAAAAGCTTGTTCTTTTAATGTATATTATTGATAATCAGCAAAAGCTTATGTCGCAAATCAATGGGATGATTATTTGGATGATGGGAAAATGCTCTCTAAATTCGCAGTTGTTATAAAACCATTTGTTATGAAAAACGTATTAATGACTTGCTTTTTTATGCTGTTGAGTGTGTCTGCATGGGCACAAATATATGAGATCCCTAAAGATATCGATTTTAAGGGAACTTTTGAAATGGATGACCTCCGGTCTGCTTCTTTCCCTGTAGAAGCTTATCTTCAAGGTACACAAGTTACCATTACTTTTTATGTTGACCTTTCTGATGCTACAGTGACGGTTGCATCAGAAGAAAACAATCAGGAGATGGAAGAGCGTACTATTTCATTTATTGATTCTACTCCTGAAGTTTTTAATATAAGTGGTTATTCAAAAGGCACTTATATTATAACTATAACGACACCGCGAGGTACGTACCTAAGTGGCACATTTAAAATAGAATAGCCACGAAGTGAAACATGTAAGCTCATCATTGCTTCTCTTCATGTTTCTCTGTCTGTTTTGTGCTTGTAAAGAGACAGAAAAGGAGAAGAATACACGTTTGGTTAAAGAGTGGGAAGGGAAAGCATTGGCTTTTCCTTCCTATTCGACTTTTACTATTCAGGGACGTGATACCGTGCATTTTACTTTTCCCCATTCTGAATATAAGATTGTAACCTATGTAGACTCCTTGGGCTGTAAGGAGAATAAATTTCATTTCGACCGTTGGAAAACGTTTATCCATGAAGTTGACTCTTTGACGGGAAATGATGTGTTTTTTGTCTTTTACTTTAATACAAAAGATAGGGATAATCTGTGCAACATAGCAAAGCGTAATCATTTTATTTACCCTGTCTGTGTGGATGAAACAGATTTGTTTAACCATCTCAATCAATTTTCAAAAGAACTGCATACGCAGACTTTTCTGTTAGATGAGGCAGACCAAGTGATAACGATGGGCAATCCTATAAATGATGTGGAAGTGAAAGAAAAATATATGAAGATAATGGCCAATGTCATGGAATAGTTTGTATGGCCGATTGGAAAAAGTAGAAAGAAATCCCAATTTTATAAAGAGGAATAAAATAAAATGTCTTACTTTGCAGGTCAATAAACATTCTAATACTTACATATTATGTTAACTCAAATTATCAATGGTAAGATATTTACCCCACAGGGTTGGCTGGACGAAGGTTCGGTGTTGATGCGGGATAATAAAATACTTGAAGTTACTAACTGCGATTTAGCGCTGATTGGTGCTAATCTGATTGATGCCAAAGGCATGTATATTGTCCCCGGATTTGTATGTATGCATGCTCATGGAGGCGGTGGTCACGACTTTACAGAGTGTACGGAAGAGGCATTCCGCACAGCAGTCAAAGCACATCAGAGACACGGTGCCACCAGCATTTTCCCTACATTGTCATCTTCTCCTTTTTCAGAGATTCGTAAAGCCGTAAGTGTATGCGAAAAGCTGATGGAAGAAAAAGACAGTCCGGTATTGGGACTTCATGTGGAGGGGCCTTACCTGAATCCTAAGATGGCAGGTGAGCAGTTTGCCGGTAAGGTGAAAAATCCGGATAAAGAAGAATATACCTCATTGTTGGATGAAACTAATTGTATCAAGCGCTGGGATTCATCTCCCGAACTGCCGGGAGCTTTGGAGTTTGCCGGCTATCTGAAATCTAAAGGGATAGTGGCTGCTGTTTCCCATACTGAGGCTGAATATGACGGTATCAAAGCTGCTTATGAAGCCGGATATACTCATGCGGCCCATTTTTATAATGCAATGCCGGGATTTCATAAACGCCGTGAATATAAATATGAAGGAACGGTGGAGAGTGTCTATCTTACAGATGGAATGACCATCGAACTTATTGCTGACGGTATTCATTTGCCTTCTACTATTTTGCGGTTGGCTTATAAACTGAAAGGGGTGAACCATACTTGTCTGGTGACTGATGCGCTGGCTTATGCCGCTGCCGAGGGAGTTGAAATCACTGATTCGAATGTAATTATCGAGGATGGCGTATGCAAGATGGCAGACCGTTCTTCACTGGCAGGAAGTATTGCTACAATGGATGTATTGGTACGTACGATGGTTAAAGCCGGCATTCCTTTGGGCGATGCCATTAATATGGTTTCGGAAACTCCGGCACGCATTATGGGAGTAGATGACAGAAAAGGGTCATTGCAAAAAGATAAGGATGCCGATTTGTTGATTTTAGACCATGACTTGAATATCCGTGCTGCATGGGCAATGGGTAATCTGATAGAAGGAACGAATACATTGTTCTAAATATACTCTTTAAATAGTTTGGGGAAGATGTTTAAACAGTTCGAAGTAATTGTTTAGGCATCTTTTTTTAGTTTTAGTAGTCGTTATCAATGGGAAAATTGCTACATTTGCAATTCGTAGAATTGAAAACCCAAACAATAAAATCGATATGGACGAAGCGATTAGACAAGATGTGAAGAAAGCCTGTGAGGTTATGCAGAAAGGCGGGGTAATTCTTTATCCTACTGATACCATCTGGGGAATAGGTTGCGATGCAACTAATGCAGAAGCTGTGAAGCGTGTATATGACATAAAGAGACGTGCAGACAGTAAGGCGATGTTGGTACTGGTAGACAGTTCGGTGAAAGTTGATTTCTATGTACGGGATGTGCCTGCAGTTGCATGGGACTTGATAGATTATGCTACCAAACCGCTGACTATTATCTATGACGGTGCTCGTAATTTGGCCGAAAACCTGTTGGCGGAAGATGGTAGTGTCGGTATTCGTGTGACAAGTGAAGAATTCTCTAAGGAGCTCTGTTTCCGCTTTCGTAAAGCAATAGTCTCTACTTCGGCAAACATTAGCGGCCAGCCTTCACCTGCCAATTTCAGTGAGATAAGTGAGGAAGTAAAACAGGCGGTAGACTATATTGTCGGTTATAGACAAGATGAAGTCGGACATCCGAAACCTTCCAGTATTATTAAGCTGGGTAAAGGAGGAGAAGTGAAGATTATAAGAGAATAAGAAAGAATGGATGCTATAATAGAAGATAAGAAGAGTTTATTGCAGCGCTTTATTTTGTGGCGCGAACAAAGGATAAAGGAAAAACATTTCATTCTGATACTGAGCTTTTTGGTTGGTATCTTTACTGCGCTGGCAGCCTGGTTCCTGAAATTTCTGGTGGAATGGATTAAGGAGTTCCTGACAGAGAATTTTGACTCGACAGGTGTGAACTGGTTGTATTTGGTGTATCCTGTGGTGGGTATCTTTTTGACCGGCTTATTCATTCGTTATATTGTGAAAGATGATATCAGCCATGGTGTGACAAAGATTCTTTATGCCATTTCGCGGCGTCAGAGCCGTATCAAGCGGCATAATACATGGTCATCCATGATTGCAAGTGCCATTACCATCGGTTTTGGTGGGTCGGTGGGGGCTGAGGCACCTATCGTGCTGACCGGTTCTGCCATCGGTTCCAATTTGGGCAGTGTCTTTAAGATGGAACATAAGACGCTGATGCTTTTGGTGGGATGTGGTGCTGCAGGCGCGGTGGCCGGTATTTTCAAAGCTCCTATTGCCGGATTGGTATTCACCTTGGAGGTTTTGATGATAGACTTGACGATGGCTTCTCTGTTGCCGTTGTTGGTGTCGTGTGTGACGGCCGCTACGGTTTCTTATATCCTTACCGGTTCGGAAGCTATGTTTAAATTCCACATGGATGAGCCGTTTCTAATGGAGCGTATCCCATCGGCCATCTTGTTGGGTATTGCTTGTGGATTGGTTTCCCTGTATTTTACCCGTGCCATGAATTCGGTGGAAAATGTATTCCGTCGTTATAATAGTCCGTATGTGAAACTGGCTATCGGCGGTATCATGCTAAGTATCCTGATTTTCCTTTTTCCGCCTCTTTATGGCGAAGGATACGATACGATTAACTTATTGCTCAACGGGGTATCCAATCAGGATTGGGATACGGTGATGAATAACTCAATCTTTTATGGATATGGCGGTTTGTTGCTGATTTATCTGGCATTGATAATTCTGTTCAAAGTCTTTGCATCCAGTGCTACTAATGGCGGTGGCGGTTGTGGCGGTATTTTTGCCCCCAGCTTGTTTTTGGGATGTATCACCGGATTTATCTTTGCCCATTTCTGCAATGAATTTCATTTGGGTCCGTATATTCCGGAAAAGAATTTTGCATTGTTGGGGATGGCAGGATTGATGTCGGGGGTGATGCATGCACCCTTGACGGGTATTTTCCTGATTGCAGAGCTGACCGGAGGCTACGATTTGTTTTTACCTTTGATGATGGTGTCTGTCAGTTCTTATCTTACTATTATGGTGTTTGAACCGCATAGTATTTATTCCATGCGTCTGGCTAAAAAAGGGGAGTTGCTGACTCATCATAAGGATAAGGCTGTATTGACGTTGATGAATATCGAAAGCGTAGTGGAAACAGACTTTGAGAAAGTCCGCCCCGATATGGATTTGGGTGAAATGGTAAAGGTCATTTCGCAGGCAAAACGTAATTTATTTCCTGTTGTGGATGTGAATGGAGAGTTGCTGGGCATCGTGGCATTGGACGATATCAGAAACATTATGTTCCGTCAGGAGTTATATCATCGTTTCAAGGTAGAAAAGTTTATGGTATCACCTGCCGCCAGAATCTATGTCAATGATTCGATGGAAGAAGTTATGAGGAAGTTTGATGATACGAAGGCTTGGAATCTTCCTGTGATAGACGAGGCCGGCAAATATAAGGGATTTGTTTCTAAGTCGAAGATATTCAACTCATACCGTCAGGTTTTGGTGGATTTTTCTGCAGATTAATAGTTATAAGTATGGAAAAGAAAGATTTGAAAATTGTATATATGGGTACTCCCGACTTTGCGGTAGAGAGTCTCAAACGCTTGGTTGAAGGAGGTTACAATGTAGTGGGTGTGATAACGATGCCCGACAAACCGATGGGGCGTCACGGAAGCGTGTTGCAGCCTAGTCCTGTAAAGCAATATGCAGTTTCGCAGGGATTGCGCGTGCTTCAACCGGAAAAGTTGAAAGAGGAATCTTTCGTCGAAGAACTGCGCTCATTGCAGGCTGACTTACAGATTGTGGTGGCATTCCGAATGTTGCCCGAAGTTGTTTGGAATATGCCTCGTTTGGGAACGTTTAATCTTCACGCTTCTTTATTGCCGCAGTACAGAGGGGCGGCTCCCATCAATTGGGCAGTCATCAATGGAGATACTGAGACGGGCATAACCACTTTCTTTTTGAAGCATGAAATTGATACCGGCGAAATCATACAGCAGGTGCGTGTGCCTATTGCCGATACGGATAATGTGGGAATTGTGCATGACAAACTGATGATGTTGGGAGGGGAGTTGGTGCTTGAAACGGTAGATGCTATTCTTGCCGGTACGGTGAAGGCTATCCCGCAAGAAGAACTGATGCAGGCGGAAGCGGAATTGCGCCCGGCTCCTAAAATCTTTAAGGAAACGTGTCGCGTAGACTGGAGTAAAGGCGTGAAAGAAATCTATGATTTTATTCGCGGTTTATCTCCCTATCCGGCTGCATGGACAGAACTGTATATGGGCGGGGCCGGCAAGCAGGTGATGAAGATTTATGAGGCTGAAAAAATCTTTTGTCAGCATGATATGCAGATAGGGGAGATTCGTACAGATTTAAAGACTGATTTCCAAATAGCGGTGAAAGATGGTTTCATCAATATATTGTCTTTACAGCTGGCAGGAAAGAAGCGTATGCACGTTGCGGATTTCTTAAGAGGTTACAGGACAGCTAATGACAACCGTGTAGAGTAAGATTTATCAGCAAAACGCGGATGGAAAATAAAAAGGCGCAGGATGGCATTTGCCGGCTGCGCCTTTCGTTATAATAAATAAGGCATTATATTATAACGGTCGTTTAGTTTTTGGGTTGAGGTTATGGTTTAGATATTAAAATTCAGACTTTTCTTATTGTTGTTCATCGTTACTTCTACGATATCTGTTCCATTCTTAATTGTTCTTGTTTTTATCTTAAATCCCTTCAATGTACCTTCTTTAAATCCCGGCATATTCTCTAATGTGAATGAAACATAACCACTGTTGGCATTGATTTGCAGGTCACCGGCCGCATCATGGCGCAGCTCGGCACTCAAATATCCCTGTGCGTCAGGCCGGGCATCTTTGGCAATGACCAAGTTGATGGTGTGTGCTATGAGTTGGTTACCTCCGTTTAAAATGGTGTAACGTAAGTTGAGATGCGCTTTGCTTATGCTTTGCCCGCTAATGTCAATCGGGTCTGCACCATAATCTTTCGTATTATTTTCTTCTAAGAGAACAGGTTCTTTGGTCAGCACTTTATTTACTTGAATAATAGTAATATAAGGAATGTTGTCGGCACCTATACTCTGAGGTATGGTAGAGTATGTATAAAATATGCGTTGCCCTTTTTGGTTCATCTTATTGTCAGACAAGATTTGCGGGTTGGCTATATAAGTATATCCGTTCAAGTCGGTATCAATCAAAGTACTCCCCGACAAGGTAATGGGATTGACAATGATGGCCATGTCTGCATTATAATTATCTATACAGTTTTGTATATCATCTATGTCTTCGTCTTGACTGCATGCTTGTGTCATGCAGACTACAATCGACAGAAAGAGTAGGACTGCTATATTCTTTATATGCTTCATTTCATTATTCCTTTTTGAGTGTTTCTATGGCATAAATGTACAGACTGCGTGTTTACTGCTTCTAGAAGTGTTAAATCTGCTTAAGCAAAAAAATATGCTTCATTAATGCAGTATTTTTGCAGTCTCATCATTTATAGAATAAAATAGTGTCACAAACAATGAATGAAACAGAGTTGGTCAAACGATGCGGTAAGGGAGATAACCTTGCTCGCAAGCAGTTGTATGAGCGTTATGCCGGACAATTGATGGCTATCTGTGTTCGTTATATTGGTGACAGAGAGACGGCACAAGATGTTTTGCATGATGGTTTCTTGAATATCTTTCGTTCTTTCGACAAGTTTACCTACAAAGGAGAAGGGTCACTCAAAGCATGGCTTGCACGTGTGATGGTAAATGAAGCTTTGGGCTATTTACGCAAAAAGTCTTCGGCCAATCAGGAAGTTGTAGTGGAAGAGTTGCCTGACGTGGTGGATGGGGACGATGATACAATGGAACAGATTCCCCAGTCTGTATTAATGCAGTTTATAAAAGAATTGCCGGAAGGCTACCGAACCGTTTTTAATCTATACGTATTTGAAGAGAAAGGACACAAAGAGATAGCTCAGATGTTGGGAATAACGGAGCATACCTCTTCATCGCAATTGTATCGTGCCAAAAGTTTACTTATAAAGAAGATTAATGATTATAGAAAGAGGATATAGGAATGGAAGAGAAAGATAAATGGATAAAAAATTTACGCCATCGGATGGAGGACTATTCCGAACCGGCTCCTGCTAATCTTTGGAATCAGTTGGAGAAGGAGCTTAATGGTACTCCGAAGATTATTCCGTTGTGGCGTCGCTGGCAGGCAGTAGCAGCAATTGCCGTGCTGGTGGTCATATCGTCAGTGACCGTATGGTTTTGGCATTCTCCTTCGGCAGAATATATAGAAAGAAAATCTGTTGAGGTTGCGTCTCTCCCTCCTTCGGCGGATATGGAGGAGGTAATTCCTGTCCGTCCCTCAGTGACACATATCGTTCCCTCAGTGGCATTGGCACAAAACAAAGCGGGCCGTGTGGAGGCTGTTATGCAGAAAGCTGTATCTGCATTTAATAATAATGAGGCGGTGACTGAAAAAGCGGTAGAAGAGAAACAAACCGAGACAACGGAAAAAGAAGAGAAAGAAACGAAACAGGCAGTAGGAGAGAAGCCCAAGCAGAAACCGATTGCAAAATCTGCCGGACGCAATAATTATTATGCCTACGCTGCATCCCGGAAGACAAGAGACAGGAAGTGGTCGGTCGGCATTTCCACCGGTAACGTTCCTTTTTCTTCCAATATGAATTATTCGGGATACGGAAGTCTGGCACCATTGAATAAAGGACCGAAGAAAAATTCACCTTATGCTTCTTTGGAAGCCAGAGGTGAGGTGACCGAGCCTGTTTATTTTGCTAATCTGAATGCCGATAATAGTACAAAGGTGGAGCACCATATGCCTGTCACATTCGGTGCGTCTCTTCGTTTTGAGTTGGATGAGAAATGGGGCATTGAGACAGGGGTGACGTATACTCTGCTTTCCACTGACTTACGTTCCGGTTCTCAAGATTCTTATTTTGAAGAAGAGCAACGCTTGCATTATGTCGGAATTCCTTTAAAGGTAGACCGCCGTTTGTGGAGCAGTAAACGCTTTGAGGTCTATGCTTCGGCCGGGGGAATGGTTGAAAAGTGTGTTGCGGGCACGATGCACAAGGTGGGTATTGTGAATAAGCAGGACAAAGACGCAACAAACGAAAATATTCATGTGAAACCATTGCAATGGTCGTTGTCGGCTGCTGCCGGAGCACAGTTTAAGATTACAGATAAGGTGGGCATTTATGCTGAGCCCGGTGTGGTTTATTATTTTGATGACGGCAGTAATTGGCAGACCATTCGTAAAGAGCATCCTTTTAATTTTAATATTCAATTGGGAGTGCGGTTTACTCTGAATAAATAATTTCACTGCTAGCCGGCAGAATAAGGGTGCGCGTACGCATTTTCACACATACGTACGCATCGGTCTACACGTACGTACGCATCGGTCTACACGTACGTACGCATCGGTCTACACGTACGTATGCATAAGCCTACACGTATATACGCATCGGTCTACACGTACGTACGCATAAGCCTGCACGTATATATGTGTGAAGTGTGCCTTACCGTCAAGTGGCCAACTGTAAGATTATGATTGAGGAAAATTTAAACAGGCTTCATGTAATATTTGCAATTTTACCGGATATTCGTAAGTAAACACATTTTTTTGTCGTACCTTTGCAACATATATGCTAAGAAATAAGAACAGTGAATTATGGCTAAACCTCTAATATCCCCTTCTTTACTGTCTGCCAATTTTGCTAATCTGCAGGCAGACATACAGCAAATCAATCGCAGTGAAGCTGATTGGTTGCATATTGACGTGATGGACGGCGTGTTTGTACCTAATATTTCTTTTGGGTTTCCCGTATTGAAATATGTAGCAGAACTGACGGAAAAACCGTTGGATGTGCATTTGATGATTGTCAACCCTGAGAAGTTCATAAAAGAAGTGAAAGACTTGGGCACCATGATGATGAATGTACATTATGAAGCATGCATACATTTGCACAGAGTGGTGCAGCAGATAAAAGATGCAGGCATGAAAGCGGCTGTAACACTTAATCCTTCTACTCCTGTTGCTATGTTGGCGGACATAATCTGTGATGTGGATATGGTTTTGCTGATGAGTGTAAATCCGGGATTCGGAGGTCAGAAGTTCATTACACATACATTGGATAAAGTGAGAGAACTGCGCGAGCTCATAGCCCGTACCGGTTCGCAGGCTTTGATAGAAGTAGATGGAGGAGTGAATCTGGAAACCGGTAAGCTGTTGGTGGAAGCCGGAGCGGATGTCCTCGTGGCGGGAAATGCGGTATTCAAAGCTCCTGACATGGGAGAAATGATTCATAAGTTGAAGAATCTTTGATTATCCGGCGGTGCGATTATCTTCGGCTTTGAAGCCTTGTTCTATATTCCGGCTGACCATTCCATTGGTAGCCGGAATTTTTTTATCCGACACTTACTTTCGGTCTTTGAATTTACTGTCCATGCACTTTGGGGTGATGGCTGTGCTTTTTGCCGCTCTTCTGTGGATGCTGAAGACAAGTGCTTACCGCTATCGGTGGCTTTTTGGAGGAACGGTCGGTCTGTTTCTGCTGGTTTTGGGAAGTATGGTGACACAGATACAGTGGAATCAAGTAAATTGTGAGTGGGTGCCGGAAAAGAAAATGTATCAAGGTGTCGTTTTAGAACCTCCGGTGGCTAAGGAGAAAACGATGGTATGTAAGGTGAAGACGGAGCATAAGCAGATATTGCTATATGTTTATAGGGACAGTTTGTCGCAAGCCTTGCAAAGTGGGGAGCATATCCTGTTCTATAGTGAAATCCATCCTCCGCATAACGCAGGTAATCCGTATGAGTTTGATTATGCCTCTTATTTGTTGCGGAAACAGATTAGCGGTACGGCGTATGTGTATGCCGGATATTGGCATATCATGGACCGACCGCGTGTGCTCAGCGTCAAGCAACAGGCTTTGGCTTGCAGAGATAAAATTGTAGGGTATTATCGGAAATGGGGATTCAAAGGAGAGGAGTTTGCCGTGCTTTCTGCATTGACGGTGGGATATAAGGAAGAGTTGAGTGATGAGTTACGGGAGTCTTATTCGGTGGCGGGTATCAGCCATGTGTTGGCATTGTCAGGACTTCATGTCGGGATACTTTGGTTTCTGTTAGGGTGTGTATTGCGGCCGTTTTGCCGTAATCAGACAATGCGTATTCTGAGATGGATAGTCGTCACGCTGTTGTTATGGAGTTTTGCTTTTGTGGCAGGGCTGATGCCCTCGGTGGTGCGTGCCGTTATCATGTGTATGTTGGTCGAGCTCAGAGCGCTGGGACGGAGAAGGGGACAACCTCTGGATATATTGGCAATAGCTGCATTCTCTATGCTGCTATATTCTCCCTTCTATTTGTTTGATGTGAGTTTTCAACTCTCTTTTATGGCGGTCTTGGCTATTTCGGTATGTTATACAGAATTGCACCGGCTGTGGTTTATCCGCAACCGTGTCTTGAGATATGTCTGGGGAATAGCAGTAGTGTCTGTGGCGGCACAATTAGGTACGGCCCCATTGGTGATGTACTATTTTTCCGGTTTCTCTCTTTACTTTTTATTGGCTAATCTGCTGGTTGCACCATTGATTCCTATTATTATTTATTTGGCATTGCTGGCTTTTGTCTTTGCACCGGTCGCAGGACTTCATCATTACATCCTGTTTGTGCTGGAAGAAGTTATTAAATGTTTGAATTGGGGTACATGGACTATCAGCCGATTGCCTTCGGCCTTTATTGATTCGCTGTATTTGTCTTCGTTGGAAGTATGCTTGTTCTACGGGCTCTTCATACTGGGCCTGTACTATTGGGCTAACAGGTGCAGAAGAGCGTTAATCAGGGTATTTGCAGGAATAAATGTGATTCTGGCACTATTGTTCTATATTCATTTGCCTCATACAACCACTCCTTCCATAGTGTTCTATAATCTGTATAATTGTGCTGCCGTCCATTTTATAGAGGCGGACAATTCCTCTTATTTATATTCAAACCGGAAGGACAGCACCTATGTTTATATGGAAAACATAGGCGAAACCTATTGGAGACGCGAGAAAATGCCGACACCCCGTCTGCTGTTGTCCGACTATGAAGACAAGAGGGTATGGAGTCATGAAGGGATTGTCCATTGGAAAGGCATGAATATTTGTATGGTGACTGATGGGTATTGGCACAACAAGTCCGCCACAAATCTGTTGAATATTGATTATATGTATCTGTGTAAAGGATATAAAGGAAAGATTGCTCCATTGCAAAAACTGTTCCGAATAAAGAAGATAGTCTTGGATGCCTCACTCAGCGATTATAAATCAAAAGCCTATAAAGAGGAGTGTAAGACCTTGGGTTTGGATTATATTGATATTTCAGAGAAAGGTTCTTTCCGGATTCTTCTGTGAATAAAGAATAAATTTGTATTTTTGCCATTTCAAAAGAAAAGAAGTATATATGTTATCAAAAGTAATTTCACAAGCTAATATTGACCATGTAGAGAAATGGTTTGAGAGAGCTGAAAAAATAGTAATTGTCACTCATATATCTCCCGATGGAGATGCGATGGGTTCTTCACTGGGGCTATGCCATTTCCTTGAGTCGCAAGAGAAGACTGTGAATGTGATTGTGCCCAATGCTTTCCCCGATTTCCTGCGTTGGATGCCCGGGGCAAAAGATGTCATCCGTTACGATAAATATAAAGAGTTTGCCGATAAGTTGATAGCTGAGGCAGATGTTATCTGCTGCTTGGACTTCAATGTCCTGTCGCGTATTGATGCAATGGCGGATGCTGTCGCTGCTTCAAAAGGGCGCAAGATGATGGTAGATCATCACCTTTATCCCGGCGATTTTTGTCGGATTGTCATTTCTCATCCCGACATTTCCTCTACTTCCGAACTAGTATTCCGTTTGATTTGCCGTTTGGGGTATTTTGAAGATATTACCAAAGAAGGGGCTGAATGTATTTATACAGGAATGATGACAGATACGGGCGGTTTCACTTATAATTCGAATAGCCGGGAAATTTATTTCATCATCGGTGAACTTCTTTCGAAAGGTATAGACAAGGATGAGATTTACCGCAAAGTATATAATACGTATTCCGAAGGACGTTTGCGCCTGATGGGGTATGTGCTTTATGATAAGATGCAGGTTTTTCCCGAATTTAATTCGGCATTGATTTGGCTGACGAAAGAGGAACAAGGCAAATTTCAATATGTGAAGGGAGATACGGAAGGTTTTGTGAATATTCCCCTTTCTATTAAGAATGTGCGTTTCTCTGCTTTCTTGCGCGAAGATACGGAGAAAAATATGATTAAAGTTTCCTTGCGTTCGGTCGGTACCTTCCCCTGTAATAAGGTAGCCGCTGATTTTTTCAACGGAGGCGGGCATTTGAATGCTTCGGGAGGTGAGTTTTATGGCACGATGGAAGAAGCCATAGACTTGTTTAAACAGGCTTTATTGAAGTATGAAGAGCTATTGTTGGCAAAAAAATAGTTATTTTAGTATAATTGCCTAAAAACAATATAAAAGTTTGCGGGTGATTTATTACTTTTGCCCGAAATTATAACAGAATAAGAATGAAGAAATTAAGTATACTGTTCACATCAGTGTTTCTTTTAGGATTGGTTTTCCAGTCTTGTAACAACGGAAAGACCTATGCTGAGATGAAGGAAGAGGAAAGAGAAGCTATTAAGCGGTTTATTGAGAAGGAAGATATCAAGGTAATCAGCTTTGAGCAGTTTCAGGAACAAGACTCAACTACGAATGTTAAGGACAATGAGTTCGTTCTTTTCTCAGACAATGGTGTGTATATGCAAATTGTGGAAAAAGGAAATGGGGATGTTCTGAAAGACGGACGTTATGAAGTGCTGGCCCGTTATGTAGAAGAGCAGATAACGGCAGATGGAACAGGCGACACTTTATCTTTGAATACCATTGGTAATCTTGCACCACACCCCGATGAATTTATGTTGACTAAGTCGGGAAAGAATTTTTCGGCCTCTTTCACTACAGGACAAATGGCCTCTGTATATAGCAGCACGTTTGTTCCCAGTGGTTGGCTGGTTCCGTTTAATTATATCAGGGCCGGTCGCGAAATATCCGGCCGCGCAAAAGTAAGATTGATTGTTCCCCATAGCGAGGGACAAAAGAACGCTTCTGCTTACGTTTATCCTTGTTACTATGAAATAACTTATCAATTAGGACGATGACACTAATTAAATCAATCTCAGGTATCCGTGGCACTATCGGTGGCCATGCGGGGGAAGGTTTGAACCCGCTGGATATTGTAAAATTCACATCAGCTTATGCAACGCTGATACGTAAAACAACGACTGTAAAGAGTAATAAAATTGTAGTAGGACGCGATGCCCGCATCTCCGGTGAGATGGTAAAGAACGTGGTATGCGGAACCTTGATGGGAATGGGCTTCGATGTGGTAAACATCGGTTTGGCTTCTACTCCGACAACCGAATTGGCTGTCACTATGGAAGGTGCGTGTGGAGGTATTATTCTGACTGCGAGCCATAATCCCAAACAATGGAATGCCCTGAAACTACTGAATGAAAAAGGTGAGTTCCTGAATAAGGAAGAAGGAAATGAAGTCCTTCGTATTGCTGAGGCTGAAGAATTTGATTTTGCCGATGTAGACCATTTAGGAAGCTATCGTGAAGACAATACTTACAATCAAAAGCATATTGACAGTGTGTTGGCATTGAAGTTGGTTGACGTGGAGGCTATCCGCAAGGCTGATTTCCATGTAGCTATTGACTGCGTAAACTCTGTAGGAGGAATTATTCTTCCCGAATTATTGGAACGTCTTGGTGTGAAACATGTAGAGAAACTATATTGTGAACCGACGGGGAACTTCCAGCATAATCCCGAGCCTCTTGAAAAGAACTTGGGAGATATCATGGGGCTGATGGCAAAAGGCGGTTGTGATGTGGCTTTTGTTGTTGACCCTGACGTTGACCGTCTGGCTATGATTTGTGAAGACGGAAAAATGTATGGTGAGGAATATACATTGGTAACCGTTGCCGATTATGTATTGAAACATACTCCAGGAAATACAGTTTCCAATTTGAGCTCTACTCGTGCTTTGCGTGATGTAACCCGCAAATATGGTTGCGAATATAATGCTTCTGCCGTAGGTGAAGTAAATGTGGTAGCGAAGATGAAAGCCACAAATGCAGTAATCGGTGGTGAAGGTAATGGTGGAGTTATCTATCCGGAAAGCCATTGCGGACGTGATGCATTGGTAGGTATTGCATTGTTCTTGAGTCATCTGGCACACGAAGGAAAGAAAGTGAGCGAACTACGTGCTTCTTATCCTCCTTACTTTATTGCGAAGAATCGTATCGACCTGACTCCTGAGACAGATGTGGATGCAATTTTGGCGAAGGTGAAAGAACTGTATAAAGACGAAGAAATCAATGACATTGACGGTGTGAAGATTGACTTCCCCGATAAATGGGTGCACTTGCGCAAGAGTAACACCGAACCGATTATCCGTGTTTATTCGGAGGCATCTACTATGGAGGCTGCTGATGAAATCGGACAAAAGATTATGGACGTTGTTTATAGCTTGGCTAAATAAGAGATAATATAGCCCCTATATGCATTTGCCATATCAGGAAGGTGAACAAAATCACCGTCCGATATGGCAAATGTCTTTTATGAGAATTACTCCGCGATATCTTTATCGAAAGCGTCAAAAGGGTATTCGGTCGGGTTTTCGATGGCAAAGATGCCGATGCCTCCTTTTACGTTGCTGGGGAAGATAACAGGATTTTCGAAAGGGTCACTGCTGTCATGTTCGTTGTGGGCGGACAATGCACGCAGATACAGATATTCTTCTTGGGAAATGGCATAAAAATGGAGTGTCTCACGAACGGTGGCATGACGGATATGATAGACTAGGCCGTCAAACCAGGCACCGGGGAAGATACTTAAATCCATTGTATATTTCCTGTCGTTGAAGTATATGTCACTAAATACTCTGTAGTCATTCCTGGTAGTAGGCAGGATAGTGATGTCAAAGTCATTATTGTTCAAATCTCCCGGCTTGCCATCCATCAAAGCGATATCATAGTAATAAGCTGGAGAATTCCAGTAGTTGGATTGTGCAATGGAGTCCTTCAGGGTTTCCTTATTGGTGAGCCGGTACGTGCAATCTTCTTTTAAATGGACGCGGTAGTAATGGGGTTGTTTCTTTTCGGACATGGGAGCCTCCAGTTTTACTTTGAGGCGTATAGCTGTACCAATCCATGAATATATGCCGGATGTCGTTATATGAGTGGTATCCAAACCGGCTATTTTCAAATTTTCATAAACATTGGTTTCTGCTTCCGCTCTGAAATGACCGTCTTTGGTTTCGACCTCCAAACGTACGTTGTCGCCACTTTGAAAACGGCTGTGCACCGGATAGTAATAGTCGGAATAGCTGTCTCTGTCATTATATAAAGGATTGTACTTACATTCATCTATCGTTTCGGACAGTTCTTCGTTGATGTATAATCTGATGATTCCGTTTTTTACTATTTCAGGATTTACACGGTCGGTTAAATTCAGATAAATGGCATTCTCCACTTTGTCAGTGCTGAGAATTGCATTGATAATGAGTTTTTTCGGCTCATTGGTAGTGACAGGCCCTATCTCGGTGGTGCAGGCTGTCAGTAATGCTGTCAATACGAGAAGTAAAGATAACTGTTTCATTATTCTTTAGAATTTATAGGTATACGAAAAAGAAGGAAGGCAGGGAAGCAGTGTCAGTTTCTTGAGTATGGGGACTGCCTGTTCTCCGGGACTGGGTTCTTTATATTCGATATACATGTGGTTAGGGTTCATGGCATTATATGCATTAAACAGACTTACATTCCAAATGCGCTCGCCATGCTTGGTCTTCTTTCGGAAGTTGACTCCTATATTCAGTTGGTGGCTGGCAGGTAAACGATAGTTGTTTCGTGAGCTGCAATATTCGGTAGGTGATATATTCTGATTATTGTTTATAGGATTCTGAGTGCCTGAGTATCCCATATAATAGTAATAATTCTCCCACCAGATATGTCCGTCCGGCAATATCACAGTACCTTTTTCCATTGGGAGGGTAGCTGTATTGCCTGATGCAAACGTCCATGAGGCACTCATGGATATGCCTTTGGTAAATTGATGGTTGAGGGTGATATTAACTGAGTGTCTCCGGTCATATTTGTAGGGGAAACGGCGTCCGCCATTGATACCATGCTCACTGAATTTCCGGTCAGCTTTGGCCAGGGTGTAGTTAATCCATCCGTTGGTACGGCCGCTTTTCTTTTCTACCATGAATTCTATTCCGAAGTTGCGTCCTCTTCCCATTTCCACTTTATCTTCCCAATTGGTAGAGTTGCCTCCCAATGCATTGCCGTCTTTGTATTCCAGTATATTTTTCATGGCTTTGTAATAGCTTTCTACAGAAAATTCCCATCCACGGATTCCGGTGTAGTAGGCACCTACCGAAAACTGACGTGCCAGCATCGGATGAAGGTCTTTGGTGACAGGTACCCACAAATCTGTGGGCATTGCAATGGCTGATGAGGTCAGGAGGTGAACGTATTGTGTCATGTGGGTATATGCCGCTTTGAATGTCAAATCGGGACGTGCGTTATAACTTAATGAGAGTCGGGGCTCCAGAGAGGAATAGGTGTGGTGCTGTACATGAAATAAAGAGAGGTGAGCACCTATGTTCGCTTTCCATCGGTCGTTCAGTTTAAAGTCGTCTTCGGCGTAGAACGATATTTCATGAGAACGGATAGGCCCTTCTCCAATGTTGGCAAGCTCTTGGTTATCTTGGTGACGTGTCAGCACATGCTGCACTTCCGGCCGGAATAGGTGATACAGATATTTGCCTCCAAACTTGATAAAATGGGAAGGGGAGGGATGGAAATCAAAATCCGAAATCATTCCTATGTCATCAATACCTGATTGGTAACGGCTCTTAAAGGTTTCATCTTTGTATGATGCATCGTTTTTGATATGAAATCGGAAATGGTTGTAAGACAGCGTGGTATTGTTGAACAATTGTTCATTGCAAACGTGGTTCAGGCGCAATGTAGCTAGAGTGCTGCCCCAGTTAATGACCTGTTTTTCCTTTTCATTCCATAGTTGCTCATTTCCGTTGACGGTGTATTTGTTCTTGAAGTTTATATTATCCTGACCGTTGTAGAAGGACAGAAAAAGTCGGTTGCGGTCGTTGAAGCGGTGATTGAGTTTGGCATTGATGTCGTAAAGGAAATATCCTCCTTTACTGTCTTTGTCCAAGAAGGGCTTAATCAACCAATCCAGATAGCTGCGACGTGCTGAAATCAGAAAAGAGGTGCGGTTTTTCCATATCGGTCCCTCAAAATGCAGACGCGACGTAAGCAATCCGATACTGAAGCTTCCATGATAGTGCTGCATGTCTCCATCGTTGGTGCGTACATCCACTACTGATGAGAGGCGGCCGCCGAAACGGGCCGGAAAGCTGCCTTTGTATAAATCTACCTTCTTGACGGCTTCGGGTGTAAAGACCGACAGGAAGCCTAGAGTATGGTCTACATTGTATAGGGGCGCTCCATCTAATAAATACAGATTTTGGTCGGGCCCTCCTCCACGCACATACAAGCCGCTGGTACCGGTGACACCACCTTGTACTCCGGGCAGTAGTTGGATGGTTTTAAGCACATCCGCCTCACTAAGTAAGGCGGGTGTGTTCTTGATATGTGCAATTGGAATGTTGCTGGCTCCCATGCGACTGCTCCGGATACCTGTTTCCGGCTTCTCGGATAAGACAATGACCTCATCCAACTGGTTATCATTGTACATTTGGATGGTAATCAGTGTGTCATTGCATAAGTTCAGATTCATTTCCTGCGTCGTGTAGCCGATATATGAAAAGTTTAGTTTTGTGTTTCCTTCGGGTAATGTTATGCTGAAATAACCAAATGGGTTGGTAATGGTTCCCAGTCCGTTTTGTTTGCTATAGATGTTGGCGCCAATCAGTGTTTCTTTAGAAGTGGCGTCCAGCATGTAACCATTTAATGTAACATGTCGTTTGACAGTTTGCGGTTTCTCCTTCTTTAATAGGATATGATGTGCCACAAACTCAAATTTGATATCCTGCCCCATAAATGCCTTGGTCAGTACGGTTTGTAAAGGTACTTTCTTTTGGCTGATAGTTATAGGATGTTTCAATACCACCTCTTCACCATAGATAAAAGAATATCCTGTTGCTTCCTCTATTCGGGCAATGAACTCTTTCAGGTCAGCTTGTTTCAGATGAAGACTGACAGGCATATCCGGTGTCTGTGCCTTAGCGATGGAAATTGAAAAGCAAAGTGATAACATCAAGATTAGTTTCCTGATGCTATGCTTTCGGTAAAATACAAAAATCATTTAGTTTTAGTTTTCTGTTTTAATTCTATTACGTTGGCTTGTGTAGTTTGATACGTAAAGTCACCGATTACGGCGAGCATGTCCAGAATTTCTTTCAGCGTTTCGTTGTGTTTAAAACGGGCATTCAACTTGTATGTACGCAATTGTTCCCCTGTAATCTCAATCTTTACATTGAAGTGATGAGATAATTGGCGGACAATGTCTTCCATCGAAATATCATTGAAGGACAAGACACCGTCTCTCCAGCTTATTTCATTACCTGCATCCTCGTCCGGTTGTGTGGTGAGCGTTCCGGCCTGTTTATGATAAATGGCCGTTTCATTAGGTTTTAATATCACTTGGCTGCCATTGGCATTGTCGCTTACGGCAACACTTCCTTCCAGCAGAGTTGTTTCAACTAAAGAATCGGCGGCATAGGCATTGACATTGAAATGTGTTCCCAATACGCTGACTGTTACCCCGGAAGTCTTTACTCGGAAAGGCTTTTCCGGATTCTTGCTGACCTCAAAGTAAGCTTCCCCGTTCAGTTCCACGATACGCTCCTTACCGAAAGTTTCGGGATAACTCAATTGCGAATGTCGGTTTAGAGTCACAGTTGAACCGTCGGGCAGTTCTAGCACTTGGGTTTCGGCTCCGGTCGATGCCATCAACAGGGGAGAAGGATGCTGATAAGAATAGAACATCCAACCGAATCCTAAGAGGAGAACGAGGACGGCCGCCGCCGCAATGTATCGAATGGTAAATACTTTGCGTTTGTGGGATGCCGGTTTAAGGCGTTTTTGCAAGATGTCATAACCCTCTTCCGCCGAGAATTTTCCCTGCGGTGAATGAGTAGATGAAGCCAGATGCTCCAGCCATTCGTTCAGCTCTTTATCGGATTTCGGTGAATTCATGTTATCTCATTTGCCCGGTAAAGATACTACTTCTTTCGCAGATGAATGGACATTTCCGAAACTTTTGTATCTTTTCTTTCAGGTTTGCAAGTGAGAGTAAGCATACGCTGGCCCTTGGCAATCTTCTGCGGATAAAGTATAACATCTACTTTTACAGACTTTTTGCCTTTGGCAATAATCGGATTAGGTTCTGTAATTTTTAATACTTGTGGTTGTGATGAATTTAGTTTTAGTTTTTGGTCTTCGTCTTGCTTTTCGCCGGCAACAATCTTGATTGTGATTGTTTCCTCCTGGTTGTTGGCGTCAAAAGTGTGGTCGGTCATAGCGCGTTCAAATCCGATGTACTCTTTCGGATAACTGTCATTGTTGCTGCACGCCCCTACTAATAATGCATAGAAGAAGGGGAGGGCCATACGTGTACTTGTTCTCATGTCTTTTACTTTTTAGTTTTAGTTTATTAGTTTTCTCTATAAGTAAAGACAGGCATATCGGTAAATCTCCCTACTCTTTATTCCTAAAATAATTATTTATTTTTTCTTTTAGTCGGGTAACGGCTTTCTGCAGTTGGGCGTCTACTGTCTTAGGACTAATATTAAGTTCCTCGGCAACAGCAGCATAGCTTTGTTTCTCTTCACGTACTTTGATAAAAACTTCTCGGCAACGGTCGGGCAGTTCATTCAGTGAATTTTCGTACAGAACGAATAATTCTTCATTAATAATCCGTTCTTCGGGGGAAGGAGAGGAGGATATTCTTTCGGGGATATTGTCCAATGGCATGGCTTCGCGGCGTTGCTCCTTTTCCAGATAATTAAGGGCGGCGTTGCGTATCAGTGCATAGCTGTATTTATTGAAGTCATCGGGAATCACTTGTCGTTTCCGATTGTTCCATAGACCGGTGAAAACATCCAATACCACTTCTTGTGCCCATTCGTCACGTTGCAGATAGTAGAAAGCAATACGGAAAAAGCGGTCGTAATACAGATTGTATAAAGACCGGAAAGCTTGTTCGGAGTCATGCTTTTGTATTTTCTTTAGTAATTCAGTTTCCTCCATTGCTGTGTAGGGTGTGTCTGTTGGTTGTTAAATCGATGGCAAATTTACTAAAAATCTTCTACACGGAGCATATCACTCATTATGCCGTCTGAAATGAAAATACCCGCTCGTGTCAGTTTTAGTGTATCGTTGACTATCTCCAGTGTTCCCTGTTTCAAGTGGGGCTGTGCCATACGCAGACAATAAGCATATAATTTCTCACCGTATTCTCTGCGGAGTTTGGAGAGCGGCATCCCCCATTCGGTACGGATACTGGTAATTACAAAGTCGTTATAGCGGGTGTATAAATCGAGCTCCTCAATCTCGAACGCCGGAGTTCCGTCCTCTATGCCTTTCGTGTATTCGTCCAGTGAAGCAATATTCCATTGACGCGAAATGCCGTTGTAGGAATGTGCCGACGGTCCGCAACCCAAGTATTTCTTTCCGGTCCAATAACTGGAATTGTGCCGGGAATGCAGTCCGGGCAGACAGAAGTTGGATATTTCATAATGCTCATATCCGGCAGCACTCAGGCTGTCGATAAGAGTGCTGAATAAGGCAACGCTCAAGTCCTCATCAGCTTCGGTCGCTTTATGTTGTTCGCGAAGTTTCCATAAAACAGTATTTTCTTCGTATATCAGATGATAGGCGGAGATGTGTTCGGGATGCAGGTTTATCGCCTGAACCAAGTCTTTCTGCCACGAATCAAGTGTTTCACCGGGAAGTCCGTACATCAAATCGATACTGATGTTATGAAATCCTGCTCGGCGGCAGTCGTTAAAAGCGTGGATGGCTTGTGCGGCAGTGTGGCGGCGCTGTAATAGTTTCAATGTGTTCTCATTGAACGTTTGGATTCCCATGCTCAGACGGTTGAAAGGCAAGCTGCGGAGCATAGTGATATATTCCGGCGTCAGGTCATCCGGATTTGCTTCAAGTGTGATTTCGGCATCGGGCTCCACATTATACACCTTATATATAAGAGAGAATATTCTGATGAAATCCTCTTGTGACAGCTGGGAAGGAGTTCCTCCACCGAAATAGATGGTTTCTATTGATTCTCCCGAAACATAATCTTTGCGCATCTCCAGCTCACGGCATAAAGAAGATACATAAGTTGTTTTCTTTTCACTTTGGGTAGTGGAAAAGAAATCGCAGTAGATGCAACGTCGTTTGCAAAAGGGAATATGTAAATAGAGTCCGGCCATATATTAAAATAATGCGCAAAACTACGAAAACTATCATTGCTTTTCGCGGTATCGAACAGATATTTATATTTATTTGAGGGATTATCGGAAGAGTAGATAGGATTAAGGTTAAGAATAAGAGGGCATAACGTTTGGAAATTTGATAATCCTGCCGTAAAACACAGTTTAGTAACACCTGCCTTGAGGTTGCTTTTTTTGTCTTTATTTCCTAATTTGCGCTCCACTTTTAAGGAGATATGAGACACATATCCGTTTGTTAATAATTAAATCTTAGATATCATGAAAGTATATCAGACTAACGAAATTAAAAACATTGCACTCCTTGGCAATGATGGATCAGGTAAAACCACCCTCACAGAGTCATTGCTCTTTGAGAGTGGTATTATAAAACGTCGTGGCAGAATTACTGCCAAAAATACGGTTAGTGATTATTTTCCGGTAGAGCAAGAATATGGTTATTCAGTGTTCTCTACCGTTTATCATGTAGAATGGAACGGAAAGAAACTTAATATAATTGACTGCCCGGGCAGTGATGACTTTGTAGGTGCCGCCCTTACTGCGTTGAATGTAACAGACACTGCTATCCTTTTGTTGAACGGACAATACGGTCCCGAAGTAGGTACACAAAACCATTTCCGCTACACCGAAAAATTAGGTAAACCTGTCATCTTCCTGGTAAACCAGCTCGATAATGAAAAGTGTGACTATGACAATGTATTGGAACAATTGCAAGCCATCTATGGATCTAAAGTAGTTCCCGTACAATATCCGATTGAGACCGGGCCTAATTTCCATGAGTTAATTGACGTGCTGTTGATGAAGAAATATTCATGGGGTCCTGAAGGTGGTGCACCTACCATTGAAGAAATTCCGGATTCGGAAAAAGAAAAGGCGATGGAACTGCACAAAGCATTGGTTGAGGCTGCTGCCGAACACGATGAAACTTTGATGGAGAAATTCTTTGAATCGGAGTCATTGACCGAAGACGAAATGCGTGAAGGTATCCGTAAGGGATTGGCTGCACGTGGCATGTTCCCCGTGTTCTGTGTATGTGCAGGTAAAGACATGGGTGTTCGCCGCTTGATGGAATTCTTGGGAAATGTAGTTCCGTTTGTAGATGAAATGCCGAAAGTACACAATACCAGAGGTGAGGTGGTAGAACCGAATGCTGAAGGTCCTACTTCACTTTATTTCTTTAAAACAGCTGTTGAGCCGCATATTGGCGGAGTTCAATATTTCAAGGTAATGAGTGGAACCGTACATGAAGGTGATGATTTGACAAATGCGGATCGTGGCTCAAAGGAACGTATGGCACAGCTCTTTGTATGCGCCGGTTCAAACCGTATTCCTGTTGAAGAATTGCGTGCCGGTGATATCGGCTGTACAGTGAAGTTGAAAGACGTAAAAACCGGCAATACGCTGAACGGTAAAGATTGCGACAACCGTTTCAATTTCATCAAATATCCTAATGCTAAATATTCTCGCGCTATCAAACCGCTGAACGAGGCGGATGTGGAAAAGATGATGGTTGTACTGAACCGTATGCGTGAAGAAGATCCCACTTGGGAAATCGAACAGTCTAAAGAATTAAAACAGACCATCGTTCACGGACAGGGTGAGTTCCATCTGCGTACATTGAAATGGCGTTTGGAAAACAACGAGAAGTTGCAGATTAAATTTGAAGAGCCGAAGATTCCTTATCGTGAAACAATTACCAAAGCAGCCCGTGCCGATTACCGCCATAAGAAACAATCAGGTGGTGCCGGACAGTTTGGTGAAGTTCATCTTATCGTAGAACCTTATTATGAAGGTATGCCGGTTCCCGATACTTATAAGTTTAACGGACAGGAATTCAAGATAAACGTAAAGGGTACTGAAGAAGTTCCATTGGAATGGGGCGGTAAATTAGTGTTCATTAACAGTGTAGTGGGAGGTGCTATTGATGCACGTTTCATGCCGGCTATTTTGAAAGGTATCATGAGCCGTATGGAGCAAGGACCGTTGACCGGTTCTTATGCCCGTGACGTCCGCGTGATTGTTTATGATGGCAAGATGCACCCGGTAGATTCCAATGAAATCTCCTTTATGCTTGCCGGACGTAATGCCTTCAGTGAAGCGTTTAAGAATGCCGGTCCGAAGATTCTGGAACCTATTTATGATGTTGAAGTATTTGTTCCAAGTGACAAGATGGGCGATGTGATGAGCGACTTGCAGGGTCGTCGTGGTATGATTATGGGCATGAGCAGCGAAAACGGTTATGAGAAATTAGTTGCTAAAGTGCCTTTGAAAGAAATGTCCTCTTACTCCACTTCTTTGAGCTCATTGACCGGTGGCCGTGCTTCATTCATTATGAAGTTTGCCAGCTACGAACTCGTTCCGGGTGACGTTCAAGATAAATTAATGAAAGAATTTGAGGCGAATGAAAATAAGGACGAATAATGTAAACTGTAAAAAATAGCATCTAAAAGGAACGCTTTTCGTTAAAAAGGCGTTCCTTTTTATTTAAGTAACCTTAAACTTTTAGGTTTATTATTTGGTTTTGAACTTAATTTTTTATTATTTTTGCAAACCAAGTGGCGTTAAATTTGTTATAGTAGTCAGATTATTAGTTTAAATGACTTTTTCGGTTAATTATAGAGAATTGCCGTTTAAATTTGGTTAATCCATTATGTAATAAGGTTTAACGCTTTTAATTTTGCTGGCATGAAAAAGTCTACTATTTGGATATTAGGAATTGTAATGGGTCTCTCATTTCTGAGTTTGCTTTACTTGCAGGTAAGCTATATTGAAGAAATGGTGAAAATGCGCAGAGAGCAATTTGATGAATCGGTTCGGCGCAGTTTGGACCAGGCGTGCAGGAATATTGAGCTGGTAGAAACAAAGAAATATTTGGAAGACGATGTTATTGCTACCGAAAGAGCTGCTCAATTATCCCGGCAGCAGGCTGCACAAGAAGGAAAGGATGAAGGCGAAGTGGTTGCACACACACAGCATTATGCTGTCTCTTCGGATGGGTTGGACGGTTATTCTACTTTCGAACTCAAGATGAAGATTAGTACAAACCGCCCGGCCAATGTTCCGAAGGCTATTATCTCTACCGGTAAAAATATCCCGCAAACAGCCAGAGCGTTGCAGGAGATTATCAAGGAGCGATATGTATACCAGCGGGCATTGTTAGACGAAGTGGTTTATACTATTTTGCGTACAGCCAGTGATAAACCGCTTAAAGAGCGTATTAACTTTAAGCAGTTGGATTTGTTTATAAAGACGGAATTACTGAATAACGGTATTGATATTCCGTATCATTTTACAGTAACGGATCGTGAGGGAACGGAGGCTTATCATTGTCCCGACTATACGAACGAGGGTAGCGAGAACACTTACCGCAAGGTAATATTCCAGAATGATCCGCCTGCACGAATGGGAATGGTAAATGTTCACTTCCCTGAATTGAACAGTTACATATTCAGTTCTGTTAAATTTATGATACCGTCGCTCATTTTTACGTTTGTATTGCTTGTGACATTCATCTTTACCATCTATATCATCTTCCGCCAGAAGAAGCTGACAGAGATAAAGAATGACTTCATCAACAATATGACGCATGAGTTTAAGACACCTATCTCTACCATCTCGTTGGCGGCACAGATGTTGAAAGACCCTGCAGTGGGTAAGTCTCCGGCTATGTTCCAGCATATTTCGGGGGTTATCAATGACGAGACGAAACGTTTGCGTTTTCAGGTAGAGAAAGTATTGCAGATGTCAATGTTCGAAAGGCAGAAGGCAACGCTCAAGATGAAGGAAGTGAATGCAAATGAACTGATAGCGGGAGTCGTTAATACTTTTACATTGAAAGTGGAAAAGTATAATGGGAAAATCACTTCCAGTTTAGATGCAGAGAATCCTGATATATTTGTGGACGAAATGCACTTTACGAATGTTATCTTTAACTTGCTGGACAATGCAGTGAAGTATAAGAAACCGGAAGGAGAACTGCTGCTGAACATACGGACATGGAACGAGTCAGGTAAACTTTATATCTCGATACAGGACAATGGTATCGGTATCAAGAAGGAAAACCTGAAAAAGATATTTGATAAGTTCTATCGGGTACACACCGGTAACCTGCACGATGTGAAAGGATTCGGTTTGGGCTTGGCTTACGTGAAGAAAATAATTCAGGATCATAAAGGCGTTATACGTGCTGACAGTGAACTGAATGTAGGAACTAAATTTATTATTGTATTACCTTTATTAAAAAATGAATAATATGGACGAGAAATTGCGTATCTTGTTATGCGAAGATGATGAGAATCTTGGCATGCTTTTGAGAGAATATTTGCAGGCAAAAGGCTACTCGGCTGAACTTTGTCCGGATGGTGATGCCGGTTACAAGGCTTTCCTGAAGAACAAATATGATTTGTGTGTACTGGATGTGATGATGCCTAAAAAGGACGGTTTCACGCTGGCACAGGAAATTCGTGCTGCAAATGCTGAAATTCCTATTATCTTCTTGACAGCAAAAACGCTGAAAGAAGATATCTTGGAAGGGTTTAAAATCGGTGCTGATGATTATATCACCAAGCCGTTCAGTATGGAAGAATTGACTTTCCGTATCGAAGCCATCTTGCGTCGTGTGCGTGGTAAGAGAAATAAGGAAAGTAATATTTATAAGATTGGTCGCTTTACTTTCGATACTCAGAAACAAATTCTGTCTATTGATGGCAAGAACACTAAACTTACCACTAAGGAGTCAGAATTGTTGGGATTGCTGTGTGCGCATGCCAATGAAATTCTGCAGCGTGACTTTGCATTGAAAACTATTTGGATTGATGACAATTACTTCAATGCCCGAAGCATGGACGTGTATATCACTAAATTGCGTAAACATTTAAAAGAAGACGACTCTATCGAAATCATCAACATTCACGGTAAGGGTTATAAACTGATTACACCGGAAGTTGAATAAATGAGGTCAAGCATATAGAAAAGTCCGAAGCGAACGTTTCGGACTTTTTTTTATTGTTAAGAATTTAAATAAACGAATCCTTTTTTAACCGCGACCGTTGTTATACATTTAACCTCGCAATGTCATGTTGGCATTGTCTATTTTAATAAATAATTTATGTGTAGCAATTCATTTTTTTCTTTTATGAAAGAGCAGGAAGAACTTCTGCAAAACAACGGTCAGTTTAAGACCGCCGTTTCTTACTCATGTACTTTTAATAGTTTCTTTAACTTCCGTAAGGGAGAAGACCTCAGTATAGAAGAGATAACTTCCGAGCAGATTAAAAGTTATCAATCTTGGCTGAAACAGCGTGGTGTGGTGTCGAATACCTCCTCGTTTTATATGCGTGTATTGCGTGCTGTGTATAATAAGGCTGTAAGCAAGAACTTGGCTGTTCAACAACATTCGTTTGAGGGTGTGTACACTGGAATTGATAAGACGCAGAAACGTGCTTTAAGTATAGAAGCACTACGTCTGTTGAAAGAGTTGGATTTAAGTGGTAAGAAAAAGTTGGAATTAGCTCGTGATTTGTTCATGTTCAGTTTCTATACACGTGGTATGGCTTTTGTAGATATGGCCCATTTGTGTAAAAAGGATATCAAAGATGGCCTTATCACTTATCATCGTAAAAAGACAGGTCAGCAGCTGATTATAGGTCTTGAACCTTGTATGGAAGAAATTATAGAGAAATATAGTTCCCTCACTGAGGGGTCAGATTATGTATTGCCTATTCTTCATTCTAATATTTCTCGAGACTTACAAGAACAATATTACAATGCGTTACGCTATCAGAATGCTCAACTTAAAAAAATAGAGAAGCTGTTGAATATTCCCCATCTACATCTCACTACTTATGTACCGCGCCACACTTGGGCTTCCATTGCTCGTGAAAATGGTGTTTCACTATCTGTAATAAGTGAAGGAATGGGACATACTTCAGAAAAAACGACACGTATTTATTTGGCTTCTTTGAATCAAGTGATAATGGATGAAGCTAACCGCAAGGTGCTGTCATCAATTAAGTAGTTTTTTATTTTGCATAACCTCTTACACAGAGGTGGAGCAATGAAAGTCATTAATTCGGCACAAAGTTAATATTTATTTTTTTAGGTAATAGAATTTATGAATGATTTTTTTTCATTTTCTTCTCTTTACCTTTTCTTTGCACTTTTTTATGTCAAGTTTTTATGACTTGATAATCGAACCTTCCTTTCTATGAAATCTAATGTTTTTAGTATTATATTCTTCTTTTTCTGTTTAAAATCCGGGTTATACGTTCTCTGGCTGATGTGTTACCTCTGTGTAAGAGGTGGAACAAAAAGCATAATTCATTTTATTGAATCTTTTATAAAATTGCCTTCAAAAGAGGCGATGACGCGAAGCGTGCTTAACTATGACGACAGACAAGAAAACAGCGCAGTCCATCAAGTGGTTTGCAGCAAAAACAAAATATTCTACAGCAAAGACAATAAAGCAATTATTGGAGCGATTAAAAATAGAGCATTACATTCCTTATCGTACTGTTATGATAGAAAGAAGAGGGAAGAAAGTCAAAGTGGAAAAACTCGTACTTCCCAATTTTGTATTTATCCGTTCAGATTATGCCACTTGCCTTTCATTGGTCAATGAATACGGCTTATCCATGAGTTATCTTCTGAATCTGGAAACCCGACAACTTTTAGTAGTTCCCGACAAGCAGATGCAAGATTTCATGTTTCTGCTCGACTTCTCGGAAGATGCGGTTCAGGTAATCAATGAAAACCTTCGCCAAGGCGATCGTGTGCGTGTCATAAAGGGAGATTTTGCCGGCATAGAAGGTGAATTGATTCGTATTAAAGGGCATAAGCGGGTTGTGATACGCTTGGAAGGAGCGTTTTCTTTAGCTACTACCTATATTCCGGGATCCTATCTGGAAAAAATATAACCCCTTCTTATATTATTATCATTAAATTATAGAACTATAATTTTGAAGAGAATAAAGTGATATACACAAAACTAACTGTACAGAAAATATAATTTATGAAAAAACATTTTTTAAGTATGCTTCTAATGGCGATATTGCTGGTGTCTTGCAATACATCCAAGGAGATTCTCTATTTTCAAGACATCAAGGTGAATCAGCCGGAGGTTATCAACGGAGCACGGGATATTACTGTGCAGCCCAAAGACCAGATTTCCATCATCGTGTCGAGTAAAGACCCGCAATTGGCAGCGTTGTTCAATCTGACAAGGGCGCAGGCTCGTGTGGGAACAGAAGGTTCGTTAAGCAGTGGGGGAGAGGTGTCCGGATATACATTAGATGACAAAGGAGATATCGACTTCCCTGTATTGGGTACACTGCATATCTCGGGCATGACCAAAAGCCAGATTGCCGCTTTGGTGAAGCAGAGGCTGATAGACGAGAATTTGGTAAATGACCCTGTTGTCACCGTAGAATTTATGAATCTTTATTTCTCAGTGTTGGGCGAAGTGAAGACACCGGGGAAATATAGCATCACCAAAGACCGGATTACCTTGCTGGAAGCCATCAGTATGGCAGGTGATTTAAGTATTTATGGCAAGCGTGATGCTGTTTTCGTTATTCGTGAGGAGAATGGAGAGCGAGTTACGCATTGGGCGGATCTTCGTTCGAAAGATATGTTTAATTCTCCTGTTTATTATCTGAAACAGAATGATGTAATTTATGTACAGCCCAATAAAGTACGTGCCGGACAGTCTACCCTCAATGAAAACAGCGTGAAATCCGTTTCCATGTGGATTTCCATTGCTTCATTCCTTACTTCATTGGGAGTGTTACTCTTTAAGTAATCCTTTATATTATACATAGATATGACCGAAAATAAAACTGCCGCCGGCAAGCCTGCCGACGATTTTATACGGATACAAGACCTGTGGGGGCTGTTCCTTCCCAGATGGCGTTGGTTTGTCCTTTCCATCATTGTTACCATGACTGCGGCAATGCTATATTTGATGAGCACTCCTTCCATTTATACCCGCAGTGCGGCAATATTGGTGAAGGATGATTCTAAAAGCGGTTCTTCGAGTAGTGCTGCAAGTGAATTTTCCGATTTAGGCATCTTCAGGTCGAATACCAACATCAACAATGAGTTGTTTACATTGAAGTCACCTGCACTGATGGCTGAAGTAGTCCGCAGGTTGGGGCTGAATGAGACTTATCATGTACGCCAAGGATTGAAGAATGTAGGTCTGTATAAGGCAAATCCTGTGGTGGTCACCTATTGTCAGCCTATGGAGGAGCCCATCAGCTTTAATATTCGGATTGACTCTCAGAACGCATGTACAATTTCGGACTTGATGGTGTCCGGCGTGGAATCGAAAGAAACTTACGTCGGTCAGATGGGTGATTCCATCCATACGGTAGCAGGCACTTTGCTCATTACTCCTACACAATATTATAACAATACCCATATTGGCACTTCTATCCGGTATGCTAAGAACAAGGTGGATGCCACTGCAGATTCCTATCTTCAGGCATTGCAGGTTGAATTGGGCAGTAAGGATGCTACTATTATTAATCTGACCATCAACGATGTATCTGTGCGCAAGGCAGAAGATATACTGAATACACTGATACAGGTGTACAATGAAAAGTGGATACAGGACAAGAATCAGATTGCCGTCAGCACCTCTCAGTTTATTGGCGACCGTTTGAGTGTCATCGAAAGCGAGTTGGGGCATGTAGACGATAATATCTCCAGTTTTAAGAGTGAACACCTGATGCCCGATGTTCAGGCGGCTTCCAGTCTTTATATGGCCCAGTCTGCCGAGAACAAAAAAGAACTGCTGACACTGAATACCCAGCTTTCCACCGCACGGTATATTCTGAAGGAACTGAAAGAAAAGAAACTGAATCAGCCGTTGCCTACCAATTCGGGCATTGCCAACACCAATATTGAGAATCAGATAAGTGAGTACAACAATATGGTGCTGAACCGTAACCGTTTGATAGCCAACAGTAGCGAGAAGAATCCGTTGGTGAAAGACTTGGCGAACTCCCTGCAGAGCATGCAACGCACCATTATTCAGTCGGTAGACAATCTGATTGTTTCCCTGAATACCCAGATACGCAGTATCCGTGAGCAGGAAGTAACCACCACCAGCCAGTTGGCATCCAATCCCAGTCAGGCCAAATACCTGCTTAGTGTGGAACGTCAGCAGAAAGTAAAAGAGGAACTCTATCTTTACCTGCTCCAAAAACGTGAAGAAAATGAACTTTCACAGGCCTTTACCGCTTACAACACTCGTGTCATCACTGCCCCTCGCGGTAGCATGGTTCCTACTTCTCCGCAGAAAATGAAAATATTGCTGATAGCTTTTGCACTCGGACTGGTGTTTCCTGGAGGTGTGATATTCCTGAAAGAGCACATGAATACCCGGGTGCGTGGGCGCAAGGACTTGGAAAACATGAATGTTCCGTTTGTAGGAGAGATTCCCATGGTTGACGGTAACAAAAAGAAAGCGGGTAAGAAAACAAAGGAAAACGAATGTGCCGTTGTGGTGAAAGAAAAGAGTAGGGATGTGATTAACGAGGCTTTCCGTGTGGTTCGCACCAATCTTGAGTTTATGGCGCAAGGAAATAAAGTTGTCATGGTTTCCTCCATGAATCCGGGTAGCGGAAAGACATTCATCACCATGAACCTTGCTGTCAGCTTTGCCATAAAGGACAAGAAGGTGGCGGTCATTGACTTGGATATGCGTCGTGCCAGTTTAAGTGCTTACGTTAACAAACCGAAGACCGGTGTTTCCAATTATTTGGGCGGTCAGGTGTCCGATTGGAAAGAGATTGTAGTAAATAATGTTGTCCATGCCAACGTAGGCGTTATTCCGGTGGGAACCATACCTCCCAATCCGTCAGAGTTACTTTTCAGTCCCAAGATGGAGACCCTTATTGCAAGCTTGCGTAAGGAGTACGACCTTGTTTTCATCGACTGTCCTCCGGTAGAGATTGTTGCCGATACCAGCATTATTGCTAAGTGGGCGGATATGACTCTCTTTGTTGTCCGTTCCGGACTGATGGAGCGTGAGATGCTTCCTGTGATAGACAGTTACTATGCAGACCATAAATTGAACAATATGGCTTTGCTCCTTAATGGCACTACTGTCGCTTATGGAGGCAGATACGGTTATCATCGCTATGGCTATCGTTACGGCTATCATTACGGGTATGGTAATTATTCCAATGAATAAATAAAAGTGTTTCATTTCTTCAAACGTAAAGTAAGTGTAGCGGATAGCGGTATTCTGCGTGGAATGACCGATTGCCATTCCCATCTGTTACCCGGTGTGGATGATGGTGTGAAAACATTGTCTGAAACATTGGAGATATTGAAGGAGATGGAGAAGCAAGGTATAGCCGAAGTGTGGTTCACGCCGCATATTATGGAAGATATACCGAATAAAACGGCAGATCTTCGACAAATGTTTGAAGAAACAGAGGCTGCTTATCAAGCCGTCAACGGCACGATAAAGTTACATCTTGCAGCCGAGTATATGCTTGACAATCTCTTCGTTCAGCGTTTGGAAACAGGTGACCTTCTGTCCCTACACGGAGAGAAACGCCACCTGTTGGTTGAGACTTCCTATTTCAATCCTCCTATGGAACTGCTTCCCATGTTGGAGTGCATTCGGGTTAGGGGATACCATCCGTTACTTGCCCATCCTGAACGCTATGAATATATGCAGATGGCAGACTACAAGGCTTTACAGCAAGCAGGAGTGTCGTTTCAGCTGAATATACCTTCGTTGGCTGGTATGTATGGCAAGCATGTGCAGAAAAAAGCGGAAGCACTGCAAGAGGCAGGCATGTACAGTCTGCGTGGTAATGATATCCATTCATTGGGTTTCTTTCAGAATTTGCTGAATGAAAGAATTAGAAAATGAAACTTTGTGGTAAATGTCAAGCGATATATCTCAAAATAATAAGCGTATAGCTAAAAATACCCTTGCCTTGTATTTTCGCACATTCATAACGATGATTGTGGGACTGTATACCGGCCGTGTGATGCTTCAGGCATTGGGTGTTGATAACTACGGTATTAATGCAGTGGTAGGAGGAATAGTGGCAATGAGTTCACTCATTACCAGCACTATGTCTGCAGCTATTAGCCGTTATATCACATACACATTAGGGCAGGGAAACAAAGGTCGGCTGAAGACAATGTTCTCTACTTCTATCAATGCACAGATTGTGATGGCAGTGATTGTTGCATTAGTGCTGGAGATAGCAGGTGTATGGTTTCTTAATCATGAAGCCAATATACCGGAAGGGCGTATGGAAGCTGCCAACTGGGTGTTACAATGCTCTATTGTCACGTTAATGATATCTTTGATTAGTTCTCCTTTCAATGCATTGATTATAGCCTATGAACGAATGACAATTTATGCTTATATGAGCATTCTGGATGTTACATTGAAACTTGCTATTTGCTTTATTATTATAGCGTATGATGGCGATAGGCTTGTATTGTTTGCGCTTTTGCAAATAGCAGTCACCTTATGTATGAATATATTTTATGGTTGGTATTGTAGTCGAAATTTTGAAGGCGCTTATTATAGTCCTCGTCTATTGGATAAAGGTTTGTTGAAAGAACTTACAGTATTCAGCGGATGGAATCTAATGAATAATGGTGCGTACGTATTTGCTACGCAGGGGGTTAACATGCTTGTAAATGTATTTTTTGGTGTGGTTTATAATGCTTCTCGTTCTATAGCCATGACTGTAAACAGTGCCGTTCAAGGTTTTGTCGGAAACTTTACGATGGCATTTTCGCCACAGATAACTAAGAGTTATGCTGTCGGAGATGCTGCTTATGCAGTTCATTTGGCTAATAGAGGAACAAAGTTTACATGGTTAATGATGTATATTTTTATAGTACCTGTCTGCATGGAAGCAGAGACACTTTTACAACTTTGGCTTGGGGAGGTTCCGGAACTTGCGCCTTTGTTCTTGCGTTTTGCCATGTTTGAATCGCTTGCCGTATCTTCAGGGCAGAATCTTTTTAAATTGATACAGGCAGATGGGCATATTAAGAGTTATACGGTGCATGCAGCACTTACTGCCGGTTTGATATTTCCTTTGGTTTGGTTGTTTTTTTATATGGGTGCACCTGTTTGGGTGGCTTATCTTATCTTTATTATAGATTTTCTATTTCTTAATCTTGTGCGCTTTTATGACCTTAAACGTTTGATGGTATTTTCTGTTTTTCAATTTTTGAAAGATTGCATTATTCCCTGTGTATTGGTATCCGTTGCTTCGTTTATAGTACCGGTTATATTAGCTCATTATATGGAAGAAGGAATTATTCGTTTTTTTGTTAATGGAGCGGTTTCTGTTCTTTGGACATCTTTGTGTTGTATTGTATTGGGTCTCACAAAGAGTGAACGTATATTTTTGAGAGATAAAGTTTTTTTTATATTAAAGAAAAGCATTAAAAAGTAACTATGTTGCAAATTACCGATAAAAGTAAATGTTGTGGTTGTAATGCTTGTGTGCAACGTTGTCCCAAACAATGTATAGTTATGCATGAGGATGAAGAAGGATTTCTTTATCCTCAGGTTGATGTTACATTGTGTGTAGACTGTGGTCTTTGTGAGAAGGTATGTCCTGTGCTTAATCAAAATCAAGAACGTAAACCATTGAAAGTATATGCAGCTATAAATAAAGACGAGAGAATACGTATGTTAAGCTCTTCTGGAGGACTGTTTACTGTATTGGCAGAACAGATATTGAAAGAAGGGGGAGTGGTATTTGGTGCGCGTTTTAATGATGATTGGGAGGTTGTTCACGATTATACTGAAACTTTTGAGGGTTTAGCAGGGTTTAGAGGTTCTAAATATGTACAAAGTTATGTAGGTAATACCTTTTGTTTGGTAGAACAATTTTTGAAACAGAAACGTAAAGTTTTATATTCTGGAACTCCTTGTCAAGTAGCAGGATTGAGATTATTTCTACACAAAGAATATGAAAATCTTTTAACTGTTGATATCGTATGTCATGGTGTTCCAAGTCCTGGCATATGGAGAAAATATTTAAAGGAAACATGTACAAGGGTTAATCAATCGGTTAAAGTAATAAACTCTCTTAGTTTCAGAGATAAATGTACAGGATGGAAAGGATACAGTTTTTCTATATCTTTTCTAGATGGACAGAAGATTGTTCATCATCATGATAAAGAATTATGGATGAAAGGGTTTTTGTCAGATTTGTATATTCGCCCATCTTGTTATGCTTGCCCAAGTAAATGTTTGAAGAGTGGAAGTGATATTACGCTTGGAGATTATTGGGGTATACAGAACGTAATGCCAAAAGTGGATGATGATAAAGGTGTATGCTGTTTCTTAATTAATACAGAAAAAGCTAAGGGGATACAAGATTTGATAGATTTTGAAAGAATAGAATCGCAATTCGCTGATGTGGTAAAAGGTAACCCTTCTATGATTCATTCAGTGATAATATCTAGTAAAAGAATTCGTTTTTTTAGAGCGTTAAAAAATAAAAATGTGTCACAAATAATATCTTTATATACCAAACAATCAATAATGCTTCGTTTAAAGATTTTTATATATAATCTATTGAAGAGAAATTGTAAATTATGAAAATAGGAGTAATAACATTTTGGGATTCAAATGATAATTATGGGCAAATAATGCAGTGTTATGCATTACAGACCTATTTGAAGAAGCTAGGACATGATGTAGTTCTAATAAGATATATTGCAACTAAAAATAAAAGAAAGCATACTTTATTATTAAAAACTATATCAAAGCTTTTTAGTTTTAAGTATGTTAAATGTTATATGGATTATCGCGGAAATCTTAAAAAACAGGCTGCATTTTTAGAATCACATCCTAGAGCTTTTGATAAATTTAGAACTAAATATATTTCATCTACAGAGAAAGTATATGTGGGTTACCGTAGTTTATGGACAGAAGATTGGAGCTCTTATGATGCTTTAATTTGTGGTAGTGATCAAGTTTGGAGTTATACATCAGAAGATAATTTGAGAGCTTTTTATTTGAACTTTGGGCAGTTTGAATTAAGACGTATTGCTTATGCTGCGAGTTTTGGTAGAGTAGTTTTACCAGATGATTATAAGACTATTTTTCCGAAACTGTTAGAACAGATAGATGCAATAGGGTTGAGAGAACAATCAGGAGTTAAATTATGTCAGGATGCTGGCAGAAATGATGCACAGCTAGTTTGTGATCCGACTTTGTTGCTTTCAGGGCAAGATTATTTGCAGAATATACTAAATAAGAAAGTACAAGTTGCGGATTCTTTATTTTGTTATTTATTGAATTGGGATACTTTATTTCCTTATGAAGAGTTAAAACGCTTTGTACAGAAGGAAATATTAAAAGTCCATTTTGTTCCAGCTCATGGGGTTGAGGATAAACAATATTTTGAACCGTATTCAGACCTTTCTATACCATCATGGTTACATGGTATTGCTTCAGCACGATATGTTGTTACAAATTCATTTCATGGTACAGTTTTTTGTATTTTGCTGCATCGTCCCTTTGTTAGTTTTCCTTTGGTAGGTGTATCATCTGGTATGAATGACCGATTAGTAACGTTGTTATCGTATTTAGGATTAGAAGATAGAATATATTCAAATGGGACTTCTATAGAAGATTTATTAATTAAGCCAATAAATTGGGCAGATGTAGATGATAAATTGCAAAAATTTCAGGCTATGTCTGCTACGTTTTTAGAGACTTCATTACAGAAAAAAAAGAAGACAGTAAATGGTATAAAAGCAATTTGTTTTCAGACAAATGGAGGTGTAAATCATGATTTTGGTGGATTGGATAGAGTTACGGAATTATTGGCTGATTATTTTGAAAAACAAGGAATAAAAGTTTATTATTTATCATTTACTCGTCGTCCAGGCACTGAAAATATTAGACAATATTATTTACCTGATGAAAAAAAATATCGTTCTGAATCTAATATTGCATTCTATAATAAGTTTTTGGAGGAGAAACAGATTGATATTTTGATAAATCAAGAAGGGAATGTTAATATAGTATTACCTTGTAATTTGAAAAAAAAACCATTATTTCTTACCGTTTTACATTTTGCACCTAATTATATTCCAGATTATTATTTTGAGCATAGAATATCTAAACTTAATATACCGACAACGGTAAAAAAACTATTGAATCTTTTAGTTTGTCATACTATTATAAAAAAATGTGCCTTTGATTATTTAAGAGAAAAATTAAGAAAGAATTATCAGTATCAAATAAACTGTTGTGACTGGTTTATTTTGTTATCAAATAGATTTAAGGCGGATCTTTCTCAGTTCTTTCCTGGTAGTTTACCTTATAATATTTGTGCAATAAATAATCCTTCTACATTCTTTCTTCAAGAAGCAAAAACTACGATAAGAGAAAAGAAGAACGTGTTATTATATGTGGGAAGATTAGAAATTGGACAAAAGAGGCTTGATTTATTGTTGAAGATGTGGAAGGTACTTTCTCTTGAAAGAGAAGATTGGTATTTAAAATTGGTAGGTGACGGTCCTGACAGTTCTTTATTAAAGCAAATGGTAGCAGAGAATAAAATTCAGCGTGTCTTATTTGAAGGTAAACAGAATCCTCAAAGATATTATGAAGAGGCCTCTATTTTTTGTTTGACATCTGGTGCTGCAGAAGGATGGGGGATGGTTTTGGTTGAAGCTCAACTCTATGGTTGTGTGCCCGTTGTATTTAATTCTTATTCTTCTGTTCCTGATATCGTTCAAGATGGAGTAACAGGATTTGTGGTTGATGCCTTTAATGAAAGTCAATATATCGCTAGAATAAGGGAACTACAACAAGATGTAAATTTGAGACAATATATGTCTGAAAAATGCCAAGATAATATTAATCGTTTTTCAATTACCCATATTGGTGGGCAGTGGCTTCAATTATTTTCAATGGCTGTTCTGCGAAGAAAAAAACATGAAAGGCTGTGCTGTAGTGATGAGAAAATATGTAGTACTTTCTAAATTGTTTTTATAGGAATGATATTGTTTTCTTTAGTGTTACCAGTATATAAGGTTGAATCTTATATTGAGAAATCTGTTTTATCATGTTTGCTCCAAGAAGATATAAATCCATCTGAATATGAGATAATTTTAGTTGATGATGAAACTCCAGACCACAGTATAGAAATAGCAATGAAGCTTGTAAGAAAGTATTCGTTTTGTCAAGTGAAAGTTGTACATAGAATAAATGGTGGGTTATCAGCTGCTCGCAATACAGGACTGCAGTCTGCTAATGGGAAATATATTTGGTTTATAGACTCTGATGATTGGATTGCTCCCAACTCTCTTTGCTTACTAAAACAAAAATTGAAAGAAATAGGAGATGTAGATATTTTATCATTTAAACATTACGTTTGTAAAGCAAATGGAGAAATATCTTTACCGGGTAAAGGTAATGATCAGTGGATGACAGGATTTGATTATTTATCAAAAAACACATTTCTTAGTGCATGTGAAAGGTTATATAGAAAAGAATTTATTATAGATAATCAGTTGTTATTTGCTGAAGGATATGTATGGGAAGATGCTCAATTTAATATACGTGCTTTAGCTATTTGTTCTTCTCATTATTATTTTCATACTTATTTATATTTTTATTTGCGTAGAGAGAGTTCGATAACAACGGCAGGTATTTCAGAGAAAATGGAAATGTCTCGTTTTTATTTAATAGATTCTATTAGTGAATTCTTTTTGTATTACCCACTAACTTCATGTCAAAAGATTATTATTAATCGAATTTTAGCAGGGCATTTACTTGCTGCTATTGTTGGAATTTTTGAGTTGCCTAAGAATCTCTCTGAAAGATATAAAGAAAAGTTTTGTTCTAATAAAAAATATTATCTTTCTTTATTGTCAGATTCTGATGATATAAAATACTATTTAATATCAATTTTGTTAAAAATAAGTTTTCCTTTTATAAGTAGATTGTTGGCGATAAAGATGAAAAAAATAATAAAGAATAATGGTTGATTATGTAAAGACGAAATGAAAGATTATTTTGAGTATATTGATTTATCAAAGGGTGTAGGTATTTGTTTAGTTGTATTGGGGCATGGTTTATTCCCATATCATTATGCAATAGATTCTTTTCATATGCCTTTATTTTTTATTTTAGCAGGAATGACTTACACTCTTCCTAGTAGTGATGGATTTTTCTTATTGAAGAAGATTGATAGAATATTTATTCCGTATGTTTTTTTTACTACAGTATCTGAAATATGTTCTTTTGTTTTAAGAACTTTGAATCATGGACCTTTATATGGTGGCTTATTTAATGGTTCTTTATGGTTTCTTCCTGCCATTTTTGGATCATTAATTCTATATTTGATTCTTAATCGAAGATTTAGGCAATGGTATCAATTAAATTTTATAATATTGCTTTTGTTTGTGTATGAAGGAATTGTTTCTTATTATAGACTTGACTTTTTACCTTTTAGTTTTGATACAATAATTTTTAGTACAGTTTTTGTTCATGTGGGGTATTGTATCCATAAAGTAATAGGTTCTTTAAGTGGTATTTATACATTTTTATTAATGCTTCTTTATTGTGGAGGGTTGTTATTAGCTCATGAAATGGAGATTGATAAGGGAAGTTATATGAATCATAGCATATATTCTTCTAATATTTTATTCTATTTCTTTATGGCATTAACTGGCTCTTGTTCTTTGATAAAATTTTGTTGCTTGGTAGCAAAATTTCAAAATGGATTTGTAAAAATAGTAGCTTGGTTAGGTAAGAACTCATTAGTTATTATGTGTGTACATTTCCCAATGATTCAGATATTAAATTTGCAGATTGTAAAAATGAATTTGTATGATAATTTATTTGGAAAAGTTTTATTAGGATGTGGGGAGTTTGTTCTTGTTTTGTTATTATCTATAATAGTCACAATACTTTGCAAATATTTTATTCCTAGTTTAACAGGTTATAAACGATTATTGTCTAATATAGTATGATTCCTAAAAAGATACATTATTGTTGGTTTGGTAATGGGGAATTACCAGAAAAGGAGCAAAAGTGCATAGAGTCATGGAGAAAGATGTTGCCAGATTATGAATTAGTATGTTGGGATGAAAATAATTTTGATATTAATTCAACACAATTTACAAAAGAAGCTTATTTGGCTAAAAAATATGCATTTGTAGCAGATTATGTCCGCGTTTTTGTTTTGAAACAAGAAGGCGGAATTTATTTAGATACTGATGTAGAAGTAATTCGATCATTTGATGATTTGCTACAATGTGCTTTTTTCTCTGGATATGAAACTGACGGAGTAATTCAAACAGGGGTCATTGGTTGTGAACCTAATTCTTCATTTATAAGTAAAATATGTGAATATTATAATAACAAGGCATTTATAAAACCTGATGGTACTTTTGATCAAACTCCTAATTCTGCTATTATTGCTAATTTGATGAAAAAGCAAGGTATTTCGATGAAGGATGAAAGACATTCTTATCAAGGATTAGAACTTTATCCTTCAGATTATTTTTGTCCGATAAATCAGGCAACATGGGAAATAAAGGTGACCAATAATACATATTGTATTCATTATCTTTCAGGTTCTTGGTTATCGAAAAAAGATCGGTTATCAAGGCAATTGAAAGCAATAATAGGTTCTGTGTTTGGTTATAAAGTTGTTGAACAATTAAGAAATTTGTTTCGATGACTCAAAGTGAATATTCTTTTTGGTATACTATAATAGTATTTGTTTTTTGTACTTTATCTTGTATATCTATAAATGCATCAAACTCGGAACGAGATAGTTTATCTCCTTTATCTCCATTATTGGGGGCATTACTTTCTTTAATATCAGTAATAGGAATAACCAATTGTCCAGGAGGGTATGGAACTGATAAATCGCGTTATGTAGAGATGTTTGAATATGCGGAATCTTTGGATTTTTCTAAAGATATTGCATGGCCATATTTTACTTATTATACAAAAATAATATTTTCTAATGAATGGCTTTATTTTTTTATAATAGCACTCTTTTATGTTGGTTGTTACACTTTTTTTGCTAGTAAGTTTTTTGCAAAGGGATATAAGTCTTATTTTTTGATATTAGCTATAGGTTCCATGGGCTTTTATTCTTATGGTATGAATACATTACGTGCAGGAGTTGCTTTAGGATTTGTTTTATTGGCATTTAGTTTTAGAAAATCAATATTACTTTATTTGTTTTTCTTTTTTGTAGCCATAAGTTTTCATAAATCAATGTTTTTGCCATTAACTATTTTTTCTTTATTATTCTTTTATAAAAATACAAAGACTTGTATAGTTTGTTGGGGGATAATGCTTATAATTTCATTTTTAGATATAAATTATTTTTCTGATTTGATTCAAACGGAGTTGTCAGACATGGACGAGCGTGTTGTGGAGTATATGGCTGCTGTAGAAAATCCATTATATTCGAAAGTTGGATTTAGATGGGATTTTATTTTTTATTCTTTATTTCCAATGTTTATAGGATGCTACTACGTACTAAAAAAAGGTTTTGATGATGAATTTTATATTCAGATATTGAATACCTATATTTTAGTCAATGCATTTTGGTTGATTGTAATACGCATTCCTTTTACGGATAGATTTGCATATTTAAGTTGGTTTTTAATACCAATAATTTTAATTTATCCATTAACTAAAACTTCTTTTTTTAAGAATCAACAAAGTTTGGCTTCTTTAATGATTTTTGTTATGGTATTTGTGAACTTTATATTGCATATAAAATGATGGTGACAGTTTTTACTCCAACATATAATAGAGCTTATATAATAAGTAAATTATATGAGAGTTTGTGTTTGCAAACTTGTCAGAGTTTTGAATGGTTAGTAGTAGATGATGGAAGCATAGATGATACAGAAAATTTAATTGCTTCTTTTATTGAAGAGAATAAGATAAATATTCGTTATATTAAACGGCAGAATGGAGGAAAACATAGGGCTATAAATCAAGGTATTCAATTGGCAAAAGGAGATTTGTTTTTTATTGTAGATAGTGATGATTATTTATCGCAAAATGCAATAGATACTCTTTTGTATTATTACAGACAAATAGAATTTGACGATTTTTTTGCTGGTGTTTCTGGAGTTCGTGTGACTTTTACAGGTGAAAGAATTGGAGGAATTTTAGGTTATGAAGTATTAGACTGTTCTTCTTTAGACTTGAGAATGAAATATCGTGTTGGCGGGGATATGGCAGAAGCTTTTAAAACCTCAGTTTTGAAAGAATATATGTTTCCAGAATTTGATAAAGAATATTTTTGTCCAGAAGCTCTGGTTTGGAATCGTATATCTTTGAAGTATAAGCTTCGTTTTACAAATGCTCCTATATATAAGTGTGAATATCGTTCAGATGGTTTAACAGCTAAGATTGTTAGGCTAAGAATGAATAGTCCATTGTCATCTATGTTATATTATTCTGAATTATCTGTTATGTCTATCCCTTTTATTCAAAAACTAAAGGCTATTATTAATTATTGGCGTTTTTCTTTCTGTTCAAAGGAGATTTTTTTTAATAAAATAAAGCAGATCGGAATTTTTAGTTTGGTTATGTACCCTTTGGGGCTCTTATATCATTTAAAAGATTTACGTTCATGAAAATTCTTCAAGTTATAACTTCTTTGCGAATTGGTGGAGCTGAAAAGTTGATAGTAGATATGGTTCCTTTGTATCGAGAGCGGGGATATCAGGTAGATGTTTTGTTGTTTGATGGAACAGATACTACATTTAAGAGGCAGTTGCAGGATAAAGGAGTAACTATTTATGAGTTAGGGAGAGGTGGAACAGTATATAATCCTTTGTATATATGGAAATTAATTCCGTTTTTACAGAAATATGATATTGTACATACACATAATACAGCTTGTCAGTTATTTGCTGCCATTGGTAGCGTGTTATGTTCGGTGGTGCTTGTCACCACCGAACATAACACGTCCAATCGCAGACGCGATTGGACGTGGTATAGATTATTGGATAAGTGGATGTACTCTCGTTATCGTTCAGTTATTTGTATTTCAGATAAAACAAAAGAAAATCTTGTTCATTATTTAAAGGGTAAGTTGCCTGTTGCTCCCATTATCTATAATGGAATAAATTGTGAAACATATGCTGCATCTACTAATTTATTTGAAAGTAATGGGAAAACTGTAGTAACGATGGTTGCAGGTTTTCGTTATCAGAAAGATCAAGATACATTGATAAAAGCCTTTCAATATTTACCTGTTGATTGCTATGAGTTATGGTTGGTGGGTGATGGAGAAAGACGTCCGGTTTTAGAAAGTTTGGTAAATCAACTTGGACTACAACAACATGTACGTTTTTGGGGGATACAGAGTGATATTTCTGCTATTTTAAAATCATCGGATATAATTGTGATGTCTTCTCATTGGGAAGGTTTTGGTTTAGCAGCGGTTGAAGGTATGGCAGCTGGAAAACCTGTTGTAGCTACAGATATTCCTGGATTGGCTGAAGTAATAAAGAATGCCGGCATACTGTTTCCCCACGAGGATGCGAAAACTTTAGCTGATATAATTTTGAGATTAAAAGAAGATTCTGAGTATTATCGGCAAATTGCAGGACAATGTATACAGTGTGCTTTTGAGTATGATATTCGGAAAACAGTAGATGCTTATTTAGAAGTATATAAACAATTAGATAAGATATTATGATGTCATTACGTGAATCTACGATATTGAAAGGAGTGGCGATACTTTTTATGCTGTATCTACATTTGTTTAACAGATTAGAAAATGTAGACTTATGTATAACTCATTTGTCGGTAGGAAATATACCTTTGGTACATTTATTTACTCGATGTACTAATCCAGTTCCTTTTTACCTTATATTGAGTGGTTATGGGTTGTATGCGTCATATAAAAACGGAAAAAAACAGAATTCTTTAAAAAGAGTTCTTAAACTTTATATTCATTATTGGATTACTTTAGTACTTTTCGTCTTTTTAGGTTGTTGGGTTATTGGAAGTGAAATTTATCCAGGTTCTTTTGAAAAAATTTTGGAGAACTTTTGTGGATGGCGTACTTCATATAATTCGGAAATATGGTTTTTGTTTCCATATATTTTATTAGTGTTTTTTGCAACTCATTTGTTCCGTTTTCTTGATAGAGTGGCTTTTTTGCCAACAATCTTAATTATTAGCATGCTTTTATTAGCTTCTAATATATTAATAAGTTTATTTGGTTCATCTTATTTATACTCGCATTATTGGGCTTTAAAGTTTGTCTTATATATGGGACTACTTTTTCCTTTTATGTTAGGAGCAATGATGGTTAAATATGATATTGTAAATAAATTTAAAATAAGGGGGGCTTTCTTTTTGTTGTTACTGATTGTGGTTGGTAGAATGTGCACGGAAACAGCAATATTAAATAGTCTTTATGCAGCACTATTTATTATCCTTTTTATACAGTTGAATCGAACTACATGTTTGGATAACTTTTTATATGAGATGGGACGTCGTTCTACATCTATGTGGTTTATTCATTCTTATTATTGTTATTATTTATTTAAAGATTTTGTTTATGGATTCAAATATCCATTAATGATTTTTATAGTTTTGTTAGTTATTAGTTATCTTTCTGCTGTTGTAGTAGATTGGATAAATCGTCCTTTGCAAAACTTGATGAAACGATGTTGAAGAATACCTTAATTGTCTAATAGCATTTATCAAATGCTATTTGTTCGTTGCCATTATTTATAGTAGAAAAATGCCAAAACAAAAAATAATTCGTGCCTGCACAGTGCCTCAGTCTTTAGGTTTTGTCTCAGGTATGCTTTCTGATTTGCAAAAAAAGTATGAAGTAATTTTATTGTCATCTTCTGGTCCCGAATGGGAAAAAGTACATAAGTCCCATCCCGATATAAAGTGTATAGAAGTGAATATGGAACGCCATATTTCACCGGTTAAAGATATAAAGTCTTTGTGGCGGTTATGGCATACATTCCGTAGGGAAAAACCACAGATGGTGCATTCCATGACTCCCAAAGCCGGTTTGCTCTGTATGATGGCTGCGTGGATGGCAGGGGTACCTGTACGTGTGCATACCTTTACCGGATTGGTATTCCCCACCGCTGCCGGGGTGAAAAGGAAGATTCTTATGATGACAGACCGGCTTACTTGTGCCTGTGCCACACATATTATTCCTGAAGGAGAAGGAGTGAAGAAGGACCTTTTAAGTAATGGAATTACAAGGAAACCCATGAAAGTATTGGGCTACGGAAACTGTCGCGGAATAGATTTGGAACGTTTTGACAAGACGCAGGAAGTTATGGAACAGGCCGGACGATTGCGTAAAGAGGGTGATTGTACTTTTATTGCAGTGGGACGTCTTGTAGGGGATAAGGGCATAAATGAATTGGTAGAGGCTTTTGTGAGGTTGAACAGGGAAAACAGTAATACACGTCTGGTTCTTGTTGGGAGTTATGAAGCGCATCTCGATCCCCTTAAGCCTGAAACACTCTCTCTCATTAAAAATAATGATGCCATTGAAAGTGTAGGTTCTCAGGGTGATGTGCGTCCTTGGTTTGCGGCATCGGATGTGGCTGTACTTGCATCTTATCGGGAGGGATTTCCGAATGTAGTCATAGAAGCCGGAGCAATGGGCTTGCCTCAGATTGTGACTGACATTAATGGTGCTAACGAGATAATTATAGAAGGTGTAAATGGTACTGTTGTTCCATCAAAAGATGCGAATGCTCTTTATGATGCCATGAAGCGTATGCTTGATGCCGGTTATCGCAATGCCCTTGCAAAGAATGCCCGTAAGTGGATTGCTTCCAGGTATGAGCAGGGGTTTGTGCACAAATGTTTATATGATTTTTACGATACTTGCCTTTAAAAAATAAAAGGCTCCCGGCATACACCGGAAGTCCTATACTAATAGAAACAATGTTATAAATCCTCATATTCCCGGCTTGCCTTGAAACAAGGGCGTGCGCACCATTCTCTTAAATATCAATAATGATATGTACCAAATTTGTACGCGATTGTATTATTCACTATCTTTGTTTTAAATTAAAATACATAATGCTATGTTGGTTATAAGCAGTAGAGAATTTAGAGACAACCAGAAGAAGTATTTCGATTCGGTTGATAATGGTGAGCAGGTGATTGTCCAGAGAGGGAAAGACCGTTCGTACAAACTTGTTCCTGTCACGGATAGTGATGTCTGTATGACTGAGGAAGAGTTCTACGAAAAGATAGACCGTTCTATCCGGCAGGCAAAAGAAGGCAAAGTATTAAGAGTATCATCAGATGATGACCTTAAAAAGTTGCTTTATGATTGAGTATGAGCTGGAGTTTACCCAAGATGCGTTGGATGATATCCAAAGGCATAAGAAGAGCGGGAACAAACCCCTGCTCAAGAAATTGGAGAAACTGCTGGGGGAACTAAAGCAGCATCCCACAACGGGCACCGGACAGATTGAGCTCCTAAAACACTATAAGGAGGAAATCTGGTCGCGGAGAATAAACGATGAGCATAGGCTTGTCTATCGTGTTAAAGATGAGGTAGTGACAGTCCTCGTATTATCGGTGTATGGGCACTACAAGTAAGAAATGGATGGCAGCCTATTCATAAGCTTCTGAAAAATAAAAGGCTCCCGGCATATACCGGAAGCCCTCCACTAATAGAAACGATTTTATAAATCCTTATATTCCCGGCTTGCCTTGAAACAGGGGCACGCTTTATGAACATTCGTAGAAAGTTCATTGTGTCCCACGATGCGCGCTTCGGGATAATCCAGCCGCAGTTGCCGCAACAGTGCTATCAATGCTATTTTCTGTTCCACAGTCCGTGTGTCGGCAGGGTGTTCCTGTTCGTCCAGACCGCCTTCGTAACACACTCCGATGCTGTGCTCGTTGAAGAAGCGGGCGTGGGCGCCGATGTGGTCTGTGGGGCGGCAGACATGGGTGATGCCGTCGCGGGTGATGTAGAAATGATAGCCGATATCGGCAAACCCGCGCTGCTGCATATGGCAGCGGCGGAGGGCTTCCACCGGAAAGCTGCGGTCGGCACGCGTGGCGGAACAGTGGACCACTATCAAGGCTATGCGCCGGTAGTTCTGATATTGTGAACTGATGTTGTCGTAAGTCATTCTTGTTAAGAATTGAAAATTAGATACAACTTTGGATGCCTAGCACACCGCCTATGGCGGTGGCTACTGCAATAATTACTTTGAGTATAATACTCCAGGTTGATTTTCCTTTTTGTTTTTCCATGGGTGTAATGTTTTTAAAAGTTATACATTTTTTTTGTGTATTCGGGCGGACACACGGGTCCGCCCCTACGAGCTAGACAGCCGGTTCTTGCTTGGACTTGAGCAGGTCTTCCACCACTTTTCCTTCCTTCTCCGCGCGCAGTGCGGCTGCCTGTGCGGAACGGCTGGCAACGGGTTGGAATTCCAATGTGCCGAAAATGGTCTTCAGGTCTTCTCCGGGGATGTACTGGATGTTGACACCGGTGATACATGAGGCGGTAAACTTCTCTAGAGTGTCTGCTCCGCGACTGGTGATTTGAAGGCGGAACTTGCCTAAGTCGCCGAAGTCTACCTGCTTGCCTTCCTTCAAGGCTTCCAGCAGGTTGTCTACGGTAGCGGTCAGGACTGCCACTACATCGGCGCGGCTCACGGTGGTCTGTGAGGACACACGTCTGCTGAGCTGTTTCAACGAAAGTTCACCGTTCATCTGTGCTGTGGCGTAAGCCATCGGTGATGCTTCCCTTTCCTGGGGATTGGGGCGGAGTGCCACACTGTAATTCAATGCCATAATGTTACTGTTTTTAAATGGTTAATATTAATTGAACATTACAAAGATAGCATCGCGGAAGAAGGGAAAAGTGAAGCGGCATGAATGCCGGTGAAGCCCTGTGACACAGTGTGACAGGTTATGAATAAAGATGAATTAAAGCACTTGATATAGTTGGCTATGTGGTTGATTTTCATTACATTTGTTCTATTAATCAAATGGAAAAATGATATGAATCAGAGAGAAGAAGAGATGGAAGGATGGCCGGTGAAGCCCTATTACAAACGAGACTTGGCGGTGGCATACGCTCCCGATATCACTCCGGTGGCCGCGCTGAACCGTCTGGCCTCATGGATACACCACCACAAGGTGCTTTACCGCGCTTTGGCGGATTCGGGCTATGCCGACCGGCAGCGGATGTTCAACTCGGTGCAGGTGGAACTGATTTTCCGGTACTTGGGAAGACCTTAGAAGAGACTTTGGAAACACTCTTGGAAAGATGTCGGAAAGGGCGTTGGATACGTATATATGCATGGGCTGACACGTACGTCCGCGTAGCCCCACACATATATACGTGTAGCCTCACACGTACGTCCGCGTGAGGCGATGCTTACGTCCGTGTGTGAGGCTGCCTGCGGTGGCATTTTCACTCCGCATTGCACTCCTCTTCGCTTTCATGCTCCTCATATCGTCCGCAGGGGTGGCGGGTGTAATACACGGTTCCTGTGCGGCAGAGCTCCTGGTCGCGTACCTTCAGCATGTCGATGCGCGTAAAGGCGCGGTCGGGGTCTGACACACGTGAAACGGTGAGGATGAAATCCGCCAGGTTCGCCCAGTTTGCACTGCCCGATATGGTGTACATATTGATGGCCTCCAGTTCGTTTCGGCCGTTCACGGTCTTCAGTCCGCGCGGATGGGCCACGATGACCACCCAGATGTGGTTTACGCGTCCCCAGGTCTGGAACTTGGTGAGCATGGCCTTGATGCTCTGCGTCTCGGTCTCGCCGTTGCCGCTTTGTGTCTCGATGAAAAGATAAGGGTCTACTACCAGATATTTCAACGGACGTGTGCGGCGCACCCGGTCGGCACGGTTCAGGATGTTTTCGGGGGTGGGCGGTACTTCGTGCATGTCCAGATGAATCATGTGGGTGTCCAGAAAGTCAAGATAGGGTGTCAGTTGTTCGTCGGTGTAGGCAGTGGTGTTGGCTTTGCCCAGCATCAGTCCCACCAGCCGGGCGATGTGTTTGTTCTTGTCGGGAATCTCAAAGGAGAGATAGCATACAAACCGGTCGGTCTGCTGCATGATGCGGCAGGTCAGGTCGTTCAGAAAATCAGTCTTGCCGCTGTTGGGCATTCCGGTTACGATGATGAGCCCGCCGATGTCGGTGGGATGGAAGATACGGTCGGTCAGTGGGCCGTATCCCACACTGTAACCGTGGTCGTATTCGCCGTGGAGCACGCGGATGACTTCATCCTTCCGCTCGGCTACGGTGATGATATCGGTGGTGTGGCGCGCGCTTGCTCCGTCGATGACACTGCGCACCACTTCGATGCCGTATTGCAGCATCACGTCGCCTATGTCCTTGCATCCGCCGGGCAGGGTGACAAAGAGGCAGCGGGCGTTGAAGTAGTCCGTCAGCCGTTTGGTCAGTGTGCGGCCGGGCAGGTCGGTGTCACCGCAGACAACGATGTTTTCCACCTGTTCCAGCCATGGGAGAAACGCTTCGAAGGATTTGCCTAAGTCGCTTGCGGCTCCTGAGGGTACGCTGATGACATAACGGTATCCGGCTTCCGCCAATACCAGTGTGTCCTTTTCGCCTTCCACCACGATGACTCGCGGAATGGTTTCCTCCTCCACCAACAGGGGGTTGAGGCACTCGATGTTGTAGGGAGCGCAAGGTGTGGTGGGCGAGTCTTGGGCCCAGAACTTGCTGTAGACAGTGGGTTTTCCCTCTTCCTGCCTGGCTGAGGGCGAAGGGCTGCACGAGCGGTATTTGGCGTTGACAGGGTGGCCGTCCACATAGTTCACGTAGGCGATGCAGGGATACACGGCAGAGGCCTGCTCGGTCTTGTTCTCACTGTTTTTGGTGATGCAGTAATGGCGCAGACAGCCTATATGGGCTGCCATGGCGGTGGAGAGGGAGATGCCCTGGTCTTGGAGGTAGCGGCGTGCGGCAAGCTGGTCGGGGTCGGTACAGTCGGGCGAGTCGGTGAGAGGCTTGATTTTCTGCATCACTTCGTCGGTCAGGGACTTGTAGTCCGAGGGCAGCATGGGCACTTCGCCTTGCACGGTCGAGGTGTCGCTGCGGGCGGGATTGTTTCTGTTGTTGCGGTGTGTCGGAGCATGTCCGGCGCTTCCCGGAGTATATCCGGAAAACATGGGACGGTCGGAACGACAATAATCAGTCAGTATGCCGTTGAAGTCGCATCCTGCATAGAAGCAGTGGTACACACCTTTTGCTTTGGAGATGGACAGGTGGGGTGTTCCGCATTTGGGACATACGGCAACAAAGTTTTTTCCCGCACTTTTGCGGTCGGGGAAATCTGAAAGGGAATAATAAGGCTTCATATCAAATTAAAAATTATAAATTAAAAAATAAAAGTTCATGGTAAGCGGGGAACGGACTCACGGTTCGGAGCACTGACCGCCGGTGTCCACCCATTCTTTGGACAGGATGTTCCAGATGGCGGTATCGCAGGGTCGTGGCGGTGCA